>Ga0307971_1001781_pt1 | contig 10841 bp, 12 predicted proteins | sample OrgLakmetagen714_FD_201820 | JGI IMG/M metagenome (GOLD analysis project Ga0307971, IMG submission 201820) | Saline water microbial communities from Organic Lake, Antarctica - #714 | ecosystem: Environmental > Aquatic > Non-marine Saline and Alkaline > Saline | place: Antarctica: Organic Lake... | reverse complement strand
TGGCTCTGTCTTTCTTTCCTCGCATGAAGCCACCTCCGCAAGCGTTGATTTTGCATACCTTGGCTCGCCTGTTCGATGAGCTCAATCGTGCCGCGAAGTCGCATCTTTCTTATTTCTTAAGAACGGCCAGCACGGCAGTGTTCCCTCGTTCTTCAGCGTACTCTAAGGCCGTTTTGCCATCATTGGCCTTAGCCTCCTTGTTAGCTCCTGCACCCAAAAGAACCTGAACAATTTCAGCGTCACTGTTGCGCGAGGCAATCATAAGCGGTGTGCTACCATCCCCGCGTTTGGATTCCATGTCAGCGCCTGCCTCCACTAGGAGCTGCACAATTGCAATGTGGCCGTAGTTCGTAGCAATGATGAGCGCTGTGGTGCCATCCCCGCGTTTGGATTCCATGTCAGCGCCTGCCTCCACTAGGAGCCGCACAATTGCAATGTGACCGTAGTTCGTGGCAATAATGAGCGCTGTGCTGCCATCACTGCTCTTGGCGTCCTTGTCAGCGCCCGCTTCCAAAAGAGTCTGCACAGTAGAAGGTGCGCAGAAGCGCGAGATAATAATGAGCGCTGTGCTGCCATCCCCGCGTTTGGCCTCCATGTCAGCGCCAGCCTTTACTAGGAGCTGCACAATTGCAGTGCAACCTCCGGCCTCTATGAGCGCTGTGCTGCCATCATTGCTCATGGCGTCCTTGTCAGCGCCTGCTTCCAGAAGAATCTGCGTAGCTTCAATGTTATCTTGTGACGAGGCACAAATGAGCGCTGTCCAGCCATCGTCATTCTTCGCATGCTTGTTTGCACCGGCATCTAATAAGAGCTGCACAATTGCGTTATGTCCCCAATATGAGGCCCTCATGAGCGCTGTATTGCCATCCCTGCCTACCGCATCCTTGTCCGCCCCCAACTCCACCAGGATCTGCGCAGTTGCGGTGTGACCTTCGATGGAGGCCCACATGAGGGCCGTGAAGCCATTATCTTTGCTCTTCGAATCCTTGTCAGCGCCCGCTTTCGCCAGAAGCTGCACAGTTTCAGTGCGACCACTATGCGAGGCTCTCATGAGTGGCGTGAAATCTAGCTCATCTTTCGTGTCAATGTAGGCTCCTTTTGATAGGCAGTCCTGCACGGTCACCGAGTCGTCTTCTTCGGCTGCTGACTCCAGCTCAGCTGTTGCCTTCGCCACGACAGCTGCTGCGACCACTGCGCCCACCCAAGCGCGTGCCTCAGGTGAGGAGCAATGCTTTGCAATGAGCTCGAATTCATTCCGAGCAATCTCAAAGAACTCCAGGATCTCACCAGCACAATCGAGGGGTAGTCTCTCGAACGGCTGGATTGTGGCTGCAAGCTGAGCTATAAACACATGTTGTGCCTGAATAACTACCGCAGCACGAGCAGCAGTTGGGGCCCAGAGGAAAGCTGAGTCAAAATAATGTGCACGCAAGGACGACGCCGCCACAGGCAAAAACTCCTCAGATACAGGCGAAGGCTCCTCAGATGTCGATAGATTAGCACAGTGAGCCAAACAAGCAAAGACGAGCGTGTAAGGGTCTTCAGTGATTGAGGCATAAAGAGCAGCATGGTTATCGAGGATCTCGCGGCAAGTGTCATCGGTGGCCAGGTCAAGGGGCGTGACGCCATTCGATTTAATATCTATCAGCCTTGCACCAGCCACGATAATTGCTTCTACCGTCGCTGCATCCCCATTGATCAAGGCTCCATAGAGTGAGGTGCGCCCACGCTCTATTCTTGTATAGCTTCCCACTTTCTCAAGGGCCAGCGCCAGTTCGGAAGCTATTGACGCCCCATGCTTTGCAAGGGCGGCACGGGCCGCTGCTGGACCTTCCACCAAAGCTGATTGGCATTCCAATGAGGCTGCTGCTGAAGTCAAATTCATGGCTTCAGATGCACTCGCGGTTTTTCAAATCGAAAAGCTCTGATTCGCTTCGCCTAATTAAATGGTCAGCCTCACTAGATAACACTGAGGTGTCCAAGCGCGACTTCACGGGCAGAGCATCCCAGCTGGTACGTTGTAAAAACAGAAACACGCAACAAATGCTCCCTATGAGCGTGCCGACCTGCTCTCATTATTTATCTAGTTTGTCTTTATTTGGTTTTTGTTCTGCCGTAGTCCTTGACCTCGACTTGCCTGAGGGCGAAGGGCACAAAATGGGAAGCACGAAGCACCTTGATGCTGCTGCCGATGCCGAATGCTGCTGCTTCTTTTTGCCCTGACAGTGATGAATGAATGATTTGCACGTGGTGGATGAAACCCAAAAAGTGTCCACTTCAACGGACAACAACGCCAGTCGATCCATCGAGTCGACGAAGTCAAAAGTTGAGCAATCAGCATTTCAGCATAGCAATCAGCAATTAGAGTTCAAGCCGAGCTCCTTAGCTACGCCTTAAGAACTTTGACCGCTCTGTTGACAATCTTACCACTAAATTTGTACAGAATAGTTTCGATTTACAAGTTACCCCAAGAGCGAGCGCCTGTTCTCTTCTTTTCCCCCCGTATAAAACAAACTCATTTCGCTCGAAGATCCTACGATGCCGACAACAGCCCTTGCATACAAGAATGTGTTTCTCGCGGAGACAGGCGACGTCAAAGCCGCGTACGAGATGTGCCTAAAGGTTAGCGATGATGGTCTCACGAATAGTTTTAGCTTGATTCGAAGGAATGTGCCTACCACTCATCGAGTGAAAATCATCATTCAAATGATGATGACACGCAAAGATTGCTTGGTAAACCCCCTCTCTCTACTTGTGTGATTCCCAGGTCGCTGATCTATTGAAAGCAGAACTCGACAAAGCTGAGGAGCAGTCTGCACCACCGCCCGCTGCGCCCAAGCGGCCTACTGCGAGTGGCGGTAGTGCGGTAAAAAAAACGCCCACGCCATCACCACGGCCGCGGGCGAGCCTCGGTGGTGCTGGCAAGAATCTGCTGCAGGCTTCGCTCAGTTCGCCGAGTGCCAAACCAACTTCCTCTTCGGGCGCAAAAATGCCGGTGTCGAGGCCCAAGTCTAGCGTTCCCAAGAGCACTGGCGCCGGAGGAGACAGCAGCAGCAGCGGCGGTTTGAAGGTAGTCGTGCGGAAGCGGCCCGCGTGGGACGGTGAAGAAGACTGCGTGGGCGTAGTTGGGGGGCGCGTGGTCGTGCGCGAAAACAAGGTCAAAGTGGATTTGACCAAATACGTGAAAGACCACGTGTTCTTGTACGACGACGCGTTTGGTGACGAAGAGTCCACCGGCGAAGTCTACGCGCGGGCCGAAACCGAACTGGTGGACAATTTCTTCCGGGGGGGAACCAGCACCTGCTTTTGTTTCGGGCAAACGGCGTCGGGGAAAACCTTCACGCTCTTCGGCGCCAATGGCGGGCAGGGCGAAGCCGGCGGGATTTACATGTTGGCGGCCGAAGACGTCTTTGCCCGCCTCGAAGAGCGGCCGGAGCTCCAGCTGTGCGTGTCCATGTTCGAAATATACGGGCAAAAAGTACGGGACTTGCTGGCTGGCGGCAAGGAGCTCCCCGCGCTGGAAGACGGGGACGGGGTGCTCCAATTGGTGGGTCTGACGCTGGAAGCCGTGGATACGCTCGAAGATTATTTGACTGTGAGCGCAACGGGCCGAAGCGAACGAGCAACGACGGTAAAAAAGCACATATACATACTAACTTACAAGCAAGCAACCAGGCTCGCATCTAGTATCCTTCTTCTTCCTTTCTTACGTCCTATGAAATACCAAACTGCATAACTTATATCTTCGCAGCTCAAGTACTGCCTCTCGATCTCCTCCTTCGTTCTACCGCTTTCGTCTTATTCTTCTTGTTTCGTTTTGCAATCCAATAGGAAACCGACGCTAACGCCACCAGCAGCCGGAGTCACGCTGCCATGCTGTTGCGTTTGGTGGACAAGACCACGGGTGACCGGGTCGGCAAGTTTTCCCTCATTGACTTGGCTGGCGCGGAGCGGGGCGCTGACCACGAAACCTCCAACAAAAAGACGCAGGTTGGTTTTATTTCGCTTTGTTTCTCTTTCTCTTTCTCTTTCTCTTGCCCTAAACATGTGCATGCTTCCTTCTCGCTTTGGGACAAGAAAATTTTCTCTTTTTTTTGCCATCTCATTATGTGGAATTTACTTCGCATTTCTATTTCTTTTCAGCTCACGTACTCGTTTCATTTCCCCTTTCTCTCTAAAGGCCGAGGGTCGTGCCATTAACCAAAGCTTGCTGGCCCTCAAAGAAGTGATTCGGGCCAAGGAATTGGGGCGGAGCCACGCGCCGTACCGGCAGAGCCGATTAACGCAAGTGTTGGAAGAATCCTTGACGGGCAACCTGTGCAGAACCACAGTCGTGGGCTGCGTGTCCCCCTGCACGGACGACTTGAACTCCACCATCAACACGCTGCGTTATGCTGAGTCCCTGCGGCCCCCCAAGAAAGCTGCCAAGCTGAAGGCCGAAGCGGAGGCCAAGGAAGAGGCAAAAACCCAAGCCGCTGCGGCCAAGGCGGCCGAGAAAGCGGCGTCCTTTGGCCAAAGCACGAACACCAGCAGCAGCAGCCGGTCGCGTACGCCCATCTCAGCGCCACCGTCGTCGTCGTCGTCGTCAACTCGCCGTGGGCCGAGCGCAACCACGAGCCCAGCGACCTCAAGGTCGCCGTCGAGGTCACCGTCGCCAGCACCTGCGGCGCGCGCTCAACCTTCAACCACCACCAGGCCGCCTCGGGCGGTGTCTCCCGCAAAAGATCGCCCACACGCGGCTAGGCCAGTGGTAGCCTCGCGGCGCCCCACGCTGCCGCCGCGCCATTCTACCGCAAGTGCTGCTGCTCCGGCGGTGGTGGCAGTGGAAGTGGAACACTACCATGACGATGCAGCGGAGAAAGAAGCGGAAAGCGCGAAGGTTGAAGCCGCCAAACAGCGCGCGCGTGCCGAGGCAGCAGAAGCCCGCGCGGAACGCGCAGAGCGACAGATGTCCGAGAGCAACGGTGAGACTTACGAGGAGGGTGTGTCACGCACACCGGCAGCGTTCAATTATTCTTTTCTTGGCACACCTACCCATACGTAGGCACATATAATCTCGCTGGTATCTTTTCACATGCGATCGTGTGAAGAGCACGCACTCGTCGTCGAGGCGGCACAAGCCCACCTATGTCCTGCTCATTTTTGAGTCGTTTATGTTTTCCTCCCTTCTAATTCCAGATTCTCACGGTGACCATTCGCCAGCGCCGTCCCGCCCTCACCACCATCACGACAACGACGACTCCAAGATCCATGCCTCCACGCGGCAAACTCTTGCAGCGGAAGCCAAACAAATTCAAGAATACCGCGACCTTTTCGAAGTGTAAGCATTGGGCAAACCGTGTTATCTCTTTCCATTCCTCATTGCGTACTCCTTCATGACTTCCTCTATGAGTAGTCGTGTTTCTGCGTCTCTTTCTCGAACGAGGGGGCGAAGACAACCAGTATACATCAATTTCCTCTTCATTTTTTTCCCCTTCAATTTTCACCTTACGCCACCGTACAATTGTGGCCGTGCCCCTGCTATGCATGCATTCTAGGTACGATGCGGACAAGAGCGGGACCATCGACAAGGAAGAGCTGGCCCTGGTGCTGCACCACTTGGGAGAGGGCGTGGACAACGACACGCTGGACGCGCTGATGAAAGAAGCTGACGACGACGGGAACGGCGAGGTAGGTGCGTGGAGTGCCATGGGGGTCCAAAATGCCAGACTGTGCGCCTCAGAACATTTCGCAGCCGAACATGCTGTGTTCAATCAAATGGCCTCCGCGGCCGCCTATACCAACCTGCTTCGTGCAAAGCTCGTGCTCAGCCAAACCAACTCTTTTTCTTTTTCTACTCTCCCCCCCCCTCTTTTGTGGGCATGCAGGTGGACTTCGCGGAATTTTGCGCGGTGATGCGCGCTACTGGAGGCAGCAAATTTGCGTCGGTAGCCCACCGGGAAGCTCAGGCGCAGCGGCAACAGCATATGAAGGAACGCAATTTGAAGGCCGCGCAAGCGTCCACCCGCCGCACGCCGCTGTTCAAGATTCTGGATTCGTGCGGCCTCGAAGTGTTTTACAACGACGTGAAGGTAAAGTTAGTGGCGCATACAAACATGCATTATTTCAGGAGACGTGGTGTTTGAAATGACTTAAAAAAAAGAAAAAAGAGATGGCACGCAGCAGTACCTGTACGAATCCTACCAAAAAGTATTCAAGGTTTATAGTTTTGTGTGCGAACGTGCATGTTTAGAGACTTCTGCTTCTATTGCTTCTTTCTCAGACGGCCGCAAACGGCGTGTTGTTGGAGGATTTGGAAGACCTTGGTGTGGACGGTCTGTACGACTTGGGAATGACCAGAATCGAAGCCAAGAAGCTGCTTCGCAAGGTACGCAACCACCATCATCAAACGCTTGCATCACTCTGAGGAGGGGACTCCAGGGAGGAATTCACTTTTCGGTCACGTTTTTTTTTCAATCGATCGTGTTTTGCACTAATTATAACGTTTCGAAATATCTTTTTCTCAGGTCGAGGCCCAAATGCACGCGCATGACAGCGATAGCGACGAAGATTGATTCCGTCTACGATTTTTGGTCGGTCAGGAACCACCATTATCTTGGGCGACCAGGGCGTTACAGTGCACTCCCAAATCCGATTCGGGTTACGGCAATTCGTTTTCGGCAGTCGAAGGGGCCTTTTGATTCCATTGCCCCTGTGGTGTGCGATTGCTTTGAACCACAAATCGAAATGTTTCTTTAACCAAGATCCAGATCCAAGTTTGGGTGCTGTCCACGTCGAAGACTGGAATTCTAGTGCGCCTATACCTATAGGTTTTCTTTGGATTTGCAGTGCTTTAATTTTAATTCAGTTGCGAAGTAGATACTGATACTCTTCCTATTCCTATACGTCGAAAGCACGCCCTTCATTGTTCATCGTTCATCTTGGCTGGGTATTATGAATGAGCATTGCGGCATTCGGCATTGCGATAAATCGTATCGTCAAAATTTGCCGTATTTCTCGTTATTTCGCTATATAACGCAAGATTTCACGTTATTTCGGAGTAATTGCGTGTTCTCATTTGGCGAAATCGTAACTGAATCTCGTATCGTGTACGAAAAACGGGCGTAATCCTCAGCCAAGCCCTTCACCTTCAACCTTCATGTTTCATGGCTCGATGGCCGCTACTGTACATAAAGAACCCGCGAACTTCGGAATGTCCGTGTGTTGTTCGTCCCCTCCGTCTGTTGGCCCTCGAATTCATGTCCCTTTGGGTGGGGGGCTGGGGCTGCGCAAGTGTGCAAGTGCATGCAGTGCAAGTACAAGAGGATGGCTGCGTCAAGCGTCAAGAAATCAAGAAATCGCTTTTGTATTTTCCCCATATACCATAATAGTGCAAGGGCCAACGGTTAAAAATGGGTGCTTGCAGACGCTGGTTCCTCTTCGTCTCAAACCGTTTGTCCAGCCTGTCGTCACTGTCCTCCCCCGAGAGCTCGAGGGGTTTACAAGGCGACGGAAGAAAGAAAGATGGCTGAAGACGAAGCACATGTGGTCCAGCGTCTGACGCAGCTCATGCGGGTTGGCGTTCCATACGATCAGGTATTTGTTACAGGTCATCGAATAGGCATAGTTGCTGAGCATGCTATAACGTTGTTTCGGTGCTTTCTACATGCACCTCAATGCACTCGCGCGAGCTTCTTAGTGAATGATCTAATCATCATTTTTATTTTCTCCAGCTTGAGCGGGACTTGTCAATCAAAGGATTTGCAACCGCGGATATTCATCGTATCTTGGGGCAATGCAAAGACAAACTCAGGTATTTTCGCTTGGACCAAGAACAGCTGAGCTAATAGAGCGATCTGCACATTCAACAGACGAATAAATCTTATGTATAAAATACCTATAGCTTGATAAACTAATTGCCTCATAAGCAACTAGTAAGCATTACTATGTGGCGCTTTCTTTCGCTAAGGAGAATGTTGTGCTGAAAGATTTCAAGCTCATGCGATTTTGCTCTATGGATAAGTTTTGCCGTTCTTCTTTGCGCAGGGGCAATGTAGCGAAGCACGACATGAGCTACGGCGCGTCGTCGGCGACTCCAGTGGGAGCGTTTGCGCTTCCTGGCATGGGTGGAAGCATGAAGGACTCGTTGGTGGCGAAGCTCAGTAGCAACACCTCAGGTTCGATCACGATGCCACGTGCACACACGCTTCTTTTTGTATACGTTGACACTTGAACGTTGAGCTAACTGTCCTGTCTGCGCCTAGCTTGCAAGTCCTCAACTTCCCTCTATCATTCTTACTCAACAGCGAGCGAACTCGAAGTGGGCGATGGGTTCTTGTCGAAGCTGGGCCTGAGCCGAGCCGACGCGACGCGGTTGGCGCACTCGCTAGACCCCATCGAACACGACCCGCAATTCCAAACCTACGTGAAACTCAGCGTGGTACGATGCTGCGTGTTCGTCTTGCGGAAAGCCTACTTCGTTCGTAAACTCACTCTTCAAACTCTTCAATCTTCCACTTTTCCACTCCCCTCTTGCATTGACTTTAGGTGGGCGTGCCATCCGACCAAGTAGGTGCAAAATTGATGCGCGAAGGTGTCGACGTAGGGACTCTCAAGAAGTTTGCGTCCATGTGCGAATTTCGAAAGCGCGTGGGGCCGCCCAGGCCTCAAGAGGAAGGAGCGCCCAATCCTCAGTCCAATTCTAGTGGTGGCGGTGGCTACGGTAACAACAATCACGGCAGCAGCAGTGGAGGTGGTCACGAGCGCGGCCGCAGCAGCCGCAACAACGTCTCGCCCCGGGCCTCGTCCTCCTCGAGCACCATTAGTCGTTTGCAGAGCCGCCAAGCGCGGGAGTCTCCAGCTCCTGCTGCCAGTAGCCATGCCGAGCGCAGCGGCGGCGGCGCCTCGTCGTCGTCACTGCTGGGTGGCAGTGGTGGTGGCAACGACAGCCACGCGCGTGGCACCGCTTCACACCACGGCAATTACCGCAGCCAGGCAGCCCGGGAAGAGCTGCAGCGCGCGAACCGCATGAAGCAAATGCAACGGCTTGAGGGGCTAGATCATTCGTCGTCGCACAATTCATGGAGCAACAACCATTATGGGTCCTCCTCGATTGGTGGCGGTTACGGGGGCGGGGGCAGTTCTAGTTCTAGCACGTTCGAGGCGTTGTTCGGTGGGCAGTCAGTGCACCGCACCCACTCGCACGCAGGCTATGCAGCTGATGTGAGTCGCTTGGGCGACAATTCAAGCTACGTCGGCCATGGGACCATGTCTTATTTGTCTGGTGCTGGGGCACGAGGTACAGGCAGCAGTAGCAGTGTGGTCGGTAATCACTATGAGCGGGGCTCGTCGGCGGAACGGTACGCATTTTTTTGTATTCCTGTTCAGACCTGAATATGCCGAACGGGTTCCATCTAAATCTGCTCGTTTTGCTTTTCTATTTCGTTGACGACACGACATTTACGTGCACGATTATGCTTCCGCAACCGACAGGGGAGGCTACGGCCACCAAGCCTCTCAATACGCCAGCCGTCACACTCAGCGCGAGGTTAGCCATGGCCTGAACGTGGACAACAAGAAGCCCACCTACCAGCTGCACATTCAGGCGCCAGACCGGGGGCGGTCCATTCTCGACGCGCCCTATGCTTATGAAGCGAACAGTCGCCGCACCCCTTCTCCGGAGCCCAAAGCCTTCGAATACGATGACGTCACTCCAGAGAAGATCGACAAGTCCGCACCCTGGCACCGGCCTACTCCCATGTCCCCCAAGAATAGGTTGGTACTTGGTTTCCTACCAAAAGCCAAGAAAGAAATGAACATGTAATCGTGGACGCATGGTGGCTTGTTGCTCCTACTAAAAACTGGCGCGCTAGCTGCCCTTCCTCCAAATATCTTTCTGATTTACATCTACGTCCGTGCCATTTCATATCATCGTCAATGTTCCTGTATTGCCCCTGCTACTGCTACCATAGGTATGCCGCCGAGCACTTGCACCGCATGCAAAACAACAAATCGTCCGCAGAAAATGCCGAGCCGCAGCGTGGCGCTGGCGACCCCCTCACGGTGATTACTCCTCTGTTTGCTGCTGTCTCTTCAGTCGTTATCTGGTGTACCCGTGTCTGGCGTGCATGCTTCATATCACTCGGATTTTTTTTTTCAATTTCTCGCTTCTTCCTGTTTGCATCATACTTCATCACAACAGTTGCGCGCGCTGCAATCGACGGGTTTAAATGCTGACGTAGCCGCTACCCTCGCGCGCGCGCTCCGTGGGGGGCGGGACTCCCCCATTCGAGGCGCCAACGGTACTATGGACCCAGCTCGGCACCCGACTTATACCGGCCCCGTAGAATGGGGTGGCTACGACCAGGAGGAAGTAAACGGTGAAGGCGAACAGGGAGGCAGCCAGGAAAACACGGGTGCGGCTGGCAACAATACTGGCGGCAACCAACAAGAGGTGCCCAAAAATGCCGAAGAGATTCTGCGGGAAGCTCACACACGCGTCGCGTTCGCTGCTGGCAACCGGTTTGCATCGACCGAGACGGTATTCATACTTTTGGAGCGCACTAGTCCAGTAAGATATTCAGCCAGGGCGAGACAGGACAAGATTGCTCGTTTCTTTCTTTTCCTTAACCTCAACGATTTTTCAAAATTTACAATTATGCAGGTGGCCGAGCATCAATCATCTTCTTTGGACTATGCGCAAAACAATTACCGAGAAAACAACAGCCCTGTTGGAGAGGAAGTGATGTACGCACAACCCAACCACTCTCAATCGCACCATCAGCAGCAACCTGCCGCACGCGAGACCTACGGAGCTCTCGATGTCCTCGCCCATGAACTTGCAGGAGCACCCAACTCGGAGC
>Ga0307971_1001772_pt1 | contig 10860 bp, 24 predicted proteins | sample OrgLakmetagen714_FD_201820 | JGI IMG/M metagenome (GOLD analysis project Ga0307971, IMG submission 201820) | Saline water microbial communities from Organic Lake, Antarctica - #714 | ecosystem: Environmental > Aquatic > Non-marine Saline and Alkaline > Saline | place: Antarctica: Organic Lake... | reverse complement strand
CTATTTGGACAGTCCCATCTTCATAGTTTGTAAGGAAATCTTGTATGTTCATGAGTATGATTCTTCTTTATAAGCTAATGCTCCTATGAGAGGTTTTCTAATCGGGGCTATCATTTGTGTTTGATATGCCTCTGCGTCCAGTACATCGTCGTGTGTGCCCTTAGGGAAGCTTACCTGCTCCTCCTCTAAGTCTGAACATTGTCCTGTTATGTGAAATATTGAGTGACTTTCATATCTAGGTAACAACGCTCTGATTCTAGTTTCTTTCTGCACTTGATTATGTTGTAATTCCTTTATTTTTAAAAACTTGTTTCTAACTCTCATCTCTTGGTCTAGGAATGGCTTAACTACATCTAAGTAAATAGTCTTTTCTATTCCTATCTCATCTAGTCTGAATGCTTCCCATAGTGAGAACAGGTCATCTATCAGTTCCAGCGGGCTAATCTTCTTCTTCCAAGCTTTTATATTCCAGTTGTTTTCTCTATCAGTGAAGTTTAGACAAAACCCCGTGTTATCTGCACTAGCCTTTTGGCTTATAGCTGTATCTATTGTTAGAGTCCTTCTTGTTTGTAATGCTAACACTTCATCTATTGTTCTATATTTCCAGTAATCTTGTTTGAACTCTTGAGTCTCACTTGATACTGGCTCTTGCTGATAAAGTGCTGACCAATCATATATACCTATTGTTTTTTTAATCTGCTCTAGCGAATCTATATCGTACTTATCCTTCCACAATGGCTCTCCTTGTTTTCTGAATAACTCATTGTCTGTAGCGATAGCTGGGAACTTAATTACCTCCCACTTATCTCCTCCTTCTTCTTGAGCTTTTAAAAGTCTACCAGCTAAATCATCTTTGTGCCATCTAGTAAGAATAAGGATAACTGCTCCACCTTTCTCCAAGCGAGTGTATGCTGTTGATGTGTACCAACTCCAAATCTTTTCTCTTATTATTAAGCTTTCCGCCTCTTCTCTATTTTTTATTGGGTCATCTATAATCAAAATATCTGCTCCTCTTCCTGTGATAGCGCCTCCAACCCCCACTGCTGTATATCCTCCTCCTTCTTTAGTGAGCCACTTAGCTTTACTTTTAGAGTCTTCTCTTAGTTCTGAGTCAAATAGTTCTTTGTATTCTTCGCTGTCTACTAAATTTCTAGTCTTATAACCGAAGTCTTGAGATAGGTCTGCTGAATAACTTGAAGTTATAATTTCTTTCTCTGAATGTTTCCCTAGATACCAAGCTGGAAACATTATACTTCCTAGTTCTGATTTTCCATGTCTTGGCGGAACAAAGAGCATCAATCTTTTAACTTCTCCCGTCTCTACTCTCTCTAATTGTCTTGCTATTTCTCTATGCAACCAGCTAGCACTATATTTTTTAACAAATCCGCAAAATGGTATTAGTTCATTTTGAGCTATTACATTTATCGCTTCCATCTCCTCCGTTGATAATTTCTTTTGCTCTTTCATAACTAATTATTGATATTGGATTTTCTTTATCTCCGCTTAATTCCATTCTATCCTTTATAAGTCCTTTTATTTTAGCTCCTAGTTCTAATTCTGATTTTCTATTCTGGGGTTTAAGTTTTATATCTTCTGTCAAGCTATTTAGTATTAATTCGTCTGTTAATCCGCAATCTGCACATATTTCTTTAAATCCTTTTGACTCTGTTAATTTCTGTGGTGTTTTAGCTGTGTTCTCACTGTAATCAGCGTCAAGCATTGCCTTACTTACAATTCCACCATTTTCCACCATGTTATTTACTGCTTTTTTTTGTTTCTCTGTTGCCATTTTGTTTTATTTTTTCTTTGCTTTCTATCTTCATATTTACGCAAAAAACTAATTATCTTTAACTCGTTAAATTTTTTAACTGTTAAGCTCTCCATCTTCTTCTATTATTCTTATTATTTCGTTTTGTACTTTATCTATATCTGTTTCCATACCATTAATGTACGAGTCTATTTTTAAGTCGTTAGTAAAGATTTTTTGTTTATAGGGTGATGTTTAAAAGATTCAAAATGGTTTTCGTCCTCTTTTGAAGACTGATATTTAATCTTTTTATGCTGTAATAATAGCATATCTAAATCAGTTTGTCAAATTTATTTAACGCAAATAAAACTACAACTCTTTTGTAGCCTTTATATGGTGTTTTTCTAACTGATAAGCGTATGTATATTCCTTGTCTAATTTTGTGGTAGTAGCTTTACAGTTCTTTCCAGCCCTAATATTACAAGCCTGACAATATCTACCGTTCTTAATTAGATAAGTTTCTATTGATTGGCTGCCTGTGTCTATTTCTTTGTTGCAACTTGCACAGGTTATTGTAGTCCCATCCATAACATTATTATTATGTAAGTAGTTATAGTTAGTAAAAGTATTTTCATAGTAGTTTATCTTTTTCTAGGTCTCTCATCTTATGGTCGTGAAAAGCCTTTACAGCTGAGTATAGTTCGTCTATTTACTTTCTAACATCTTAATTACATTGTTATAAGCCGTTCCTAGTCCATACCATTCATCTGAAGCTCTTGATAGATTAATCTTTTCTCTAAGATCATCATCTATAATATCAAAGCCTCCAAATTCCTTATTATACTTTTCACTCCTCGCCCAAGCTTCATCTCTTAATTTTTCTAGTTTTGTTATCATTTGTTTAAACTTAATTAATTAATCCAGTTCTTATGTTATTGATTGCTTTGTTCATAGCACTATTTTCTTTTTTCTGTTGCTTGCGGAATGTTTCTCTGTCTATAATCCCAAGCCAGTATTCAATATCAGAATTAGTTATCATTTTCTTTGGGTCATCAATACGGTCTTCGTTCAACCATTGCCTTAGCATACTAATTTTTATTGGTGATATTTTCATATTATTTTAATACATTTAAGTTTGCAAAATCTCCGTGATACTTTAACGACGCTTTATTGTATGCTAATGCCGCTTCTTTTATAGTTTTGAAATACCCTATGTGTTTACTATTATTGTCTACTGTTATACGACATCTATACTTATTTTTTAAATTTCTATCTGTTATCAATATTATGCCTTTATATCCCAACTTATTTCTACAATCAATATTTCTATTTCTAGCGTTTTCTTTTCTATTACATTTCCTTAAATTTTCTTTTCTATTATCTAGGCCGTTATGGTTTATATGGTCTACTAAAATTTCGCTATTAGTTAATCCTAATATGAGTCTATGCATTTTATATCTAGTACGGACTCCTTTTATTTTTTTGCTCCCTATCGCATATGATGTATGTTTATCTTTTTTTTCATACCAATATATATTTTTTATTTTTTCGTAATCCTCCTCATCTATTAGTACCGTAACTTTATTAACTCGTATTTTCATAGTTTTTTAACAAAAAAGGATGCACTCTTAGCAGGATGCACCCATCTTTGTTGCTAAGATAATTATAGATACATTCTATCAGTTTTTTATTTAATTGTCAAGATATCTTGGCAAGCCCACTCACCCCATCCTCTCTCTAGGAAAATCCTATGAGCTTGCTCTATGTTACAGGTAGCGTCAAATCCACACTCATCGCTAACTTCTGGATGCCACTTGGCTGAAATTTGGAATATCCCTCTGTCGTTTGAATTATTAGTTGGATTGAATGCTTTAGGGTTCAATCCAGATTCACATTTGGCTATCTTTAGTGCGTCTTCACTATCGCCCTTGAAGTAATATGCAATCAGTTCGTCTATACTACCCTGTGAAGGAATAGTTAGCTTCTCCTCCTGCAACGGCTCAGCTTTCACCATTCCGCCCCCTTGAGGTATTACTTCTTGGCGATTATCTAAATCTCTTGGTTCACTTGCTAGTGCTAAGCCGATTATCACATATTCATAGAATTTCTTTCCTTCAACTACATTGTAAGTCATTGATATACCGATTATCAGTCCTAGTATTAGATAAGCAATTTTAGAATTTATTGCTTTTTTTAAAGTCAGTTTTAAATTTTTCATATTTCTTGTTATTGCTCACCCAACAATTTCTTAATTTTTTATTTAACACTTTTTTTAAATTATAACCGATAGTTTTCTTCCAATTATTTTCATTTTATTATTGTTTAATAATTATTTTCATCAACTAAGTCTAAATAAGCACATAAATAAATCAATAGTGCTATCATCATTAAAATTATCATCAGAATAGAGAACATATTTTTATTTATTTATAGCTGATTACTATTTAATCTTAGCATACTACTATCCATTTGTCAAGGATTATTTACCTTTGAAAAATGGCTCTAAAATATCTTCATTTAAATACTTTCTACTAATCCCTCGCATATACATAATCTTATTCTTAGGCATACCATCAGCGTACTCTCTTCTAATCTCTGAGAACAGTTCTGTTTGCCATTCCTTATTCCTTGCACAGAAAAACTGTCTTTGACCTTGCTTGATTCTTTCTATGTGTAGCTGGCTTCCTTTTTTTGCTTTCATATTATTTAAAAATTTGATTATATATTCTTCTTATTGATTTTCATAACTAGGGAACATTGGGAAATTAATTTCTCCCTTTGTACGCTCGATAAGTATCCTATTTAAATTCTTATAAATTAAATATATCTCCTCGGTTTTGTTTAGCTTTGTAGTGCTACTTTTTCCAGTCAAAACCTTTTGCAGTGGTCGCCATAGATATTCCTTTACTGTATAGGTAGTCCAGCTAACCTCTACTTCTTTTCTGATTAGTGTTCGCATATCTAATCCCTTGTCGTTTAACTCATTAGCTAACTCGGTAAAGAATAAGTGTAGCGAATTGTTTTGAGATAGTGTCCTTGAGCTTATAACTGGCTTAACATCTATAAGGTTGAATATCTTTAAATCTTCCTTAACTTTTTTAAGTCCTTCTGCCACCGTTTCTGCTTCTATTTCTATTAAAATTTTAGCCTCGTATTTTCTTTTCATAGCAATAACTTAAAATGGTACATCTGTAATTTTAACCTCTTCCTCTTTTTGTTCACCTGATTTTGGTTTCCAGTTATTTACACTGGCGTAATAAGTTCCTTTTTCTTTGCTAACCTTAATATCGGCATTTATCCATTCTTCATTTTTTCCTTGTAACCATTCGATTAACTCCTCACGCTTGATTGATATGTTAGCGATTATAAACTCTGGTGCTTTTTCGTTGGGTTTTTTAACCATTAGACCGTCAATAAATTCATTTTCCATTGTATTATTTTAAATTATTATTTCTCCTACTTTTTTGTAGCATATAACTTTACTACCAATTCTTTCTATTTTAAATTCTTGGTCATTATAACCACATTTTTTAAGAAAATCTTGGTATTTTTTATCTTTTTCCATTTTCTTTTTTTCTTCAATTTCTGCAAGTTTTCTAGCTTCTTCTTCCCTTATTTTTCTTTGTTCATTTTCTCTGGATATTCTTTCCTGTTCTTCTTTTTGCTCCTTGAGTTTTTTTTCAAAATCTAGTTTAGCATTTTCTTCTGCAAGTTTTCTAGCTTCTTCTAGTTCTGCTTGGCGTTTATTTTCTCTTTCTACTGTTAACTTGTCTTCTTCTATCTTTCTTTCCTTCTCAGCTAAAAACTTTTCCTTTTCTTCATTAAAATATGTTGCAAATTCAGTTTCATCCATTCTTAATATTTCACCGTCTAACAATTTTATTCCTATTGCTTCAAGTTTTTCAATTCTTATCGGTAACAAAACCTTTCTTTTTTCAGCTTCTTTTTCATCATCAATATTTTGTATTTTTTCTTTTATTTCATTTTCTAGCGGTTTTATCATTTTGACTAACTCTTTCTCCTGCCTTAAAACTTCTTTCTGCCACTTTATAGCCTCATCTCTTTGTTCTTTACCAAAATTAGTAATGGAGGTTCTTGCTTTCACTAAGTCTTTTTTTGCGTCCACTGCTATTTCATATCCTTTTTCATCTTCTATCCCTTTTATTTCTATTCCAGAATATTTTTTTACTAAAATAGATAGTTCTGATTTGGTTGGATTAAATTTTTCAAGTTGTTTTTCCATATTGTTTTGTTATTTTAGTTATTAGTTCCTTACCTACTTCTATACCTATTTTAAGTTTTTCTATTTTCTTCTCATCTCTTTCAACCCTTATTATTACTAGCTCTTTTTCAAAATTAGGGTTGAATGAAACGAAGTCACACCATTTTCTATCAGTAACTAACATTTGCATTTGCATTTGCCAAATATATTTAGTTTCTATTTTCTCGGTAGAAACAATAAAGAAATGGTTTTTATCGTTCGGGCTTTTTATTTCTACTAAACCATCTTCTCCGATTAGACCATCTGGGCTTGCTCCTGAAAACTCATCCATCTCAATAAATCCAACCTCTTTTATTTCGACATCTTTTTCTAGCTCGTAAAGTTTTCTAGCCATTGCTTCGAGTTCGTTTCCTCTTTCCATATCTTCGTTGGTGTATTTTTCATTGTTTGATGAATACTTTTCTGATAGTAGAGTATAGACATAAGTTTCAAGTCCTTTTCCATTAGCAGAAATAGCTTGAGCATTTGAGGCGGTTAGCTTTCCTTTTCTATCCTCTAGCCACTCATCGCTTCCTTGTATATTATTTTCCATTTGTTTTTATTACTGGTATATAGTTTTTAATTTCATCAGACCTTTTTGTTATCAACTCTGAGACTTCTTTTCCTAATCCTTTGTTTTTTTTATAATACTTTCTCAGTTCTTTGATGTCTGTGATTTTAGAAACATCTGCTTTTATTTTTTCTATATCAACCTTTGTTTCTGTTTTGTCTGAGTCTTTCGTGTCATCAATTAAAAACATTCCGTTTAAAGCATACTTTCTAGCGTAAGAAGATGCCGAACCAGTAATTTGTGCTGAGTCCATTCCACGTTTATCTAATGATTCTCTAGCGTAAGCCGATACACTTGCTTCTTCTTTTTCGTCTTTCAGAATAACGGTGGCTTTTACATAAAACCTATCCCCCAGCATTATTATTTCATCTGAAATAGTTAGGGTGGCTGTTCCTAGCAATGGCTTTACCGCCTCTAGAATATCCTCACAACTTCTATACTTATATTTTCCAAAAGAATTGTATTGTGATTTAGGGGCGACTAGATTTTTTTGGATGTCGATTAGCTTTTTCATACTATTGTTTATTATAAATAATATCGTCTATTTCGTTTTCTATTTCTTCCTCTCTTAATTCTTCCTCTCGCTCTTGTCCTTCGATTGCCATTTCTTTGTTGCTTTTGTGAGCGTACCATTTAGCCCAGTCCTCTGGTTTTACTTCCTCCGCTCTTCTATTAAAAGCGTTAGGGATACATTCACTTAACACTTCTCCTGCAGACTTTCTTGTTGGTGAGAACCATTCAAGTTCTCCGTCTTCGTTTTCTCCAGCTAAAGTGTAGCCTTGCTTAAACTTCTCTTGTAATTCTCCTGCTAGTTGAATCTCCATGTGTTTTCTCTTGTAAATTGCCCACGACAATAAGGGGAAAGACGTGGACAAATTACAAGACCTTATTAGTTAATTAGTTAAACTAGATATTGATTTATGGGAGATTGCCAGTGGCACATCTACACGCATATCTCTTTACCTACACCTATCTTAGCATACTACTATTTAAAAGTCAAGGGGTTATTGTTACTATTCTTTTTGAAGAACTTTCTACCATTTAATTGTAAAAAATCAAGCCCTACTATTATTACACTCTATCTTTTCAATTATTTCAACTTCTACCCTAGGGTTTTCCTTATCGTATCTCTTATGCACGTGAGCGTCTGATATTAGTTTATCATCTTCCCAAATTATTCCTGACCCTGCGTCCATCCATAGTTTGTTGAAATTGTCCCAATCTCTTTTTCTTTTATCTCCAAAGTAATATGTGACATCTATTTTAAATTCTTCGGTCAGTATGGGTTTCTTCCATTGGTTTATCATTTCTAATCTGTACTCTTCCTTTTTGTCTTTTCCCTGCTTACTCATATATCCCATTATAAACTTTCCAGCATTTCTATATTTATAAATATGTGATGTCGATGGTGGAGTTCCTTTAAGTATTATCTTCATATTTTTTTAATTTATATTTTGATTTTCTTAGTTCGTACTCAATATCTTTTAGTCCTACTTGGTTTTCTCTTTTAAGGTATTTCTTATGTCCCCTATGTTAAATTCTATCTCTGATACATTCCTCTCTAAATCGTAAAGGTCTTTTTGTGATAGAAGTTTTCCTATCTTGGTAAATATTTCACACCAAGTTGGTGTTTTAAATTCTTTTTCGCTACTAGAATATCCGAAGTCTCGTTTTTCTTCAAACCAGTTAAAAGCTATCGCAAACTCCTTTCTTATAGTCTCGTCTCTATCCTCTGCCATCTTTAGTTTTTCGGCAAGCTCTCCGTTTTTGATTGTTAGTTCTTCTTTTGTCATATTGTTATTTAAATTAAACTTAAGCTCTAGGTTTTTTAGCTTAATACCACTTTTGATATTTTAGTTTTATCTTGGCCATAATTATTCCTTAGTTTTATTTACACATTCGTTAGCGTGTCCACATTTTATTCTACAAAAACTACTCCCTGAATAATATTCTCCAAAGCATACTGGACGTTTAAGTTCCTGATCCTCTTTTACCTCCTTATCATCTTCGACCATAAAGTTTCGACCTTAATTATTAATAGATATATTATACAACCTTTTCTATTTATTCTCAATCTTTTATCCACACGTTATAAGCTTTCTTATCTATCCTTGATATTGACTTTGGGTTTGGGGAATTTCTATACCTCATTAGCCAACATTGTATCATTCCGTTCCCGTGAATCTGATCATACATATTATTATGCTCCCTCCTTAGAACTCTCCCCATAACCCTTGCTTGGAAAGAGTAATTATCAATAGCGAATGCTGACGCTTTATCTCCATAATAAACTGCGTTTTTATCATCTAAGTATCTTCCACCTATTGCTCCGCATTCGCACTCCTTATGTTTCTTCCTTAAATTGAAAGTATCACTGCATTTTTTGCAAAATAGTAATTTCATATTATATTATCTCACTTAAAAATTGCTTAACCTCTTTATTAGCTTTTTGTATTTTTTTTATTAGTTTTTCCATATTTTTATTTAACTACTTCATAAACAATTATAGCAATAAACCTTTTCCCACTTAATTTAATCTTTATGTGCTTTACAAAAAAAATTTAAACCAGCTTGATTTTCACCAATTTGTAGTTTACGACTAAGACCACAGGGCATCTTTTTTAATTCTCTTAATATTTCGCTTTTTTTCATAAATTTATGCTTTCATTTTATTAATTAATTCTTTTGCTTGTGGTGATGATATATTACTTTTCTCCTGGGTAGCTTTTATCCTTTTAGCCATCTCTACATCTTCTGGTAATTTTTTCCCAAAATCACTTAATGCGTTTCTCAATGCTGCTTTAAAATTTTTATAGGCATCCTTACCTTTATCTTTTCCTTTAGATAAACAATAATAATAAAACTTTTCACCTTTTTCTTTTACTATTTCTTCAGTAACATTAAATTTTCCAATAAATTCATTAATATCTTTCTTTGGAATATTTAATAAATAATCAACTTTTTGGTGTAGTTTTATATCTTTCTTATCATTCTTATCATTCTTTACATTCTTATCATTCTTGTTTATAGTGTGGCTTTGTTGTGGTTCTCTTGTGGTTCTCGTCTTTATTTCGTTGTGGTTCTCGTAGTTGCTAGGAGTCTGGAATTTGTCGTAGTTTACTACCTTTATTACCATTCCTCGTGTGGTTTTCGTTGTGGTTATCATACCCTCTCTCGTTAGCACTTTCATTGCAGTTTCGCACTGACTCCTAGAATACCTTTCTGTCCTATACCCAACCTTCCATTTTAATCCTTCAAGAATACTCTCATACGTTCTAACACATTCTCCACGAGCAATTACTCTACCGCTAGAATTACCCTCTTTATGATTTACTTCCCTTAATATCCAATCCCATATTTCCCTCACGTGTGGTGGGGCTGTTGAGATTGTGCTGTTTTGCACACATCTTGCTTTTAAATAATATCCTCCGTGTATTTTGGGCATAACTCTTTTATTTTAGTTTCAAATATATGTTTGAATTCTTTACCGCCAAAAGCTTCAAGCGGAAAGTCATCTCTAATATATATATAATTTCTTCCATCTCCTTCAATAAAATATTGGTTTATATCTATTGATTTCCCCTTTTTCAAATTACAGGTTTTACATAAAATTTGCATATTGTCTTCGTCGTGTCGCCCCCCTCGTGACAAGGGAATTTTATGGTCAACCTCCAGTCTCTCAGTTGCACCGCAATTAACACACTTATTTCCACACTTCTTTAAGATTCGGCCTCTAACTATTGGTCTCATATTTTTACAACTAAAAAAGCTAAGACGGCGACAATAGGTGTTTCACGACCCATAACCATCTTAGCTTTGCTAGCTACAATTATTGATTTGTAATTACTGTGAAACTTCATTGTCATAAGTTTTGTTTTAACTATCTCCTATTATACACCTTTTAAATTATTTGTCAACTTATTGCGTTGTTATAAGGAAATTAATAACGGAAAGCCTTTTTCGTAACCTTTCGTTTGATATCTTCACTTGTGTACAGTATAGCATGCCTAAATTCACTTGTCAAGCCCTCCTTTTAAATAGTTATCAACAGGGTAAATTAGAGAGATAAGTTTCAAAGCTAATATGAATAATTGTTCTTTCCGCTTACCTCTCCGCTTACTGCTTTATAGCCAACCCTCTTGGCATAGCCTCTTGTTAGCTATTTTAAAATATTCTTCGTTGTTTTCTATACCTATAAAGTCAAAGCCTTCTAATTTTGCTCCTATACCTGTTGAGCCTGAACCCATATAAGGGTCTAGGATTGTTCCGCCTTTTGGGGTT
>Ga0307971_1001771_pt1 | contig 10864 bp, 13 predicted proteins | sample OrgLakmetagen714_FD_201820 | JGI IMG/M metagenome (GOLD analysis project Ga0307971, IMG submission 201820) | Saline water microbial communities from Organic Lake, Antarctica - #714 | ecosystem: Environmental > Aquatic > Non-marine Saline and Alkaline > Saline | place: Antarctica: Organic Lake... | reverse complement strand
CTTAAGCTCAGAAAGATCAACGGCACTGACCTGCACGTTGAGGCTCTGAAGAGACGACTTCATCTTTTTAGCATCATTAACTTCAAAAGCATCAAGCAATGAGCGCACTGCTTCCATCTTGAGCTTTCGACGATTAGGTCTGGACTGACCGGTAAGACCTGAGCTTTTTAAAATTCAAAAGAATAAATTCAAAATGAAGGCACCATCCACACCATGAGAGAAGAGGTTAAGTTAGGATCATCGACTTCATCTCTTGTGTAGTTGAGAAAAAGATAGCGCTTAGGCAGCCAAATATCAGGCGTCTTAACCGAGATGTTTGTTGACTGGATACTGTTCAGTTCGATAAATTTCACAACCGTGTTCGTGGAGTGAGTGCGAGTTCTAGCGGTACGAATGTAATTCTCTAGCTCTTGACAAAAATAATATAGATATCACATGTTTTTCTTTCGAATGATGCATACTTGGCAGTCTCTTTCACTCTTGCGCGCGGAAACTTGTCTCACCTTGTGGACTTGTGGAGCTGCTGCGGAGGTGCTTCTTTCTGAAGGTCAAATATTTGAAAATGAACGCACGGCAGAAGAGAAGTGTTCCGAATGTTCCGAATATTGTGCATGCCATTTTGGACTCAGATATTTTTTGCTCCTTGAATTATTCTCGCTTCTCGTCACCTTGTTGATTTTGTTTTGTTACTTTACTTGTACTAATCGGAAGTCGGCTCAACGAGCTCATGGGCTCGTTTCAGCTTCCTCTATGCGACTGCCCCAAGCATCTAGTTACTTGACATACTTTCTGCCCGTAATTGGCTGGCTTCTGTAGCTACAAATAGATAATCGACCAAGATTGAAGCTGGCGCAACTCCTCCACAATCCTGCGGCTTCACCCTAATACTGCCGCACACGCACCAAATTTTCGGTGTTAGATTATGAGCAAAACCATGAAGGGATTCATAGCGTGGGCTTTCGGTATTGAGAGGGATGACAACGAAATAATGGCACGGTTGGCCAAAGGTGCCGTGGTGATTGATGCGCGCACTTCCTCCAAGTACACTGCGGGCCATGCCTACAATGCCATCAATTTACCAACCGGCTTGCTGTCCGCATCTTCGGCCTACGAAGCGGTGCGTTCTTCTGAGCTATCACTCAAGTCCCTACTTTAGGACGCTCACTTAAGTAGAATAAAAATGTCCTCTTTGTCATTTCGCTTAGAATAGATGCTGATTGAAATTATGCATGCACACTTACGAATGTTCAATGAACGTGTGCGCACGTTGGCGTTTAAATCGTACTCCATGATTCACGAGTGTTACGATGCGCAATTTCTCGATCCTTCTTTGTGGATAAATCACAAAGGTGGAAGCCAATCTCGGAGACTTGCCAGCTCGGAAAAACAAGCCCATGGTCGTTTACTGCGACTCTGGTGCAGAAGCCAACACACTTTCTACTGCGCTCAAGTCGCATGGATTTGAAGATGTTGTGAACTCGGGAACTTTGGGGCGGCTCTTACCGCTCCAAGAACAGGTAACTTCTCTTAGGGCCGACTGGTCATTGTGGGCTTTGGTGTTCATGAAACTTCAGCAGGGAGCTCTTTTATGGAATGTGCAATATTGGAGGACCCAGGCAAATCCACAACAAAACGCTCCTGTTCTGTAATCCTTTTCAGAGTTGATCGTAAGTATGGGAAGCTTCTGAACCTGCTGTATCCCCCTTTTCTTCCTCTGGGAACTATTTCAAATTCACAGGTGTCACACAAGCGTGCAGCCCAGCAGAAAGCGGAAGCGCGAGAGGAAGCCAGAGCCACCGCCCGCGAAAACTTGAAGAAGAGCGCCAACCGCGATCCAAATAACCCTCGTCGCCCTGCACGCCTGGTAATGAAAGAGCCATTGTTGCCTGTGCGATTTCACAAGAATCGCCCTTACTGGCTGCATTGGTGCCATGACATTGCAAACGAATATTTGCCATATCTTTCGCCTTTTAAAGCAAGTCGTCATTAGCTGCTTCCTTAACAAGTAATTTGCCGTCAAACCCGTGCCATTATTTTTGTAGGTGGGCGTGGACTTATCGGCGGTGCGAGCGCTGGAAAGGACACCCAAGGACGCGGTCGAGCGCTATTTCGCGAGCCACGCGCTCATGGCGCTGCCTACGCTGCGGCTTAGTGACGTGGAGGGCTCGTTCTTGGACGACCTGATTGACTCCATGGAAGAAATTGAGGTGTGCTATTTGAATATCGAAACTGTGCACTATTTAGCATGTGTTACTTGCAACCGTGTTCGTGTCCGCCATTTCTTACTCCTTACGCGTTTGTCTCACTTTAACTTTCCCTTCTCTTCTCATTCTTCTGTTGAATTCTCTTTCGCAATGCCATGCTATTGGGTGCCCTACAGTGCGCGCCAGGGACTATTCTAACGACCGCAGGGGTCGTCTCACCGTTCCTCTTCTTGGTAGTGCGAGGCGAAGTCATCGTGTACCCACCTCAAGAGGGGAAATCGACAACGACGACGGCAGATGCTCCATCTTCACCCCATCCTACTGTCGAGTCGCTGGGCCCATGGAAAGTGTTCGGAGACCAGGGGTTCTTTCACCTGCCGGAAGTGGCCTCTTGCGTGTGCGCCAGCCCGCCGCCACCGAAAGACGGAGACGACGGTAAGGGGAAAAGTAGGAATTGTAGTTGAGGCAGGAAAAGCACCTTCCTTTCATATCGCAAAGAATCGAAGCACAGGCATCGTTGCATGAAATGGTCTTGCCTCGCTTATATTTCTATTTGTACAGAGCACCCGCCCCTTCAAAACACTCGACTCTTCGCGCTGCACTATTCGGCGCTTCGCTCGTTGCGCGCAAGCTCTAGCTACGACTTAAGGATGGCACGCTTGAAGCTACTCACATCGGTGGGCGCAAGCATTTGAGTGAATCTCGTGATGCGAGCTCTTTCGTTGAACATATGTTTCTTTTCCGACAACAACACGAATTCATTTTCATTCCTTGGCAATATCACGCCTATTCAACACCTGGCGTCTTTACAGGTTGATATGTTCAAGAATTTAAGACCGAACGAGCTAGAAAAACTCGCCGACTGCCTGGTTGAACACGGGTGCGTATACATAGCAACAAGTGCTCTTTTTCTGGAGAGCCAAGAAAGCAAAACATCCTCCTCTGTGCATTACTGTAAGGTCACGCTGGTCGTTTGGTTCCATCTGTGATTGATTTTTAGGATGCCTCTTCGGCCTCAATTTCTTTCTGGCTGCTCTCTGACTGTAGGTACTCGCGTAACGAAGTGATCTTTCGCGAAGGTCAAGCGCACTCGAGCGAGGTGGAGGAAGCGGCTCGTCGGCGCTGTTCCGACGCCTCCTGCTTGCGAGGAGTGGACATTCATGAAGTGCACCGAAGCGAAGGAGCAGGCAGCGAAGACCGGGTGAGGGAAGAGAGCGACGACTATTCATCATGATCTCATACTGTTGTTCTTCTGGGCTAGTCGTAATTTATTCATAAGCATGAGCCCCTTACATTCATTCAGCCTTTCAAGTAGCTGTGTGCGTTATTCATTTACTTTTCTTTTGTTACCGATGATCAGGGAGACCTAAACGATCGCTTGTACCTTTTATTGAGTGGCAAAGTAGAAGTGCGTGCGGGCGTGGAGAAGTTTTACCCTATTACGCAGGACGGAGAAACGAGCTATCGTGTGAACGGTGCTACTGGCCGCGACATTGGGAAGCTAGTACCAGGACAAGCCTTTGGTGAAGGAGCGTTACTAGATACGCGGCGCCCTCCTGCTCGGCTGGCGACGGTAATAAGGATATAGCATGATGTGTGGGCGTGCGCAGCTATAGCAAAAGAATGAATCAATCGGAGAAACCCATTATGTAGTATAAGTCATCTTTATTGGTAGTGTTCACTAAGAATTCAACAGATATTGTTACCTCGTCTTCTAATATCTTGCATATTCTTGGCGGCGACTTTTTCTAAAAGGTGAGTGGCGGTGCCAGTGGAGCCCAGTGCCTTGTCCTGAAGCGAAACGATCTCGAACGATGCCTCGGCGGTCCTCTTGAAGTGAGTGCTCCTTCTTTTTGTTCCTAATTCATATTTAGCTTGATAATCAATTGGAGTATGATTGTGGACGACCCCTCATTTTTGATTTTCAATGCCTATCTCCCATAATGATATGAGTGCGTGTATTTTAATTGCACATATTTTTGTATAACTGTGTATTATATATACATACATCATTAGGCCCTCTTGGCGCAGCGGCACTTCACGAGGTTGCTCAAGAGCATTCCAATGCTTCAACCTCTTCACGAACCCCAAATCACTTCGCATGTGATCCCCGCGCTGGTGCCCAAAACACTCAACAACGGCGAAGTGCTCTTTTATCAGGTATCTATGTATTCCCGTGCTCAGGAACAGCAGTTTGTCTGCAAGGAACTCTCCCAGTAATCAATTGAATTTCAGACATGTGACCACCTTTTTATTCTCATCTCCTTCATCTCCATCTTGGGTGTGACAGGGCGAAGCCTCAGAGCATTTGGTGGTGGTGAAATCCGGCCGGCTGCGCTTGATGCATTTGCCGATTCAAGAAGGCAAAGGGCCGATTCAGCCGCCTCCTTTGAACCCCACGAGTGCCTCCTTAGGCTCGATGGTGAGCGAGTTAGCGTCTGAAGAATACTACGGCGAGCGAAGTTTAGTGGTGCCGCACCAGAAGCACAAAGTCAGCGCCGTCTGTGGCGGTTCCTCCGGCAGTTTGTGTGAAGTCTTGCTGCTGAACCGGCAAGAGTTTCATCGTTTAACCGCTTCTTCGCTGGTCGATGATTGGACGTGGTTCTGCCCCATCAGTAAGCAATAGAAAGATATAGTATATCAAGGATGTTTAATCCTTCCTGTATCATTGCGAGTCTTCGAGTAAAAAGAGAAGGAGCTGACAACACTAGTTTGATACCAATTGATGTGAGTCTGACCTTATGTATCGCTCCTTCGGATTTTGTTCCCTAACCTCTTATGATCCTTCTCCTGTTCCCACCTTTCAACAGTTGGTGAATTTGACACGGTCTACGACAACGAACAATCCATTGATCCCGTCTATCGCCGCAAACGGCTGGGCGGAAGTTCAGCAGCAGGAGCAGACAACAACGACGACATTTTGGCCAAAGTGGCCAAGGCAGTAAAGGAAGCAGCTGCCGAAGCGGCGAAGGCCGCTACAGCTAATAGCACTTTAAAATCAAGTGCAACTTCAAGTGCAACGACGTCCAAAGAAGACGCCGCTGCCGTCATCGCGCAGAAGAAAAGCGGCGCGGCCCTCATTGACAACGCCGGAGCCGTGGCGATGGCGAGCCATGCCGCTGCTTTGACTGCGCACCATTTGGATAACAACAGCTCGATGAGCGCGCAAATGGGGCCGGGAGAAGTGACGGAAAAGCAGAAGAAACTCTTGAACGCGAAATCCATAGTGCCGCAAAGCGAGGTAAGTGTAGTGTGAAAGAAGAGAGGTTGCTAATGATGATGTGCGTACTCACTCTCTTTTTCTTTAGTTTCATTGGTATGAGTTTACGCGCATGCATACCCATATTTCCCCCCTTGTAAAGCATTGGATAAAAAATATCAAAAATTCAGGTGAAAGTGCACTTAAACACCGAGCTTGTCGAGCTAGCGGGCGGGTTTGGGGATTCCATGGTGCTGGCCTCGTCTACTCTGAGCCGCCACACCGCTGCCTTCAACCAGGTTGCACTTTCTTGGATAGCGGGCAAAATGAGTAGTAGCCTGCTCTTTGAAGTGTGCATATCTCTACGGTTTTACACATTTTTCCAAGGACGAACACCTCCTTAAATCTTCCTTCAACATTCCCAAAATCTTGCATCTTCGCTTCAACAAATTCGTGCAAATATGCAGGTGCTGCCTCGCTACATGGTGCGGTTTTCTCCGAAGCAAATCGTGTTGCTGGAAGAGGAAAGCAAGGCGAACAGCAACATCAACAGCGGCATTCCACAGCGCCTCCTCACAGAGCGCCGCATCTTGCTGGGCGATCTACAGGGTTGCCCTTTTGTGTGCCAATGCCTAGGCGCGTTCAACGGAACCCAAGCTCTCTGGCTGGTGTTTGAAAGCTGCTCGGGCGGTGCTCTGTCGTCCCTCTTGGATGGCCTCATCTTGCCTCAACCGAACGACAGAATCAGCGCAAAGGAGCAACGATCTCGCAATGCATCGCTTCGCATGAGCGGCAGCAATCGCCCTAGTTTCGTAATCAATACTTCGTTGGACAACGCCAGTCGAGATTTGGGCACCCATCAACAAGAGGGGCGTCGGAATGATACGAATGATGCGGCAATTATGACCAACTTGCGAGGAACCTGGCGGCAACAAAAGCGAATGGCGAAGGGCTTGCCTCAAAGGTTCGACGGTTGAAGACAAAAAAATAAACAATTCGCACAGTATTGTTTTGCAGAGGATTAAAATCTCCTGAGTTTTCCATGCTCATTCATGCACTTGGCTCCTTCTCTTCCCTCCCCCTCCTTTCGATCTCTTTTCCCTTTATAGCGTGCCGCCCGGTGTGGTTCAAGCACTAGAGGGGCCTTGGCGAGGAGCCGAAGCAGTCGCCGAAATTGGGCGATGTCGGCGAGGCGAATGGCGGGACCCCAGCCGGATTGCGGGAGCGAGCGACAAAAGTGGCCCTCCACTAAGGGCGTCTCTATTGGGCGGGTTCCGTGAGAGTGATGCGCTGTTTTACGCTGGCGTAGTCGTTCTTGCCTTGCAGGTATGGCGTTCAAGTTGTTCACAACGGGTTTGTGAACAGGTTTTCATCTTCCACTTTTTTTTCTTTTCGATGATTATACTTTAATTCTGCCTACGCTCAATTGTGCCTGAATTTCCGGTCTTTTGGCCTCCTTTTTCATCTCTACATTTGATCATATTAGGGCATTCACGCTCGAGGGGTGGCCCACCGCGACCTTCGCCCTGAAAACCTTTTGCTCGATGCCGAGGGCTATCCTCGCTTGTTTAACTTCACCCGAGCCAAGCGGCTGCCCTTCCGCGCCCCCCCTCCCTTGGCTCAGCCCCCACCCCCCAACAATTACGCCGCCCAATCCCATTTTGCGGACACTTCCGCGGTCTTTGACCCGGCTGCGGCCCTTGTGGCGAGCCACCACGCGCGAGCGGTGGCCGATGCCGAGGCTCGGGGTGATGCGCCGCCGCCGCCCCCGGGACCGCCGCCTCCGCCACCGTGGATCCGAGAAGCTGAAGCCATTGGCCCTGCAGCCGCGGCGGCGAAACTCACCCTGTACTTCGACGGCACGGTGGCCAAACAAGCTCGGATCGCCGCGCACGGGGTAGCCGCAGCCGCGGAGCTGCGAGCAGAGGACATGACGCTGGCGGAAATTCAGGTGCACTGATGATGATGACGATGATGATCGTGGTGCTATTGACAAAGCTTGTTTTCGTTTGATTTTTCTCGACGCGTATGATGATTGCGTCTTGCGGATGCTTGAACATCTCACGTTTGTCTCGCCTTTTTCCGAGCAAATAGGGAAAGGGTAGCCAGCCTTCTTGATACGCATTATTTTTGCTACTACTTATATACTTCCTGCGCTCCTGTGTTTGTGGATTCCTCCCTCAGGACAAACTAGAGCAAGCAACTCTTCGACAAGCCCACGCCGCAGCGCCTCCGCTCTTGAGCCGGACCTTCACCCTGTGTGGCGAAGTCGAGTATTCCGCGCCCGAAATGTTGCTCGGCATCGGCCACGACAAATCCGTAGATTTATGGGCGCTCGGCTGCTTGATTCACGAACTCCTCACGGGCCGGACTCCTTTTGCTGACCACAGCGGCGATAATCAACACACGAATAGTAGTAGCACCTTTGATGCTTCTAGTGAGAAGCTTAGAGATACTGCTGCTCCAGCTGCTGGGTCCACTGCTGGACGAACCACGTCTACCGATACCACTTCTGGTGCTGCTAGAAAGTCTCCACGCACCTCGGTCACCTTTGCGGGTGATAACTTGCCGCCACTGCCACCTGAGATCGTGACGAATACTGATTCATTGCCTCAACAGCCTCCTCCTCCTCAGTTGCCCTCGCCATGGCCTCGTTTAACGGTCAATTCGGCGCGCAGTCCTGAGAATTCAGTTGCAACGCGTGTCTTATCCACTTTAACGGTAGTATAGCACGTAGTTTTAGCTAAACAACAAAGCAGCACCAAAACCAATCACGTCGTGCTTAGAGTGGCTTCGAACGATCGTCTGACTCCGTCTGATTATTTTTCCGACCCGTCACATTGCTCCAATTTTTCTTTTCTTTTTGCTCCACTTTGTGTGTTGCCTTCATTTCAATCTTCTTTCGATCCACATACGCCCTTGTTTCCATCTCATTAGGGTTCCCGGCGCACTGTCGACCAGCCCGTCCCTGCGCGCACCTACTTCGCGCCGAATTTGCCTCCTCTTGCAGCCGACCTGATTGCAGGGCTCCTGCATCCGAGGCCGGAGCTGCGGCTTGGGAACCGTCCGCTGAAAGGGAACTTGCAAGAGGTAGCTTATAGGGATTTGGGGATTAGGTACCTGTCTCAAATTCCTTCTCTGTCTTTTCTTTATCCAATCAAGTCTAGCCATTTATTCTACTTGTAGATTACACCTTAAAGACATCGATTTGAATATTTGCATGTGGATTTACAAACTTTCTGATGCATAAATTGGCGAGCAGGTGATGGAGCACCCGTGGTTCAAGGAGTACATGGCGAAGGAAATCGCAGAAGCGGAAGCGTCCAAAGGGATTGGCGAAGGGTACTTCCGGGGGGCTGGCCGGTAAAGAGAAGCAAAGGATTTTGTGATACAAATTTCATTCATTGGGGCTATGAACAAGCCTATTCGAGGAGATTCTGCGCCTGCTCTTGCACTTTCATGAGTCTAGCGGTCGATTCCTTCTCATTTCTCATATTTTTCTGCTTGAAGTCATTTTTTTACTATTTCTCCTGCTCTTCACCGTTTTCTTTCTCATACTGCCTACTTAATTTGTCCCTTCCATCAAGGTTCATCTCGTGGGCAGCGCTCGCGCACAAAGAGGTGCGCGCGCCCGTGCTCCCTACTGACTCTTCCGACAACGACCAACGCGCCGCTGCGCTCAACTACAGCCATTTTCACACGGTGCGTAATAATTCGACTGAAGTAGATTAAACTATTGGCTGTCAAAACGAACATGGAACGAATGAGCAGTATTTCACTTTGGAATGTCGAAAGCCATCCCTTGGGCGTACCCGCACATGCAGACTTGTTCGACTTCTCGGGTATTACACCTTCCCCCTGAGATTTCTTACCTCATGCCTGGCTGCATCACTGTAGATTCCGCGGGAGAACGATGATTCGCACTTTTTGGATGAAAACTAATTGAGTTTTGTAATCAATGGCTTCCAACGCAGCCCTGTGACCTTCAGCCTAGTACGCCACAAATGAAGACACTCAGCCCAGTCACTAGCCAGGCATCAGGCATCAAGCATGTGTAATCTCAGGCCCATCATTGTGCAACTCTACCCCACAGAGAAGCACTGTTAATTAAAGACGAAGACAAAACTTTCGAGTACACCGATTTCTATAGTCTAGGGGTTCGTTAAAAAGTTAAAGAAGTATCTTTAATAAGCTTCAAGGATACGTCTGAAGTAAGTAGCATTGATATAAGGGTAATGTTACACCAGATTAAAGTCCCTAATCGCAAAGAAAGACAAAGATAAGTAGAAGCCAAATATTTATGATTGATAGAACCTTCAGAACGAGTCACCAATCATCAAGTTTGAAGTCTGACGGGCGACTGGGCTGAGTGTTCTTATGAGGTTTGGGCAATGAAGAATGTTGGTCCTCATTTATGTGCCTTAAGATAAGGGCCAGAAAGGGATTGCAATGGTACATGAACTTGTACATAAACGAGAGGAAGTGCTAATTAGGCACACTCAGGACCAGCAGGGCAGTGGGCAGAAACAGCAGGGTTTTGGCTTGCTGCCACTGTCATGTTTGAAGTTCCTAAAAATTCCGAATCCGAACGAATTTGACAACAAACAGGACAAATCTTTTGCTTTTCTTCTCTACCTGTTAGTCTTCTAATTCCGGCCCTTCGGGGTCTGTCTCAAAAATCAGAAAACCTTTATCGTGTCTTCCAAGGGTTTCTTCATTTGCCGTCCAACGCCGCTGCTGACCACCTTTTTCAGCTCCCCACCCGGCTCGCTCGTCAACCGAAACAATCCGTCTTCAATCCGCAGGAAAAACATCATATTAGGGGGCAAGCCGAAATCGCAATTTTCTTCAAATCTTCGCGAGTTCGCGAGTTCTTATTTCACGCTTGCTGGGGCCCCTTCATGACAACTTCTCGGGCACCATGACTTCACGAGACTCATTTCTGACCTTCGTCGTCGCCAAGCCATTTGGTATCGATCTGGGCAAGCTCACGCTAGTGGTTGATGTAGTCAAGAAAGGGGGGCAGGCTGACCGATTCGGAGTTAAAGCAGGGTGGCGTCTTCTAGGCGTGGGCGATCGCGAAGTTGTCATTTTTGATGACTTGGCTGAGATCGTGGCATCACTTAAGAACGCGGGCGAGAAAACCTGCATAGTATGTATACACAAAAGCTCAAATAATCTCTTGGTCCAATTTTTTTCGTAGTTTATGAGTGTCACACCTGAATGTTCACAGGTTCACTTCAAAACGGTGAATACAGCTGCAGTAAACAAAGATGCAAGCACGTTTCGAGAATCCGTCTTCTTCGGTAAGCCCGAGCGTGGAGGTCTTGATGTTAGTACAAGCGATTCAGCGGCTGCTATTGAGGGCACCTTGTTCAAAAGAGCCAGCAACTTGACTGGGGCCTGGCAAGACCGATGGTTCGTAGCCGCGGGCCATTACCTGAAGTACTACAAAAACCAA
>Ga0307971_1001769_pt1 | contig 10870 bp, 12 predicted proteins | sample OrgLakmetagen714_FD_201820 | JGI IMG/M metagenome (GOLD analysis project Ga0307971, IMG submission 201820) | Saline water microbial communities from Organic Lake, Antarctica - #714 | ecosystem: Environmental > Aquatic > Non-marine Saline and Alkaline > Saline | place: Antarctica: Organic Lake... | reverse complement strand
ACGAGGTAAAGGATGACGAAACCCTGGGTAAAGGTACTGGAAAAAGTTCAGCTCTTTGAAAGAGCCCACTCTCCGAATGAATCCAACACTGAATCAAGTGGTTTCAAAATCAATTTTACCGAGTGTAGTTGACACATAAACAAATGAACCAACCACGCTCTTCATTCTTTTCTAAAATTGTGTGTTATTCTACACCGAGGAGCGCAAACGTACGCCCTTATAAAAAATTGAAGACGACTGAGAAGCAAAGATTACAAGGCTCACCGGACATGGATGACGAACATGAGTCTCTCGACTATGAAGAAGAGGATGAAGAGGATCAAAATATGCAATGCCCGGATGACCAGCTATTAGACGACGAAGAAGCTATCGAGTCGATCATAAATCGGCGGATGCGTGACATTTCGAGCGTCGACAGATTAACGTCAGTAAATTCGTCACCACCTCCACCTGATTCACCGATGAAGGGAAAGAGGCCACAATCTGAAGAGCCTCAGTCTCAACCACAGCTGAAGAAAATCCGGTACATCAGCTGGAATCGGGAATTTGGACCCCCTGCTCAGAACGAATCAATCCGGGAGGATGCACGACGGTACATCGCAAATCAAACCATCCAAACTCCGATTAGAGATCAATTTCCTCGAGGACATCGAGCGACTGGATCGACAGGAAAGCCATATTCGCGGTCGTCTCCATGTCCTTTGAGTCGTCATTCCGGAGGTGTCCAAGGCGATCAACCTGACACGCGATTACGAGAAAACTTTCACGATGCACATCAAAACTCGAGAGGAGGACGCTCCGATGGTACCGATCGCCAATCTCTGAGAGGAGGACACTCCGATGGTACCGATCGCCAATCTCTGAGAGGAGGACGCTCCGATGGTACCGATCGCCAATCTCTGAGAGGAGGACACTCCGATGGTACCGATCGCCAATCTCTGAGAGGAGGACGCTCCGATGGTACCGATCGCCAATCTCTGAGAGGAGGACGCTCCGATGGTACCGATCGCCAATCTCTGAGAGGAGGACGCTCTGATGGTACCGATCGCCAATCTCTGAGAGGAGGACGCTCCGATGGTACCGATCGCCAATCTCTGAGAGGAGGACGCTCTGATGGTACCGATCGCCAATCTCTGAGAGGAGGACGCTCTGATGGTACCGATCGCCAATCTTTGAGAGGAGGACGCTCCGGTGGAACTGGTTACCAATCTCCGAGAGGAGGACGCTCCGGTGGAACTGGTTACCAATCTCCGAGAGGAGGTCGCTCCGGTGGAACCGATCGCCAATCTTGGAGAGGAGGTCGCTCCGGTGGAACCGATCGCCAATCTTCGAGAGGACGAAGTGGCCCCCCTCAAGACACGACGACAAGAGAAAGACGATTGCGTGACGGAAGATCGCGGAGTAGCTCTCAAGATCGAGAGGATTTCATTGAATACAGCTTTACGAGTTAAGACGCAACGTTCGCACGCTTCTTACCGACTTCTAACTGTTCTTTTTTTCCCCTGCGGCTTCGACGGTTTTGACTTATTCGCTGGAGACGTTCTTTTATTTTGACGAGTCGATGTTGATTTATGACCTCGATTCGACGCCTCTCTATTTGGTCCGGGATGTACGATGTGTAAGGTCGTTGTAGATGGAGCGCTCAATTTTAACTCTGAGAAAGACTGTTCAGCATCGTCATTTAATGGCGTAGTAGTACTACCTCGATATGCGTCGTTTGGAATGTACGACTTCTTCGTGTCATCCTTATTTGCGGCAGAAGACGCGTTCTTGTAACCCGTGGATTTCACGTCGTTTAGCGTGTTCCTCGCCCCCGTCCTTGTCAATCGATTTCGAACTAGCACGGCGGCGAGCACGACGTGCGAAGTTATGAGCGGGACGGCTTGTTGCATCGTTCCTGATGTTATTATACCTTTACGTTCGAATAATTTCGCGGTTCATCGATCGGTGTACTTTTCGTCGATTATTTGAAATCAGATATACCCGTATAATAAACGACAATACAATGACGACAATACAATCTCGTGGAAGCATCGTCTGTCTAAAGAGAGAGGTCGAAAGAGCGAGCGATTGCAGTCGTTCTGCCTGCGAAATTGTCCGACGGTGTGGACAGACACCTTGCAACGTGATCTGCTCTGATACGTTCAACGGGTTCGCCCTGCGCGGTGTAATGTCGGAAGATTGTAAGGCGTGGCTCACGGAGTCCGGTGTAGTCGATCATATTGAGGACGATATCCAGGTCCAGGCGGCGGCCTCTGTGCCGTGGGGGATTGAAAGTGTCGGAGGTGAGGAGAGCAGTGTGGCGGGGAGAAAGGAGGGTGACGCAGGCGACGCTATTATCGACGTAGACGTGTTCGTGTTGGACACTGGCGTCGAAAAAAGTCATCCTTACCTGAATGTCGTTAATACCGTTTCCGTACTGGACTCTGAGACTGAGACCGACGACTTGAATGGCCATGGCACGTTGTGCGCGGGGATAATCGGAGCGTGGAAGCAGGAGACTGACGGTATGGTCGGAGTCGCTCCTGGCGCCCGCATTCACGGCGTCAAAGTCCTGGACAGAGACGGTAACGGGTTTTTGTCCGATATTATTACAGGCGTCGAGATCGTGGCGCGATTCAAGAAAGACCACCCCACGAAACGCGTACTGGCGAACCTGAGCTTGGGGGGGTACACCGGATCGACCGGGTATACGGCTTTGGATTACGAGATAATGGACACGATCGACAAATTCAACGTACCTTTCATCGTAGCAGCGGGAAACTCTTCAGACGACGCTAGACTGTACACGCCGGCCCACGTGAAAGAGGCCGTCACGGTAGGATCATTCGACAGGTGGAATCGGTTCAGTTCCTTTTCGAATCACGGCCTGGCCGTGGACGTTTTGGCTCCTGGTACTGACATTTTCTCGACGTCCTTGAACGGCGGAACGGCCACGGCGTCTGGAACATCGTTTGCAGCTCCTTTCGTGGCTGGAGCGATCGCGCTCGTCATGCACAAAAAGGGATCATCGGCAGCGGAGGCAAAGGCACAGGAGATCCTCGGAAGGATTTTGTCGCTCAGCGGATCTTCTCCCCCATTGACGGGTGTTCCGCAGGGGACGCCCCGTCTGAGCGTACGCGTGTCTGAGCTGTGATCCCTACGGTAAGCATGTTTAATTCATGAATTTTTTTTTAATTTTATACTCCGAAAATGGAATTTATACACATAAAGAGATGTCAACATCGAATATCAACAGAGCGACATGACGATATCTCCGCCGCCCCGCATGTTACTCGACGCCCGCGTAAAAGTGCCTATGTCTTCTGACTTCTTCGTCGAAACGAAGAAACAGGGTATGGAAAGCTTTATCTCCCGACGTGGAGGAAACGCCGGCGTCCCTGCCTCTCGTCCGGAATGTTCACTCGATCGAGATTACGTGGAGAAAGAAGAAATCGTCCCTTGTCACTTTGGCACAAACGAGAGGGGAGACTTTTGGGATATTGATATCCGCACGAATAATTCATCTGAGTGTACTACCACCGATTCTCCTTCGCCACACTTCGTATCGCGCTTGGCCTTGGTGCTCCCGCGTGGGGTGGACCGAGGTGACGCAGATCACTTGGAGAATTGGCTGAAATCCGTCACATTTTTGGTGGACGGGCTCCCTGTCGATACGCTGTCGTTTAAAAAGGGTAGATCAGAATATGAGTCTGTCACGCGTCTCTTCGCCGGTGCGTTGCGCGATGCGGAAGTCACCACGGTCCTTCCATGGTTCGATGACGATTTCAAAACGATAACCGTCCCACTCACCATGGGAGGTGCGTATGACACGTTGTATCTGGGATGTCCGGGGTTTCCAGTGTCTTCGAAGCTCCGCGTCCGCGTCGAGTGCTCATGGAAACTTCCCGCCGAGCCGGTCCTGGTGGGAGTCATGCACTATCTGAAAAAGGATCGTGTGAGATCTGAACCCGCACCTTCTTCCCTGAGCAACACACCCGAAGTACCATCAAAACAAGTGACTGACCGCCTCTCGATTGTAGAACGTCTACGATTCCAGACAAATGCTCCGTGTACAACGTTCACTGATAACCCTCTTACGACACCCGTCGACAGATCATCCGAATCAGGCGTCATGATCGGAGAAGACACGATTCCCCCTCCCGTGCGATGTGTGTGTCCGACATACTCATTTATCACTTCGAGTACGAGTACGCAGACCATTCACAAAGTATTGCACGAATCTTCGATGACTACGAAAGTTTCGATCAGTTTAGCTTCAAATAGTTCGCGCCGAGGGATGGTGCGTCCTTGCAGCAGGATCCCGATCTGCGTTTTCTTTTGGATCGACGGGTCGCAGGAGGCGCGCATAACGCGCGCGAGGCTGTCGATCATGACAGATACGTACTGGGAGGGTGGGGCACGAGAGATGGGGTACGCCAAGCGCAGGTTATTGCGTGGATGGTCGGCATTCCCTCCAGGTGTATCGTATCACGTCATCCCAGTACAATTTTCTGATTTCGAAGCATATGAAGATAAAGTAGAAGTCGAATTGTATGTCGACGTCGCTTCCAAAGAAGATTACAATATCAGTCCCACCGAAAGCTACAACCTTAACGTCTCCGCGGTATATCCGGTGCAGTTCGACCTGACCGATGACGGGAAGTATAAGGCCATGGGCGATCCATGGACCATGAAAAAAGAAAGAGCGGTGCCCGTGACCGACAAGGAACGAGATCGCCGTTTGATAGACGGGTACACCAATCAAGACTACGACAACCTGAGCCCCCTTCAGCCCGTTCGGAGTCCGCTCCTGTCCGCCGGTCTGCGCTCGCAAAACTTCATGTACCCGAAAGCTGCCAATGACACCGATGAGTTTCTATGTTCGAACTTGTTTAAGACGACCACCGCCCCCTCTGGTGGCACTGGCACTACCCACCCTATCGCCCCTGCTGCTCCCCTCCAACGGAAGGCTATCTCTCCTCCTCCATCTGATGATGACGATGACGATATTCTGGGATAGTACTCGTCAGATGGAGATACAATATAACATCCGAGATTGTGTAAAGGAAAAGACGCGGCGATGACAATCACGGAAACAATCGTTGAACACAGAGAAGAGGAGAGAGAGAAAGAGAAAGAGAAAGACGAGGACGGCGATGGAAGGGGGGGACGACATCTCGAGCAATCTCGAAGGGACCCCAAGAACAAGACTATCCGACTATTGACTCAGAGGATCGTCGAATCTGTCATCGACGAATTGAACCAGGAGGAGATGAAGACGCGCGTGCAGGACCACATCGTCGCGCCGCTGATCCATCTGATGAACCAGGAGGACACTAAACGTCGGGTGAATGACCACGTGATCAGCCCCCTGATAAAACTCATGTACTCGCAGATGTTTCCGTATCTCATCGTCGCAGCGATAATCCTCCTTTCCGGCCTGGTCATGTGGGTCCTCATGTTCACCATGTTCGCCATGACCTACTTCCGAAAGTGACGCTGCTGCTTCTGCTTGCCTCTGGCGCCTGCGCCGTATTTATGTCTATGGAACGGCAGAGGCGGTGGTACCGCCGCAGGTGTTACCGTAGCCGCATCTGAACACGTCAGTATTTGAACGAAATCAGAGAATGAGCACGAGTCTAAAAAACCCATTTGTCCAAAATACGCTTTTACATACGAAAATGCATCTTCCATCCCCGGCCTTCTCACGTCAGATTCAGCGATACGATTATTTGCATGGTTCACTCGAGAAGATGTAATCGTATGGGGAAGACGCGTGTCGTCGACGTTTACGCCATGTCGCGTGAGATCCTTCATCGATACAGCGGCAAGTACTGCCTCCTTTTCATCATCATCTACATAATCGTCCAAAAGACACGTATAAGATGTATTCGTCCTGTACATAACGATGTACAAATTTCGTAGTATTTCCTCTCTTACCTTAAATTCTTCTTATGTACTTACGACCGCTCGACGGACGAATCGATACATAAGGACTGAGGACGACGTGACCTTAATGATACATCGCGTAGACTTTGTACATCTTCCGTCATGGAGTTGAACGTGATTCTTGAAGGTGATTCGACACCCCGTCACGGGGTTTCTCCGCCACTCCCACGATATGAACGAAAAAAGTCGAAGTCGAAGTCGAAGTCGAACACGAACTGTAACGCGGCAGCGGATGACGCCGCTCGCTTCGCGCGCACGTGCTCTCTAAGACGGAAGTTATATCACGCTCAAGTGCAGACGGCGGAAAGGAAACAGAATAAACACCGTTCGTTCATGGTCGATGAGGACGGAGCCTCTCCTCCTCCTCCTCCCATGACAATATCCGAAGACTGCGCAAACGAATCACTCTCCGCGTTATCACGCCTGGTACCTCGCGTCGCCCAACCCATTTCTGAACTATCGTTTCAGAAATGGGTCGAAAGGTACGGCTATCAATTAGACGAGATCGTAAAATACCTGTGGGATCGTTTACCAAAATCCACATCTACCGGGAGCGACGATATCTCGTGGAATGCCGACATCTTCAGATGTACCCTATTGCGCTTAATTCATCGAACTTCCATCAATCGTTTCCGAGCCTATCATAGCCTGAGGTAATTACCTCATCAGAAACCTGCTATGAGAATTATGTCGACGCACGGCACTCTCTACATCGGCACCTAAGTCAAATTAATCTAATCGTCATCGCGCAAAATACAGGCCGCTGATTTAGAACGATATGCGAAACTGATGACGTCGGATGGAGAGTCGCACCTCGCCACTATTTCATAGCGAAAGAGGTACACCGGGAGATTCATGTCGTCATTTCTTTAGCTAAAATACATGCCGACATGATGTTGAATTGGCGGGAAGTTGTCGAGATACGATGGATGCCACGTCACATGCAGACGATCTCCACACCGTCAAAAAATGTCGGCATATATAAATAACGACCGCTCTGAACAGAGGTAGATCGCTCTTCGCGCCCCCGCGTCATCAGCCGTTTTTCAATGTCTGACACCTCGAACAAAAGCATCCGCGGTGGTGGTGGTCAATCCCCCCGCCACCGGAACAATCCCGCCGCCGCCTCTAAGAAGGCTGACGCTAAAACAAAGACGTTACAACAACGACACATGTCAGACGCACGGAAGGCCTCTCCGACCAAGAAAAAAATCGTCCGGAGACGCAGTGGAGGCGGTGCGACGGAGAACGTCGGTAAAGCAGTCGTGAGTCACGTGTCGAAGTTGGCCGTTCCTTTCGCTTTAATGGTCGCGCAGAAGGGCATGCAACACTACGCATCGGATGAAAGCAATAAGACGACGGATAGGAACGCATCAAGTCCGATATTTTCGAGAAAAAGAGCGGCCGTCGGAGGCGGGTCAAAGAAAAAGTCGGCGGCATCCTCATCTCCGAAAGCGTCCCCGGGAAGGAAGGTGAATAAGACCGGCAAGGCGGCATCCTTCGCGTCGACTGCCAAAAATAACCCTCTCGTGTCTTCTTCGTTCGCCGGCATGACCAACAGGATGATCGCCAGCGTCATGGGGGGGGCGCACAGGCGCCGATGAGTCGTTGAATCTCCATCGCGAGGGGCGCGGAATAGGCGCACCCCAGGTGCCGCGTGTTCCTCCACACCTGGGACGCGTGGTCGAGGCGACGCAATAATACCACCGTGTCGTTTTCTTTTTGTTTTTGAATGTCGATTTTTTTTCGTTTTTTCGACGACCCGGTCATTTTATCGACCTCGCCCGTATTATCGATAGGAGGAGGTGCAATCCGGACGTCGTTCGCGTAGCACCTCAGGTACGCGTCTATTACGTACCACATGCGTTCGACCAATGTCGCATGCCTCTCTTGGTGCGGATCCCTGTCGGATATAAACAGGTACCCGCCCTTCTCGACGCAGCTCTTCACCCTTCGAGATGCGACCTGCCGCCATTCGCTGGTAGGGGAATCATCACCGTCGTCATCAGCCTTACTACTACTATTGTTCGCCATATTTTACAGGTGAAAAGTAGAATCCAGTAGGTTCGTCTTTATGCAGAAGAGATGCTTCGTTTCACGTCGATTGCATCGTTTATAACGTCCGCGTCGAATCCGTGGGTCTTCAGGAGCTCCAGTGCGATATACTGCCGACACACGCCCTTGGTAAGGCGATAAGGGAAGGTGAACGGGGGCACTGATCCCGGCGCCGACTCGACCACCGGCATTTGGTAGTTTTTGTACATCCGTCGTTGTTGAGGCTGCCGTGTCGACGACTCATCATCGTATCTCTCACGCGACAGACGACACAGGTAGGCGTAGTGCGTGCTGATGACTGTCGCGCAGTTCTCGAGGCGCCCCAGGTGTTTTGACACCGCGTACGCGCCGGATATGCCCTCCACCGGGTTGGTGCTGCTGAAGATTTCGTCTATAACGACCAGGGCGGCCTCCTTGCCGCCCAGACCCCGCACGGCGTCCAGGTTGGACCTGGATCGGAACATCTCCTCCTCGAACAGGGAGCGCTTGCCCTTGACGTCCGGCACGTTGATCTGGCTGTTGATAAATCCGAATGCGGAACAGTGAGACCCGGGGGAACACGGACACACCGTTATGCTCTGACTCAGCAGCGCGCATATGACGATGCTCTTGATGAGAGTCGATTTTCCTCCGGCATTCGGTCCCGTTATCAACATGTTGGGTGCGTCTTCCCGTGACCTGTCGATTTCGACGTCGTTTCGAACAGCGACATCTCGTTCGATGCAGGGGTGCCACGCGCCCAGAAACCGCACGGAGGCCGTCAGAACACTCGGGTGCGTAGAGGATGACGACGGGAGGAGCGGAAGAGATGGAGGGAGAGGAGCGGCCTGTACGATGGAAAAACGGCCTTCCTGTTCCCCCTCGATGAGCAGCCTACAGATGGCCAGCACCGCGTCCACCGCGTAATAAGTGCGCAGGAGGCGCGCGAAACGCTCGTGATCAAACATCTTATACCTCGACAACCCCTCCCCGATATGAAGGCCGGCAAAACCTCGTCGAGAGAAGTCAGATGATCCCATCTCGTCTTCTGGTGAGAACAGGGATGTCGTGTCCTCTAATTCGTCGACGCTTTGGAGGTCCGCGAAAAAGGCGCTATTCATGTCGTCATCCCAATACGCTTTCACGACGTAGGAAGCGCGCGCAAAGAAGCGCCACACCTTCGTCATTCGTTCGTTAAGCGCAGCGCTCACGATACGGAGCGTGCGCGATATCTCGAAGCTGTTGAACACGGCCTGGAAGTAGAACACCAGAGACAGGCCGCACGACACGTACTTGACCCATTGAAAAGACGACGGAACTGCTGACATAAATGCGTCCGACGCTATGAAGGAGCCGTACACGTGCCGCAGGTATTGTGCAAAAGATTGCGGAATGTCGGCGTCTATGCCCATCTCCCGCGCCACGGCTCGGATGTCCTGTGCCTTGTAACGAAGGATAAGGTACGGTAAGACGAAGTATAGTATCGGCGCGAGTAGACCGATGAGCGGCGACACTGCGATGCGGTAGATGTTGAGGCAGGAAAGGGCCATCGGGCACTTGTTCAGGGAGCGCGTCAGCCAGGTGTTGAAATACACGACGTCGAACAGAGAGGACGTCGAGGAATCATCCTTGTCGAGATAAGCCCACATTACGTCCTCCTCACACCGTCGCATGTCCTCGGGGTCTTTGAAAGCGAGGGGCTGTTCCGCCGGAGGGCGCTCCATCCTGGCGCGCATTCGCCGCACTAGGTCGCGGCGAGCCTGCAGGGTGGCCTGTTCTCGGACGGGCACGCTGATGAGGGTCCGCAGAAACGCGGCGGACCCCCGTGTGTGCGCTCGATTGATGCTATTGAACACGGTGTCGTACTCGGTTTTATCTTTTTTTTCAGGTCCCTCCTTGTTTTCGGGGACCGTAGATTCGTGGCATTCGAACATCTCTACATCCGCGAACACGTCCGACGTCATCAACACCGGCGTGCCCCTCACCTCCGGCACGCCCACCACTCTACGCGTCGCGCCGTCCATCGCGACGTCCGAAGTAAACTTTTCAGAGCGATCACGCAACTGCTCGACCGCCTCGACGCGTTCGGCGGTGTCCTTCTCTAAGAAAAACGATCTCATCCGAGATGGTGGCATCACTTTTTGCGATGACGATTGTATCTATGTCTATATTGAGCGAGCATTTCTGCCCGGCTCAACCTGCCGCGCTGTCCCGTGGCATCATACGACGCGCTCAGCGGACCATAATGTCGGTACGGAGCATGTATTTGGTGCCGATGACGGGTTCGGTGACATGCAGCACGTCCTGTCTCAAGAGAAGGCCGTGCCCCTTACGAGGGACAACAGCATCTGTTATTTTATGGTCGTCACAGGTGTCACCGAGGTAATCATCGAGAAACAATGTGCGCCCACCGGTAAAATCATCGTTCAAATACACCAGCAGCGTGAGCACGCTGGTCCCGTCTTCGCTAGTCGTCGTTCCGTCGAAGTGAGGTTTGATGTAACCTCCGGTCGGGTAGCGCGTCAGGAACCACAAATGGTTGACGTCGTAGTGATCTGGAAGGATGTCGGACTTCACACTGACGTCTTCGAGCCTTTCTTTGACTTTAGTCGACAGAATGGCGTCGCTCTTTCTGATCCTCTCGTACACGCCGTCACCCTGTTGGACGTCTTCTTCTCCTTCTTCCGAGTAAAGATGGAGGTTCCGGTCTATCAAACGACACAATTCATGACATTCATCAGTTGAAAATAACGGCACACGAGTGTTTTCCCAGTACTTCATGATACAGTCCGTCCACTCAAAATTGAAACCACCTATTCTCGTCTGCGAAAGTTATATTTTCCTCTTATTTTTTCGATTTCATATTTGGTGCGTCTCACGAACGTTATATCTGACGTACTTGGTA
>Ga0307971_1001759_pt1 | contig 10906 bp, 8 predicted proteins | sample OrgLakmetagen714_FD_201820 | JGI IMG/M metagenome (GOLD analysis project Ga0307971, IMG submission 201820) | Saline water microbial communities from Organic Lake, Antarctica - #714 | ecosystem: Environmental > Aquatic > Non-marine Saline and Alkaline > Saline | place: Antarctica: Organic Lake... | reverse complement strand
TACCTCTGCTATGACGATGATTGCTTCATTACCTTAATTTCAGCGTTTTAATGGAGATGCGCCCTCGTATCGGAGGTAGTCCCGTTGCTACAATAGTGACCTCGTTAGTAATTGCCTTTTCTCCATTGAATCACTGGTGTAATTTTGCCTACTCGAATTGACTTCTCGTCCCTTTCGCAGAGAAGTGCTCTTACGGGAGCATAGATTGCGGTGATCGTGCCATGTGCTTACCAAGTGAAAATGGAAATGACGGAACATGCCAATGCGAGTCTCTATTTGGTTTTTACGGGCCGGCATGTGAAGCACTATCAGCTACATCGATTCTGCTACAAGCCCTACCTCTCGGCATCATATTACATTCTTTTTACGCCATTTATGCGAGTAAATAGGTTTGTATACAGTCAAAAATGTCCTGTAATCAACAACAACTAATAGACAGGCACGAAACAGTTTTCGAATCCACCGCGAGCAGCACAGGCCGAATGTATGCATGCTGTGATATTCAATGTGCGAAGACTCTTTACTGAGGACTAGCGTCAGGCGATTCATTCTAAAAGTATTCATTTTCGCGTCAATTGATAGGTGTTTATTGTTCTTGGGAGAAAGTTGCGTAGAGCGGGCTTACTCCGCTTCGATTCAATTGGCCGCACCTATGCCTTCTCAAGCTTAGTAAGCTTACCTGCTTGCGAATTTGCTGTTGGCTTCGTGGTTTGTTTACTCTTCGGAGATCCTCACAGTGTCACCCACGTGCATCTGCGCTACGCTCAAATCAGCATTGGGCAATTTTTGATTATCATGGCAGCTCTTTCTGTGAGTGCGACTTGGCTCGAAATGGTTGAGCGAGTAAGATTAGGCTTCCGTCGTCCGAACACCTCCTTTGCCAACAATCAAGACCTCAGCGCAACTGAAAAAGGCATTGGGCCTTACAATATTCGAGCGCTCGCAGCGGCCACAATTGCCTCAGTGGCAAGGTTATCAGTTCTCGTGGCCGTATCCAATATCTTGTTCATCAGTTTTTTGCTTTTGGCCGTGATGCCGGTGGTGGGCGCCTCCTTTATTATTGCGTCTAACAGGATATACCAAGCCCTCACCCGCGTAGCTCCGTGCGAAGACGATATGATTCTTGAATTAAGGTCAAATAGCATACGATTCGGTGCGAGTGCACTGCCGATAGATGCAGTGCCGTCAGCAGCAGTCACACCATCAGCTCAAACCATCGCTGGGCATGTACGCGAAACGGCATGAGGTATCGGCATCCGCTGTGCGGCTATTGGTCCACAACAAAATACTTTGCCTCCTTGGTTGAGCGGTCAAATAGTTGTTTTATTGCTCGGTATAACAATTATCGGAACATCTACTTTCATTGTATCTTATCTTCATTACTGGTTGATCGGCGCCAGTACTACACAGGCACTTATAACACATAGCGGAATGCATTAAGTTTATCTACCAACTTACAATGACTTGAGAAGTGACCTGCGCAAATCGCAAAGTATCAAACTAACTTCGCCTTTCGCGTTCATTTCGAGAAAACTTCAAGAATAAGTATGGATGAAGTATCTTGCTGGAAAGCCATTAGCCATTGGCGTTTCATTACTAGCTATACCTCTAGCTAATACAAACCAAGGGCCTGATTACATTCGTAGTTCTCGTTCCTTTGCTTTTTATCTCGTACTTGTTAGCCTTCTAATTCCGGCCCCTCGGGGCTCTGGGCCTGTGTCAAAATGACCCAGAAGCTAATGCTCAGTGCTTCGGGCAGAAGAGTGCGCGCGTGCGTTGCGCGCAAGTCGGAATCGTAAGCAGAATAGTGTGCAGAGAGCAGGAAGCATAAAACTTCCAGCCCCCTCTAAAGTGGAAACTGTTCATGAAATAATTTTGAAACCAGACTTAAGTCTTAAGCCGTTTCTCTGTCTGTTTTTGTATAGTAGAATACATTTCTTGTATTCACATCCTTATCGACTTACTCATATTGCTTAGATTAGATTAGATTAACTTAGATGATACTCCACTTATGCAAAGAAAGACGAGGGCAGAAATAGCACACACCTAGAGATGAATCGTTTTTGCACAAACGTTCCAGAGGGCTCCTCCATCTGGCGTTTTCCCATCGATCAAGTCGGCGGGGTCTGAGTGTCCATTAAATTGGGCGAATGACTAATCAGAATATTGTACATGGGAATTGCTTCCTCGGCTTGACAAACTACAAATGGCCTTCAGTGCGATTTACTTTAACGGTTCGAAACGTAAAAAGTCTCCGTAACATCCGAGACATCCGAAATTGCGGTCCGAAAAACGGGCATGTGCGCCTTCTTAGGTTTAGTTTGTGCTGCTTTATTTTTCATATCTACCTGTTACCCTTCTAATTCTGGCCCTTCGGGGACTGTCTCAAAAACGAAATTCATCCGAGATATAGTTCGAAACCAACACATTATTTTTCCGTAACATCTGAAATTGCTGTTCAAAACATAAATAAAACTCCGTAATTCGCATCCAAGCAGATGGAGCGCTGGCTGTCGGCTACACACAGCGCACGAAGTAAAAAGGGCGTGATGAGAGAGTCTAGTCTAGTCTAGTTAATACTCTCCCAAAAACAAAGAAAGACAAGCACACAGCAGTCACAGAGGCACATATAGAATGCACTTGAGCTGCAAATGCGCTAGCGAATTCGCTCCAGAAGGCCAATTAAGGCTCCAACTGGCGCCTTTCCTCCGAACAAGTCGGCGGGACTGAGTGCTCGTTCGTGTGACACGTCCCAGGTCCACGAGGCAAGAGAGGGAGGAAGATAAGGGGTTCATTGGGTAATGTTAGTAGTTGGTCTTTTTGTAATCCCACTGCAATGTTTATGATTTTAAGTGAATTATCAAAATTTTAAAGCCAGAAGGAGAAGGTCCGAGGTATGGCTTTTACTTTTAATTCACAATACTAAGTTCGAAGTCGGTTATCGTGTTATTGACTTATCGTTATCAGGTGCAGGCGGCGTGGTATTGGTATGGGTCGTTTATAATAGCAGCTTTATCTAGAACAATATCAGATATCAGAATATCCGAGATCGGCCGATTTCCTAATACTTTCATTAAATTGGTACTATATCTCATATCTGATGTCCCAAACAGTGCGCAGACAGCAAGAGGGGCATTTCAGTCGTCCTATTCGCCAACGGCAAACGCTATTGGCGCCGCTACGTGTGGCTCCTTTAATCTTTAATCCATTTGCATGGCCTTAGAATCAACGGCGAGGCCCATGGCGTGCAAGCCGTTGTCGACGTACCTGGCGTAGGAAAGAATTTTGGACGTGTGTAAGGTTAAAGGTTTACTTGGCAGGATGGGGATGTTCGGCCAAGAAGTGAAAAAAACGATGAAGAGATCTACATAAATGTGTAAATGCGGCTTATCAATCCTCGTTTCAATACCAATAAAAAAGAAAAGAAACAAGAAGACTAGACATGTTGTGTAGAGAGACCCACATGGTTACGCCCGTGACCGCAGCAGCCATGGGGGAGCACAGGAAAAGTGCAGTGGAGCCCACGTTGTCCGACTCGAGGTCCCGAGCCAGAGGCGCGTTCGCAAACGAGTAGTCAATCGCGTACCTGAGCACCGACAACAAGGCGCCGAGAGGTTACACCCACAAATATATAAATGAAAAGATTCTTTCAGAGGCTCGCAAAGCATCCAACGAACGATAAGGAGGATTCAAAGGGCAACAACAATGGAATGTGTGGTTTGGAGAAACGCACTCGATGAAGGTCTTCTTGCCGGCTTCCTTGCCAATGGCTGAGGCCGCGCGGGACTTGAGCGGGCCGGCGGAGATGGTGTTGACGCGAAGCTTGTACTTGCGGCCCACTTCCCACGCCAAGGTGCGCGTGTCGCTCTCCAGCTGCGCTTTGGCCGAAGACATGCCGCCGCCGTAGCCGGGGATCACCTGAGAAAAAAGTTGTAGAGTGGGGAAGGTTTACGCACAAGTTGAATTGGGTACGGAAATGAATGATTAGCAAGCGCGAGTAGATGACACTGGAGTATAAAAGGCTAAAATTAATAGCCAGCACTGCTAAACAAGCATGTTGGGCGCGCGTTCTGTTTTACCTTCTCGGAAGCAATGTAAGTGAGCGAGGCACACGCGCCACCTTCGTTCATGATGGGGGCAAACTTCGACACCTGTGAAAAAGGGTTCAGATGTTCAGATTGAAAAGCGTGAAAATATCAACCAAAAGATAGCGTTCGCATTCTACCGAGCAAAATTAATCGAGAAAAAAGAGCAAAACTACGAAGCTTTCCAAAAGAAAAAAAAGCACTTGAAGCACCTCTTGTTGGCAAAAAAACAAAAACAGGAGGCTACACGTGCGCACGCGTACCAGGGACACGAAAGAGTAGGCCGAAGCAGACGAAGCGGCCAGGTAGCCGGCGCGGCTGGTTTCCAAGAGAGGCTTGGTCACCTCTGGGCCGTTGGCCAACGAGTGGATCAAAATGTCAATCTTGCCGTAGTCCGCCTGAGAAATGAAAAAGTTCCAGAATGTGAGAAAAATTGGAGGTAGGTACAAATGCCAAAAGAGCACGAACATGAAGGGCAGAAGTCATGCCTATCTCAAATGCACCCTCCTGCGAGCTTCGCCTCTGCTACAATATTACGTTCATTGTCGTACCTCAACGGCCTCAGCGACTTCCGAGATGGAGTAGCCGGAAAGGCCAGCGTACCTACGAGGTTAGAATGCACATCAATTACTTGTTGGAAGCAATTTAGGTTGCACAAGTAAGACAGAAAATTAGCATTGGAGTGAGCCGTTCTATATCTCAGTTTGTAAGGGTTTGTGGGCAGGGAAGTTTAGGTCGACGGGGGTACCGTTTGTTGTTTTTGGTTTCTTCCGGCACGTCCTCAGGCGTGTCAAAGACTGCGTCAAGAGGGTACACCTGTTTAGTTGTGTAATAGCCCGTGCACGCAGTGTTAAACACCAGTTGAGAAGAAAGAAGAATGCGTCCAGAAATGAGACGGAGATCACTTAAAGGAGCCTTGGCTGTATTTTTAAGAACCTTGACAGCACTCCTCTTAGCACGTGCTTCGAATAAGAGAGCTTGTCTTGTTATTTCTCCCAGCAGAAATGCACCTTAGCAATTTTCATTTTCGAGCCATCGTCGAGCACCATGTCTTCGTCAAACTTGCCAGTAGAGAGAGACTTCTCAAAGATGCCGAGCACTGGCGGCCAGGTGCCCACCGTGATGGTGGCGCCTGCGTTTGCCAGCGCCTTGCAGATCGCCCACCCGTAACCGGTGGAGTCAGCTACACCGGCCACGAATGCTACTTTGCCGGTCAGGTCAATTTGTGCCGCCATGCTGGGAGCCACCTGTAGAGGCATTTTCGGAAGAAGTGACCATCGCCAGGAAATTCACGGGTTTTAAAAAACACGTGCGTATTCAGAAGTGCGGTAGTCACTGGTGCGACCTCGGCAGATTTCTTCATTCAACGCATACAATTGTGCTTACCCGGGTGGTGCGAGCATGGGCAACAGGAAGGGCCCGATTCACAAAAGCAGAGCTTTCGCCTACGAGCAAAGAAAGGGAGAGCGCCAACTTGGTGAGCATCTTGACCGATGTTGTGTTGACCTTTCAATCGAGATGATTGTTGACTACGTACGAAGAAGAAAAATAAGTGACGTCGTGACGTCGTCGTACGACACTCCCCTAAAAGGAGGTAAAACAGGCAACTTGGTGGTTTTATTATAAAAGCTAGAATATAAATCCGTTAGCGCTCGTGCGCTCGTCTGTTTTCAGCAGTTCAGCAGTCATAATTTTAGCTCGTACTAGGAAGGAGCTGGTGGGAGAGCACAGATAACAAAGCCCTGCACACCTTGTACGCAGTTTATGCACAAGGTGTAGCTCTAGCTATTTAGTGTATTCACTGGCGCGCGGCAGTTGCATTTATCATGGTGGTCCAGCTCGAAACCAGCGGCGATTCCGCCCGGACTGTAGCTGATTTGTTGAGCTTGCTTGACCTTCGCGACAAGCAGGTCCCACCGAGTTTCTGCACTATTTTATTGATTGCGCTTTCGCCGTCATAATTTGTTCTTTCTTCATTTTCCGGCTTTTACCACATATCAGCTTCGTGTCTATCGCTTTTGGCTCAAGATAGATCGCCTTACTTTCTTCTGTCAGGTGGAGCAGTTGATTGCGACAGTGAAAAAGGACCGTTCAGAGATGGTGCGCGTGAAAAGCCGAGTGACCGGGCTAGTGAGTGCCGTACACCACTTTGCGCGGCGCGGCGCCTGTCTTTCTCTGAAGGCTACAGGCCGTGGGAATGTTGCTCGGCGTCTTGTCCACGCTTTTAATTTATGGAAACAAACGGGAAGCACCGGCGGCGACTCGCCTGAAAACAGCAGCCCGATCCGGGCGAATTCTGCGAATTCTGCATTGGACCGCAGTGACCGTGAGCTCAGCTCAATAAATGACCGTAGCTCATTGGCTTTGTCAAATGAACACCCGCTTGAGCCAACCGCGAGCGCCAACGCGCTGGCTGCAGCACAGGCCTCAGCCGAAGCGTTCGAAGACCAGGACCGTCAAGCTGCTGCCATGGTGCAACGCAAAGCGGCCGACGCTGCCGCTGCTCTCGCGGTTGCCGAAGCCGCGGCCGCAGAAGCAAGCGCTGCCCAGGCTCTGACGGAAGCGCTGAAGGCGTGCCCCTGGCAACCGGTGGAAGAAGAGGGCACTGGGGACACGTACTGGTGGAACCGGGCCACCAATGACGTCACTTGGGACACCCCACAGGAGGTGCTCGCGATTCAGGACGAAGCGTCGCTTTCGCGGTCGAGGGAGCGTAGTTCTGCGGACAGTAGCAGCCGAGCCGAGAGCGAGGCCAACGGCGATGGCTCGAACAGCCGGTATGATACGGCAGAGGCATCAAATGCACAGGCAGTGAAAGATGATGATAATGATGATGATGAGCGCCGTCAACGCCATGCAGCGCTTGCGGCTGCTGCCTCTGCAGCAAGCAATGCAGCCGATGCTCAAGCAGCATCTGAAGCAATGGCTGCGCGAGATGAAGATGCAAATAATGAGAAGGCTGACATGACAACCCGACAAGACCGCGCCTCGCCGGTTGCCACTTTACCCGATGATGGTGTAGCTAGCGAAGACACGAATGAAGCAAACGACGACGAAGACCCTGCAGCGGTTGCGGCCGCAGCCGCGGCTACCAAAGCAGAGCTTTTGGCTGCCGCTGAAGCCGCGAAGCAGTTGGCGCTCTCCACCCTTGCCGCCAGCAAGCAGGCAGCCGCGGATGCCAGCTCCGCCTCTGCGCGTGCCGCGGAGCGGGCCGTCCCTGCACTCGCCACTCGAGTGGTGGCGCGGCACGCGGACGAGCTGCGGCGCATTGTGCTCGATTGCGCGAACCGAGAGTCGCCTGCCACGTGTGCGCGAGGGCTCGGCGCCTGGGCAGTGGCTCGCTCCAAAATCCTCGACGAAACCGAGGACGCAGAGGCAGATGGAGCGTCGTCATCCGCCGCTACTGCGGCAGCTGCTAAAGCAACTACAGGGAAGGAAGATTCTGCTGACCGTGAAGCAGCGGCCGAGCGCTTTCGCTTGGCTTGCACGCTGGTGGTTGAAGTTCTGGACGGCGAATTGGCGAGCTTGAGAGAAGAAGCCCTGGTAACGGCCGCCCTCCCGCTGACGCAAAGCAAACAGAGCAAGCCTAGCTTGCGCATTGGTGGGGCACAGTTCAACGCAGCGGCGGGGCTCGCAGCTCACGCTCAAGCTTCAGCTGCACATGCTTCAAAGGCTGCCGCTTCAGCTGCTGCACCAGGAAATAACAAAGTCCCGGTCGAAGACCCGCTCGCTGCCTACGTGTCTCGTTTAGTCGCGCACTACTGCAAGCCAGCCTCCAATTCGGCCGAAGAAAGCGGCGGCAAAAAGAAGCGGACCAAGCGCGGCGGTGGGGCTCACCCGAGGCCGGTCAACCACCCAGTCCTTTCCAGCCCTCTAGTGCTCAAGTCGGCGCCCGACTTCCACCCGCCACAGGCTCAGGTGCTGGGCGAATTAGGCGCGAGTGGGCGATTGGCAGATGGGGTTCTGACGCACCTCCTCGATGAACTCATTGAAGAGCTTAAAAGTGGAACCACTGAAGCGCACCAAGGGAATGTTAACGCCCCTGCAAACGGCACTTCCGCCGCCAGCAGTGGCGGTAGCAGCGACTTGGCTGCAGGAAGTAGCGAGCAAAGTGGGCTGATTGGGCAATGGCGACAATCGATTCTGGAAGCGAGCGCAGCGTCGCACTCAACAGGAGAATCTTACGACTTTGCGCGTGCTGAAGAATTGACCCACCACGGTGTATCAGCGGACAACGAGAGCGACGATCCTCCAACCCCTGCGGCGTACCTCGACCTCGCTTTGTGAATTCACTTGAATTGCGCTCATGGCATTAACAGTTGGTCATCGGTTCGTGGATTGTATATTGTTTCGGCATTGCTTTTTTTCTTTTGCTTTCTTTCTTCCGGTCACACAGGGAGTAGTGGTCACTAAGCCCACTTTTGGCGAGTTGATGGTCACTGAGTCCATGCCCGCCCCCCGGGCTTCAATTGAGGTATTGAAGCCTTGACCTTCCATGGCCGAAGTTAGCAATGCCAAAATATTGTGTGAAACGTGTGCCATGGCAATAACTGACTAGACGTAAACATACGATAACTCACATCCCTAATCATACTTCTTAAAACCCGCATTATTCTTAAAACCCGCATTATACCCGCACTGCTATCAATCTATCATCATCACGATATCACGACGTAATTTAATATATATTTGCGATGTTAACGTATTCGTTGACGTATTTGGGTCATTGCAGTGACGTAGTTTTGGAAACACCGACCGACAACTGACACTGACACCATCAGATCACAGAAGAAGCTCTTCTGACGACGACAACAAAGGTGCGTGATGCGCATGGTGTGCGGCTTGAGGCCTGCCTCCGCGCTCTTCTCCTAACACAGATGTCTTAGCCTTCAAGAATTCTTACTCGACCTACTCAGAGCACCGAATAAGTCGACTTCTTAAGATAATGTATCCAAAGCAACTTCGATGTATATGCCTCGTAGAACGCGATCTTTGTTGATGCTACTAACTTGGGGCGTAAGACCCTCAAGTACGAGGGCCATGCTTCATTATTATACTCTACTTAGGTATTTTCATTCCATACATAGTGCGTTGCTGAGTCGTCCATAAGTTTCGGTATCGTTTCTACTCTCGATTACTTTTCTTTTGTGTTGCGCTTAGCTGTACGTGAAGAGGCCGTGGCGGCGCAGACTATGAATCTTCACGAGGTACTGCGGTGCTCAGAGTTTTCGCATTTTTCTTTTGTTTCTTTTTTCTTTGGAGTAGCAGTGAATCTCGTGGTGATTAATTGTGTTTGATTGTCTGTATTATTTCGGGGGACTGTACGCAGGCCTTGGCATCGTTTCAAGCCCAGCGAGACGCTCACGAAAGAGCCAAACAAGAAGCGATTGAGCAGTGTCGCGTCGCCAATGAATGCGCTGCTATGGGTCGCCCCATCGGAAGTCAGTGGTGTTTGTCACCCAGCAATAACAGTGCCACAGATCCAGGCGAAGTGGGCACTATCTTAGGGCTGTCGGGCGCAGCAGGCAGCGGTGGCGGCGGCGAATTAAAGATCGAGTTCAGCAAAAAGGGCACCATGGTGGTCCGCAAGGAAGCCCTGATCACTGTAGAGGCGTGGCACCAGTATGAAACGGTATTGCATTCGCCCTTTCATCTATTGGCCGTATTTTTGTGGTTGTTTCCAGTTTACACGCAATACATGCACTGGAGCGTGCTTGTAAGCTCATTCGTTCCTCCTTTCGATCTCAACAAATTCTACCTTGGTCGTGTTCTATGACTTTGCTGACCCGCAACAAACTCTATTCGACTTTTATTGCATAGGGAGCCAAGATGCAGCACCCAACCAAGCTCCTGTTGGAGGTACGTGAAGCATTCTGCCAGATGATGCTTCTCATTACATTGTTTCCACTATTGAGTAGTTGTGAATAATAATTTATATACTTGATCGGTTGCTAGATTTTCTGTGAACCTGTCAGCTTTCACTAACGTCATTAATATTTTACCAGGCTGCAGCAGCTGCGCGTGTATCAGAACCTCAAGCGGCGGTACGTATGCCCCATTTCTCACACCCACGTTTATCTCTTAAGCACTTCGCTTCTTTTCTATTTGGTCTGCACTATTCCATACTGCACTATGATTTCAAGGCACGCACTTTATCCTCAATTATTAAGAAAATTTAATAACAATAGAAATGTTTTTTTTCGCAGGCAGCAGCTACGAAAGAGGTGCTTGGTGCTTCCCCAGATTTGGTAAGAATCAATGAGGCTCCTGGATGTTTGAGAGAGCCAGAAGAATGTATCACTAAGGATATGTGCATGCACCTGACGACGATCAGAAGGGCCTATTTGAGGTTTTGTAGCAGTTTTATTAATTAAAAGGAGAACGATGAACCACATCTCACGTCCTTTGTGTATCTTTGATAATAAATTCAAACCTCAACAGGATGGCCGCACTCCGCTTCATCTTTCCGCAATGCACGGAGATGCAACTACCGTGCAACTCTTGATTGCCGCGGGCGCCAGCTTCAGTGCCAACGACAAGGTAACACCTGCGTTTTTATGCTTCCAGTTCAAGGATTATTCTATATTGTTGCGTCGCATAGGTCGTTGTAAGGCGTTTCGCACAACGCCGCTCTTGATGTGCATTGTCACTTGCTTTCAATTTTCAACCTTACATTTGGGTGGATATACTGTACATATGCGTGGTGCAACAAGTACGGCGATACGCCTCTTGGCCTCACCACCGATGAAACTTGCCGCGAGATCCTCGAGCACCACGCCGCTTCACTCAAACTGCTCGCATCAGAACCAAGCGCACTGGTG
>Ga0307971_1001756_pt1 | contig 10915 bp, 9 predicted proteins | sample OrgLakmetagen714_FD_201820 | JGI IMG/M metagenome (GOLD analysis project Ga0307971, IMG submission 201820) | Saline water microbial communities from Organic Lake, Antarctica - #714 | ecosystem: Environmental > Aquatic > Non-marine Saline and Alkaline > Saline | place: Antarctica: Organic Lake... | reverse complement strand
GTCCCATCATCAAGAATATCGGTTGGTCCGACTACGCCTGTCATAAATTGTGCCGACGTGATTTTCATACTGGCATCCTAGCAGAATTACCAGGGAAAACGAAGCGGCGTGCAAATGTAGATAAAAAATAACGCCTATACCTATATTAGTTTGGTGGAAGAAGTTATATGGATTCTACTCGATATTGTCTGTCGTGGTCTAGATAGTTAATTTACTTCTATACAGAGTTGGTGGTATAGTATTGTTAAACGCCTAGACATATAGTTAGTCAAAAAGATGTGGGCCTGGGTGAGGATAGTTTATGGTCAATAAGTAATTTTATGGAAAATGATGCACTACAGTCGCTACACAACGCAAGCAAGAAAGTGTATAAGCCGGTAACCCAATTACCTCCTGCTTATTGGCCAGAAGACTGGAAAGTTACCCATTACAAAGAGTACACCCGCTTCCCATCGGTTACGTTACCAGTGTCAGACACAAAAGCTATGATTGCTCAGTTGACGGCGACACGATCTTCAGGAAGATCTTTTTCCCGTATAGGGCTTACCCTAGAGGAGATAGGGAACTTGTTAAAGTACAGCTGTGGTGAGTTTACACACAGTGACGGAAGTGTACATCGAGCACACGCGTCGGCGGGTGCCAGATATCCTGTCGAGATCTATGCAATTGTGCGGTTTTCTTCAAGTTCAGATCTCTTGCCTGGTGTATACCATTACAATGTCAAAGAGCATACCCTTGAATATTTGTGGTCAGATACCCGTACAGGAGTTGATCCTAACACGTTGGTAGCGGATCAATGGGCGCTTGAGGCCAGTGTGATGTTTGTGGCGACGGCTGTCTTTTGGCGTAGTCAAAACAAATATGCGGATCGTAGCTACCGGTATATCTGTATGGAAGCCGGAGCTCTTATTCAAAATGCGTATCTCTACGCCAGCGATACTGATTTGCAAGTGGTGGGTTACGGGGGAGTAAACGACGATAAGGTGGAACAATTATTACGACTAGATACGAGACTAGAATCGGTACTATGTGCATTCTTGGTCGGTAAGTAAAAATATGGAAAAACGGTATATCAACCCAGAGGAGTTACATGAGTTCGCTAATGTGTTGCCACGCATCACAAAATCGTGGGTGGTCCGGTTTCTTAGCTGGAATCTGCAACGTATTTCAGACTTACTTGGTTTTCCGGTATACATCGCTCTTCCAAATGAAGTCATAGAATTAAGAAAATATCCAGATTCGTTACAGGCTCTACGGATAGTGAAGCGTCTGCAACAAGCTGGCTATATAGCTGAGTCGGGCTACCAGGTGTTTGGTTATCCAGATGAACCACCGGCGTATCTCGTGTTTCACACGCTCCCAGGCGAGCAAGGAAACGGTTGGTCGGGTAAAGCGGCTCATACCAGCAGTTTAGCCTATATACAGTGGCCTGCACTGGGTGAAGCGGTTGAACGATATAGTTTACTCCATCCGCATTACAGATCAAATGAATTAGTGCATTCGAGTTATGCTAACTTAACAAAGCCCAAAGCTGATATTTTTTCAATTAGTAGTTTCACCGCTGCCGAGCGTAAGTCTGGTAATGCTTTGGTTCGACTTACGTACGATAAAGACACCAATTTTTGTTGGGCACCGGTTATAGATGCATTAACCGATAAAACTGTATACGCACCGTGGCAATGGTTTTCTTTTGCCCAGGTACGCAAGGTAATAGGGTCGCACCGGCATACTGAAAAGCAAGAGGCATTGTTATGCCCACCCATTACTACTGGTGCTGCCGCTGGTCAAACGGTATCGGAGGCAGTGTTGGTGGGCTTGTTAGAAGTGATTGAGCGTGACGCGTTTATAATCTACTGGTTACAACAGCTACCAGCTCGACGGATTGATTTTAGTTCGATTGATGATGAAGAAGTTCAGGCGTTGTATAAACTCGCAAAGGATTATCACATTGAGCTACATTTACTGTATTTACAAACTGATGCGCCCGTACACACAGTCTGTCTTGTCATGATAGATCGGACGCAAGCTGGACCAGCTGTCATGATAGACGCAAAGACTGGGTTCAATGTGCCAGCAATGGTGGTTGACTTACTGCAAGATCAACTGGCACAACGCGGTGCAAGGCGTGACAAGAAAGCAGGGTCTACAAACAAAACCCATACTGTACCAATCAATCAGTTTGACCAAGCTGCTCGGTCTAAACATTGGAACAAACCAGATCGATTAGTTGAGATAGAACCATTTATATCTGGACCACTGTGTTCTATCTCGGAGCTCCCTGTCTTTGAGTCAATTGTATCCACTGAAAACAAATTAAGTCACCTATATGAGTGGTGTAAGCAAAAAAAATATCCAGTGTATTACCGTGAGGTGATATCCCCAGAACTTAAGGCGTGTGCCGAAGGTATTTCCGTAGTCATGGTTCGCGTACCTAATTTGCAGCCGCTACAAATAGACGAGGCGTTTAAAGCAACCGGTGGAAGCAGGTTGCAAGAAATCCCACTTAGTCTGGGATACACACCACATTACGGTCCTGATAGTGGTTATTGCCCAATACCGAGTCCTTTTTTGTAATTTACGCGATTACTTTTTTGAAGTGAGAAATGTTCTGTTTACGAATTGAGACGATCTAAACTAATGAGACTAAGCACTATACTCGCAATGAGAATGGCTATCCCGGCCGGGAGCATATATGGTTGAGCAATGCTAAGTAATACAAACGAACTCGAAATTCCAAAGAAAGAAAAAACTAGTATCAGTGCCGCGAAACCACACGAAATGCAGCTTATTCCAATGGCTATTCCGACAGTGCTAAAAAGACTAGTTACGAAACTGCCCTTTGAAAAATAGTTTTTGTAAAAAAAAACGTAGCGTATTGTATTGATATATATACCACCAAGCGTTGCAATCAGTATGTACTGGAACAATGAGTGTATTGAATCTCCTTTAATAAACGATACAAATGCATCGATAAGCAAAGCGAGCGGCAACGTGCTGCTTATAAGTGTATATATCAACGATGTGTGGGATATGATAAACAAACATATAAAAATAACTAAAGAGTAGAGTGCAAACAATACCCACCCGAAATCTTTAAATGGAAGTAAAGCCGTCGTGGCGAGCCGAGCTATATATTGCATACTAGTACTCTAGAATTACTGCTTTAATTCGTCTATTGCAGATCGGAACACAGCTTCTGAATAAGAACGACGGAAGTCAACAATCTCGGTATCAGATACCACAAACGTTTGTGGTACTGACACTATATTGAGAGCCCCGCCAGATCGATGGTCAGATAGAATGCGATCTTGGTTATTAAAGTTTGCGACACATAGACGCAACTCATCGAGATCACTCCCAGCATTTTCTGCTGCGTACTTCATAAATGATTCATCTATGGTATCCAGTCGTTCACGTGGAGGTAAGGAAGAAAATAAAGTTTCGTGGTACATGAAAAAGCCATCATCACCGATCTGTTCTGCAACACACTCAGCGTACACCTCACTAGTACTTACTTCTGATCGCGTGTTCCAGATGGGGAGATATCGGTACACAAAAGCTACCTCACCGGCAGGAGTCGCGTCAACGAGGTTAAGTAGCTCCATAAACTGCCACCGGCAATAATTGCACGTGGCATCGGAATATATGACAACCATAGTATCCGCATCACGGTCACCGTATACATGATCCGACTCTCTGAGTGCCAGTAGTTCTTGACGGGCTTGCTCGCTGGATACCTGATTACCGTCTGTTGTGGTCGCCTGATGGTTTAAGTTCAGGTATAACACTGTGATCAACCCGATCAATATAAGCAACACACCTGTAAGTAGTAAAGTTGTTTTGTTGATTGAGGAGAATGACATGACGGGTGTGTTAATGACTAAGTGTAGCGAGTACTACATTAAATACTGTTGGTGACAACTGGTAGACCTGCTGCAGCCCAGGCTTCTATCCCACCTTCAACCCGTTTGATGTTAAAGAATCCATAATGCTGTAAATAACTATAAGCAACACCCGAAGCTGCACCACCACTACAAATTAATATGATTTCTTGATCAGTATTTTTTGGTAAAAATGCTCGCTCTATATAAAAAGTATGGAGTTGTTGTAGTTCTGACCCTTCAGCGTGCAATCGTTGGTACGCAGATCCGTTCCGCACATCGAGAAATATATATTTGTCAGGATCTTCACTGTAGAGTTCATAAAACGCTTCAGGGCTGATATCTTCAACGGTAGGTTCGATAACAGCTATGTGCTTGAGTGGTGTTAAGTATATAGCTGCTGCAGTCAACACGCTAGCTATAATAAACAGTAGTACGCCGTTAAGAATGTGTTTTAATTGTATAGACATATTATTTATTGTAGACGCTTTAGTTTGTATATTTCGTTGGCAAACGTAGGTGCGTAAAAAGAATCATTTCTTTTATTATATACCACATTGTTGACCATTCTTTCTCCGGTGTGGAAAAAACCGGTCGGTTTGCCATCCAACCCCAACTCGTACAAAAAACCATCATTTGATCCAACGTATACTCGGTCGTTAATTATCTCCGGCGAGCTGAGTATTTTACCGTAGGTTTCAAAATGCCAAATCTTCTCAAGAGTACGCCTATCCAAGCAATAAATACACTTATCCATAGAGGTTACAAAAACACTGTCTTGGTAGACTTTCGGGGTTGAATAAATCTCACCGGCAGTAGCAAAAGTAGCTACTACTTCACCAGAATCAACTGCACAGGCGTAGAGATTCCCGTCGAATGATCCAAACAAAACCCGATTATGCTTGGTATCAAATGCCGGGGTGTATTTGATATCTCCTTTGGTCTCGAACTGCCAACGAAGTGTACCTGACTTAGCGTCGAGGAGGTAAAACATATGGTTATTACAACCAATTCCTACCGCGTTGTATTTTGATTCGTAGGCTGGTGATGCGTGCGTTAATCCGTCCATGGCAAACTCCCACTTTTTTCTACCGGTTTCGCTATCTAAAGCTGCTATACCTCCACGATGTTTGAAAAGGCCAAACTCCAAGCCAATAAATACCAGTCCCAAGCGCGCAGCAACACACGGTGAGCTGCCAACCCAGTCAGCTTCATTAAATGTCCATTTTTTTGTGCCGTCTTTTGCGTGTCGCGCGTACACGTTACCATCGTATGCCCCATAGATAACCATTCCTTTGTGTAAGATGGGAGATGAAAAGATGGCTTTGCCAGCTGCTGTGCGCCATATATGGTGTTTCCAAACAACCGCCCCGGTAGCTTGGTCAAGCGCCCAGAAGGTACCGTTGTCAGCACCAAAGTATAGGTTGTCATGATCTAGAACTGGTCTTGATTTTGGGACTACGTAAAAGAGGTTTGGGTTGTCGGAATTGAATTTCCATACCATTTTAAAGTTTGATACTTGTGGTGGTTTATCAGACTTCGATGAATGAGCAGCAAGACCAAAGTCGGTCGGTGTAAATAAAGAATGAATATTAATATTGTTTTCCGAAGCAAAACGATAATGACGATTTTCTCGGAATCGCACTATGGTAAAAATACCGGTTACTGTTTTACCCAGGTTGTGTAATATAGAAAGTTGCTGCTCTTGTGTTTTTCCGGAATTAATCAAGTCGTCAACGAGTATGATTGGGTGGTCAGTAACTTCACCCTCAACGTTTTTTTGCAAGCCATTTTTTTTGCGTTCTTTGCGCAGGTAAAAGCCATTAACAGGCGTACCTCTACGACCTCCTTGAATCACGATGGCTGCAATGAGTGGGATGGCAGCTGTTTCTTGGCCACCCACTTGAAATGGGTATTGGTCTTTATATTTAGACCAAAATATATCGGCAATAGTTTCTAATGCAGTACTATCGAGAAATATGTTCCTGAAGTCAAGCAACCAACTGTGCGGACGTGAAACCCCTGATTCAACGATTGTGTGCGTATCGCCAAAAACCACTACCCGTTGCTGAATCATCTCTCGTAATCTAATAACGGGATTGCTAGACTGGCTGTCTTTTTGACTTGTAGTGATTTTTACATTATGGGAGGTCGAAAACTGGGTCCATTTTTTTTGCATGAGTAATTGGTAGTGAGAGAGAAACTCATCATAGGTACAAGATACACCATCGATCGACACCGTGCGGATAACAAAAAAACCGTTTCTCATATAAGCTGATGTCACAGTTACTTCCTGGTTTGTGTCGGTGTTAGTTAATTGCAGGTAGGCGTTACCATTCCATCCAAACGCACAAAATGTGCGCCACAATACAGTGTGGTCTTGTTCGTGATTGAGGACACCTGTCTGTTCTCGCAGTATCTGTTTGGTATACGAAGCACCTGATTCATTTTGAGCATGTCCAGAAGTCAGAGGAAGGTCAGTCTGGATTTTGTCCACGAGTAGGTTTGCTCCGAGATGACCCAGCTCAAAGCTAAGTCGCGCTGCCGACATAGGCCAGATAGGCGGGTTGTACACTGCTTGCGCTATAATTGGTCCGTGGTCTATCGTGTTGTCAATGATGTGGATAGTCACACCAGTATGGTGGGCATCAGTATAAATCTGCGCTATTTCTGGTTCACTACCCCGAAATGCGGGCAGTAAAGATGGATGAATGTTTACCGTTGCTTGATGTGGTAACTCAAAAAGCTCCTGCGGTAGCTTGCTAAAGCCAGCGACCACAAATAGATCGGCGTTATACGTGCGTATGGCGTCAATAAAATTTGGTTCAATTAATGTAGCTGGAGTAAGCGTTTGCAACTGTCTTTCTGTCGCCCATTTGTATACAGGTGAACCTGGATACGTAACGACAGCGGTGGGAGTAGTATTACGGGCTTGGAGCACCTTTAAAACAGTCAGAGAATACCCACCACTGCCGAAGAAGATAAGGGGTCCTTTCATATCATAACAGTATTACAAGCACTCGATACACACGACTATACGCGTCAATCATGTGGCAATTGTACTATGTCCATATTGTTTCTCAAAACTAGCCGAGTAACTAAGTCGACTGGGGATAATCTAATTATGCAAAAGGGAGGAATGAATGTATTGTTAAATAAATAAACTAAAAGTTTCACACACATAAAACACAATGATCAACCAAATAGAAGCAACAGCAATCAAAGGTAAAAAAGCGATCAGCTTTTTGTTGGCTTTTAGTGTGACCACAGCCTTAGCTTTAATTGGCATCAACCAAGCCAGTGACACTAAGTACACTGCAACCAAAAATGACGACGATACAAATAGCAAAAAGTACGGCATAATTCCGAACGTGATGGTGCCTAACGCACATGCAGCAGGCGTAAGTCAAGGTGGATGTGGAGGTGAAGCTGGAGGTGGATGTGGAGGTGGATGTGGAGGTGGATGTGGAGGTGGATGTGGAGGTGGAGGTGGATATGTAGGTGGTGACGGCGGCGGTGACGGCGGCGGTTGCGGCTGCTGTTTTCTACCTACTACGCAAGTACAGACTCCCGATGGTCCTGTAGCGATATCACAACTTACAGTCGATCAAATTGTGACAGCGTATGATGAAGTGACACAAGAGTACACTACCGCGACCGTTGCACAGGTGCTACGGCACGGTGAAGCTGGTGTTGATCAGCACGATTTCAATGCTGCTCCACTATTAGAATTACAACATGAGCAGGGTAAGCTAATCGTCACTGCTAACCACCCAATTTATGATACTGTCACTGCAACCTTTAAACCAGCTGGGGACTTTGAGGTAGGGAATACCCTATTAACCCAGACTCAGCCAGTATCTATTACCGGTGTCACAGAGCTTGAAGAAGCAGAGCACCTAGAAGCTGACAAAATTGTCTATAACCTCACATTAACTGCTGGTCCTCATACCTACATCGCAGACGGTATTGTGGTGCATAACAAAGGCGATGGAGGTGACTGTTACTAATACGCTGATATTCAAAAATGTATATCAACCATATGGAAAATAAATACAACGAAGACAACCAGAGTAGTGGATACAACGGAGACAACCAAGCGGTGCAAATAACAGAAAAATCACCTGTAAACATTACGTTGATACTCTTGTTTATAGTCTTTGCCCTCGTCTGCATTGGAGTAGCATTCTTGTATATGTCCAGTAATATTAATTCACCTATGACGCAGTTTCCAGCTGATGGATCATCAGAGCAATCAAATACAACGGATGGTGATCTTACTAACCGCGAGTCCGCACGTGCAGACAACTTTAACGCCAGAATTGCTGAAGGGGGGAACATTTTGCGTCAAATGGGAGCTGCTGAGGCGGCGATCTATTTTAATCGTATGCTTGAGTCTGCATCGAACCCTCAAGAAAGAGGTCGAATCGAATTGAATCTCGGAAACGCCCGTTTGCAATCCAATCGTGTAGAAGCAGTTGCTCTATTGAAAGCAGTGGCCATTAACGAATCATACTTTGACTTCACTCGAGCCAAAGCAACTAATTTTGTGCTCAATGAATATACAGCCAGCAACGACGAAGCATTCGCAAGAGAACACATTTTTACCGGACCAGTATGGGAAAATTTCTTAGGCGATGACTTGCAGGAGTCTACTTTAACCGGGTTTTTCTATTCAGCTGACTTAAGTCCGACACCCGAGGCAAACATGCGAATTGCTTCCGACTTGGCGGCACAGATTGCCTTCACCAATCTTACGTTAAACGAACGAGATCGAAACGCAGCAGCGGCACAAGATTACTTAAGGTTCGGTAATCAACTAATAACCGAACTGATTCAAGATGGTGGGGTTGTCTATGGTGGCACACCGCCCGACGAAATTGCTTTAGCTATGAATCGGCGTGGGCTCGCATTAGATATTCTTTACTTTTCTGGCTACATTGACGATGCAGACGAGGTAAAAGATTCGTATCGAGAAGCGATATCGTATTTGATTGATAATCCAATTGAAATTTCTGATGGAACCGGTTCTTTTATCCGGTACAACTATGCAGATTTTTTGTTCCGACTCGATGCTGAAGCCGAAGCAAATAATATCCGCACCGTGCTGTCACCAATAGGTGGCCTGATCAGCCGTAGCAATTTTACGACTTTTGTTGATGGTAAGTTAAACAACACCGTTCCTGATAGCCGACCACTTAATATGATTGGCCATCCCGAAACACTAAGGCAGATAATCGGGTTGTCCGATGAATTCCGTCGCTATCTTTTGGTAACTGGAGTGAGAAATGTTCCAGCCCAGTCTGAGTAGTTGATATAGTATGGCCCATTCAGGGAATATTGAGCAACCTGCAACTGCGATATATTACTATTAGTTTTCAATGAAGCATTACTTACTACAAACGTCTCTATTGGTAGCAGCAGTATCTTCCTTTATTGCTAGCTTGGTTTTATATAGTGGAACGCTGGCAGAATCGTCTATTATCACTGAAGACGACCGCAACACCACCATTAGTGCTACAAATGATGAATTGCCAGCTCATATACAAAACGATAATTTCGCACTAGGAGAGTACTATTTTGTGCAAGACGCTGATTCTGCTGATCGATATGATCTAGACAAAGCAAAGTATCATTATCTGGCAGCAATCAGAAAAAACCCGGTTGAACATCCTTCAGCGTGGTACCAGGTCGCCCGGATTGACTTTGTTGAAGGTAGGCTTAGTTCAGCGATATTTAACCTTGAAAAACAGCAAGAATACTTTGGAGATAATCTTCCCAATGTTTATTACATGCTGGGTTTGACATACGGCTATCTAGCCTTAGAAACAGAGTCACAGCAGCACTGGCAGCTAGCTGAAGAAAATTTCATTCGCTATATGGAGTACGCACCAGAATCAGCGTGGCCGCGGGTAGATCTGGCCTGGGTATATTTTTCGCAAGGGAAGTATGAAGCAATGTTGCCAGTATTAGAAACCGGTTTGGAATATAATCCTGACCAAGCATGGTTGCTAAATACCTATGGACTGGCACTTTTAAATACTGGTGACAGGGAGGCTGCCCGTCAAACTCTCTTGCGAGCACAGCGGGCCTACAAAAAGTTAACAGTTGACGATTGGCAGCAAGCATATCAAGAAAATGACCCACAGTCATGGAATCGAAATTTTGAACTGTTTGGCGACATTATTGACAGTAATTTGCTTTTAGCTTCACAAAGATAATTGCAACGATTGGTAACCCGTAGCTGTATAGTTGGGTAAGTGTTAGAATAAGCATCATGTATAGCTTTTTAGAGCGTCCAGTAATGTATGTTATTGCAGGTCTTGCAACATTTCAGTTTTTTGCTCTTGAATCTATCTTGCTACTTGCTCTTGATGTGACGACCTCCTACTTTCAAGCGCAGCTGATTATTGCAACCAGTTTGCTGGGATTGTTGCTTGGAACCATACCAGCTGCTCGATTTTCGCAAGCGAATTGTATTGCGTACACACGGTATTGTTTGTACATGATATGGGTATTACCGCTGCTCAGTCTTGGGTTAGTATTGATAAGTTTTGCGTATCCAATCATCGCGACCATTGGTTTGATGTTGGTGTTTGCTCCACTGGGTTTTATTGTGAGTGCACTATATCGGTTTGCGTCACCCTGGTTACTGTATGCGAGTGAATTGTTTGGTGCAGTCTTGGGCCTTGGGTATTTTATAATCGCCATTCCGTATTTACGCAGTGAAAATGCGTTAATCGCATTAACTATTGTGACAGCTTTGATTGTTTTGTTGATCCTGCGCAAACATACTTCTGTACCAGCTAGCTTAGTACTAGCTGCAGTGGTGCTGGCGAGTGGGGCTGGTCTAGTTTCGAATGTCTACAATCACCACGTCAATTTTCTGATTCATACTTTATGTCCAGCTGATCAAGTCAGTCGAGAGTATACTGCGAACAAAGTCTTTTGCACTGATGATAGGGGTACACCTTACGAATTAGAGCTGTCCTTGGGCAGTCTACAAAATCGCATCGACATATATCGTTTATATA
>Ga0307971_1001755_pt1 | contig 10916 bp, 14 predicted proteins | sample OrgLakmetagen714_FD_201820 | JGI IMG/M metagenome (GOLD analysis project Ga0307971, IMG submission 201820) | Saline water microbial communities from Organic Lake, Antarctica - #714 | ecosystem: Environmental > Aquatic > Non-marine Saline and Alkaline > Saline | place: Antarctica: Organic Lake... | reverse complement strand
TTATGATCGGGGCCAATCCTCAGCGATATCTCCTGAGGAGCACCTACTTTGGGGGGCGGAATTGAAACGAAACCCGAAAGAAACCGTGGAAATCCTGGAGTGCCCTATCCACCTGGGAATCAGAAACAAATAGTCCGCTCGCCAGGCCCGTTTCATGAGAAACGAAACAATCATACCGGGCTATTTTCCTGGTTTCTTGTTCACTTGGGTGCACCCGGGAAACAATGCCTGAAAAGCCCTTGTTTCGTTTCTTCCAATTTTTCGTGTTTCAACTTCTTCCCTAATCCCTTTCCATGAATTCAACCAGCAGGAGTCAACCACGCCTACCTCACGTGGTTTATCAGCTACTCACTATCAAAAATGGCATTCGGCTTGAGCTTTATCCTGGGCCCATGGACTCAAATCCTCATCATGCTTTACGCACCATTCCAGTCGTTTAAGGTGAACATTGTCTCTTCCTCATCACTTTTCTACATGGATAGATTCCTTGAATCAAACTGAATCTTTTAACGGTCAAACACTCACGCCCTTCAACCCGCTTTCATGGCGGTGAATAATGTTTAGGCGGTCATATCCGAAGGCACGGATGATGACAAACAGTGGTTGACCTTTTGGTCAGTGTACATGACCTTTGCTACCCTCGAAGAATTTGGATTGCGCTACGTCATCACCTACTTCACCTTTGTACGTGCCTCATCTCAAAGCCCCCGCCCGATTTATTTCTCCGCATGCCTGCTATATTTTCCTTCGTACCTTAGCTCCACCTTCAGACGCATGCCTAGGGTTCTAGGAATGTCGTACAATTTATTTAATCGGTTGTTTTCATATTGTGCACTATTGAGCATCGAATGCTTTTTGTGGGAGACACGCTGGTGAAAGCGTATTGGTTCCACCTGTCACGCACACTCGGCTACACCGCGCCGATAGCTCCCACTCTATAGCTATGACTGGCTCTTTTTTAAACACACTTCGCTACTTCTTTATATGCTACATTCCTTCTGATGTCTATAGTTCGGACAAAGTTTCTACTACGAAATCAAGGCGGCTTTCGTGGTGTACCTCATGTTTTTCAACGGCGCTGTGGAAATTTTCGACCTCTTCGTGCAGCCTTTCATGAAGAAGTAAGGGCATACATTTCGAGAAAAGGAGATAACACTGCCTTTAATAGACGTGTCTTTTGGTGCAAATCGTTCCGCGACCTCTATTTGTGCTTGTATGACACATCGCTTACATGTTTTGCGTGCGCCTTCCATCTTCTCCATCATGACAGGTACCAAAAGCGCATGGACGACGCGATTGCGAAAGTGGCCAACATGGCTGACGAAGTCAAAGACCAGGCCCTCAAAGACCCAGAAAGGTTCGTTCTTGTCGTTTTTCATAAGACTGAAGCACTTTCAGCTTCACCTGCCGTTTCCATTCCTTTCGATGTCTATTCGTTTTCTCCAGAACTTTTCAGTGAACAGTACTGGCTCTTCATGTATGCGTTCACCGCGTACACAAGCCAGTGTTAGCTTTTGTCCTGCGCACGCTTTCTTAACCACATATATTTATACTTCGTTGCTTCGTCTTTGCTTTTTCCTCGCTACAGTTTCATCAGCTTGTACGGCAAGGAAGCGTACCAAGTAGCAGTCAAGCAAGCCACGCTCATGAGGAACAAGATGAAATAAGCTGCTTGCTTGTTTTCCTTCCTTCTCCTTCTCGCCCAAAAGACAGAATTTCTGGTGTAGGCAGGCCGGTTCAGTTGATTATTTTGCGCATGTCGTGCTTTACGAACAGCGAAGCGATTCCAGATAGAAGCCAGGCAGGAGAATGGGGCAGCTGGTTCTTTCGCTGCGCACGGTGAGGCAGTGGTAATTATGATTCAGAGGCATAGCCTCGATCGGGATGCATTTCAGCGAATTGCCTGCTTGAATTGGGCACCCTGCCTGTGCGCTGCCTCCTAATTAGATATTGCCTTTTTGGTCATTAACCAAGTTTAATTTCGATTTAAAGTTTTAATCATAAAAATCGAATTCAAAAACAGTATAAGTTTTATTCGGACCTCGCATTGATTACTTTGAAGTCACTAAGCCAATTATTGCCTATGAAGTGAATACGTCCCGAAGTCTGGGCGCAAATCCAGATATCGATAATCAATATCCAATAATATCTGCCTCTGCCTGCTGCCTGGTTACTGTTTTCTGTTTTCTATGGGTCGTTGCGAATTGGAGAAAACCGTAGATGGCAATGCAGCTGCAGCATATATTTGAAGGGGCTAAATGGATACCGAATATATGGCTCTCGACGGAAACATGGAGATGCGAGATTTAAGTCCGAGTTGCGAGTTGAATTGCTGACTTCGGAGAACTGAGAACCATACCCGTTCCGCTTGCGCTTATTTCTGAGAACTCCGCTTCCAAGTTCTACGAGACATTTAGGTCAAAGGAAATGGGTATAGGTAGGAAGCAAACAGGAGTCCGAGTTTGGTTATCCGGAGGTGTTCATGATAGCCTGGTTGAGATGTAAGTGAGCATTGCGTAGAGCAGTAGGTACAGTACCCTAAATACTCATTAGAGTCAAAATTGTTGCGTATTTTCGGAGGCTAGCATGCTAATAGCATGCTTGCTTGCGCCTAGCTTGCTTCCTTCGACTATTTGCAATCCGCTGCCCACTAAGATTGTGCGCTAGCTAGAGCCTGAGAACTTATTGGTCAGCGTGGAAACATTGTTGCTTCGTCTATCTTGAGAGCCTGCTGGGAAGCGGAGTCGTAAAACTAAATGTCGCAATCTAGGGGTTTTGTGCCAAAGAACAGCGAAATTTTCAACAAATCAGGTGCGTCCTCAGTCACGCGCCGAACTCTGCTAGACTGATCTATTAGATGCAAGACATTGATTGCGATGCAGAAAAAGCTTAACCTCTATCTTCATGTTTTGTGTACCTAGGCCATGGCGCTTCAATCTACAATGGATTTGGAACGACACGAACTCAACAGTCGCCAACTCTTTTCGTCACTAACCTGGTCAGTCAATCTAAAACTAGGCTGCTGATAACTAGACCTAGTGCGTAACAAAAAGGAAGCTTTTGATTTTCCCATTCACATATTTTCGTCTCTAACCTGGTCAGTCAATCTAAAACTAGGCTGCTGATTGTTAGACCTAGTGCGTAGCAAAAAGGAAGCTTTTGGTTTGCCCATTCAAATATTTTAGTTTTGAATATTTTGATGTTGGTGGTGGGTGTGACTTTTGTTGTCTGTGTTTGGCGTTCTAGCCTTCTGGCGTCAGCACAGAGGAGCTTACAGCGCTCTTCGCGTCAGATTTTGGGTTTCAGCAGCTGCGCACGGTACAATGTTCTTATCTCAATAAGCATGTAGGCCTTCTGCTATTCTTGAGTATCGCTAATTACTTAGGCTGCTCTGTCAATTCTCATTAGCAGCTCTTGTATAGCACCCAGTCTTTTTTTAATCCTCAATTCGTCCGAAATGTCAGAAGCTCACCACCACCACCACACCTTTCAACGCAGGTTCGGCACATGATATTCGTCGACTTTTACGACGTGCGCTCTTCGACTGCTTCGATGCGGCTGCACCAGAACCACAAGTTCGAGGCTTTCAATGTGGAGCAAGGCATCATGATTGACTACGACAAGGATCCTCGCAACAAACGCAACCGGGCTTTCACCAGCCAGGCAATGACACACACGGCTTTAATTGTCTGATTGCCCATGTTGCCTTCCTGTAGTTAAATGCGCAAAACCAGTGTATATGTGTATGCTTTCCCGTATTTTTTCTTATTGTTAGTTGCTTCGAAATCCACTCTGACTCTCGATATCTCACTCTCTCGCTCTATACCATTCGACACACTAATATTTCTATCTATGCATTACAACAACAACCACCACCAGGTTGAGCGCGGATCGTATACCCACGGTTTAGACCATGAGCCCTCGTCAGGTTATTCCGCTTCAGGTGCTACTATAGCCACGTATATGCTGCCGGCATCGTCAGCAGGAGGAGGAAGTGGCGGTCACTATGCCCCACACAAACCAAGAGACGCTACTCTTGACTTGATCAACCAAATGAAGCAACAGCACGCTCAGGTTCGTTAGGTTCTTTCGGTGTATGAATGTTATTTTTTTCTTGTCCAAGCCCCTCCTCACTTTTTCTTCTCTGGCGTACACGTAATGCACCGAATGATACGAGAAGCTGCGCTCTATGTCAATAGTCTTTGTTGATAGCGACCGCAGTGTCTAAAGACTAACGTACTTATATATGTGTTTTTTTTCCTCTTTTTCTCTTTCTCCAGGCTCAGGGTGTTGAAGTGCCCTTAACCTCATCCGAGGAACATTTAATGAAAGGCACCAACTATCGGCCGCAGCAGAGGCAGTACCACCGTCAGTCGCAATATCAAGCACAGCAACAAAGCCATACCGTGAATAATAGTTCAGCATCAACTACATCCAGTGACGATTTCATTCTGCCACCGACAAAGCAACCAGATTCGACGGGAGTTGCTAGCCTCTTGGGCGGGCAAAACACTCAGCCGAAGCTGAAGCGAAAACTTCTCCCTAAGAAGAAGGCGGCTGCAACCAATGCTACTGCTATCGCATCGGGTGCGACTGCTCTTGATGCTGTTTCCGCTGACGCTGATGGCAATGTGGCCACTGTTCATACAAGTAATTTTGGAGATGAAAATGAAGACAAAAAAACATTGAAGCGAGTTAAGAATGAGAGTACAGATGTATCGCTGCCAGGAGCAGAAGGAGAAAGAGATCAGCCTGAAAAAAGTGATGCAGGTGAAGGAGGTTTGTTAGGACTGGATTACGGATCAGACGCGGATTGACTTCATGCTTCGTGCGCCATACGCGATACATTTCCCACTGTGTGCATCTCTTTTCTCGTGGACCATGATGGAGAAATCTTTGTTCTTGATCTTAATTTATTTTTTCTATTGGAAGTAAGAAGGCGCTTTTCACAACAGAAGGGAGAGCAAATACAAATGGAAGACCTTTTGGTTTTTAGTAAACAAAACTCGAATCATTTTAGCCATTATAGCCCCCGGCGCATCTGATTGGAACACCTCGCAGCGTAAAAGAAGGAATCCTATAATTTAGCCACCACGGCGCTGGAGACGGGGGAGATTCAAAAGCTGACAAGGCACATGAATAAAACCCTGCGTTTTGAGAAGCCTTGAGCCTTGCCCTTGCGGCCATGGTACCATTGCGCCTATGATAAATATACAAGAATTTATCATTCAAAGTCAAACCGGAGGCCCGGTGCAGTGCTATCATTGATTTTGGCGGCATACAGTTCATCCATCGCCGCATTTTGTCCTTCATTGAAGTGTTTCCGCCAGCGGCCAGAGTGCCCTCCATTCGCAAAACGGCTCTTTGCTTCAGCTGACGTGTTGGCTAGCGCCGCCGTGCTATTCGCCATGGTCTCAAACGCCGACGCGTGCATCACTTTGGACAGCACTTGAGCATCGCATCTCACTCCCAGAAACTCTGCGAGTGCAGTGATGATGGGAGCGGGATTTTTCTTGAGGTCTTCGAAATAAATCCAAAAGATTTGGTGCTTGTGGGCGGATGTCTGACTCGCGTGCCACCACCCTAATGTGCCACCAAACCAGCTGCCTTCGCACACTTGCCCGTTGAGAAAGAGCTGCAAAAAGCTATCCCAGTCGCCGTGGTAGTCATGAGCAGGGATGGTGGTGGTATGTTTGTACAGGGACACCGCGACGTCTTTCGGGTTGCGAGCGATGCACACCTGGGGCACATTTCAGAATGAATAGAAAAACGACGAAATAAAGAAATCAATTTGAAATGAAGGTATCGGCAAGAACACCTTTCAATCTACTCAGCATCCATTCTCAAACAAAGCCTTTTGCAGAACTCTTACGATTTTGGCGCTGGGGTGTAAGTTCCCCGGTCCCACAGGAAAAAGATGCCACGGCGCGTGAGTCTTGAACACCCGCCGCTTTTCGTCTTGAGCACGACCGCTGCTGCTTACTGCCTCTGGAGTTAAGGTCATTTCTGCGCGCGGATGCACCTGCTCATCGAACAACAAAGGCTCCAATTCATTTTCAAATGGAAGGAAAATAGAGGTCAAACTGATTAGGTGTCTTTTTCACAATATCGGTGTTCTCACTCTCGATCACACTCCACCACATCGTCTCACTCCCCGTCTGGACGAGTGCAAAGAAGACCGTAATTATTCCTCTTGATTCCGTATTTTCTCACTTCACCTTGGCATGCGGTGCATTCAAATCGCCGCCGTCAAACAAGCAGTGGGTGTCCAAATAGGGGCGAGGGCCCGCCAATTTTGGCACAGGCCCGCGAAGGAACGCCGCGTCCACCCACGGCGCTTGCTTCTGCAGAGCGGGGTGGGGGTCCACCTATGCACATGTAACGTAGATCGTGATAGTCAGCACGATGAGAACAGGCAAGGAAACGGAAGCGAGCAAACAGAAAGTGAAATGGACGAAGGAAGGTACCATCTCTTTCTATACTGCTACCGTTGTTATGCTACAAATAGTGCGAAAATTATAATACGTGCGAAGTGTCACATTTACACGCCCACACGCGTGCACTGAGAATACCTGTTCGCTGTCGCCCTGGTGCAGGAGGAGCAACACTACAGTTTGCAGCCAGGTAGTGCCGGCTTTCGGGTAGGTCGCGACGAAAATGTCCCCGCTTTGGCACTGCCAGTGCTTGCGCAACACGTCGAGGCACTCCTGATGGAGAGGGGGGTGTCACGAGAAGAAAAGGGAACAAATGCTACGGGCGTGTGCCGGGAGGTGCGCGTATGATGAAGAAGAAGGGGCAAATACTTGACGAAGCTTGTGCAAACAAAAGGTCAGAGACCCATGCCAAAGAGCCGACTATATCGAACGCCATTCTCATAATACTAAGTACAGCAGCTAACAAAGCAGCATACACATCACAACAGAAGAAGTATGCGAATATCTATTTACCTGTCGAACGAATGGGTCATAGACCAAGCCATGCACTCGTTCGTAGGCATAGCCGTCTCCTCCGGGGCTCAAGTGTTGGATGTTCGGGCGCCCGTGCAAGCTCACCATTTCGGCACACAACGAGGCGACGTGGCCTCCGGACCGACTGAACAAGCGGGCCTAGAGTTTGAAATGAAAAATGAAAGTAAGCACGTGCACATGTAGTAAAAGAATACTGAGATGGAGGAGTAAGAGTAAAAAGACGTGCATGAGGAGAGGGGGAGGAGGCAATTCGAAGAAAACATGGAAACACGCATGATGTAGAACTTAATGTTGGTCGGTTCAATCACTGTAGCTCACTCACTTGCCAAGCCTCAATGCACGGATAAGACGCTGCTCCACAAGGGCCGCCACACGCGCTGCTTCTTGATTGGTCCAGCAACTTCACGTATTTGGTTGCCAGCAGCACGACAGGGAGCACGAAGATGTCGGCGTAAGTGCAGGTGGAACCGCAGAGAAAACTGCAAGAAGAAGAAGAAGAAGAAGTCAACGAGAAGAGAAGAGAATTGGAGGGAGAAGAATGAATAAACAAATGCAAGGAAAAGTGTGGTACAGAAATATTCATAACGCGCACAAATCTAAACTGCTCTTATCTGCTTGAAATCTTTCAGTTTACCCGCCGCCGTCGCCCTTGCCTCCTTCAACAGACGAAGTGTTCTTCAGCACTGCTTCTACAGACCCCAGCCGGTCCCTCAAACCCTCTATGTAAGGCGCCGCTTTGGCGAGGCGCTCCAATGGCGATGACGTCGATGAGGCAATCTGAGAGGTAGCGAACGCGCAGAGAGCAATAAAGAAGCCTTCTTCTGTTTTAATTGTTGCACAAAGAAGGTAAGAAAGGGACGAAAAAAGGGCAACGAGAGATTGAAAAGAAGACACCATAAACACTATCTCTTTCACACACCTCGTAAGCTTCTATTGCTGCTTGCGCATCTCCTTCGTGGTTGCTTGGCAAGGCCGCTAGCAGAGCTTCTTTGCTGCCATCATTTGCATTCGATCCATACACGTCTACAAGAGTAGGGCCCCACCATAGGAGGCTCCAAACATGCTCGATCTTTGATGAGATTGGTGTGCATCGTAAAATGATTAGAATAAAAGCATAAACATATTAGTTCAGGTGCAGTGACCACACACACGCACAGGCATAGGAATACATCGCGCATACTCCACCATCACCACCACCGTAAGTAAGTACGAAGGCAACAAAAAATAAAATGTGCTCATCAGTCCTTGTCCTTGAGGGCGCGTTTAAACCTTGCAGACCTACACGGTCATCCTATTGTGATTACCTGGTAGTAATGGGCAGTGCGCGCCCACCCAAACCATTTTCGCACGCTAGCTCGCTGCGTCGCAACTTTAGCAGTGGTAGATAGAGAAGATGACGGTGGTGACGATGAAGATGCTGATTATGATAATGATGATGATGTTTTACAGGTGACAGACGTACCAGCAGCAGTGGCGCTTTTAGTCGCAGCAGATGATGACGAGGGCAGCGACGGCAAAAGAGCTTGAGCCATGGCATTGTCTGGAAAGACGTCCTTCAGATACTCGAGTATGAGATGGGGACCGTAAATCGATCGACCTGATGTAATTAATCAAATGCGCACAACAAAAATCAATCAAACGGAATGGATAACATCAGTGGAACGAAAACTGATTGACGTTGAATCTATCGTTTTTCTACTACTATCATTATGCAGCAGACCCAATCTCTCATCGGTTTACTCTTCTCGCACTCTCTATTTTTTTTGCAACTGCTTTGCGTCGACTTCAATCCTCTATCTTTATTCTCTACCTTGGTGCACCAGCACTGGCAATTCGCCAAAAGGAGTCAAGTGCTGAAGTGGTGGTTTCAATTGGTCCATGGTCAAAGTATTCACGCGACGGAATTGAAGGCCAGGCAAGTGCATTTCCCGCACTGCCATTTGGACTGCGCAGGACATGGGCAGCTCCGTAGCGTAGTACAGCACGAAGTCGTTCACCTGTTGGGCATGGCCAAAGCCAGGAGAGTAGAAAGAAGAACTACCTCGATAAGATACATCAGCGGCAACGGCTGTGGCAAAACAAACATTGTGAAGGAGTAGATATGGCATCGATAGATTGGAGGCAATAGCGCAGCAGGAAAGTAGTGGAAGCACGCACAACTAACAAGAAGTAAGTACCGGAGCAACATTTCTTGGAATAGCGCGAACAGTGGAAGCGGACTCCAGCGACTGAGCAACCTATAGAGAAGGGGTAAAGTAAGGAATGATCAAAGCGACAGCGTAAAAGATACGGAAGATCGAGGGCAGGTGCGATTCTTGGTCACATTATAAACGCGTTCCTTGAACTTCTCCTTTCAACATCGAACCTCAAATTTATGTATTCTTTTATTGCACGAATCAAAGGATAAAGGTCCCTTAACTTTCTCCCATCATTCATTCCCCTTCTTCAACCTCTATCTAGCACTAAAACTAACGACTTCGCCATTCAAAATCACACTCACATTCACCTCATCTTTGAAGTGGCCTAAGGTCTTCCTTTGAAAAGACACCCCACTACGGTAATTGCCTACTGCGACGACCAACGACCACGGCAACAGCCACGCCCACCAGCCTAACTCCATAGAAGCAAAACGAGGAAATTTGCCCGAGCTCCAAATGACCGAGTCCCGCCATTTAAAAGGCGCGAAAGCTCGCCGGTTGGCGAGTGCCGAAAAGAGCGACAAGACCTGACACACGTACGCACAACAGTGAGAACAAGAGACGAGAAACAATGAAAGGAAAAAGAAACAGAAAGTTGGGCAAGAAGAAAAAGAAGTCAAGACAGACATGAAGCAAATAAGGAAGCGAGCGATTTGAAAAAAAAACAAGAACGTTTGTGGGCGTGTGTACAGTATGTGCAAAAACGAAGAGATAGACAGGTAAAGATGAGTTAACACCCTGGGAAAACGCCGGCGCTGTGCATGGGTCGATAAAACACCGTTCTGAGGTGCTTTCACCAGTCGTGGATAGACGGCGATGTCCGCTTGCGAAAACTGCCCGCCCACCTATTAAAAAAACCTTGATAGGTGAGCACGTGTACACTGACGCCAAAATGTACTGGAGATAAGCAAAATATGCAAATATTGCTACAGTAAGAGCAGCTTGACAAACCCCGTTTGAAAAAAATAAAGATATAAAGCGCGCATTATAGGACCGACCAGCCATGGAGAAGCGCCAGCCTTAGTTGCGCCTGCTGCCTCGCTACAATCATTCTCTTGATCGTGCAGCGCGTGCTCCAACATGGAAAAGCCTTTCAAAATCCGCAACAAACTCTTGCGCACTGCTGGTGGGCTCAAATAAGTGCCGTTGTAGATTGCGCGCGCTTTCTGTTCGTAGAATGAATCTTCCCTTCCATTAGACCACTCTTTCAGCTTCAATTCAAACTGTTTCCTCGAGTACAGCCAGCGCCAAATGACTCCGTCAACTTGTTGCCGGCTCAATGGCCAAAACTCTTCCGCCAGAGAAAGCTCCCAGTACTGCCATAGCTTGACTTCCAGGCGAAGCTGGACAAATGATGAAGTTGTTTATCAAATCACAAATGGTGGAGTTGTTGATGATGTGTAAAGCAAAAAAAAACTGGAGGTGTTCAGGGCTTGTAACAAGAATGACTTACCGCCGGCGCCGCTGGGTAAAGCAATTTGGCTTTTGCGGCAGATGAAGGTGGCGAGTCTTGTCTGCTGTCGTCGTCGCAGTCAGAGAGAAGGCAGTGCGGAGGCCAGGGCACCTCATCGCACCACTCGACAATTGCTTGCGACTCGTACAGAATGCAGTCAGGCAGTCCGTCGACGCCTGAAAGGGATTGCACACACAAGCGCAGACATGTGCGTACCGGCAGCAGCCTCGGAATTAAACGCGCTCGCGGTACTTTTGAAATTGAACAATTGTGCTATACGAGGCGCCTTCGTGCTAG
>Ga0307971_1001745_pt1 | contig 10942 bp, 13 predicted proteins | sample OrgLakmetagen714_FD_201820 | JGI IMG/M metagenome (GOLD analysis project Ga0307971, IMG submission 201820) | Saline water microbial communities from Organic Lake, Antarctica - #714 | ecosystem: Environmental > Aquatic > Non-marine Saline and Alkaline > Saline | place: Antarctica: Organic Lake... | reverse complement strand
TGGAATCTGCCAGAATGTATCTGCCTCGATGTCGCCGAAGCCATAAGCCTTTGTTGAAGCTGAATTATTATGTAGCCATTTTTGAATCATGGAATCACCTGTAGGAATATGACGATTGCGGCATCTGAAGCATTGCCGCCTTGGTCTATGTGTTTGATGTAAATTTGATCGCCAGCATTGAAAGTCTGGTCTGGAATTGTTTCTGTGAAAAACTGCACGTTTACTTTGTTTGGTGTGGTGTAAAAAGCTGCGCCGCCAGTAGTGTTGCGCCTGAACTCTAAAGCATAGTCAGCACTGCTATTTCGATTCGAATAAGAGAATCCCTTGAGAATCGAATTGACTGGAATCAAAACGGGGGTTGAATCGCCAGAAAGTAAATTTGAATAACCGTAAAAGGTTCCGTTTCCCACCGTGCCATTGTGCTGAAATGTTAAAGTGTACCTTGCTGCGAACGCCGCAAGTGCAACGTCATCGAATGCAACAAACGAATCGGCCAAGTCCTTAAAGCCTAATTGGTTTGACCCGTTCGCCTCTATTTTCAATGTGCAAGCACTATTAAAACAATGGCCTCCACTTTGAATGTAGGTCGTGTTTCCAACCTGAGAAGGAATGCCATCAGAGCCAACGAACAAAGGCCGCACGGGAGTTTGTCCCCATGCAGCCGATGCGAATAATAAAAATAGAACTAGGTTACGCAAGGCGGCCTAATTGCTCAATGTGAATATGAAGGTCGGTCGCGCTCTTTGCGTAGCCAGCCATCACGATTGTGTTTCCAGTGCCAGTTGGGCGAGTCGCAGTGACAGCACCAGCGGTAGCACTTAAAAACATTCTGTCTCCTGGAGTCATTCCAGAGAAGCCAGTAAGAACACCTTCAGAAACAACATCGACAGGAGCGGTGTCGATTGCTCCGGCAAGAGCGAATCCCATTAGGCGAGAGGCAGCACCACCACCAGCGGCAGACGCTTTTGAAACGCTGTCAGCAGCAGAGATGTAAAGTGCATCAACGGCAGCGATTGCCTCGTCAGCAGTGTAAGAGTTGAATACTTGGTTTGCGAAGTTATTCGCCCAAGACAATTGTCCTGCGCCATCAGTAGTAATGACTTGGTTAACTGAACCGTCAGCTTGTGGCCAATTAACGCCATCAAGAACCAAATCACCTGCTCCGTCTGGAGTAAGTATGAGATTGCCATCAGTATCGGTTGATACAATCGAGTTACCAGAAGCAAGAACATTGCCGAATTGACCACTTAATAGAGTGATCTCATCTGCTGCTGTGTCCATTTCTAAAGGCACACCGTCCGCTGCGATTTTTAATAATTTAATTTGAGCCATGTTTTATTTTCCCCTTTTTTTATGTTGTTGTATTTTCTTTAGGCAGAGATTTAACCTCAAAAGTCAGATCGTCGATAACTTTGTTATCAAGTGATGTGCCTAGCTTTTCTTCCAAAGACTTTTTAAATCTAAAGTATTCAGACTTCGCAGCATCACTTCCTTCCCTTGCGGCCCTCAATGCAGTTGCAGCAAAGAGTTTAACCTGTGCCTCAGCTGTTTCGACATTTTTCTGGAGAAGTTTAACAGTTGCCTCTGCTGATAAATATTTATGTTTTTCACACTGCATCTCAGCAATCGTGCAGCGCCATTCCCAATATTCATCATTTCCTAATCTTGGCAATTCAAAGTCAGTATTTTCAGTTTGTTGGTTCGGAATTGTTTTTGTTTTTTTCTTTGCCATTTCTTAAGATGCCCTTCTCATTGGCTGTAGGAAGTTGAAAAATATATCAGTAACAGAAACGGCAAAGCCAATTTGTTGCACTGTTCCGGTATTTGGCACTGAATGAGTGAGTGAGCCATCGGTGTGGATGAATATTGGTGAGCCAATTGTAAGCCCAGAATAACCAGTCAACCTTCCCACCAAAAGAACCCTACAAAGTACAGCACTAGATTTATCATAACATACGCCAAACGCTCCATTGGGAATTTGTGCTGCAGTATTTGATGTCAGAGCTGTGACAGTTTCGGAGGCATTTATACGAACTGGGTCGCCAGCAAAAGTTCCTGCGTCTGTATTAAAGTCAGCAAGAATTCTTTGTGCGGCTTCTGAGGCTGGTCCAGGTGGACCTGGGACACCTTGTGGACCTTGTGGGCCTGTATCTCCACGATCGCCCTTTGAACCCATTGGTCCGGTGAAACCAGTGGCCCCCTGTGGACCACGCTCCCCCAGATCGCCTTTCGGACCATCTTTACCTCGCGGTCCACGTTCACCACTAGGACCGTGGGGGCCAACCGGTCCTAGTTTTTTTCTTGGTCCTGCTATAGCCACAATTTAGCTCCTTGAAAATGCCAATACACATCTACAATTTATTACTTGTCCGGCTGGTGCACTTGGGTCTCCAGGTCCGTCCATAGTTGTACCATCGTCCATAATGAATTTTTCATTTATAAAAACGCGTGTGCCATCTTGGTCACGGTGGTCATGCCTTGTTCTTCCGTCCTCAACCGCAACCCATTCTTTTTTAAGGTCTGGAATGTCGAGTGATTTAGCTGCCTCGTTTGCGCCTTGGTTCGATGCCATTGCCACTTCTGTACGAGCGATGACCTCTGTTCTTGATTTTGAAAGCTGACTGAATTCATCGGAGATTGAATCGGCAATTTGTCCAACACCCAAGCCTTGGTCAACTCCGGTTGCTATTTGATTTTTAATTATCCGTTTGGTTTGTTCTATGGTTGTGCCCTTGATGAGTTGCACGGCTTCTTCACTGCGTTTTTTAACAAAGAATTGAATCCAAGATGTGAAATCTGATTCCTTTTTTGTCTCCCAGTTTTGACCGTGAAATTCCTTAGCGCCCATGATTATGGGTTCACCAAATGCCTGAGCTGTTCTTTTTAAGGCACGTTGTAGGGATTGTTTTAGTTCATCGTCTGCTGAGTCCACGGCGCGCAATGCTTGAGATTCTGCAAAGCGATTGTCTGTGGTGTTTATTTTTTTCAGTTCTGCTGTGATCTTTCCAAAATAGTCTTCCTCAAGTTCCTTTTTTAAATTGCGTCCGTAAAATTCTCTTAGCGCATTGAGCTTACGAGCTGTCTTGAGTTTGTCGTCACGAGTGATGAGGTTGACTTGTTTGATTTCCTCGAATGGGTCTATGGTTTTAAGGATGATTTTAGCAGGTGGAATGGGGGTGGATTTTTCAGGTGGTGGTGGTTGTGGTGGTTCTTTTGCTGCGAGTTTGTCACCACCCTCTATTTCCTCATACCCTATGGCTTGGCGTTTTTCGTTTATGGTGAGGTAGTCAACTTCTTGATATTGTTTGAAGCGTTGCTCTCGTTTGATATTGAGTGCGTCTATTTCGTCCTTGTTTATATCTAGGTAAAGGTTATCGCCGTATGCAGGAACCAGCCAGCGGTTAAATTCGTCACGCAATGATTCAGCGATTGGAATGATTGTGTCTTCGTATAGGGCAAGACGTGCCTCTTTAAAGTTGTTGTATGTGGAATCACCTGGAATATTTAATAATATAGGGGGTACACCAAGGGCGCGTGAAATGTTCCTTGCGTTTTGGTTATTACCTTCAATAAAGTTTAGGTCAATTGGTGAGAGTGAAACCTGTTTCCAATCCATACCGCCTTCAAGTATTAGTACTTTGCCAGCGTTTGAGGCGCCTGAATATTGATCACGAAATTCTTCTTTAAGGTTTTCAAATTGTTCGTCTGTGATTTTGCCCTCACCACCGTTTATATCTTGAGAGATTGTGAGTAGTCCTCCAGGTCTGGCATTGTTTTGAAGCAGACCAAGGTTCCATTTGGCAGAGGAATTTAAGGCATCAATTGAAAGCATTGAGGGTTCAAGTGGGCTGAGGCCGAACCAGTGGTCGGTTGGATTGAAGCGTTTAACGTGCATAAGGTCTGTGATGCCGCTCACTTGGTCAACGTCAAACACGCGAGATATTCCCTTGTATTTAAAAATGTAGGCTTTTGGGATGCCGTACTCACCCGCGATGATTGTGATATAGGTGGGCATAATTGACCAAAGTTCTTTGAATTGTTTGCCTGAACCGCGCACACCTTCAATGTATGTGTTTCCACTGATTTGATAATAACTGACCACAGATTCAAAGAATGCTGCTTTGGCTTGCATGGGGTTTGGCTTATGTAAAAGCTCGAGTATTGGATGTTCTATGATTTCCTCAACTGAATTGCCCTTTTTTTGGTATAAAACCCATTTGAGGTTTGCCACTCCCTTTGCCACACGTTGAACGGCATCGTAGCAAATATCATTGATTTGGTAGCCTTGTTTGGCCATTGCATCGTAGTTGCGAGGGGTTTGCCTTGGAGCACCTTGGTCTTGTTGAGAGACTAGAGTAAGTGCGCGAGATTGTTTACGTTGAAATAGTTTTTGGATGAAGTTCATAATTTATATTGCCCTGACCCTTAGTGTTCTTTTTGGTTTATTAAAATATTCTACCATCATAGATGTGGTGTCACAGTTGCTTACTAGAGCCATATTTGCATAATAGCACCCAGATCGTTCAACGGTTAAGTTGTAGACGATGGTACCTGTGTTTTTGACAGCAGTTGACGTGGCAGAATCTTTTGAATTTGTGTTTGCTTTTGAAAGCTGTTCCACACTGTATGCATGTTCCATCGATGAGTGGTCTTTTGGCCATTGCTTGTTTTCCATTTTCGCTGTGCCATTTTCTTCCCTCTTGTGAAGCGTGCCAAGGCTTAGAAAGCGGCCTAATTTCTTCCAAATGTTTGAGTTGTTTGTCTCTATCCACTTTTTTACGAGGCCTTTTGTAATGTTCGTCACGCGATAGGTGTTCCAGATTAGAAAAGTCGTTGTTGTGAGTGTTGCCGTCGATATGATGAATGTGAAAGCCTTTTGTGATTGTCCTCTTTGAATAAAATTCCCAAACCGCCACATGAAGTCCTTTAGGATTTTTTCTTTTTTTATAATTTGCTGACTGACTGAGGTAATATTTTCCCGTCCCCATGAGTCTGTACTTGATTCCATTGAATACAATAGTTTTCGGTATTTCCATTTAAGCAAACATAGTTGTGAAAGGTTGTTGATACAACTTGTATGAAACGATTCAGCGGGTACAAAGCCAGTGTGGCTTTCTGAAAAGTACCTGTGTGCTGGTGTGACAGTAGTGCCGTTGAAGCAGATTGTTTCTGCTAGTCCAGTTGCCCCACATGCTGAGACTGTATCTATTCCGTAAGGCGTTATAATTTTGTCCCCTATTCTTATTTTCTCAATTTCAATATTTCCGAACAACGTGGCGATCATTGTTCCGGCGGCAAAGCATTGGTCGTCATGTTTTGCGTTAGGAAACCTCTCGTGTTCCAGAATAAAGTCTTCTACCCAGTCTTGGCCAATCGGGAGGTGACAATTCCCTGCCTGAATTGTAGGCGTTGCGGCAATTAATCTCAATTCCTTGTCTCCCTTTGGGTTAAACGCCACCACCGGAAGCCTTGTGTTTCTTTGCATGTACTGGATAAGAGATGAGCCAGAGGATTTGTCCTCTATAACTATCGCGTTTGGTTTGTGTTTCGCCGCAAGGTTCACGGCCACTCTTTCAAGTTCTGGCGCCTCATGTTTTCCCCTGTGTACATTTATTAAATAGTATCCGGTGTCGGATTCAGCCCATGTGGAACATACAGAATAATCGTTTGATAGGCCAACCTTTTGCGCACAGTCCCAGAATTGGGCAATACGTTTAATATCTTTTGGCAATTCTTTGTAATGTTTCCACCATTGTCTTTTGACCAAAGCGCCTTCGATTGGGGCTGGGTTCTGTTGGTAAAGGGATTCAAAGTCCCGTCCTAAGCCGGATTTCCGCTGGTTAAGGAACTCAAGATTGTATCTTTCAGGCCATAGAGCATCGCCAATATTTCTGGGGTCTTCTGGCAATTTGTCGAATTCTTCAGATCTGATGGCCTGTAGGGTGAGGACTTCAAATCTTGGGAACTCTGGGTTTTTGCTCATCTCAGCAATAACTTTGCCGATTAGGTCGTCTTCATGCCATCGGGTGGCGGTTAAGAGAATCTGTTTTCTGCCCTCTAATCTGGATAGAATGTCATTTTGTAGCCAATCCCAGCAAAGATCTCTGATCCTTGTAGAGCTGGCCTCTTCCCTGTTTTTGATCGGGTCATCAATAGAGACAACTTGGCCACCAAATCCGGTGACACCAGCACCGCGGCCAACAGAAAGAAGCCCTCCACCTGTAAGCTTTCCATCCGGCTCGCAGACCTCAAATTTCTTGTTGTTTCGAACTGCCTCGCTGGGTTTTGTGAGGAACTGAGATTCTGAGAGGACAGTATTTGGGAAGATCTCGTTATAGGTTGGTGAGTCGATAATCCGCTGAACGTCCCTGTTCATGGCGCTGGCAAGGGTTTGGGCATAGCTCCCGATAATGAATGTTTTGGCGGGGTCAATACCCATCATATATGCAGGGAGGCGTCTTGATACCAATTCTGATTTTGTGTGTCTTGGTGGGGCTTCGATGATGAGATTTTGAATATGCCCATCGGCAAATCTCTGTAGTTTGTTGAACATGACAGCATGATGCCAGTTGAACTGGAAGTCGTGCTTTGTTGCTCTGACAAAATACTCAAAGCTGCCTCTTGCTCTTCTTTTGTTCTTTTCGTGCAGAGCAAGAGCTAAATCAATTTTACTCATCAGGGTCAGATTTGTTGTTTGCCTTAATGTAGGCGTCGAGCTGTTCTTCAGTCATCATAGAGAATCTGTTTACTGTTGTGACTTGGCTTTCAGATTCAATTTTTGTGCTGAACTCATGTTTTCGTTTGCGCTCAAGGAACCATTTTGCCAGCTCGAGGTTGTCAGAATTGAGTGCTTTTATGATGGTAGTTCTGGCCTTAAGTATTGGTTTTTGTTTAAGTTGTTCTTTTCTGTCTACAAAATCTGGATTCTCAAGTTGGAAGGTATAGAGTGTCTGCCGACAGATTCCGGCGTAAGCGCAAGCCTCTCCATCAGAGCAACCGATAGAGAAAGCGTATTCAAGTTCAGCGATCATTTTGTCATCCATAACTCTTGGTCTTCCTCTTTTGGTCTTGTTTTTGGGTCTTCCAACAGTTTTTTTTTTGGGCTTTGGTTTGTACGACATACTTTGATTATCTTAAATATATATTTTATACACAAGTTTCAATGAATAAAAAGTATAACAGGGCAAGACAGGGTTTAGAATCCCAAAGATCTGGCGCATGGTTTGAGCGGTATTTGGTAAAATTGTTCAGCAAGAAGGGCTGGAAGTTGCTTGAGATCAAGGATGGAGCACGGATAGTTGCTGGAGGACGTGCGATAAGGCAGAAGCAGCCGTTTGATTTTATTGCCTTGAGTCCTGATGGGCTTGTATATCTTTTCGATGCGAAGAGCAGATCTGGGAAAACGCGCATCACACCCTCTATGTGTACAGGGGGTATGAAGTCTGGCAAGCCAGACTCGACTAAAATGCAGTATCAGCAATTTTTGGAGATAAACCAGCTTCACGACAATTTCCGATGTGGGTTTGTGTTTTTGTTAAAAGACACTCTTGAGGTCCGGTATGTGGATGTTACTGGCTTTCAGAATCCGATGGAGGAGAGTCTGCTTTGGGGGAAGATCGGGTATTCTTTGGAAATTCAATTCTGTTGAACATGGGGTTGTAGAGGAAGTTTTGAACAGATTTCCTTATGAGTGATGAAACAGAGAGGTCGAGAGACTGCGCGGCAATTTCCTTCATGTATTCGATGTCTTCAAGTGGTAATCTTACGAGGACTTTTTTGAATTTTTGCATTATTTAATATATACCTAGAATATATGGCAAAATCAAAGAAACTTGAAATACAATGTTCATCGAGTATCGACTTAGATTTAGATTCTTTGCTGCCGACACAAGGAAACCTAAAAGAATTGTCCAAAGACTCGTTTCGAAAGTTCCGATTGCAGCTCTTGGAGAATGGGTTTTCGGAGCCATTTTCTGTGTGGCAAAACGGAGATCGCAACAACATATTAAATGGACACCAAAGGCTGCGAGTTTTGCTTAAAATGCGTGAAATAGGAGATGATATTCCTCAAAAATACCCGTGTTCTTTGATCTTCGCAGACGATATTCATGCTGCCAGAAAGAAGCTCCTTGCGCTTGCCACCCAATACGGAGAAGTGACCTCTCAGGGGCTCTATGAGTTCATGATTGACTCTGATTTGAGCATGGATGACATGAAGAATTTACGGCTTCCAGAAGTCAATATGGACAAATTTCAGGAAGAGTTTTTTGTGGATTTAACTGAGGCTGTAGAAAATGTGAGCATAAAAGAAATTCATGACACAGAGCAATGGATTGTGAGTGTGAACTGCAAGGACGAGCATGATATGGCTCAGGTTTACGAAGAAATGAAGGACAAGGGATATGACTGCAAACTCATCACTTAAGAAATATGAACTGACTTTGAAGAGTGAGGTCTTTGATTCTTTCCGCTGCCAGAGAGCCGCAAACAGCCTTGATATTGACGTTAACAAGAAAAGTGAGCATCACTTCAGTGTAGAGGCAGATATTGAATCTGAGTACAGTATTGGGCTTATCCTGGGAGCTAGTGGTAGTGGGAAGACTACATTTGCTAGTAGTGTGTTTGGGAGTGAGTGCTTTGATTCCATCATGGATTCTGAAAAATCAGTAATTGACCAATTTCCGGAAGGACTCAGTTACGATGAATGTGCGAAGATTTTGAGTGGAGTTGGGCTAACAAGTGTCCCCTGTTGGATTCGTCCTGTAAAAACTCTCTCAAACGGCCAAAAAGCAAGAGCTGAGGCTGCATTGAAAATGTCTACCATGAAACCTGGAGAGGTGAGTCTGATTGATGAGTGGACTTCAGTTGTGGATAGGACAGTTGCTAAGGTAATGAGTCACTGTATGCACAAGTTCATCAAGAAGAACAAATACAAGGCAGTGCTTTTGAGTTGTCATTATGATGTTTTGGAGTGGCTTGACCCTGATTGGGTGATTGATTGCAACAGACAGGTATTCATCGATCGAAGACAGTTCTCTGAAGAGGAAAGAAAAAAAAAAGAACAACTACAATTCACGGTTCGAGAAGTCGACAGAAGCAGTTGGAAGTTCTTCAGCAAGTATCATTATCTGAGCGATCAAGTACCAGGAGGCAAGTGCAGTTTTTACGGTCTATTTCACGGTGTTGAGCAGATTGGGTTCATGTGTTTTGCCAATTATGTCCCGCACATGAAGCCAAAGAAGATCATTTTTCATTCGAACAGAGTTGTTGTGCACCCTGATTATGCAGGGTTTGGGCTGGGTTTGAAGTTTGTGAATATTGCATCTGAGCTGTTTTTCCAGAAAATGAACAGGAATTGCAGGATTATGGCCACCTTTTCGAGTGTTCCAATGCACAAGGCACGGCAAAAGCAGACTGATCTTTGGAGAATATTGAAGATTAGCCGGAGAGTTGGCAGATATAAGAACTCAGGAGACATTGGCAGAAATAAGCGTGGCGTGGATAACGGCTCGTATCGGCAGAATGTGAAGCTTTACAATTACGAATGGATTGGAATGTAGATTTGTTTTTTGGAGATGTTCTCCAGAAGGAGCTCTATTTCTGAATCGGGAGACTTTTCTTGGTACTCCTTGAGATGAGTGAGGAATTCGGGTGGTGGGTTTTCCTCTAAGAGATATTTTTGAGCATTGATTCTCATACACTTTACGCAATAACCGCAGCCTTGGTAAATTTTGAACGTAGGGAACTTTTTCTGCAAACTGTCGTGCTTGTGCTCTCTGAAGTTTTTTTGAGCGTAACAAGAACTAACGTATTTTGCTATTTCTGGGAATGAAGCTTCAAGCTCTGCAAACATGAAGTGGACAGGTGGGATTGAATTCTCAGGGAGAGCTGCGAAGTTGAGAATTTGTGGCGGCTCTTCTGGGTAGAAAAGTTTCGCGGTGATGTCTGCTGCTGATTTTGATGAGGCGAACATTTTGTCGTGTACTTTTTCGAAGGCGCGATTGGAACCGAACCAGATGTGAGTTGGTTTTTCAGTAAGGTGTCCAAATAGAGATGCGAGAGCGAGGGGTTCCCTTAAGCCGATGTTGTGATTTTCTCGGTTGATTCGAACTGAGTTTTTAAGCTTAGTATTTATAAATTTAGTTTTGAGTTTCGCCGCTATTAAAAACGCCGCTTCCTTTTCGTAGACCGATTCTGATTTATTTATATTAGGCGCGTAGAACGCTATACATCTTTCATTAGGATAGAGGCGCTTAAAGATCGCGAGGAGAAGCGCCGAATCTTTCCCCCCCGTTAAGGCGAAGATGTTTAGGTTCTTAGGATTAGGCTTATAGTCTCGAATAGGTTCTAGAGATTCGATAGAGGCGAAAGGCGTAGAGGTTAAGGCGTCTCCTTTCGCCGCTTTAAAATAGGCTATAGAGGTAGCTTTTAGAGCGTTTACGTTTAGAGAGTTTCCTAGGAAGTAGAGGCTTTCGCCTTTACTTAGAGAGATGCATATAGAGCGCATAAGGCGAGCTTAGGCGTTTAGGCGTCTACTAGAAAGTAGAACGCGAAAAAAGCGCCTAGACCTAAGCCTAGACGCCTAAAAAGATTCGTAGAGATATAAAACGAGCTTAAGCTAACTCTACGATAGAGAGCCTAAATTCATCCTTAAACGATAACCTAAGAATCTTTTTAAATTTTCGCTTCGAGTAGGAAGCGTCTATTTCGCTATCGAAAGGAATTTCGAGAATATCGTCTCGCGTCTCTATAAGTAGAGAGAATTTAGAGGTAGCTTTTCGAGCGAGGTTAACGTCTAGAGAGGCTAAAAGATTCGTAAGAACTTTAAGAGTATATGTAGGGACTTTCTTAGTCTCTTCGAAGGTTAAGGCGTTTTTAAAGGCGTTTTTCATAATTTATTTTCTCCTTAGGTTATCGTTTAAGATGTATATATAGTATAGCT
>Ga0307971_1001743_pt1 | contig 10945 bp, 10 predicted proteins | sample OrgLakmetagen714_FD_201820 | JGI IMG/M metagenome (GOLD analysis project Ga0307971, IMG submission 201820) | Saline water microbial communities from Organic Lake, Antarctica - #714 | ecosystem: Environmental > Aquatic > Non-marine Saline and Alkaline > Saline | place: Antarctica: Organic Lake... | reverse complement strand
CCCCCGACCGATCGAAGGAGAGGAAAACTTAGACCTGGGAGCTCGGGGTTTCCGACGAGAAGCAAAGAAAAGGCATGAGATGGAAATGACAAGAAACATGCACTTGCAGCATTGGCTTCTGTGTCATTTGGGTTTGTATTAGTTCGATTTCAAAACGCAGACGGCATCTGGTGCTGATTGCTCTTTGACCTGGATGTGAATAGATCTTGATTTCAGAGAAGTATCGTATTTTCCTTTCATCTTTCATCACCATCACCAGTGGAGAACAAGAAGGAAGGCCAGGCCGCTTCTTGGTTCTCTAGTATCATTCTCGGTGTATGTGAGTGTGAGATGTGGGGCCTATAGTTACAGTTATAGCACTGATGCCGAGGAGTTCAGACACGAGACACGCCACCTTTTACTTCTAACATTGATGCCTCTAATTTCTTTAATTAGGGCCCTTTTATCCGAAGAAATCACTCCCAGTAACCCCCCCTTTAGCTGTAAATTTTACTGTAAATACTTCAGTACTTCGAATGAACACCAAATCATTCCCTGAAAGAAGTCGCCCGGGGCTTATAGCTCCGTCGATGCACGTAATAGGGTAAGGCAGACATGGCTGCTTTCATTTTCACTTTGACATCTATCTTGGCGGCAGCGGATTAAATTGAATAGGCTTTCGGAGCTGCGCCAAGTTGTTCTTCGCTGGGAAGGCCTTGATTTAAGCAGGGGGGGTTTCTACCGAGTTGCCGGCCTTGGGCTTAGCGGAAGAATCGCGCGGAGGGACTGGGCCCCCATTGCAGTTTAAAACACAGATGTACTCAGAATCGCCATTTGTTGTGCCGCTGCAAGGAAAAGAAACTCTTCTTTTGAGCTGAGCTCTCAGAGCACGGAGGAGCGTGCCACTTTGGGCCGCTACCATCAATTCCATCGCCACTCGGGCATGTGCGCCTGATTAGCTTCTTAGTTTAGTTGGAGCTGCTTTGCTTTTTATCTCCTCCTGTTAGCCTTCTGATTCCAGCCCTTCGGGGCCTGTCTCAAAAAAAGCAAGCACGGTATTCCATTGGGTTTGAAGCCTACAACTGTCCAAAGCTGCTCGAAATTTCTGGTGCAGCCGAGCTGCCTTTGCTATGCCTAAGGAGTTCCAAAATAGAGTTCCCTGTGTAGCACCCTGTCTGTTAGTTACTGAATCCGGGTCGCTGCTCATAATAAAACGCACCGCAGTGCAGCTGTATAATTGAGCTGTGCGAGGCCTATAATTGGCCGGACGACAGGACTAAAATCTAAAAAGCAGGACCGGGGTGATCGTTTTGTTGGGTTTCAACAACCCAACACCCAACCAACTGAGCTAAGTGCGCACTTGGCTCAGTTGGTTTGGCGTCTGCTTTGTGCTTAATCGCAGTTCCCAGTCCAACAAGAAGTTCCTGGTGGTTCAAGCTCAAGCTCAAGAGGAACATAAGGGATAAGGGATATGCACCGCCGAGATGAGCAGCGACGGTGTCTACCTGCAAGATAAAACCCTTTCTCTCTTAGAAAGATATATCGATTCGAACCCTTGTATTTACGTGGCGTTTACTTTCTTAAACGCGGCAACCTCTTATCACCCGAAACCGAAACCGAAACCACCTGTAGTCAGCCTGTAGTCCTGTAGACTGAAGGTGTAAACTGTGTAGGTGTAGAAATTAAGTCCTTATACTATTTCGCGGATTGACAATGGAGTTAACAGGACACCGCAAGAGAAGGATGTCATTCCATAACCGAAGTCAATTCAGATCAGAAATGATCCGAGCTCTATACAGAGCGCAGCTTCGGAAGGATTTAAAGGCGGCCTCAGCTGCTGCGGTGGGCAGTTGTGGATCTGCATCGCTTTCTGAGTGCTTACTTGGCGATGGACTCAGCGATCGAGTTCACGAAGGCTGCAAATAGGTGCACAAATGGAAGTAGTGAGAGGAAAGAAAGCTCTTTGAGCTAAATCTAATCCAACTTTTATTGGTTAAGAAGTGTGTGGGCTTACTGTGTCACATGAGAGATGAGGGGGGAGAAGACGGAAAGAAACTTACCAGGAGGCTGGCCGGGGATCTTGCGGGTATACTTGACGGCGTCGCGGTTAAGCGCCGTGGTGCGCATAGGCTCCTGAGGTGCAGAAAGAAGGCAAGTTTGAATAAAAACAGAAGTTCAAGGGATGTATTCGACTCGTAGCCTCGAATTGCTTCATTTACTGGCATGAACGTTGGTGACACACACAAATCACAACAAATGAGGGCGCGCATAGAAATAGTGAGAGCCTAATGGAAGAAATGAGCAGTAACATCTCCAGTAACTAGCAACGTGCACACACGCGCTCTTCTCGCAGTGCTTTCTAATGCAGTGTTTTATTTAGACATCTCACCTTCAGGCACGACCGCACAGTGGTGGTGGCGGTGGAAGCCATCTATGGACGGAAAGAGAAACAGTTCGATTCAGACGATCAAAATTAAATTGTACAAGTTAAATGTCTCCTAGGCATGTGCGTGCGCAATGCCACACTTTCTCTTTCTTACCTGCAGGTAGGACATGCCCGCGCGACGCCAGAAAGTAGTGGCTCCAGACATCTTGGTATATCTGCGAGGAGAATGCGCGAAAATATACGACACAACACATGAATACATATGACATCGCTCGTAGACGCCATACACCCATCCAATAGAGCACTTTATGCAGGCATCACATCAACACAGGAGCACTGGCGACAAGCCCGGGACCGACATTTTTTTATGGAAGAGTCCAAAGTCCGAAGCAAAAGAGGAAGAAAATCGTGTACATTCATACCCAGAGTCGGATTTAACGCAATCAAGAAAACTGGAAAACAAGAAAATGGCGTGTCGAAATGTGCATGCTCTTGGTCTATACTAAGTGAACCAAAACTAGGCGCGTTTAACAATAATAGCGCGAGAGGGCGTTACACGGTGATGTAAAACATCTCACGAATCGTAACATACCCCGTGCACAACCGCAATATAAGACCACTAGCATCTGCAGTTAAGTAGCTCTTCGGCTGTGTAGTAAAGAAATTATGGCTGCCGCTGCGAATGGCGAACCTCTTGAGGTTGAACTGCGAACCTTAATTATGCAGCAATCGGCGATGATTGATGAACTACGGGCGTCAAATGCTCGCGAGCTCGAAAAACAGAAGGTAGAATTGAAGCATGTGCAAGAGGCGCTGGCTTGAGAAGCCTCGGAGTTTGGTTCACGTCTGAGCTCCCTTTTCTTTGCTTCTTAGGTTGCTTTGAAAGACGACATCCTTGGGTCGCTTGTGCCACTCCTGAAAGCAAGCAGCACCAATCCCGAAGGCTCTAGTGATGAAAGCCGGAAGCGCACGGTGCGGCGGCGGCGACCGCGGCCTCGTAGCACGGGCAACAACATCGATGAGAGCGAAGACCTCGACCACATTGCCTCGAACTTGCAAGCTTCTGGCTTTGGCGGTGGGTCATCATATGCTGCCACAGCCACCACTACGGGGCATTTTGGTACTAGGACAGCATTTGACATGAACAACGAAAGCCAGGCAACTACCGACGGCTGTAAGTCTAGTGCTTTTCTTTTCTTTTCTTTGCTATTGGCTCTTTGCTAACCATCCCTACCTCTTCTCATGTTTCATCAGATGACGGCGTCTTGATTCGGCAGTCCGTAGAAGCCAAAGACACCACTCAGTTCGTTTCCATACGCGACGTTGGTCGTCGGTCCAGCCGCTTCGCTCAGACTTCTCAGCCCCCGCCTCCGGTGCCAATCGCTGCCGAATGCCAGGGGAACCCACTCAACCAAACGGGCTGGCGCAACCACAGCAACGGCGGCAATAAGAGTGCAACGGCTACCGCCCACTTAGAGAAACGTAGGCCCGACGGCACTCTGTCCAAGAAGGAAGGTTTGAAGCAGGTGTCTAGAGAGCTGGGGCTTGACCGCACGCGCGCAGACTATGCCGCTGACGCTGCAGCCGACGGGGGGTCGGGGGACGAAGAGGACAGCGAGGAAGAGGAGGAAAAGTACGGCTACAAGAACGCGCTGTGGCTCTCCAAGAGCCGCGCCTTGCTCGACGCCGTGAAAGACGACCGCGCCATCAAGAAGTTGGTCAACGAACAGGGGAAGCCCTGGGCGGATTTGCCAATCTCCGAACAGCCGCCGCCTCCTGACGCCATGAAGGGCGCGGACAAGGCTGCTTCTTCTACTTCTTCTGCAGCAGTGGCTAGAGCTCCGCACAGCCCGCAAGCAGTCGCCAAGCGAGAGGTTATGCAGCACCCGAGACCTAACGAAGGTGCCAAAAGCAAAGGGTCACGCCGCCGCCAGCGTGCTCGTGCTCAGAAGGTCTCTGGTGGCGGTGGAGGTGGTGGAGGCGGTGGTGGAGGTCATGAAGTTGGTGCAGAGGCAGACGAAGGTGTCAACGACAACGATGACGGCGACCATGACGGTGATTTAGAAGAATCAAGCCGACACGCGCCTGCGCCCTCTAAGGCGGGTGAGCTGGCCTGGGAGAACGAGATAGCGCGGAACATTTTGAACTTGTACGCCTCAAAAGTGAAATTGGAAGACGGCATCGAGCAAGCGGCAATCGCTCGCGCCACGAAAGCAAAGGAAGAGCAGGAAGAAATTCGACGAGGCCTGAAAGAGCCGGCTTACTTGACGGCGATGCAGCCTGATGCAGAGGAGGACGAAGTTGAGAATGGCGCCACTAGTGGTGGTGCCGCAACTGCAACTACTGGTTCTGCCAACAGCAGTGAGAGCATAGCTGACAAGCGAACAAGTGCTGATTCTTCTTCTCGCAAGGATGGCAGTGCAGGCGGCAGCAGCAAAGCTCTCAGCACGAAAGAAGCACTCGCCAAGGCCAACGCGGAGAAGGTAGCCAAGGCACGGGCCGCAGCCAAGGCTTTAAAAGCAAACACCTTTGGCAAAGCCGAAGTGGTAGTGGTGAAGCCACGTGTCACTCCCTCGATTTGGTTCATGGGCAGCGGCGCCGTCACTGCCGAGTGGACGGCTCTACAGCCGGGAGACGACGGGCAGCGGCTACAGGCAACTTTGGACTCGATGGAAGAGCAGTTGCAGTACGAGAAGTATGTGGCGACGGTGCAGGCGATGCTCGAGGCCAACTTGAGAGCCACGGTGCCAGATGAAGTAGTAGGACGATTGTGGAAGCAACTGGTGGTCACCTCCAATGCGTTTGCGTCCAGGTTTGAATGTTAGGAATTTAGTTAGGTAGGCGAAAACATGGCACAACAATGATATGCTTGTGAGTGATGCATCTGAAACCTGGTGAATACAAGTGAGGAGTAAGATGGAGTAGGGGCAAAAGAAAGGTCATGTAGGAGTTTTTTTTAAGTTTCATTTGTCTTTTTTTTGCACTCATTTTTCCCACCCCATTTTCAGATGCGTGGACGCCAAAAACTTCGGCGCAGCTCTCACCCTCATTACGAAGGCCTCAGATTTAGCGGGCAACGGGGAGGTGTTCGACCGAAAAGCGATGCAGGAGCTCAAGGCGTATGTGAACGACAGCTTCGCGTATTTCTATTACCGCCGCGGGAAGTACGAAGCCGCGCTACACTACGCGCAAAAAGCGATGCAGGTATTGCTTTTGCTTGGTTGTGAGGATCGTGCCACCTCTGTCGCACTTCTCGTTCTGTTGCCGTCGTCTTTTTCCTCAAAATTCTTGATTTCATTCACTCCCTCGCAACCCCCCCCCTCTTCACCAATCATCCTTCGCCAACCACCTTGACATGCAATTGTATACTACATTAGGTGCACGCGAGCATGGAGGATTGGGCGCACGTGGCGAAAGTACACTTGCATAGCGGATGTGTCCTCGCCAAACTCAACCGTAAAGACGAGGCTATACGCTGCAACGCTCAGGTGATGAGGATGCATGAGAGTGGGTGGGAGAGAGAGAGGAAGTAAGTGATAGCACCAAAATTCATTCGATTTTACGTCTTCTTCTAGCGAGAAGCGGTGGGTTTTTATCTCCTTTTACTTTATCCAAGCTGCCCCAATTCCACCCCCTTTTCTCTGGTTCTTTTCCTACACCAATTTGATCCTTGTTCTCTTTCTTCGCAATGCCTCGTCTCTCTCTCAATAAACACACAACAGGTGCTTCGCATGGTCGAAGACGGTCGCCTCGAAGTGGGCGGCGTGGCGCCTCAGAAGCTCTGCCTGGTCGCGGTGTGCTACCACAACATCGCCGTGGAACAACTGGGCTTGCGGCTCATTTCTGAAGCCTGCGTGAGCGCCCAAAACGCCCGCCGCCTCGCGAGGCTCTGCCTGTCGTATTCCGCGCGCTTCCTCAAGTACTTTGAGAAGACTCACCAAGTAGCCCTAGAAGAATTATCGGGAATTGCGTCAGACAAAAACAACGAAGAAGCAGGCAGGCTTTTCCGCCGGTTGCTGAACCAATTGTAGAGGGGCCTGATGCAATTCAAATTCGCGGCTTCGCAGAAATGCTTCTTGTTTCGAGAGAATGGAGCGAGGTCCGGCTCAATTCCGTGTAAACAAAGGAGGAAAAGGAGCTTGAAGAGTGGACCTAAGAGAAGTTCCCTCTTACCTGCCGATCTGGTATAGTTCCTTTCGAATAGCTTCGTTGTTACATCTTACATCCGAGATCGCGAAACTGATAAATAATGGCCGTTTTTAAACTTGGCCGATGGCCGTTGATTTCAACTGCAAAATCTCGTTGTTGGTCGTTTCTTCCTTCCCCTCCAGTTCTTCTTCCACGCAGCAGTGAATCTGTCACGACGAAGTGATTTTAGCTTGTCAGGTCTGCGGCTTGGCATTGAAGAATACCTCTGCGCCATTCAGAAACAAAAGAAGAAAGCCTAGAGATTTGGAATTGGTCGACCGATTTCAGTATCACAAGGTAAATGGCTAGGGCACTTGATGTTTCACATGTGATGCGCGCAGTAGCAGGTACTACTCAATAATTAGTACCACCTTCACACAGTCCTTGAAAGCACCGTGCTTTATTCCAGAAACTCACTCATATCACAGGTTAAAAAGAGAAGCAGTTGCCGTACCAATCAAACTTTCGCTACAATGCCGTTTCCGCTGCTAAAGGACTTCAATGAGAACATTATCCGGATGATGACGGAGGGCTTCCGCGCCGGCCAGGAGCTCACCGTGATGAAATACCCCAAGGAAGAAGGCGGTCACGGCCCGCATATACTGTCGGTTGCCCGTGACGCGTCTAGTGGGGCTTTTGGAGGCTACGCAGTGACTACTTTGCCGTTAACGCACGGCGCGAAGGTACAAGCTACGCTCACACCAGACCTGATGGTGAACAGCAAAGTTACCGTGCCCGTGGCGGCTGTATCGGGCTTGGGCGTAGAAGTGGACTCGGCAGCAGGGGTGCAAGGAGTGATGCCCATTGGCGGCCTCGACGTGAAGTGCTTTCGCGAAGCTTTTACTGTGCACGCTTCAGCCAGCCCTCATAGCGGTATCCTCGCTAGTCTGTCCACGGGTGGCGAGGCCCTAGCCTGTGGCGGGGCTGCGATGTTTGCCCCCAACGGACACTACGGTGGAGCTATGCTGGGGGCCACCCTTGGGGGCGCCCTGTCGGCACAATTCACGCTTCCCGCGGAGTTTGCGGGCATGCCTGGCGAGGCGCAACTGTCTCTGGTAGCCCCGGTGAACGAGCGCACAGTGCTGGCCCTCCTGTTCGAAAACTCGATGAACTGCTTTGGGAAGACCGGCAAACTCTTGGGGCCGTCGAGCGGCGCCGTCTGCGTGGGCTACCACTTCCTAGATGCGGGGGTCTTCTCCAAAGCCCTGTGCGTGGCAGGCCCCACCTCAGAAGGGGGTTCTTTCGCGTCGGGCAAGCTTAGCGTTCAGAAAGGCCTGCCGATGGGCCAAGTCAGCGCCTGTGCCGAAGTGCCGCTCTTTAACTCGTCCCCGTCCGCCCCAAAAGAATCGCCTAGCTTTGGCATCAGCATTTCCCTGGGTGCTTGATGTGGCATGACCAAGGGTGAACTGGTTCATGGCGAAGCGAAATTAATGGCAAAGCGAAATTAACTTTTTAATGACGGGCAGCGCGACAAAAATACATGCGTTATGCTTTGCAGCTCGCTAAAGCCAAAAGCATAAGCAGGATCCGACACGGCAGCACGAACAAGACTCCCGCAAATATGGATGGGCGGTCTAGTTGCAATTCCTGACTTTAATCATTATTGCATCTTGCTTTGTGTAGCTTTTATGGTCTAGGTTTACACGATTAATCCCCGATAATCCAATGACCCATATCCATATCCGATGATATCCCCAAAGGCCCAAAAGCCAAAAGAGGGGAAATAAGGAGACAGAAAAAGAACATCAACACAAATAAGACATTTCTCGTAGCCTGCATTCCACGTAGCCGCAGTCGAAATCCCACAGGTAGTCGAAATCCCACGAGGCCGCTGGGTTTTCCTTCAGCGCAATTAGCATTTACCGGATCCTATGCTGACTCAAAGTGGGTAAAACCCCGAAAAACCTGCGGTTTTCTTGGTTACTGGCTAGAGGAGAATGTTATTCTTTATTCTTAATGTTAACTGGCCTCTTTGTCTGTAGGGAGCTGACTGCGGTAGATAGGTTGTTGGCTTTAATCCTCTAGATATATTTTAATCGACAAGGAGAACACCGAGCGCCCACATCAACGCGCAAGTGCTCGCGTTCGACAATCACGGCATTATTTTTAAGATTTCCGGAGCACGCCCACTCCAACTGGAGGTGATGGCTGCTGCGTCCAAGTGGCTTTGTTCTCCGAGATCACCCCACTCCCCAGGCAAATGCCATTGCCAGGGTCGTAAAAAGCGGCATATTGCCCTGCGGCTAGCCCACCTGCCGTCTCTTCGAGCTGCACGTCTAGCCCTTCACTGCCGTCGGACTTCAGGCTCAGGACGCCAGCATGCGAAGTAGGGCCATGCCTCACTTGTACAGTGGCTTCAAACTTGCTGTTGCCTCCATTGCCACTGCTAGCGCTTGCTCGTTGCGGCTGCAACGCATTTGGTGGCGACCCACTCACCCACGCTATATCTTCCACGGAGAAACGCGCACCACTGCCACCACTCGACGAGCCCACTGACTCACCTCCACTATCACCTAAAGCAGCAGAGCTGGTTGCCGCGGCGCTCACGCTGTTGGTGGTGACCAAGAGCACGTTGCTCGCCACGTCTTTCGCAGCCACGAACCAGGGGCCGCGGTGCACTTCGGTGGCTCGAAGCACGGGGCCGATGCCTCTTCGCTGGCCTACGGTATGGAAATGCAGCCCTCTGTGCTGCCCAACGATGTGGCCCGTTTCCAGCTCGATTACAGGGCCCGGGGCATCGGGAATGTAATGGGACAAAAAGTCCTCCCATCTGAAATGAGGGATATAATGGAAAGGGAAGGAAGGGGGGCATGAATTCAAAGACCAAATATTATGAATAGATCTTCAAAAAAAGAGTGGGAAAAAATACGGTCTTCAGTGCCTGTGAAGGAAACTTCATAGACCATCTGCAGTACCGTATCAAAGCACAAGGTGACTTACTTGAGTTTTCCGAGAAAGCACACCCCTTGAGAATCTTTGCGGTCTTTGGTCGGTAAATCGAACGAAGACGCGAGATCCCGCACTTCTGACTTGCGGTAATCTCCAAGAGGAAACATCGCCCTACTGACCTGAATAGTTTATTATTTATGGGTGTGTAGAGAAAAAAACAATCAGAAAAAAATCGACACACAAGCGCCCGGCAAACATGAAAACAGAAATGGAGGCATGCTATTAACAACAACAACTGTAAAATCATTCAAGTAACTAGCTCGTGAGAGTCTCTTCTCCAACACTCACCAACGCACCTAAACAGCACAAATAGTACCTGTTCTTGGCTGAGCTTCGACAAGAAGTAGGTTTGATCTTTTACAGGGTCACAGGATCTCAACAGCCTCGCTAAGCCCGTGTTAGGATCGATGTCAGTCTTAGCGTAGTGGCCTGTGACCACCTGAGTGTAGGCGGTGTTGGTGAAGACGAAGAGGGTTTAATGTGTTTGTGAGTATGGAAAAGTAGGGAATGAGCGAGTTTGTATGTCATTAAATTTAACAACAAAAGAAAAGGAGCGATCAAAACACACCAAACAACAACAACAAGACCAACAACAACAATGACTCGAAGCGCCGCAGCACCCTACGCTTACCTTGCTGAAATGCTGCCCCACGTGCTCGTAAAACATTCCAAACTTGATCCGGCTGCCATATAAAATACATGCACACACGCAGCGCAGCAAGTTATTGACATATGATCATGACGCCATGAAGATAAAAACAGCGATCTTCGTTCATTCTGATATGAAGAGAAACGCAAGATCTTTGCTGGTGCACATTAACCTCCCCCTCTCCCTTCTACTTCACATGCATTTTTTCTGTTCACCTCGCAACGCCGGTCCGCCTACACACACACCTGTTTGCATGCACTACACGCGGTGTGCCATGATTTCTTACCTGTTGCACAAGATGTCGGGGTTTGGGGTTCTACCCCTCGCGGCTTCCACCACCGTGTGCCCGACCACTAAGTCAAAGTACTCGCGCTGCATGGAAATGGCCTCCAGGGGCACGTTACAGTGGGATGCTACCTTGGAAGCATAATCCCAATCCTCTTCCCAGGGGCAACTGGTAATAGACGGAGGAGAAGCCACACAAGTAAAGTCGGATATATACTAAGAATGCAGGATGTTTTGACAATGCAGCGCCTGAAACAATACGAGTTAAAACAAAAGGAAGTTGAAGCGACCCCCTTCATCGCCCTGCCTCCACTTCCACAACAAAGACTTTCCAAACAATCTCCTTCTTGCTTACTTGTTGAGATGCGCCAGCTCATCTTCGAGCCAAATTTTGAGGTAAAAACACCGCGGCTTGTAGCCGTGTTCCATCGCTAACCGAAGCGCTACAGATGAATCAACGCCCCCCGACAGCAACACGGCAACTTCTTCCGAAGGCGACGAACCCACTG
>Ga0307971_1001740_pt1 | contig 10957 bp, 6 predicted proteins | sample OrgLakmetagen714_FD_201820 | JGI IMG/M metagenome (GOLD analysis project Ga0307971, IMG submission 201820) | Saline water microbial communities from Organic Lake, Antarctica - #714 | ecosystem: Environmental > Aquatic > Non-marine Saline and Alkaline > Saline | place: Antarctica: Organic Lake... | reverse complement strand
CCGCTACCACCTTTAAGAAAGCAACAGCAATTCGGCTTGCTTCAACTGCTGCTGCGGCAGCGGCCAACGGTCAAGTTCCTAGCGCCCAAGAGATGAGCAGCCAGCTTACGCTTGGCGTAACGCTTGGGTATGACCTCGGTCGAGGGCGCACGCGGGTGGATTTTACAGTTGAAGTGCGAGAAATTGGACTCAACGCCGACAGTGATGACACCAACGGTAACAATGGAAGCAATGCGGCTCCAGATTTGCAACCGCTGCGCACTGTAGTCGTGTTGAGTACGCTGGCTTCACCAGATGGTGGCAGCAGCAGTAGTAGTAATAGTAGTAATGACTATAGTGACGCTGGTGACGATAATATTGGGGGCGGCACAGTTCTCGACGCCTTAGCTCAGAAGCATGCCGTTGACAACGAAGACGCATCTCATGAAGTAGCTGCACGACGCGGTGGCTGGTGGGACGGGGCCACAACAGCCAGTGATCAACTTGGTGGGCCACTTTGGAAAGCCTTCTCGTCTTCTGTGGATAGCAGTGCAAACGGAGGGGCCAGTAGTAGCACCAGTGAGAGTAGCAGTATTAGCGGCAACAGTAGCACTGGTTCAGCCATGGAGAATACCCCAGTAGTGCGACGGCAGTGGATGACAGGTCGAGGGATGTTGCATGATTTGATCGTCACTGTACACTTGACTGATTTTGAAGTGGGCCGCGACGGGAGTTGGTGCTTGTTTGCAAACCGCCACTTCGTAACATGCATCTTGCAACCGCAAACCAAAGTGCGCCTAGTGGTGAAACCAGACAAATTCAATGACGACGGCAACGATAGCAGCAGCAGTACAATCGACGTTGCGTGCCGGTGGCTTGACTACGACGTGTCGTTTCACGTTGAACTGCGCCCTACCATGTACGCTAACAAAATTCAAGAGTCGAAACCATTGGTGGCGAGGCTCAGTGCGCCACCGCCGCAAAAGCAAGCGGACAATTACACGCCTCGCCCTTGGACTGGACCTGGCCGAGCCTTGTCGTGGGACTTCACGCCTCTGAACCGCTGGGCCACTGCTAACTCGCCCGACGGTCAGCTTGCACCTCTGCATTACGTGGGCTGCCCCAAAAAGCATGCTAGCAGCAGCAGCAGTGCTACTAGAGGTAGCAGCAGCGACAGCGACAGCAGCAATGGTAATGATGGTGTGATGCAAGGGCCTTTGCGGGTCTTCCTTGGCGGTGCATCAGACATCGGCACGCCGCTTCTATTCACACCTCAGGATCGTTTGAATGGTGTGGCACGCGCATTTGTGGCCACGCATCGCCTGCACGAGAAGCAGGGCGCTGGCTGTGCGGTTGGCGATGTAAATTGCATGGCGCTCGCGATTCAAGGGCTTGCCGAGGGCTCCCTTGCATCGCATGTAGAAAAGGTTAAAAAGCAAGAAGGTCAAGTGTTGACGGAGGTCAACTCTACGGGAGATGTCAGGCATGTTGACAATAATGATGGCATCATCGTCGAAGCCCTATCCGAAGAAAAACACGCCACTGCTTCCAATTTAAATGAGGATTCTGTCACATCTTCGGAGACTGTTGCATCAGAAGCTACTCCTATAGATGTGTCAGCGCCATCGCCACCTGAACCAATTCTCGATAAGCCCTCTGCAGATGAAGGCCAACTCAATAAAGACGACGGATTTGATTCTGCTCGGATGACAACTAAACCCGTGGCAGCAATGCTGAAGGACCGCATGAAGGACCGGCTCATGGCAGCAGTGGAACAGGCTAAAATTGAGGCAGAAGAGGCTGCGGCAGCTAGAGCTGAAGCAGATCGAGATGCCGCTAAAGCTGCGTCTTCGACTCCGATGGCACCACTCAATACTGGAAAGCCTGCACCGAAACCAGATGGTTCTTGGGAATTTGTTTTAGACTAGGGTGGAAGCGAAAATGGAGTGCGTATTGGCGTTGGATATCTTGAAGAGATACGAAGTCATGGGAATATTTATAGCTCATAATGTGGTTGTGGTAGCTAAGTCCCCCGTTAAAGTGCCTCAAACTACATGACGATAGTTTGCGTTTTTGTAGATAACTCATAAACTGCGCTCGTGGTCGCAAAAACAGTGAATGATCCACACCGTATCTTATCTTTCGTAGTAAGCCTGCCCTTTTACACGACACAGCACTGCGCCTTTTACTTATACTTTGAGGAACATGAGTAACACTCTGAGTCTCAGTCCTAATCGATTACCCTAGCTACACAGGTAGTTACTCTAGTAACCCAAGGGCTGAATACTGTTACGAGCACATATCTTGAAAATAAACAACTCAGAAATATCAACATTACATGTCATTACATGTCATTACATGTCATTACATGTCATTACATGTCATTACATGAAAGACATTCCTTTGGCAACTCTTGCGCGCCAGTCCGTAGGTGGAGGTGGAGGCGATGGAGATCTGGCAGGCCGCCGGGGGCTTCTTCCGCGCGGGCGCTTGCGCTGAGCGCTTACAACTTTGGCCTCCCCGCCAAGGCCTTCTTCTGGTGAAATATTGTCGCTCGGTGTGCTAGAGCCAGTGGCACTAGTAATGGTGTCCTTGTCGATAACGGCAGCACTAGCTGCCGCTGCTGCTGTAGCTGCTGTTTTACGCGCCAACCTTTGAGCTGCCATGGCTGAACGTTTTGCACGGGCTTCTACGAGGATGGCGTTCGCCTGAGGCGCAAGGCGTGCAACAGCAGCGTGCACTGCATTGAGAGTTGGCGGTGGGCACAACCATGGCGCACTCGCAGGCGCACTGTCTGATCCTTGTGCCCCTATCATCCCACCTAACCCTGCGACAGTAGACGCGCTAATAGCGGAAGCAAGAGCAGTTGTGGGCGGCAAGGAGTTGGATGGCAAACCACTTGCCCATGCACCTGCTCTCAATTGCTCTATAGAACTCATTAACGAGAGAGGTTCCTTTCCATTGCCATCACCACGGCCAATGTCACTTCTACTACCGTCGCTAGAAGTGTCTCCCAAGAGGGTGTCAGCGCTCGCTGCTATAGCCTTCAGAGCTGCCCACAGCAAGACGGCACGAGCGGGGGCAGGTGGTGGCGTTGGTGCATTTGAGTCTACGCGGGCACTGCTACCGCTTTTGTTGATGCTGCTACTGCTAATGCTGCTACGAAGGTCGCTGTTGCCGCCGTGCCAAAGCACCAAGTCCCAAAGCTGAAGGAGGGCAGCTGGAGGCAGCGCGTCTGAGTAAAGCGTTAAAAACCAACCAGGGGTGATTAAATTCCACTCAAAGTCACAAGCTGCCAACTTCGCTGCCAATGTGTTGCCCATTGCTTTAGCTCTAGTGGTCGTCGTTGTTTGGTCTTCTACATTCAATGAATTGTTGTCAGAGGCTGCAGCAGTTACAGTAACTTCAGGAGTTTGTGCCACAGAAGGCCCCATAAACACGCCATCCTTCACCAGCAGCGAAAGAAGCTCTGAATCCCGCTCAAGAGCCTGGACGCCGAAATGCGTAAAAAATCGTCAGGGTTACAGCATCATGTATTATTCACTTGAACATACGAATATTGCAACATTCGAAATCTCAGCAGAGCGAAAGAATATCGAAATCGGAGATGCCTCTGTTTCATTAAATACAGTCCTTGACAACACAATAGCGAACATAAATGCATATTACGTAGTCGCATACTTCGAGTCCCTCGTCGAAATAACCTCGGAGTGAACCCAGCACCAGCGCACTGAAAGTCCAAAACGCAGCACTTTCATCGTGCAAGCTTGTAACTTGCTCACGAGCAGGACGGTAAGTGTTATCATCGTCGCCGTCATTATGGTCAGCATTGTTGTTGACGTGCAGCGACGCAGCACCACCTCCTTGGGTGAAGACAGCAAGCACTACTGCTGCAAGCTCGTTCATGCCCTGCACGTACCCTGGGTGCCGGTGCTTACTACTATCGCCAGAATTTTCGATGCTGGTGCGGTCGTTAGTATGGTTGCTGCTACGATTGCTTTTCTCGCCATTGTAATTCTCGCTTTTCTTGCTGCCTACTGATGCATGCGCTGGGTGCAAATTACTCAATCTCTGATGCACACCAAGCACTGCAAACGCGGTAAGGATACGAGTGAGTGCCAGTCGACCATCACCACGCTCATAATAGGCCAAGCCAAAACCCGTGCGAGCCACATCCATGGCGATCGTTTCCCGGGCATTGTCAAGTTCTGTCGCTGCACCTACAGATTCCCAGGCTTGCTCCTCCACATCAGTGTTGCCGTGTTGGTTGCTACCATGGCTCACAGCAGTACCGCGCCTGAGAAACTCTTCATAACTGAGCTGGTCTGCAGCACGCGCGAGCGCATAGCCCCCTGACCAAAGAGGCCATAAAGCTCGACGGCGTGACGCACCGCACCCACCGACGCCTTTTTCCGAGTGTGCGAGGAGCGCCGCATGTACCTCTCCTAATGATGATGAAGATAACGATGGCATTGGCGAAGGCGATGCAGGCATTTGCTCTGGCTGTAATTGCAGGGCCTGTTGCTGCAAAGCCTGTTGCCACAACGAGCGCTCGCGTTGTTGCGTTTGTACCCACCATTGCACAACGCTATCTGGCATGTCACTCCGTGCTTCTTGCAACTCACCTTGAACTGCTGCTGTGGTTCCACTGGTATCATCCACACCCCACAACATCTCACGAGTCGCCCACGCTCGGTCTGCAATAGCTTCAGCAGTGGTGTCACCTTCCTGAGAGGTCATCTCTTTACCGCTTTTGGCATCGTGCTCAGGTGTGTCAGCTGTAGACCAACCAAAGAATTCATTGAACTCTTGAGGAAAGGGGGATAAAGATGTGCGCGCCTGAGCCTCCATAGATCCAGAGTATTTGGAGATAGGAGAAGAAAGTTTTAGATGACTATTGGACTTTGTATCAAGCGTCAACAATCTAACACGGGGTGTTGCAATTCTTGAACCTTGGTTAGCCACTTCTGGTTGAGGCACGCTATGAGTCTGCTGGTTCGCAGGCGTTTCCACCGCAGATGACGTTCGCTGGTGTGCAGATGGCTGTGGTGCAGAGGCTGAAGATTTGGCAGAGGATTGATTCTCTGTACTTAATAGTGAGCTTGGAGATTCAACATAGCTATTTGCGTGGTCCTTCTCTATTCCTGAAGCAGATAGCTTATGATTTGAGGGTGCTTGGACTCCCAGACTTTTGTCAACGAAGACCTCAGGCGCGGCTACAGGATTCGGAGGTGCACCGGTACTGCTAGAGGTTAGATGAGCTGTCGACATTTCTTCATTGAGGCTTCTTAATGCCTCTTCTTCCACTGCGCTAGGCTCAGCCCGAAACGTAGCTTCTTTATTTGAAGAAGCGAATTTCGTAGCGTCCGTTGTCTTTGTTGGAACTGCAGGTGATGCCATGACTGCCTCAGTCGCAAAACTAACTGCCCCTGCCAGCACATCAGCTGTAGCATCAGCGGCTTCAGTCAAAGAACCGAAGAGCGAGCTCGCGCTGTCAGCTAGGGCTTGTGTGGGCGTTGCAACTGTTGTTGCCCAAACGCCTCCCCATGGTGATTCACCCTCTGCCTCCATTTCAACTTCATACTTTCGCCGAAGTGCTGGAAAATGTCCAGGGGGTGGAGGCGGAGTCTTTGACCTTCCTCGAGGCCGCGACATGATGGCCGACCTGAAGCAGAGCTTATGAGCTTATCGAAGAATGCTCAAGTGCTCAAGACATGGCTACAGTAGTAGTAGGCGTGCTGCTCGTCGCTATTTTCGCGTGAAAGCATGGTTCGGCCAATCAGAAAAGTAGGCTCAATTTGGGTCTTTTGCTTGCATTGCTGGAATCATAATAAGAGCGGCAACTCAGTTTTAGTGCTGCCACTTCTGTACGGTAAGAACGTAAGAACATCTGCAGCAGCGGAGCTAGGGCTCATAAGTATAGTCTACAGCTCAAAGCATGTAATCTTCGAGTTTATTGAACTTTCGCAGAGGTGCTCTCGATTCAGTGCCCCCATATATACTATAGGGGCACTGGTAATTTGAAGTAGTCGAATCAGTTATGACTTCTGACTCGCCTACTTTCGTTTTTTTTCTGAACTCACGATGATTATTTGCGAGCATCCATGCATGATAATTTCGCAGCTACTAGTATAGTCTTGTCGCTATTAAGTTTGTTTTGTTGACTGCAATTGCCCTGCTTTCCGTGCTTGTTTGCTCACAGCTCACGCTGTCAGCACTTTTTGTAACACTTGGTGTAGTACGGTACTCCGCTATCGTCAAGACTGCGAGACGGCTACTTCGCCGCCATCTTCTTCATGATGCTAGCAACAACTTTTCAGAAGTCCACTATGAGGGCACTACGCACTGCACCCGCTGGAGCTGTCGCTCGCGCTGCTGCACGTACTGCTACACGTAACAAGGCTTTGTTCTCGGTGGGGCCTACTACCTCTTCGGTCGCGGCTCCAGCAGTGGGGGTGTTTGGAGTGCCAGGTTTGCACACGCCTTCTGACTGGCGAGTGCTCACAGAGCGTGCCGTGGTGCAATGCGAAAATCTGCGGCACGAGCTACGCAACTCAACCACCACGAGCTCTGCTTTGGCACCACAGCAGCTGCAAGCGTTGGACGGGATCTCCAACGCCGTGTGCTCGGTGATTGATGTCGCGGAGCTGTGCCGCCACGTGCACGCTGAGCCTGCCTGGCGGCACGCTGCCGAAGAGTCGTTCGAGCAACTCGCGGGCTACATTGGCCAATTGAATGCCGATGTGGGGGTCTACGAATGCGTTAGGCGCATCACCGACGACCCGGTGGTTTTTGCCGAGCTCGGCGAAGAAGACCGACGTTTCGCGGTTGCGCTGCGGGCGGAGTACGAGCGGGACGGCATCCAACTCTCCGACGCAGCCCGGCAAGAACTGCAGGCGTTGAACGCGCAAGCGACCGCCCTCGAGACGACCATTGGCCACGCCATCACCCGTGCGTCGCAGTCGGTGGCCCTGACCTTGCCTCGCGCCAGCCTCTCTCCGCTGCACCCCAGCATGTGGCAGCAACAAGTCGACCAATCTTCGGCGCCGTCGGGCCATGCGGCTTTGCCGGGTAACCCGCACGTGCTCAACGCGGTAGTGCGCCACTGCCCGAGCCCCGAGGCGCGTCAGGCGGCGTACCGCGCCCTGCACGCGAAACCAGGCCTGGAAAACCTGGAAGCGCTGGCGTCCCTCGCGGTGCTGCGGCACCACACGTCGGTGAAAATGGGGTTCGAAAGTTTTGCGCACCGGATTTGCCACGGCCACATGTGCAGCGACCCCAGGGAAGTGGTGGCGACGCTCCGCCACCTGGCGCAAGGGCTGTTGCCGGCCGCAGAAGTGGAAGCAGCAGCGCTTCAAGCATTGAAGTTTCAGGCTGAAGGGGCACCTTCTTCTTCTTCTTCACCTGAGTCGCCAGGTGCTGTTGACGCGGCAGTAGGGAGCGTGGAAGACGTGCAGCTCGAGCAGTGGGACTTGCCGCGCTACATGGGCTTGGCGAGAAGCGCTGCCCTGGGCGACGGGAATGCGGACTCGGCGTCGACTCAATTTTTGCCGCTGGACAAGTGCGTGCAAGGCCTCGCCACGCTTTGCCGCCACCTGCTAGGAGTTGACGTAGAGATGGGGCCAGCTCCAATAGCGGAGTCCTGGGCAGACTCCAAAAATGGAGATGAAGGCAGCGGCAGTAGTAGTTGGGGAGGTCTATTGGGCCGCACCATTGGCAGCGGCAGTAGCAGTAGCAGTAGTGGTCATCGCCCTGGCCTCGGAAGCAGCGTGATGAAAATGACGCTCACTCACCCTACGCACGGGTGCCTCGGCGACATTTACCTGGACCTCGAGCCCCGGCTTGACAAGTACGGCCACGCCGCCCACTTCACGGTGCGGTGCGGGTGCCTCAACGAGCTCAACGAGTTTCAAAGGCCGGTGGTGGCCCTGGTGATGAACTTTTCGTCCACGAATTCCTACGACGGCGTGGTTGGTTTTTTAAAAAATCGCTTATAAACCACTGCATGCCCTCAATATATGTACATTGGGTCAACATAATGTATTTTCGTGTTTTATGCCTGCCATATGTCGATGGAGATGCTACTTCTGAGCCTTGCTACAAAGTGCTGCGCAAATATGCTAATTTGTTCCCTTTCTTGTTTCAATTCCAGGCTCGGCTCACGCACGGCGAGCTCGAAACCCTTTTGCACGAGTTTGGGCATGCCCTGCACTCCCTCCTCAGCCGTACCCGCTACCAGCACCTCAGTGGCACCCGTGCCGCAGCGGACTTCGTCGAGACCCCTTCGCAGCTCATGGAGCACTTTGCCTGGTCCCCAGCGTACCTTGAAGCCGCGGGCACTCCTTTGCCTCAAGGCCTCCTTGCGAGCTTAGCTCGCGGGCAAAAAAAACACGCTGCTCTCGACGGACTCCAACAGGTATTCTTCTTCTGGTTTGCTTTGTCCTTCATGCTCGAAAGCGTATGCATGCGACGAGTGAATGATTTTTTTCAAGCAGGGGAGCATAAAGCCCGATGGGAGATGTATCAAAAGACTGCTCAAGGAAATTGATTTTGCATGCTGGTGTGAAGAAAATGGCTTCCTGTTACTAAATCCTCATTAAACTCTGTTTCTTTCATCGTCTCATTTTACCTTCTTACTTCCTTGTATCTTGCACCGCAGGTGTTGTTGAGCTTGTTAGACCAAACCATTTACTCGGCTGAAGGCGCGAAAACGATTGAAAACGGCGGCGCCGATGCCATTGTCGCTATGGCGCAGCAACTGCACAGAGAAGTCATGCCAGCGTGCATGCCGCCGCCTGCCGCCACTAGTGCCAAGGAAGGCTACTGGCCAGCAAGGTTTGGTCACTTGACGACGTATGGCGCTACCTACTACGGGTACTTGTTCAACAAAGCTTACGCAGCCCAGCTCTGGAAGCACCAATTCGTGGCGGATCCGTTGCATCCCAAGGGGGGAGATTGCCTGTGGGCCTTGCTGCGGCCGGGCGGGGCGGCCGACCCGAAGAAGCTCCTTGCAGACGCCCTGGGAGGGCAAGCACCGGACTTAAACCCATATTTTCAGGAAATGGGCACCAAGTAGATATGAGCGGGATCTGACTTTTTTTTTGCTTCTCGTGTATGTATTTACTTCGTCGTTATGTGATTAAATCCCGGCGATTGCAAACAAACGATATACCAAATACGCGCCGAGATGAGTAAAATGGGAAGTGGAATGCAAATATCATTCAACCCGGACTTCGATGCTCTCTCCTTCTGTACGATACCAACAAAACAGCACGGTCTGTGTTTCATTTAGGCCTTAGGGCGTAGGGCGACTGGAGCTAGAGCTGGAAATGAATAGCCACATTACACATTCATATTGCACTGCTGAGTGCTAAATGCCATATATCCGAAATGGCTATGCCTCGAACAGTCTAATGGAAATGGCCATTCTGACTTCTATTCGCTGCCATATTCCCAACAGCTCAATGAGGTGGCTATTTTTATTTCTATTCGCTGCCACAGTACCACAGTGCCACGAAAGTTTGAGACCACACTTTTTGAATCGTGGACACGTCGTATTTCGAGCAAAGTGGGCGACCGTTGGGGAAAATCATAACACGTCAATTTGAGCGGAATCTTCATGGTATGTCTCAGAAGTTCCTCTTACCCCTGCATCAGAGAGCTCAACAGCAATAGGATCCTCTTCATGCCAAATTTTGGCTGAGGCTACATCGAGCTCCTCGTCACTGCCTTCGATATTGTCAAGCGTGGCATGGAAAGGGGAGTCGCGCTCGTCATAAGCACCAAAAATACCGGAGCTTCCAGTGTGGTTAGAAACTCGGTTTGCGTTTGTTCCAAACGAGGGCAGCTCAAGAGCAGAAAACTCAACGACATCTCCGTTGTCGTTGTCGTGGTCGTCGTCGTGATGATTTTCGGCATCGCTTGCCATACGATCTCCTGGCATATCGCTGTCTCCTTCAAGGGCCTCAAACCCACGCCTTCTTTGAAGCCGCCTCCGACCACTGCTGCTTCCAGAAGGTGCTGCTGTCCCGCCAGCAGGCTCAGGGAAGATGCACCGGGACAGCGCCACAACACCGTCTTCGACTGCCGCGGCAGCAGCCCAAAAAGAGCCCGAGAAGCCTTCCGAGGGATCGGCACAAGTAACCCCGCTCTGGCGCATAGAACGCACTGCAGCCTTTCGAGTGCGAAAGGCCTTCACGCCTGCCAAGATTTTTGCACCGAGCCAAAAACTAACGGCAATGCCTAGCAAGAACCCAGTCAACCACAGCGTAATTGTAGCAACTTGACTGAGGCTCTCGGGTGGAGGGCCTGGCGTTGGAAGAGGCGAAGGAAATGGGGTGACTGTTGGCTGCGGAGTGACTGTCGGCTGCAGCGTGGGCCAAGCAGAGAACGCGCAATCTGTCACGGCCGCAAAACCAACGCGATTGTTGCCACGGTCGAAAAAAACGTCATGGTCCTGAAGTATGTTTGCACCGAGAAGAAAAGTGCTGCCCTCGAAAACGATGGACGGGTAATCAAAGCATTGGCTGCCGTAGTCGCCTCCCGGACAATAGTGGTCAATGTAACCATGCGGGCGCACAAGCACCCGCACTTCACTGGGCTCTTGTGCGCTGCCGCCACCGCTCGTTGCCTCAAGTACAAATACCAAGTCAGGCAACCGACTAGGGTCCAACTGCGCCGCTGTTAAAGCATGATCTGTGTCGTACTCGAAGCCGGCCACAGATTGCCACCTAGCAGCAAACCCTGCTTTCAGAGCTTCGGGCAAGTACGTAAAAGTCGTGCCTGAATCCAAAATCGCATCGCCGTTCCCACCTAGAGCTGAGGCCGCCTGGCTACCTCCAGCAGATTTCACGCTTGCAGTTAGAATTGTACCATCATTACTGCAGTAGCTTCCAGTTTGCTTTTCTACCGATTCTGCAGGTAAGACTAAAATGTCAAGCAATGTTACACCATAAAACACACCATGGCTACCTGTAGC
>Ga0307971_1001731_pt1 | contig 10977 bp, 9 predicted proteins | sample OrgLakmetagen714_FD_201820 | JGI IMG/M metagenome (GOLD analysis project Ga0307971, IMG submission 201820) | Saline water microbial communities from Organic Lake, Antarctica - #714 | ecosystem: Environmental > Aquatic > Non-marine Saline and Alkaline > Saline | place: Antarctica: Organic Lake... | reverse complement strand
AAACCTCACACCCATAAAGCAAAGTAGACAGAACGAGAGCTTTGTAAACTTCTCCTTTGAGGTGATTAGAAACGTGTTTATTTCGAAGCACATTGCTCAAAGCGCCAAAGGCTGCCGAGGCTTTGGATTGGCGGAAGAAAAGAACTCATTGAATGGTGCTTTTCTTAGGCGGCCCTGAAATAAGAACCATATTTACAGCAAGCACGGCGTAAGTGTAGGCAAAATTATGAATGATAAATTGCGGTATATAACTCCCTAATTCCATGGGCATGGGGCATTATCCGACTCCGATATCGCAGCCGGATTCGCAGACACCGCCACTTCGAAAAATACACAAGGCCGCGATAGCCACATACCACACAGGATATTTCTTATTCTACGCCAGCGGCCAGCGTAGAACTTATATTTGTACTTTCACTTCGCACTTCGCACTATCCTGACGATAACGAAGAGGGCTGTTGGCTGGAGTTGCCGCCTTTGAGGGAAATATTAAATCATCTCCCCTAGGCACTCTAGGCACGTAGAATCATGAGGACTCTACAAGAATGATTAGAATAGAATAGGACACTACGAGGCCTATAGGAATAGAATAAGTTTATCAAAGAAGGCCCGTTTTAGAGTACTGTAAGCCGATCTGAAGGAGGCCTCGCGAGTTAATTGTCATATTTGCAATAAAAATCACTTGGGATGGGGATGGGCAGCGACTTTCGTAAAGACCAAGCACCAGTGCCCCTCGGCGTAAAAGTCTTCTTCTACCCGTAACCAAGGCTCCTCTGCACCACGCCCGGCATTCAACGCATCCACGAGGGCTGCGAGCTCACCTTGTTCAAATACATGGCAATATCGCCGCAAATGTGCACTTCTTGTACTTGAATCGTCGCTGTCATTAACCTCTTCTTCATGACCCTCTGTTGTCTGAGGAACACTTCGCTTTCCTCGCTCGTCTCGTACTTGGCCTTGTACCTCGCGTTCAACGTGGCTACTTTTTGACTCATACTCTAGACTGCTCAAAGAATCAGATTTTATTGAAGCTGCACCTTCGACTGTCTTATCGAGTTTAGTTGGAAAAGCCGAACCAGCAGGAGAAGAAGCAGATGCAGAAGCTGGATCGGCAGCCTCAGACGATATGGAAGGCTTCAAAGAATGCTTCAAAGTATGCGCTGGGCGACCACCGCCCATCCAGGGCACCATCAAATCGGCAGCGCCAAACACGTTGTTGTGCTCGCCCCCCACGCCGCCCTCGGCGGTGCCCCACTGCTCGCGGGCCCACGCGCACACCAAGGCCCGCCCACCTACGCAAAGCACGCGTGCGCATTCGTGCAACAGCAACTGGCGCCGGGCCAATGAACTGATGTGGTGTAAGACGGCAATGGACAAGCAAGCCCCGAAGCTATCGTCTCGAAACGGCAAGCACAATGCGTCAGCGCCCATGGCCTCGTAGCCTTGAGCAGTGCTGAGGCTAGCGAGCGCCAGGGAATTGTCTGAGCCAATGATCAAGCCACTCCCCGAGCAGCCCATCGCTTCGTCTCTTTTAGGGTATACACCACCTTCATTGCATACGCCAACCTCCTCTTCTACGTCAACTACGCTACGTCGGCCGCACGGCTCGTTCGTGGGGCCGCTCCCGCAGACAGGGCCAAGCGACAAGTTTTTGCCGTCGCCGCAGCCTGCGTCGCACACTAGAGTGTGCTTGGGAAGTGCTGCCACAAAACGACGCACGCAAGGCCACGCTGCCAGCCGACTACCTTTCCATTGGGAAGCTACGGCATCGTAGAATTGCTGCACGAATTCCTTTTCGAGTTCGGGGAGCCGCCGCAATGTCGAAGCCTCGGTCGATTCAGAGACTTCTGGTGCCATCTCTGGTGGTAGCGGAGTGGCTCCTCCTCGCCAACCCCACCATTTCCCATCGTTTGTAGGCGGCTTGCTACCTACTAGTAGTAAGTCCATCATAAATCATTCATGAATGGTCTCTTCGACTCATGGTGAGCAGCTTAGCATCATGATGGATAGGCGAGCTTATTTTACCTAACTTAAAAGCTACAGTACAGTAGCTAGCTAGAGCGCTTATGTACGTACAGATACTTGTACTACAGAAGTAGTACTCTAGCTACTAGTAGCTTCTAGCTAGCTACTGTACTGTACAGATACTTGTACATCTGTACTATTGTACGCGGCTGGAGCACAAGCATAAGTACTGTAAGCATCAACTGTAGGGTGATTACGTGATTAGATCTTATTACCCTTGCAAGCATCGCCACCCTTCCTTCTGATCAGAGAAAAGGAAAACGAACACGTTCGAAATGTCGTCATGTGTCGTTTTCGCTAGCGTTACCTCCAGTTTGCCCGGTGGACTCCAACTGGGAAGGTAAGTTATATCAATCAGAACAATGGCGAAGAAAAGAACGATGAAATTCGGCTCAGAACGAGATCAAGCTGCGTCTCCACAAAGCCTCGTGTAATATATCAAAACTATTTGCGACCACCAGTTATCATGTCGTCTACACTACAGTAATGGCTACATCGGTAATTTTGTGGATGTGCTATGAATTCACACAAAAAGTTCTAGGGTTTTCGATTTCCACACATAAAACCTAGTTCCATAACACGTCCCTGGTGCTCCCAGAGATCCCCCGGAGAACAGGAGTGTCGCAGTAAGATACAGTGAAGGTATAGGGAAAATATTGCTGAGGTAAGTAAAGGTACTTGGAATTGAAAGTCTTTGCGTGGTACTTTTAATAGCTGAACCTGAACGCACAGAGTTTCAGTTTAGAAGTAGAAGGGGATTAAGCTCGTAGTGCTAAACCTATATCTTATTTAGGGACGTATTATACGTCATTAGATAAGAACACAAATAATCAAAACGAACTATCTACCATTTCCCTATTTAAGTGACTGTCCAATGAATAATACAGATATTTCGTTAATTTCGTTTCTTGTATCAATCCATTTTCATTCATTCGTTTGCTACAAGGAGGTTATTTAGATGGGTAGTTGTAAGAAGTTTAAGATAGAGAAGAAAGGATTGCGTTCATTTTTAATTCATTTCCTATATCAAATGTAATCGAAGGAATTATATTTAGGACTTATTTAGATCGTTCATTCGCCATTACCGAAAGATTTAGATCAGAATGTAGTGTATGCAGCTGATAGGCACATGAATCAAGGTAACCAAATATGAAATTTTCATCTACATAAAACACTACAAGCACAAAGTAGCCAAAGGCTTAGCTTGCGTTGTCGCTGACACACTTTAATGATGCCAGATAGTAAGCACGAGGCCAAGTCAACGACGGATCATCATCTTTCAATGAAGCAGCGAAGCTCCCAAGAAAAGCCCAACTCAACCTTAGTGAGCGCACATAGCCCAGAATAGCAATTGCTCCAAAGCAACCACCGTGCATGGCACCGCACACAGAGGGGAGAAAGGCATCTGATCCAGCCAAGAAAAGGCCTGGGATTTCGGTGCGAGGTGTGGTGGTCCATTTGCGGTTGGTTTCGTTGAACATGGCGCAATTAACTTTTGTGCCGTAGCTTCCTCCTTTAAAAGAAGCAAAGTAGCCTGATTCAGTGAGAGGAGTTCCAAGCATTTGAAACTCTACCTTGCCCTTGACTTGAGGAACCACTTCGTACAAGACGTCCACCAAGTTTTCTGATAGTTTTTTCTTGAAGTTGTCATAGGCTTCGCTTCGATGGTGAATCGGCTCTTTCTCCCATTCTTCGAACCATTCATAACGCGCGCTCGAAATGAGGATGCAATTGCTAACACCCGGAAAACGCTTATTCCAGGTAGGGTCTTTCGTGCATGGAAAGCCGATGTACACATTCTGTGGTTTCTCTGATTTAGGATTCGCAAAGTATTTGTCGAAAGCGTCATCCACATCGTAGCCATTAAACCACCAAAGGTTATGCGAAGGCAAGCCTAACTCACTTGCATCACCCTGGATCTTACAGAACAAATAATTGTGTCCGTCGCTAGGTTCACAAGTCCTCTTCCTTGGGTTGTGAAAGTCCTTGACTTGTGGTAGACTTTGCGGCAGTGCCTTCTTGTAAAGATTGAATATACCGGAGGCCCAGACAACATTTCGACAACGGATTTCCGTCAATGCAGTGCTCGATTCCATCAAATTCTCTGACGTGGATGCATGTGTGTTCAGGTTCGACGTATTTGACACGTGCACCCCAACAGCGCGGCCATCCTCAATGATGATGTCATGCACATACGCATCTGTCAAAACATCACCACCGAATTCACGAACCATGTACAATGTTCGAAGTGAAATCTTTTGTGTAGGTCCGACCGTATAGGCAGCACCACGGCTATAATGTGCTGTCGCGCCACCGTGAGCCACAAATGATGCTTCTTTTGGCTCAACGGCATAATCACCGATGGGATGGGTGAATATCGCCTTAAGGCGACGAATTATTGGGTCAACTTCTGGCTCATCCGGAGCTTTTGGGCACGTGCGAAGTAGCTCATCTGCGTCGTAACCTAGATTAAAGATTGCGTATTGAACATCGCGGACATTCATTGCAGCAAGTTTGTACAAGCGCTCGATCTTCTTGCTTACTAGAGAGAGCAAAAATGGCGGCAATATTCGAGAGATCCCAAGCGCGGTGAACCCAGAATTAACCTCAAGGCAAAGATCCATGTAAATTAGTGTCCGTTTCCTTAACTCATCATTCGTTGGATCAATACTAGCAAGGATCTCGTCAACAGTATTATGAGCGCCTGAGACAAAAGAGTAAGACCGATTGTTCGGAAGACCCTCTTTAACTTGATTGTCAGCTGGAAAATGCAACTCATCGTATGGATCTTCGAGATTTGACCACTCTTGCATCCCACTAGTTATAAAGTTCATTATTGCTCCGGATCGCGTTGTCTTAGTGGCCATGTCTTTGCTTGTGTAATGCAGGCCAGAGTCCCATTCACAACCATTTTCCTTGAATGAATGTGTACAACCTCCAGTACAGTAATTTTGTTCAAGAACGAGCACTCTCTGACCAGACTGTGCGAGTAGATTTGCGCATGTCAATCCGCCGATTCCAGATCCAACGACAATGGTATCAATACGTTTAGGAACGTTTTCAGGCCGAAAAGAACATGCGCGCATCTCCTTGACACGCACATTCTTCGCTGGCCACGTCAGAAACCACGCCAGAAATCCTCCAACGAGGCACACGAGAGTAATTGCGGTCACTGATACTCCATGATACGTCAACTTGAGGTTGGAAGCGACCAGAAGAAGGCCGGTAAAAATGATCGTGAATATCATGGTAGAGTTCGTCATTTTCGAATTACTTATTCAATGGATTTGTTCGTTTTCTCCTGAACTGAAAAGATGCGACCTTTTTACACATTGTCGAACATCGAACATCTACTATGTTTTGATTCTTCAAAGCGTTGTTGATCCTTACCCTTCTTGTTGTTTAATCTCCAGATCTTAGAATTATAAACAAATGATAGCTCATATATGCGGACTATTCTCAGTCCACGGACCGTGCTTGACAGCAGACAACGCCGGTTTTCATAGACTTTTCCCACGATCTGGATTGACAGGACATGTACTACCGCAACCCCAGACCTGGATTTTTATACGATTACTCGGTAACTGGGAGGTGTGCTCCTCACGTCTAAGGCCCAGTGTCGTCTCTATGACCTAACGGCTGGTCGTCGATAAATACTGACATCCGATAGTATTCAGCAGCAGCCTTACTTAAAGCCAGAGTTGCATAAGTCTTTGGCTGACGACGAACCGAATGGGGCTTAGGGGTTCTGCCTTTGGTAGTTGGTTCTAGTAGCTAGTGGGGTTATGGCTTCGTGCACCTGGGTTTACAAATGGGCGATGTGCAGAGCTCATCATAAATATTGGCCGCATCCGTATCCAAGAAGGAGTGCCCAAGTGGGACCTTTCAAGTGCCATATCCACATCTTTCAATAATGACTCGGGTTTTACACGGCGGTTGGCGTCAGTGAAGTCGCTCTCCGATAATCCTTCCCTTGGACCAATCTGTAGAAAGGCAGAGCCTCATTGGGGCGGATACCTCTCCTTCAGCCACGCGTACATGGCGCGCATCCCCTGAGCTTCCCCGCCCACTGGCCGCCCGGGCCGCGCACCACGGTTGAACCCCATCATGTCGACGTGAACCCATGGAGTCTGCACAGGCGGAGTGGTTACCTCGTCTTTGTCGTTACAACTACTAGTAGGATCCGCATTGGAAAAAGAGCTGGTTCTGCCCGGGGCGTTTCGTAAGAAACTTTGCAGGTATAATGCAGCTGTTATGTGCCCGCCAGGTCCACCTATAAATTGAATAAACGCGATGAGAAAAAGAGAGAGCTAAATGCATGAAACCAAAGACGGTCAATCAAACTCCAACATGTCGTATAATACGATGCACTCCAGGTGTTCTGATGATATTGTTGAGGATTACTTACCCGCGCCAATGTTCCTCAAGTCCGCAATTGGCGACGCAAGCTCGGAGCGGTAGCATTGGGCCAAAGGCTGCGCCCACAGGGGATCGCGCACGTGCGGAAGCTCGCTCGTGTCCTGCAGGGCGCGCGCTAACTTTGGGTCGTTCGAAAATACCTGCATTGCGCATAGGCATGGGCATGGGCACGTATGCGCATATTCATAAGTACCCAAATAGAAACAAACAACAAAAAACAAAGCCATTAAGGGCCTTGTGGAGAGTTTCTGATTCACTGGATAGTTGTTCGAGCAAATTTTGTTTACCGCGCCGATGTCCGTGCCAGTAGCCACTCGTGCTGCGCCCGTCAACGTCGCAAAATCAATGATCAAGTGGTCGTTGCCCTTGGTGTCATCGCCGTCGCTGTCGTCGCCATCGATGCTGTCCGCTTCCACTAAAGCGTCACCCAGCAACAGCCGCCCTTCTGCATCGGTGTTGCCCACCTCAGTAGTTAAACCATTGCGACCGGTGAGTACGTCACCTGGGCGAAAACTGCCTCCACTCACGCAATTTTCTGCCACTGGCAGCAAAACCCGCAGTCGCACCTGTTTTGGGGGGTTTGGCACGACCACCATATCCCATTAGAATCAAGTTTACCCCAAAATTAGAGCCAAACTTGGCACAAACGAATCGAGTCACAAGCGCAAACATTAGCTACTATAACAACCCACTGATAGTGTCAGATAGCAGGCTCGCGGCCATTCTAGTTCTCGCACCGGTAATTTGGCGTCCACCACGAGGCAAGCGAGCCCCAACACCGTTGCTGCCCCGCCCATGTCTTTCTTCATGGTCAGCATCGAGTCACCAGGCTTGAGGTTCAAGCCACCTGTGTCAAAAGTAACGCCTTTGCCAATGAGCGTGAGCCGAGGAAGCAAATTATTGCTGCTGCTGCTGCTGCTGCTGTCTTTGCTGCCGCTATCACTGCTATCGCTGCTGCTGCTGCTGTTACTGCTGTTACTGCTGTTGCTGCTGTTGCTGTCACTGCTCGGATTCGACACTGAGCCATTCCAGGTTAAGTCAATGAGGCGCGGTTCTCGCCCGGGAGCTGCTGCACGCCCTACAGCATGGATCATGCGGTAGCCTTGGCCTTCGAGCAACTCGTTGCCAACCAACACTTTGGCCTTCATAAACATAAGGAAAGAGAGATTAGTAGAATCAACATTAATAATCCTTAGATAACCACACAGCATTTTTATTTCCTGACTAAATCCAGATTGATACTTCTTAAAAATATAAATCTAATCGTTTACCGAGATAGCATTCAAGGCAGTCGCCATCTCCATTGCAGCTTTCTCGACGTCGGCAGGCCCGCAGTCTTCCGCAGGGGTGTTGATCAAGTCACGCACTAAAAACGTGGCGCGAGCTATTGCTGCAGCTTCGCTGGACAAAGGTGCCTCATGCACCAGCACTGGCGCTTTGAGGGCAGGTGCGCTGTGTGTATTGACACTGCCGTTTCCATCGTCCCCGTGACCACTCTCAGGCAGTTTAGATTGCTTCTTCTGCTGCTGCTTGTAGCGGCGATATTGGTAGCTTCCTAGGGCCCAAGATAGCGTAGGGTCGACGCCGCTTGGCAGCGAGGTCATTGGGTCGAAAGCATAGCGGCCCGGTGGCAAGGCCGCAGGAAGGCTCGAAAAAGCAAATGGCGAGAGAAGCCCCCCGTCGTCACCTCCCGTAGTGTCTGCAGTGTCATTTGCTACAAATACGACACGAGGTCGAGGCGCCTTGCTAGTTCCTGCAGTTCCGGTAGCCGCTGGGAGGAAGGCAAAAGAATGTGCTTTTGGGTTGGACGAGAAACCTGTGGCTTGAAGCCATTGGGTTACTTGTCGAGGCTGAGTCAGAAGCCACTTTGAAAACTGAGCTCGAGGAACTACTTCAATTAGTGTTACTTCCTCACTGTGACTAGTAGGCAACACTCGGTGTTCACCTTCGCCTGGCACTATGAAGGCATCACGCCAACGGTTAGCGTCGGCCATCCACGAGGTTGATGCCCATCGCACACAATGAAGCCGGCAGCCTATTCTATGCTGCATAACTCGAGATAAACGATTCAAAGAGTTTGCCATCGCTCCTACTCAATCAACTTGTGGAGCCTATGGAGTTCTGGGACACAATTTGGGAATTTTCTTTAAAAAAAAGAAGAAAAAAGAGCACCGGCAGGTTGTCGAAAGTCCGTCCTTCTTCCGACCCGACCTAACCAATACTTGGGAATAGCGATTTCCTTAAACCGCCGATTCCCACACTACGCGCTTTGACTCTCAATCCTTCTCGCCAGGTAATCTTGACCTCGAGATTGCTTGAGCGCCGAAGCCCGCGTAGCCCACGTTGATTGCGCCCCGCCAGAGAGTATGAATGATGAAGACAAGGGCCTTAACGCCATCAGCTTTTTGCGCGGTGACGATTATTCCGTGTAGTATGTTGGTGTATACGCACTGCGCGCTTACTTACAGCAACTTACGAATGCGCTCCGAAAAGCGAGATGACTTGAAATCTCCACACCTTACGCAGGTACGGTTCAAACACCCGGATGTGGTCCGAAACACAGGGACCATGTAAAATTTTGGGCACTCTTATGGTCAAATAATCTCAATTTTTGCTCGAATACAGCTAAATTCGAGTGCTATTCGACGAAGCTACAAAGCTACTTATGCTAGGCCGTAATGTCGTCCCGAGCCTATAGAACTAGGCCACTTAAATTCGCATGGCCCCGAAACACACGGTCCATACCGCGCCTTCACTTCTCCGAAAAGTACTGCGTTGTATTGTGTAGATATTTTTTTGACACAACCCCGATGGGCCGGAATTCGAAGGCTAAAAATCCTATAAACAAAGCAAAGCAGCTTGCACTAGACACTGGGAACTAGGAAAAGAGACGGACCGCACTTTACACTTCGAATCCAATCCAAATTCCAAATCCTAGCTGCATAATGGGTTCAGCAAATACTTCTTTTCCTTTTCCTATGCCCCCTCCTGTGTTCAAAAGAGCAAAGAAGGGGTATTGTGTTCCTATTGAAAGGGCACTTGGCTTCTTGCTACTTGTCGTCTTATGTTTCTTTGCGATTAGTGAATGGGGAGTATTTTTTTCCATCCAACCCCCTTTTGGTATATGAATTATCTTTGCCGCTATGTATCGATGGGTAGCTAGGCATTTGAGGGCAATGCATTAAACGTAGGCAAGGTCAACAGCCATGAACAACCGGTGCGTCAGCCATCACATCCAAACGTGAGCATCTGAGAGCTGACAGCAACATAATTCATAAACGATAAATCAAGAGCGAGTAGCTCCCAAAAATCCCTTTTTATGCATTCCCCACTCCAAGCGCTCTCTAAGGACAGCCGCTTGCTTACTTTCGTTTCCTGCAAAACGCTCCGATTATACGTCCATCGGTGGCGCGTCCGCGGCCCGCATAGCTCGTTCGAGGCCTTCCCGCTGCTCTTGCATCTGAACGTCCTTGGCCATGGCGTCCCAGTCGATGGTCCCATCAGCCTTCACGAACGCTGGCCGGCCTTCTTCGCCCTCCTACAATTTGATAACGCTGAGATGATATCGAGCTAGAAATAACCCAGCAACAGAAAGTGCCCCCCGTATAAATAAGTTATCGAGTTACTACGGAGTTAAGTGAATCTTGCTCCGATTGTTCTGAGACCTGACGCCAAGATTAGAGAGCGGCCTAGCAGGTGCATATTTTACCTGCGGGTGAACGTTTTCAGGAGAATTCCAGCCTTTCTTTCCCAAGTCTCCCATGCTAATGCCCAGGTCCGAAACGTCTACGGTGGTGCGTCCGCTCTCTGGGTCGACGAACGAATCGGTGGCGTATTTCTTGTCTTCTGGCAGCAGCTCGCCCCAGCCTTGGAGTCCTTTGGAAAAACCTGAAGTCAATGCCAATTCGAGTGAAAACAGTTTTCTATTGAGGCTGTCGATGTACATTAGCGGGCATCTGTTTGTCTGTTACCTACCGTCATTACGCCTTTCCAAGTCTTTCGGAGCATCCTCAGGACTCGATGCCAGAGGCTCTAGCCGAGAACGCGCACTGGGAATCACGAAGGCACTCAAGCTAGGAGATAATGCTGCTAGAAAGAACAAGTGAGCCACGAGGAAAGATTTGAACACCATCTTTTTAAGGGCTAACAAAAAGAGACTTAGAGCTACGAGGCTATGAGTGTACTTCTTCTTGCGTGCTATGCTAAACGCTAAACGTCTGCATGATGTGTGACGTCATGCGTGTACCAGGAACCGAAAACCGAGAACCGAGAATCTCCCGAGTACTGAGTAGTCTACTGTACTGTAGTATGCAGTATGCTCCTCCTAGCTACGTAAGGCACGACCAACGAAATCGGGCAAAAAAATCATCGGCCAAAAGTCGGGGCTGAATCAACGAAATTTCATGCGCGAATAATACCACTCGATTCAGCTCGGCGAGAGGCATCGATATATACTATTTTCATGAGCATCCGAGACATGACCTATTTTTCGGTCTTTTTGCAACTACAGGGGAGGTATTTTCTACAGGGAGG
>Ga0307971_1001730_pt1 | contig 10980 bp, 12 predicted proteins | sample OrgLakmetagen714_FD_201820 | JGI IMG/M metagenome (GOLD analysis project Ga0307971, IMG submission 201820) | Saline water microbial communities from Organic Lake, Antarctica - #714 | ecosystem: Environmental > Aquatic > Non-marine Saline and Alkaline > Saline | place: Antarctica: Organic Lake... | reverse complement strand
TTACAAGCTTGCACCATTGTACTCAGCAAAGTTGACTACCCAGATAAAAACCCGACGACGATGATTTAATGTACCCAGATAAAAATGTGATGTGACACACACACACACACACACACAGACATTTTTCAGTGAGAGCAGTTTTGAGATGCCGGTACTAAACATCAAACTACGTTGATCTATTTCCTTTTTCCTGTGTTTCGACTTAAGCCCTACTCCCGTACTCCCGTCACATCGACTCTAGCTAGCAAGGCTACTGCTGCGTGCTGTACTTATAGGCTCGGGGCGCTGCAGCGCGAGAAGCCACTAGCCTGCACAGCTAGCTCTAATAGTAGAAATTTGTCGCTAGCTTCGGTGCTATGTTGCTTTGTTCTCTCAGGTAGACTACTGCTAAAGTCTCAGGTAGACTTAAGGATTCTATTTTCAAGGCTTCGGCGAAAGTCACGTTGAGTCTTCATAGTGTCCTTAGCATCGGACAACGGTCACTGTTGAAGACATTCAGTTGGTTGCTATGGAAGCGAAGCGAACACGCATGGGGTTCACCGAGGCGGAGCTCGCCCTGGCATCGTGGCGACAGAGTCAGCGCCGAAAAGAGACTGACTTCGAGGAGGCTGCACGAAGAAGAACATCTAGCTCACAGCAGCGACGTCGCTCGAGCTCCAGAGACAGAAGACCGAGGAGAGAAGACTTTTCACCTACACCTCCAGCCTCGCCATTACTTCCACAATCTGATGCTTGGAAAGGCAAAGAATCCAGTGCGTGGAAGGAAAGAGCCGCCGAGGAACTTTTCGAGAAGGCTAGCAAGAGCGAAAGACGTGACAAGAAAAAGGAAAAAAAGAAATCGAAGAAAGAAAAGAAGTCTAAGAAGAGTCGGCGGCAAGAAGATGGAAGCAGCCGTCGACACCAGTCTCCTCCCCTAGACAGCGCCTCTGCCTGGCGCATAGAAACTGAAGGCAAACGCAGCCGTTCTATAGATAGCACCTCAACGGTTGACAGTTTTGGCCGTGAGCACACAAGACGGAGTTCTCGAGATCGAAGCCGAAGCCCTCTTCGCGAACGGAGCCCTGAGCAGAGCCCCCGACGCCATCGCCGAAGCCCTCGCCTGCGTTCATTGTCGCCCGACTATCTCAGTGCAGCACCGCCTGCAGATCCTAAGCGCATTGACCACGACGATAGAAGCCAGCGTCCTCAAATAGCGCGGTCGGCTGGAGGGCAGCCGTTCAGACGACGCAGTAGGTCCCCATCACCATTATGGACCCATGAGGGGTATATACAGGCACTCAAGGAGCCATCTCCAGAGCGAATTGTGCCGTCAGACTACGTCCCGCCGAAACCTGCATGGATATCGCGCGCAGGCGGCGTTTACATCCCCAACCGCCCGAAGCCCGAAGGAGGCCGCTGACTTGAGAGGGGAGGGTACGTAGCGATGGTTAATAGTGCACTGCTCAACCCGCTCCGAGATGTGCTCTTGTCAGATTTGGAGCTAGCTAGATGCTGTGTTTGTACTTCAATCAACCACATAAATTCCCGGTGCTGACCTTAAGGCAGGGCGGCAGGTCATACTTCCCCCGCTTGTTCCGTTGCTCCTACTGGCTGCTTGTGATTTACAACATCATTTAACTTTAACTACCTCAAATCTAAATCTCAAGTCAGGAGAGCTAGTTTCTGAGTTTCTAGTTTGGTATAGAAATATCCGACGACTTTAATAGCTAGGCTACATCACGCACCCGGCATTATAACATTGGTGCCGTTGAAGACCTGAGCAACAGGCCTGCTACTTCATAATTAATTATGGAGATGTAAAATGTTATATGTTACAATTAGATTTTCGCAAAGTATGTTGGACTGTAGAGTTAGTGTAATCAAGATGAGATAACAACGGCCACAGTAACACTTCTTGGCTGGTTCTTTAACCACGCTTTTAGTAAGTTAATGCATTTTTCGTGTTTCTTTTGTGAAATCCAGTTGTAAAAGTGGTAGCGCTGCTACCTCTCTGGCTCTGCGAGCTCGGATCCCGAACCAGGCGCCTCATAAAAGAGAGGGCCTTGGCACACACCAAGTGTCGAGAAATTCAGCTATGGCGTCGTGGAATGCCGTTGATTGTCGCAGCATGCTCTCGATATTGTTGTGTCCCGCCCCTTCGACCCAGAATGGCTTCGCACGAAACCGCCGCTGGGCGCCTAGAAAGAGGTCCTGCCCGTGCCAAAAGGGCACCACCTCATCACGCGTGCCATGAATCACAAAAACTGGGGACTGAATCTTGCCAACGCGGTCAATGTTTGGAAAGAGGTCTCCAGCCATAGTGAAGCGAAAGTTGAAGGCAACGCGGAAGGCTGACAGGAGCGGGCTCTGGAGGATCACCCCCGCGCAGGGCGTGCCTTGCTCAGTCAGCCGCTGAGCCAAGTAGCAAGTAGGCCCGCTGCCGAGGGACCGCCCGTACAGCACAATTTTAGATGGCGGGATCCGCAACTTGTGCGTTAAATGATCAAAAGCAGCCAAAATATCGTTGTACACCCGGGCCTCCGAGGGGACTATGGGCTCTGCCACCTTGGCCTCGCGTGATTTACCGTAGCCAGTGTAATCGTAGCACATGACGTTAACCTGCAAGACTGCGCTCAAGGACCGAAACCAGTCGTATACCATGCCGAGATCTTCTGCATTTCCGTGCGAGAATAGGATAGTAATGGGCGCTTGGCGATCGATGAAGAAGGCAGGAATGGCGGGGCCGTGGGCTGTCTGCAGCCAAAGACGCTCTTTGCGCTCAGCAGAGAGCGGAGTTGTGCGCGGAGGCTGAAATACGAGGCCGCTAATGGCAGCGCCCATGGATAGATAAAAGAAAGTCTGAGATATCCTATTACTAGCAGTGGAATGTAAAGGATAGCTGCAACCGAATATTCAATAGGAGGAAGCTAAATTAATTAGGGTCCTCTTTAACCGAAAGCAAATTATAGTGAGCTACACGACCTACAAGATGAAAGTCATTCCATCCCTAGATCTGAAAATAAATCCTAATCAAGCCTCGTCGGTGATGTTCAAATATTATTGATCAAGAGGGGCAGCGCCTGGAAGCTTAGAGCAACCCCCTAAACCCCACTGTTTATCCCCAAGAGCTATTAGAGAAGCTAAAGTTAGTTGCTCAAGTCCAAGACCACGGACCACAGACCACAGACCACAGACCACAGAACTCAGACTCGAGGACTCCCAGCTACTAGCTAGCTAGCTCCCAGTTCACCAATTCGGAAGCCACGTCCCCCTGTACGCACATTTGAAAGCAAGCTGAAGTAGCCACGTGATGACCATGGTATGGTTAACACCTTCCCGTGCTAGCAAATGTAGCAAGCTTCGAGCAAGCCCATCGATCTAACAAAAGGAATTAATTCACAGCGAAAGCAGTGGGCAGCTCACCGTAATTTAACTGAGGCACATTTCTTGTTCTAGTTGACACGTTCGGCATCTTCGGGATGCACAGCCCATCGCCATTTCAGTTAGCCCTGTTGCTGTTGATTAAAAGCTCTTACTGCGAGGCTAGCGAAGACAATGAGGATAGCGAGGAAGCTGTTCATCTGAATGAAATTTCGCTCCAGTATCTGGCGGCCTTTCTGAGCAGAGAGGTGATTCATTTACAACTCTCTAGATTAACTGCAAAACCAACTTTCAAGAGCCAACCAAACGGCAAGTAGAAACTTTCATCAATGCAACTGTTTTTCTCGGCGTACTCTAATGTTGTGCTGTCCAGGTAAGTGCATCCGAGCGTGCATGTACGCGGAGTCTTCCCGAATTGCTTGAGGCCCTAACGGCTGCGGTGCCGGGACCTTCGGGCGAGGCACTCGCGACTCGGCTGCATGCTCAGCTTGAAGACCTCTGTGCTTCCCCAGACGACGTCCTTGATGCTACTTCTTCGCTTGCCGCATTACTGAACAAACCTTCGCACCGTCAAAGGTAATCTTGAACTAAGTTTCCACCTTGTGTACCTGCTTCCTTTTTGAAACTACCCTGCCTCTCGATCATTTGATGAGTAAAGAAAGAAAGGGCGTGTGCGTTATAAAACCTTTGCTTTTATGCCACTCTTGGACCAGGGACGACGATGGCGCCGGGCGGCGGCCCCTGTGCCTTGGGCGGACGTCTCCAATGGGGCTGTTCTTGCGCAAGTTTTTGCTGGCCTTTAACATGGGGCAATTCCCGTGCCTCAGCAAGCTTTACGAGAGCCTCGTAGCTTTCGTGGATGGTGATGCCTTTTCAAGTTTGAAACAAGCCACCCCAAGGACTCAAGAAACCAGCGGTGAAATGCGAGCACCTCCCCTGAGCGGTGCCCAGCATTTGACTCCACGGCAGTTGCAGTTGTGGGCTCACGGCCGAGCTTTGAAGCTTGAGAGGAACGTTGGTTCTGCGTCCTTTGAGAGCGTGGAAGAAGAGGTTGCCGCGATTCTGAAGCTAGCACCGGACTTGCCGCGGGCTTTCTTGCTCCGAGCCCTCAACTGTGCGATGCACAAGCACCAAGCAGGCGCTTTCGAGGCTCTACACAAGTACTTCGACTACGCCCAGCGGCACGGGTAGGTTCTGGCTGAGTGTGTACCTCTCATAGCACGCGCTCATTATTTGGTTCGTGCATACGTACGAGATTGACACAAACAACATGCTTTCCAAAGCTTGTGAATTTCATGCCTCCTTTTTGCCACATAAACCCCCCAATTCCTACAGGGGCCCAACGCGAGTCGGCGAAGGAGGCCACCATTCGCGCATTCAGGACTCGGTGGCGATATACGCGGTCTTGAACAAAGCGGGTCTGCACTGGCAGGTTTGAGCTCTCTTTTACTAGAACTCAAGATAAAGTTCTTGCTTCTCTGTATCTATCTTGAGCACGCCCCCTCCTTCGTTCTCATACTTTCTCGTTGTAGTTCGGGCAGTACGGCGCTGCAGCGGCGGCGGTCGAGGAGACGGTGCGGATCGCGCAAGAAAACGGCAACGGTCATGCGATGGCCCACGCGCTCGCGTGGTTGCACCAAGTGATGGCCAGCCAGCGCCACCCCAAAGCTGTACATGTCCTGCAGCGGTGCGCGGCGGCCTGCGCCGACCACGGCATTTCATTGGTGGAAGTCGAAGCAAGTGTGAATTTGAGCATCGCAAAAGCGCTCGCGCTCTCCCCAGCGCTGCCCGGTTGCACCTCCTCTGGCGACTCGCCGGCTGTGACGAGGGACCGACTCTGGGCCTGCCTTCCGCCGTTGCCCCAGGCGTCAGGTGACGCATGTGTAGTTTTGTGTTGTGCCTCAAGCTCCTTCTCAAATGAATTTGGCATCTTTAGCTCTAGCCAGGGTTAAAATTACTCATCGTAATCGGTTTATGGGCAAGAGCGAAGAATTAGAGAGATTCTCTCATGTAAACTTCAATATTCGGGGATTATTACACTACTTCTCAACTATTCCTTCTAGCAGATGCCTCCGAGCTAGGCTCTCTGCAGTCGGAGGCCATGAGTAGCCGCCGCCTCCTCGTCGCAAGCGCCGTATGTGCAGGGCATGCTCGGCTGTCTCTGATTGGAGCTGCGGCTGTGCTCGGCGCCCACAATGAAGGAGCAGCTGCGGCTGATATGACCTCAGCGACTGTGACGATGGCACGCTTACAGGTAGGTGGGCACATAAACACAACTTGTTATGAAGTGTGCGAGTCAGTAGACGAGCGAGAGTTGTGTATTGACTCATGTGCTCGATCCTCGACGCTCACTCTTACCTATTTTCATATGTTCATCTTTATTGCAGGAGCAGTTCGATTCGAGTGGCAGTGGGTCGCGCCCTTTCGCCCTCGACTTACAACAATCAGACGGCGTCAGCCAAGTGAAGAACCAGAGCAGGGACAGCACTGCTCCTCTGTTTCGGCCACCAATGGCGGCACTTGCGATGGCTCGCCACCGCTTCCCTGCGGCCGACTCCAAACTCTTTGCTTTGCCGGCCACTCTCCTCGCCTACCAGCAGCACCTCAAAGATGGTGGCAGACCCAGTGGCGGCCAGTCTCAAATTGAGGCAATGCTGTGTGTGCTAGACAGTGTCTCACCGCCACGGTCCTTCTGCAGCGCACGAGAAGGCTCCTTCTTGGCTCCCTTTCTGGCACCGCAAACCTCTGCTGCGGGTTCTGAGGCCTCTACTACAGGGAAAGACTCTTCACAGTCAGCAGCTGCACCCTTCGAAGGCTCTCATTTCGAGGCCTTAGAAGCACGTGGGAAGCACATGGGCGCCCATCATCGCTACACGGCTACTCTCGAGCTTCTCTCATCGTTGCAAAGTACTTCGAGGAACTGCGCGCTGCCGGCCACCACGAGTCGATTGCTTTTAGACGAAGCACATGTGCGCCTTCACGGCTGCCAACAGCCCGCCGCGGCTCTCGTGCCACTCTTGCAGTGCTTGGCCGCGAGAGACGGCCAACTCATCGGGGCTCACCGTCACGCCAGAGCTCTCGTGTCATTAGCGGGGGTGTACTTCAGCTGGGGGCAAGCCTCGCATGCAGCTGCCTTGTGCCGAGCCGCTCTGCCGAAGGTTATGGAGCACGGCACGGCAAATGAGCGGGGAAAGGTGAGGTTGATGCAGTTGGTGCGAGAAATGAGAAGTGAATTACCTTATCTGTATATATGTTCCACTTGTCTGTCTTTATGCGCACTTCAGCACTATGTGGTGCTTATGATATCAGGCAATGCTGTTACTCGGAAAGTGCCACTTACAGCAGCTCACCGATGACCTCAATGATATAAACGGAAGCAAATCCCGTAAAAACGTGGCCAAGACTCACCAGGTCGAGCGTTTTTTTCTTATCCTTTTTTTTCTTGGCCCTTTTGCCGTGTGCACGTGCCTGAAGATTACCTTTGTTGTAAAAAACTGTGTCATGTCTCCAAACATTATTGCTCGCAGGTCCTTCGCTCTTTGCAGTGTGCAAAGCGACACTTCGAAAACGCTGGAAAGCAGCACCCAAACAGCAAAGCGGATCTGATCGAGACGCTATACCTGATTGCGCGCACCTACGGTACCATTCCATCACCGAACCCAGCCGTGGTTGCGCTGCGAGATGCCACTGCTGCCGCTTTTTTGGCGCTTCGAGTAGGCGGCTAAATGAGCGAACGATCGGCCGGCTGATTCAGAGAATTAGCGAGTGCCTCGCGTTGTCACGGTTGACACTTGGCTAAGGATTACGCCCGTTTTTCGTAAACGATACGTGGTTTCGTTTCGATTTCGTCAAAGGAGAGCACGTAATTTCGCCGAGCGAAATAACGAAAAATACGGCAAATTTTGACGATACGATTTATCGTAATACCCAGACATATCAGCTTCCTATGGGCAATGTTTTATTTTTCGCCTTGTATTTTCTAGCTAGAACCCAGCCAATATGCCCGAATTGGGGTTTCTCATAGTTTCATTTCTTTGGTAGATCTGAATCCATATATATCCAAACTAGAAATAAGAATAATGGAGTTGCAATGTGCAAGTGGATAACTGGAATATTATCAAATACCAAATGCTAAATGGATTATAGATAGAGGCCACGGCCACCGTCTTTCTACCTAGTACCTACGCCTGCCGCTCAAAAAATTAACGCAGCCAAATGCCAAATGCAGGTCCCTTCAATTCGAGATCAAGAGCCCTCTTCCCTTAGCCCTACAATGTTGGTCTGGTTTTGGGCCATTTAGTTGTATACGGGTATAAGTTAATGCATTTTTGAGCTACGAGTCCCGGAGTTTTCTTTTGCCAACCACGGAAGTGCACAGGCAGGCACAGGCCTGCTAAGGTCCGAAGGTCCGAAGAAGGCATAACACAGCCGCAGGGATGTGGGATGGGATAGCGGATAGCCGGTGTGAGTCGATGTAAGAATAGCCTGCCAAGAAGGTCATTCACTGCCACTTACGGTGATTCTTCACTATGCTGCTTCGAGGCAAATGGAAGTGCCCTCTCATTTGACCGGCGCCTGAGCATCTGCATCCTCAGGGAAGTGCCCTCTCTTGGTCTCAGCTAGTGGGTGAGTCTCGTCGCAAACACCGTCGTCAGATTCCGACACCAGCCACAGGGTCAACGCGTAACGGTCGCCGCCTTTTGAGGCAAGCACTTCATGTACCACCTAGAGTGAAGAATCGGAGGAGGTTGGGTGAAAAAGACTGCACCAGAATGGCCAAACAAATTAAAACGTTGAAAACTATGACCACGCTGCGTAGATCCATACTCTTTTGTGCATGCAGATCATCCCCTCTTACCTGGTCCGACCAGAACACAACGAGCCGGTCGGAAATTGGCGCCACGTCTTCCACCAGACCTGCATTGCCCCACAAACGCAATTCGCCCCCATCGCCAGGCTGCCACTTCGGGTTAAAGTAATAAATGGCGGTTACTTTCCGCTTATCAGGCAGGCCTACGTTGTCGACATGCTTAGGGTATTTCGCCCCAGCTTGCGTAACAGCCAATTTCGTGCCATACGCTTTTAGAGACAGTGCGCTAGCACACTCATCTTTGAGGTAATGGTTGAGGCATTGAGGCAAGGTGCGGACGACAGCTGCCGTGTAGTGAAGCAACAAATTGGCGTCCGCTTGCTCGTTACCGTCAAGTTCCCGAGAAAAGACCCCCTCTTTGGCGACTCGTTGCAAGATACCCTCACCGTCTGCCACCATGCTGTACGATGGCGCAAACTGGCCAGCTCCAAACATTGTTTCAGCTTCGGTACGCATTGCTGGTGCCCATTCGCCTTTAAGAAAGTCATCGCAGACATGGAAACCTTCGCGATTGCGCTTCATGGATGCAGCAATATCGGGAGAATATTCAAGAATGCGCTCCTCAGCAAGGTCATACAAAGCTAGTGCATCCATAGATAAACCTCGTTGAATAAGTTTACCGAGCCTCCTGGAAGGTCTAGCAATAGCATGATTCAAGGTGACCGTTGAATGCCGAAGTGCCCGGCAGCATATTGTAGAGTACATGCTAGACAACCAATATTTTTCTCGTGTATTTAATTAACATAAAAGCATTGAGCGAAAAAGACCTTTTAATTCGGAAACCTATCGGGTTGTTCTTAGTAGGCTTCGTGGATTTTTTTTTTTAAAGCTCTGTCAGTGAGTGGCCTGTAGCACGTAGCCTGCCTAAGTAATCTCAACAGCTAGCAGTCCACTTCGCAGCAACGGTATTGTACTAAGTATGTCAACTTATTCACAAACAGTGTTTTCTACAAGTAGGACGACTATTATAGTGCCACCAAGCGCCAAGGCAAAGTTGCTAGTTACTGGCTAGTGCCAGGTGCCAGCTCCCGTGATCCGTGATCCGTGATCCGCGATAGACCATTTCTGAAAATGCATTTACCCAGTCCTTTTCCGACTTCTTCACGGGAAGTTTTTTTCTGAGCACTTTCACCACAAAATGGTGGTAGCTCCACGGAGATGTTAAAGCCTAAGAACGTAGCCATTTCATAAGTTATCTACACAGATACTTCTCAGCTCATGTCTTATGGTACTTATGAGCATACCAAACGCCCGCCTTTAATTTTCATTGACTCTGGGATCTATGCCAACTGTCACGAAAGTCGTCCTCGTAACCGGAGTACTTTCACCTCCATGGAGCTCATGAATGGCAAAAAGGCTAATGTCGAACCTCTTTGGAGCAGGATTTGAAGTGCTATGAGCATATAGTTGCCACTTATCATTGGGTCTTTGTGCCAAGGTCGTTCAACTTAAGTAAGTCGAGGTTATGTGATGCCCTCGTCGTCTGGCATGCGCCGTCTTTTTGCTTCGGGCCCTTTGCAAGCAGTGGCCATGCGATCAAGATACGCTCGCTAAAAATGTGAGTGTTTTTTAATTTATTATTTCGTTGCCAACATTTGTGCTCAGAGAGTGCAACCCTGGTCACCTCAATGTTCTGTTAAGCTCGGTCAGCAGAACACTTTGCACACATGATTTTATGCCCTCGATCAATATCCAAGCTCTACAGGTAGTCATCTCACCTTCAATGCACCTTTTGAGCTGACTTTAGATGAGAAACTACTATGACAAGTGAGAATTATCGAGGGCAGCGGGCGAAGACGATGAGAAAGTGAAGCATGATGACCGTAAGGTACAAGGTTCTTTTACGTACTTCTTATAATAAGCTTGTCGACCCCTAAGAGGCTAGAACTCAATGCCTTCGGTTGCTAAATCAAACTTAAATCTCTCAAAGCCTCGATTGTTTGCAGGTAACCCTTTCATATTAGTCTTGGGGAGTGCTGTCTAAGAAGTTTTGAGTGAACTCCTTACCATTTGCATCGACAAGGCCAGCGCCACGAATGCACATGTCAGAACCAGTTTAATGGTGAATGTTGTTTGAGGTATGAGAACCCTTTTCATGACTCATTGCGTAGGGTGCTCAGGGTTAAAAGGCTCTTCTCAAGTTGACTGAAGCATGCGCGGGTTCAACTCAAAGCACTACGGATTGCTGCCAAAGATCCGGGCGATCTGTATAAGCCCGTTCTACGAACAATTTACAGAAAGAATTTGCAAAAATGGCACAAAAATGTTATTTTAGTTGCCTTTCTTGCTTCCACTTTAATACGGGAATAATGACACACAGCTAGGTTGAATAATATAAGTATCAAAACTGGTATTTGGGACCTATTTCTTTTCCGTTCCAATCCTATAGAAGCTATCATAGGTACAATTATTTGTTTATTAATGATATCAACAATTGACAGCAAAACCTAAAACCTAGCGCAGAGCGCAGGCGATGATGCCATAAATATAGAATTGAGGGAATTTAATGGGACAAGCAAGAAGGGCTACCGTTAGTCTTCCAGTGCCATTCAAGAATTGCGACGATGCTCCACTTCCGATTGCAGCTGCACGCTGCGGAGCTCTAGTTCTAGTTCTAGTTCTAGTTCTAGCTTATATAACATAGCACTTCATTTCGATTCCAATGAGCGAGACTTAATTCGCTTAAGGCCCTGAATTATATGGGTTGATGGGGATTTGAAAAAAACTAGTAGAAGTGCCTCTATTTACCT
>Ga0307971_1001723_pt1 | contig 11001 bp, 15 predicted proteins | sample OrgLakmetagen714_FD_201820 | JGI IMG/M metagenome (GOLD analysis project Ga0307971, IMG submission 201820) | Saline water microbial communities from Organic Lake, Antarctica - #714 | ecosystem: Environmental > Aquatic > Non-marine Saline and Alkaline > Saline | place: Antarctica: Organic Lake... | reverse complement strand
ATGAGTGTTGTTGTTGTTACAGTAGTGCAGTATGCGTGCGTATCGTATGTAAGACTTACAAGTTCAGGTGCCCGCGCGATGCGCGGCTTCTGAGCAATGTGTTTGCTGCGGAAACGCAGGCGCGTGTACTTAGCACCTCAGTGCGCGGCCTTGAGATGCCCGTGAATGAGCGCCCTTCTTGTGCCCTTGGTGCGTGTCCCTTCTTGTGCCCGTGGTCCGCCTTGTGTTCTTGTTTACTGCACATGTACAACAGAGCTGTACTGTAGTACTGTAGGTACGTCTGTAGGTACATGAAAAAACGACGACCACCAACGAACCACCAAATTCCATTTAAGATAAAGGATGTCTCGAAAGTCTTGCCTATTATCTTGAAGAAGTAGTCGAGCTAGCTAGAGTCTTGTGCCTACTGGAATAAACTTCAGACAGTAGAGACGTATTAACATCATGGTTACTTCTTGGCGAGGAGTTCTGCTTCTCTATGCAGCTGCTGTCGGCCATGAAGCTCTAGCTGGGGCACGGTTCCCGATGCTGGCACTAGGATTGGCATCCCCAGGCCCGCCTCAAGACACGGGCACAAACCCGAGCGTGGGGAGGTTCTCATTGACGTTTGCGCCTTGTGGCCCGGAAGACGACTGCGTGCAGGTGTCTGACACGTTCAGCTGGGCTGGCGCCGTGTGGGAGGTTCTGCTTTTTCCGGCGGGCCACGCTGCTCCTTCAGGTGCTGCTTCACCTACTGCGAGCGAAAGCTATGCATCCGCTTACCTGCGCTTAGTCGATGACCATCGGCGGCAACCGCTGCCGCGCAGCCTCAGTTTCAGCATTACTGCACAACGCGCAGCTAGTGGCATTTCTAGTGGTGGTAGTGGCAAATCTGCTACCTCTACATCGGGCCAGCCTAGTAGTAGTGTGCTAGCATCCCGGATCTGTGCTAGCCGCCGCTTTGCGCTAGAGCCTTCGTCGAGTCGTTCGTGGGGCTTTGCCAAGTTTTGCCCTCGCAATTGCCTTGTTGATAGCAGCAGCAGCACTAGTAAACCCAGTAGTGATTCTTCTAGCAGCGGCACTGGCGCAGGCAGCCCATTGGTGCTGGAAGTGGAGCTCGGTCCGGCACTGCCGGAGCAGCTGCAGCCACTAGGGCTGGTCAACGAAGGCAATACGTGCTACATGGTAAGACGAGGTGCTCAAGTCTATTTACCTGAGCTTCTCGAATAAATAGGACTGAACTTTTAATGTTGGTCTGATGTTCATTCCTATTTCGGTGCTTTGCATCGTTTACAGAACTCCCTCTTGCAGAGCCTCTACCACTTGGGTGGGTTTCGGGAAGGCGTCCTAGCTGCAGCCGCAGCTGCCTCGGCCTCGAGAGGCAGTGCTGCCGTGGAGCTGGGGCGCACGTTTGCGATGCTGGGCGGAAGTTCGAGCAGTGGCGCAGGCCGCACGGTGGGCCTCTGCCGAAGTTTAGGAGTCGACGTGCGGCTGCAGGTACAGTCGATACTTGCTTCCAAGTTTATTGCTCAGAGAAGAGGAGCGGAAGAGAACATTTTTTGGATCTTAATTGGTTGATTGCGCGATTATGAGATTATATATTGCCTATCTCATTTTACTTCATTTCTCCTTCGTGCCATTTCTTTCGTCAACGGTGTGTGTGTGTGTGCGGGATTGCGCGCGCATTTCTAGGAAGATGCCCAAGAATTCAAAGGTTTCCTAATGGCTGAACTCGAGGCATCGGCTGGCTCGCTTGGAGCTGCCTTAGCTGCGCCCTTTGAGGTTGAGTTTGATTAGTAGATTATAACTTTTCCCCTAACATTTTATCTTTTCATATTTCGCTTTCTGGATGGGATCAGCACTCTTCGTGCTCGGAAGGCATTCTCATTAATTTCCTCATTCGTTCTTTGACGATGCCTATGGGTGCAACGGAATATGCGCATGACTGTGCTTGCACCTTTGAACTTTAAATTACTCACCGTAGTCCATGCCAGGGTAAACTGCTCAACGCTTTGGAGTGCCCTGACGTGAACTTCGCGAAGCAATGGCGCGAGCCATTTGTGGACATGGCGCTAGAAGCGGGGCGCGGTGTCCGCAACCTCGATCAGGTACTTGCTCATGTAAGAAGTTCAGGAGGTTTCAGACTTGACTCGTGAAACTTTTGACTTGAATGTTTCCTCCGTGTTGCATTCTCTGACGTTGTTACTTCGAAAGTTGAACTATCCGAAAGATGTTATAATTCCTCATAGGATATGCGTACTTGCCCTTCTGATCAGTTTCGTTTCTCTCTCGCGCCCTCTCTCTTTTCCTTCCTCACTCACGGAGGCAGGCTCTGCAGCGCTACTTCGCGCCTGAAACGTTAGAAGGCAGCAACGCATACAAAGTGCCGGGTGTGGAAGGCAAGCAGCGCGCAGTGAAGAAGGTGTATCTCGAGCAGCCCCCTGAGGTATCAGGAGTAGGTTTCAAGGATAGTGGTCATATGTGGTGGTAGGTGGCGGTCGTGCAGGCAGTACTTGCACCTGCCGTTAGTGGCACCATTCCATCATGATCCACACTTTTTGCTTCTAAGACGCCCATCCTCGTCGTCTCCTGGTTGAGCTAATGCTTTATCTCGTAAACGTGTCTGCCATTACACAAATCCAGGTGCTGCACTTGCAATTGAAGCGCTTTCGGTACGACCCGTCCACCAATTGTATGCTCAAAATCAACGACAAGCTGAGCTTCGACCAAGAAATTGACTTGAGCCCTTACCTCGCGCCGCCTTCTAGTAAGATCAACAAAGAGGCAACGTCATCATCCTCTTCATCACCGTCATCATCAGGGAGCACTCATGATGCGCCAGTAGAAGCGCGCTACCGCTTGCACGCTGTCCTCATGCACGCGGGCGCCTACGGCTACGGCCACTACTATTCGTACGTGCGCCCACACCAGACTGGCGACTTGGCCCACGATGCTAGCAGCACTAGCAGCAGCAGCAGCGGGAAGAACAAGGACGGGGATAGCAGTGGTGGTGGCTGGTACCGATTAGACGACGAGCGTGTGTCGAGTGCCACGCTTAGTGATGCCTTAAAGGACGGAGCTGGCGGCGGCCGCGGTGCTACTTCGGCGTATCTCTTGCAGTACGTTCGAGTCGACGCGACTCCTGCACTGCTGCACACCGCGACCTCCTCTGCAGCGGCTCCCTTCGCACACCGCGAATGCGCGGAGCAGCCATAAGAATGTCTCTGGTACATAGAAGTTTGCTGCTTTACTACGGGCAGTGGCATTGGCTTTGGGCTCATTGGACTTGCTTGCCAAATCATTGGGATCTGCCATCAAGTGATCTAAACTGTTCTAAACTTGGAATGGGTTTTGTCGCTCCTGGTATAAGGGACTTACAAAGCGAGTGGCATTTTGAGCATGCCCTACATTCATGGGTCTCTTACATCTTGCCTTTGCCCTTACGCGCCGAATCCATGGCCAGAAGCCCAGAAATTAAAAAGTAACAATAACAATAAACAAGCAAAGCCGCTAGTCCGGTTTCTTAATTGTTTCATGAACAGTTTACACTTTAGAAGGGAGTGGAAGTATTATGCTTCCTGCCCGATGTCGCTACTTCTACTTACAACTATAACTCCAAGGCACAGGATTAAGTTCAGTGTCCATAGCAAAATTGGAGTTGGAATAAAGCGAGGAGGGAACGAAATATCGCAGCGATCAAGAGAGTCAGGAATTGGCGCCCCACTTAAACCAATGCCGCCTGTTTATTCTTCAACAATGAATTAAGCGAAGCTCAGCACAAGCTTGATGGCCCATTCGGTGATGGTGAGCGGCAACAAGACCAAGGAAAGCAAAAACGGCGTGCCGTAAAAGAGCTAGTTGGAGAGAGGTGACCACCATTGCGACGTACATCCGCCACACACGCACCAAGTGTCACAACAGGCATGCGAGATACATGAAACGAGTGAGTAATGGTGGGAACTGTCGATCACTGACAAGGCAAAGAAATAGCACTACATGAATTGAAAGTCAATAAATCACATGAGCAAAGCCATGAGGAAGGAAATGAACAGTTTGATAACAAGAGTTCAAATGAGTAAGTCTATGCTTTTCTCCCTTTGCCCTTGTTGTTCTTGCGACCGAACTACACTCAGCCTTACTGCACTTTACAAGTCCAATCGCAGTGCCATCATCATCATGCTTCACCTGGTAGTAGAGCCCGACGACCGCAACGCCGTAGCCTGCCATCTCGTCCATGTTGCTCGTATCCGGGTCGAACGAAACCATCTGAGTATCGCACAACAGTGAGTATCGCACAACAGCAACAACAACAATGTCGTCGTCGACTTTGTCAGAAGAGTGCAAAGACAACAAAGACGTCCCTTTCTGAGCACAAAGTCCTAAATTGCTTTGCCTGCATTTGTACTGTTGTTGCTGCCTTTACGCGTGATTTCAACTCCTGATTGTTGCCACTACTCATGCAACTGCTGCTGCTGTTGCTGCTGCTAGTACTGCTATTACTTAAAGACCGCAGCCCCTCATTGCCATACCTTGTAATTGCGGAGGTAGCGGCACATGTTCGTGGTGAACATTTGGCCGCCGGCCACGGCACTGTGCACTGCCGCAATGATGCGCTGAATCCAAAACGCGAGCGACATGGCCGCCATCTGTGCATGGGCCCAGGCAAGACATTGAAAGAAAAAAAGAAAAAAGAAAAAGAAGAGGCAGATTGAGCCAGGAACAAAGCGGGGAGTGTATGTATCATCTTTGCGGGAACATTTTGTGCTGCTTTGAGTGTTCTTCCTTGAGGTCACGTCGATTCAAACAGTATTGCGTCAGTCTCGTCTCCGAAAGACAGGGCACCAGATAAATCCCGCTTGTCCACCATGCGTGTGTCCCTTGGACGTTCTCATTAGTACCTTGCAACCGTAGCCAATGACAGGCTGAATCCACTTGTGGTACTCCTCGTCCAGAGAAGCCTGTAATTTACACGAGAGCAGGTTTCACCCCCACGAGAATGAGGAAAGGAAACAAAGATTTGACAGTACTTCAACTTTTTATAAGCAGGGGAACGCTCATAACATGCGCCACTTAAACACGTAATTATGCATTCTTTCTTTCAATATGAACAAGTGTTCTCGAATTTTTTCCTCTCTCTTGCTCGCTCGTACCTTGAAGATTGGCGTCAGTTTACGGGACACCGGTTTGTTTAGAGTGTTGCCCAAGCTGGCCCCCAAGCTTAGGGTGCGGGCAAAAGTGAGCTTCAACGACGCGATCACCGCGAGGCTGCCTGCGGATACCTGGGTCAAAGCAGCGCCCAGTTTCTCGGGGTCGACGGTCTTGGCAACCAAGAGAAACTTGCGCTGCACCACCTGCATTCATGGTGAGCAGACAAAAAGAGTGCGGAAGGAGGAGAGCAGAGGCTGAGAGTAAAGAAAGTAGTCACATATGATGCGCCGCGCGGACACCGTTACACCGTCTACGCCTCCAGCGAACTCTCCCCCAACCTGCCTCTTAAAAACAGATTGCTATCTTCAATCGAGCACGCCCGACAAAACGATTGAGTGTTGCTCCTCTAGCATCCACGAACCTCTTTGGCCGATATTTCCTTCACGTCGGGTACTCCGTTCTTGTCGTCGTCCTTCGCGTCATCCGACTGGCTCGCCGAAAGCACTTGCTTAGCTTCGCCTATTCATCACACGCAAGAGGTTCAAACTAGAAATTAAAACGTGGAGCAAAAACATTGCCGCCAGATCCACCGTTAAAATGCCACTGCAGAAGAAATATACTCTACTGAAAGCCTAACCCAAGAGAAACGTTGCCTGCAAGAAAACTGACCAGTGATTTGCAGGGCGGCACTTTTCATGGAAGCCCATGTTCCCGTTTCCTTGAGCGCAACGATAGTCGCAATCAAGACAGGAAAGTCCCCTAGCAGAGCGACAAGAAAATGTGCAACGGTAAGAGAGCATTCAATGAGATGCCTCTGGACAAATATTGATAACGTCAACCTATGGCTTTAGATGGCATCAGAGACAATGCAAGTTTCAAATCATTTCCTTACGCACCGCCGAAGAAGACCATAGCCAGACCTGTCGAACATCGCAAGCCAGGAATCGGCGATCAAAACAGAGCTTTGGGCACAAGCTTAGATCGCGTGCTTGTAGCCTACAACGCAGCAAACATTATCTGCCCTATTCAGAAGGGTGTACTCACCGCAAAGCGCAGGGAACAATTCTTCTGGGTGGTATGGTTCGATTAGCTTGTAGCCTTCCTCAGCCTTGGCCCGAGCGAGGAGCACATACGGGATAGCGGCATCGACCACAGCCCACGCGGCCACTACTGCTGGGATCATTTTCTCTGCATATGGTCGTACAGATTCTGGAACACTTTGGCTAACTTCTCGCAGCAGTTCGTCCCGGGACGCTTCCTTGCCTTCGCCCGTGCCTTTGCCCGGCCGTTGTCGCAGACCTTCGGCAGCCATTTTGAAAAAGATCCTTGATGAAACGAACGAACAGCTCCCGTCTCGGAAAAAGAGCTCCCGTTGGTGCAAAGAAGAAGAGAAGAAGTGAGTTCAGTGTTTGTTGGGCTGTTGGTTGTTGGTGGTTGGTGGAATAAGTTTATCTTAAACCTACGATTTTCTGTCGTCATCTCCAGTCGACAGTCGACTCTTTTGTCTTTGGACCTGGCTTGTTTGGGCGTGGGCAGCGCAGAAGCCACGGGTCGCTCTGCGGTTCTGGTTGAAGAGGAAGAGCGATAAACTATGAGTGGCGCAAGAAAGCTACAAAGTAAGCCTCCGCCTAGATTTAGTTTTCTACATGTGCAGTATTTGCATGTGTATTGCTTCGTGATGAGGTACGTACAAGCTGACATGCTTGCTTGCTCGTTGGTGCCTCAGCGGAAATCGAGCGGACCCTGAAAAAGGTGGAAGAGGGCGTCGAAATCTTCGATGAAATTTGGGATAAGGTATGCTTGGCGTCTTTGCATTTGCCCTAGAACGCTATCTACTCTACCGTGCTCATTGTATCAACGGGGCGACCTGGTTGCATTTGAATAGGTCTACGCGGCATCCCAACAAAGCCAAAAGGAGAAGTATGAAGTAGACTTGAAGAAAGAAATTAAAAAGCTACAGCGACTCCGCGATCAAATCAAGACATGGATTTCCAGCAGCGAAGTGAAGGACAAAAACGACCTGATGGATGCGCGGAAGGTAGGGTCTTTTTCTTCCTTTATTTGAAGACCTACCTTCATGCGGGCAATGTGCACCCTACTGCGTGTCAATTGTCAATGAGCTTATGCGGCTACGCTACTACAAGCGCAGCGTATATCATTTCTAAGAGTCGGCTGGCTGCGATCTTCTGCTCTCTGATTTCAATGCAGAACTCCACAAGTTTACCAACTTACTCTTCGCGTTTATTTCGTATATCCTTCTTTCTATCAGTTAATCGAGACCAAGATGGAGATGTTCAAAGTTTGCGAAAAAGAGACCAAGACCAAGGCCTACAGCAAGGAAGGCTTAGCCCGAGCTGCGGAAATGTCCCCGGAAGAGCAGGCGAAAGCAGACGCGCAAGAAGTAAGCCTTTGTTCGTTGGTGGAGTGTGGGGTGTGCACGGAGAAAATGTTGGGTTGTCGCTCCGTGTACTTCCCGCTCTTGAATGCAGCTAGACGGGCCAAAACACACGCACAAGCGTCGACCCTGTTATCCTTGAGGAACTTAGCGTGCTTGCCATGCTAGCTTACCTTCTATGTCATCTGTTTTGATACCACCAGAAAGTTACATAAGAACCATGTTCCTGGCTTTAATTCTCAACGATGTTCATCATGTCTCTCTCTTCCACACCCGTACCCGCACCCACATGTAGGTGCTACAGGGGTACATTGAGCGGTTGGGGGTGCAGATGGAGGCGGCGGAGGCGGACATGGACAAGCTCACGTCGGGGAAAAAGAGCAAAAAGAACGACGCGGAGGCCGCCCGCAAGCAACAGGCCATTTCGAGGCACCAGTGGCACGTGGCGAAAATGGAGCAAATGATTCGCATGATGGACAATGACGGTACTGAAATGAGGCATTGAATAGCCAATTGTGTATGATTGGCTTGCTGCGATGCGTAATTTCCCCTGGCCTGGCGCAAGCAATCCACCCTTCTTCTTTCACTCCTCTTGCCTCGGTCCACACTTGTTTACCATCGTTTGATGACAATTCGAACCGTGTGGCCTCTTTTCCTTATTCTCCTCTGAGCGTGCGCTTGTGTGCGTCACTGAACACAGCGATGGACCCGTGCTGCGTGGACGAAGTGAAGGATGACATTGAGTTTTACATCGAGGCCAACGAAGGCATGGAAGGCGGCGACGACATGGACCCTTACGAGGTGAGCGCACGCCAATCGACCAAACCTGGGTTTAAAATGGGTGCCGGGTTGTTGCTGTTGGAATGGTGCTTGGGGTTTGAAGCTATTTTTACTTGCTTAAACAATTTCAAGGCGTGGGAGGTTGCGTGTGGTTAGAAAAAGTAAATAAAAAAATAACGGTCGACGTGTTAGTTTTAGCGTGGGCAGCTGTGTTGCTGACGAATTTGATTTTTGTTGTTGTGTTCGTTCTTGTCTCTCTTTTGCACGCGCACATTGTCGCCACGTGCCCTCGCCCTCGCGTGCACTCCGACGCTTGCCGTGGTTGTTATGGTGCTTCCCTGCTGTTCCCTATTCTCGCGCAGCACCTGGACATGGATGAGCTGCCCGTGGAAGGCGCGGGAGATGCCGACGACGCCGACTCGTCTGCCCCCAGCAGCGCCGCGGCCTCCGAGAAGCCCAAGTCGGCCAAGAAGCAGAGCAAAGCGGAAAAGGCCGCGGCCGAGAAAGAAGCCCAAAAGGCCAAGGCAGCGGCCAAAGCCACCCCCGCGCCGAGCTTGCTCACCATTGGTCGAGCCACCGCCAAAAAGCCCGAAGACGACAAAAAAGCCGCGGCGGCGGAAGCTGCCGCTGCTTCGAGTGCTCCTGCTGCCGTTGGGAAAGGGGCGGCATTGCCCTCCCAAAAGGCGCCGCTCCTTGGGCAGAACAGCAAAGCATCGCTGCCGTCCTCCGCAGCGTCAGCCCCACCAGGCATGGCCTCTCTAGCGTCGATCCTCAAGGGAGGGGAGCAGCCGACGCCCACTCAACAGCAACAACAGCAGAAGCAGGCCGAACAGCAGAGGCAACAGCAGGCGGCAAGCGCTGCACAAAAGCAGCAGCAACAGCAGCTCTTGCAACAACAGCAACAACAACAACAACAGCGGCAACAGGCCGCGGCGGCTTCCGCCAAGGGTGGCAGTGGCGCAGGAGGCGCTTCAGCGAACTCCATGGCGGGGCTGATGGCCAGCCTGGGCGCGGCGCCTGCGACGGCGTCCTCGGTGGCTCAGGCCTTGGCGGGCGACGCCAACACCATGAGCTTGCCGCTGCCGCTGTCGTCGGCGACTGGAGTCGCGGGCGGCCCTTCGTCTTCCTCGAGCTCTGGCGGAGGGCCCGTGCTGAATCTCGTAGGGCCCAGCAGCCACAAAGACGGCGGTGCTCCGAAAGGGAGCCAGCACGGAGGCGACGAAGGGTCCAAAGCCGGCGACGGCGGGCCGTTTGGTGCTGCTGGGCCTGGCGGAAGTTCAGGCTCTGACGATGGAAGTAGCGCGTTCGGATCGGCAACTAGCTCATCTGCAGGAGGAGGAAGTGCTTCAACAGGGTTCGTTCGGCAGGACGCGGCCGGGCTCGCCAATTCCTTAGCCGCACTCGCCCAGTCCTTGCAGTGCGTGCCCGCGGCCAGGGACCGGGCTTCGGACTACGCGCCGCGCAACCCCCACCCCACGCCCGCGGCGTTTTTCTGCGCGCCTGGCCCCGGCGGGGGGCCGAGCCCGGTGTTCGACGACCCGGTTGTGTTTGAGAAGTTTCACACCGACACGCTGTTTTTCATTTTCTACTACCAGCCGGGCACCTACCAGCAGTACTTGGCGGCGCGCGAACTGAAGAAGCAAAGTTGGCGGTTCCACAAGAAGTACAAAACCTGGTTTCAAAGGCACGAAGAGCCCACGGTAACTACGGACGAATACGAGCAGGGGACCTACGTGTACTTCGACTACCAGGGCACGTACGAAAGCAAATCAGGATGGTGCCAGCGCATTAAATACGACTTCACGTTCGAGTACGAATTCTTGGAAGATGAGCTTTGACGATGACGAGAGAAGGCAGAATAGCATCGCGTCTTTTGACAGAAACGGCTCAGAGACGAAAGGTGCCATGGTGCCATTACTTCTGAGTTGCGTGTCGTCGCACTGCAAATCACTTTCTTTTGTGATGCTAGTGCACTACTCTAGTCTAGTCTTGTTCATACTCCCCAAAATACAAAGAAACACCACTGTGGCAAATAGCAACAGAAAAATGTAACCTTCAGGACAAGTCTGACTGGGCTGAGTGTCCTTTTGCGTAATGAAATTGTATATTGTAATCATTTTCTCCCGAGGTGTCCTTCAGCCGCCAGGCATCAGGAGGTTTGGGAATGGAATGAGTCAGCTGTCTCCACTTCGACCTGTCCTTGGCAACGGCGATCCACTCATCGAAATCCTTTAAATCCTTCGAAATGCCCTTACTTTTGTCTTTTGCGCAGTACTGCCTACTGAAATCCCCTTCGATGTCATAGTCATCCGGTTTGCGGTTCGGTGAATGAAAATTGGCCGTTCTCACATGCCCATCATGCCCAATCGCGGCGAATGGTGGAGCGATATACTATATACAGCCCACTTTAGTTGGACTCGTGCTATTCTTTCGCTCTGGCTAGCTACAATAGGCCGTGTTTTAATTCGTGTAGATCCCTAGTTGCTAGGTGAAAAATGAGAGTTTTATTATCCCCTGGTTTCTGATTTTATATTTCAAAACGCCAAATGAGAGTGAGCTTCAGTAGGAGTGAGAAGTGAGGGGCGGGGTTGTGGGCGTAGTGTACTGCTGGAACGATATATATCAAGTACAATGGAGGAATAATACTGCCATTATTTGGGACAACGCGATCCGGGATCTATGCTTAAAGACCACCAATG
>Ga0307971_1001715_pt1 | contig 11027 bp, 9 predicted proteins | sample OrgLakmetagen714_FD_201820 | JGI IMG/M metagenome (GOLD analysis project Ga0307971, IMG submission 201820) | Saline water microbial communities from Organic Lake, Antarctica - #714 | ecosystem: Environmental > Aquatic > Non-marine Saline and Alkaline > Saline | place: Antarctica: Organic Lake... | reverse complement strand
GTAGGCAAGTTGCAGCCTCCTATTCTTTCAAACTTTGAAATATCGTTTGCGTAATACTCTCACCAGCGCTTGATTGAACGGCACGTCGTCCCAGGTGCCCGCGTGCTGAAAGGATTCGTAAAACTGTTTGCCCGACGCGTACACGAGCCCTTCCCCGAGGACAAAGAGCTTGGTAGGGGCGCTGCGAACTTCAGTCAAAGCTGCGGCATACGGCTGCGTGGGTTCTAAGTCGGAGTGGGTGAGCACCACCAGCTCGAAGTCTTCCCATTTAGGGGATCGCATTGCTCGGAGCACGTGGGCGACGCGCGCTAGCCACTGGTGAGTGTGAATTTGGATAGAGACACATTAAGGGAGAGTACAAGATTAAATCGAAATGATGATAGAGAAGAAAAGTTAGTTAGTTAGTTAGATACCAAAGATGCAGCAACTGTAAAACATGTGCGAATATTCATCTCAATGAACTACTGAATCTGTGCAAGCAGAGCGACCATAGCCAATGCTACTATAGCGCCATCGTTACAGCGCAAAGATGTCATTTATGATCGGAACAAGTTGAATTATGCTTGACAAGGTACCTGAGGCGGCTGGTGGTCCAACGGCACGCCGTCGGTGCCTCGGCGCATGATCTCGTCGAACTTGCGCACGAACACGTTCTGGGCCCCACTGAAGCCGCCGCCTGCCAGCTCGATGGCGCGGCGGCGGTAGTGCGGCGCCGCCGAGACGTACACCACGCAACCTTGTGGTTTTACGGTCGTATGTGAAGGAAGCATAGCTAAACAAATTGTGCAAAAACAATGTTCAAAGTTGGGGGCAAACAAGGTGGCTAGCCTTTATGGTGAACCTTCATTCACAATGCTTACTACAGTACTGTGTAGGGTACACAGTATTGTTGTCCAAAATAACTTGTACACAAGTGTTGAATCGTTGGGAGCCACCTTTGGCGTTTTGCTTGAAGCGTTCGACGTGTTCGTCAGACGCAAAGCGCAGCCCCGAGGGTCCACTCACGAGCACCACCGCGCAGGCGAAGCGGGCAATGTGCTGAGGCCCGTTCCCACTGCTCCTGCTCCCACGCTGTTGCTGCTGCTGCGCACGTGCCATCGCGGCATTCGACTTCACGTTCACTTTCGATGCTTTCGCTCTTCCAGCTCGAGCTGCTGGCGGGTCGTCGTCTCGGTTGCCGCCTCTGCTGTCATCGCCGTCGTCACTGCCGCTGCCACCAGACGATACTTGCCCACCGGCGGAGCGGACTGCGTCAGCTTCTAGTTTGTCAGCTTCAGCTTTTGCCGCCTCGCGTGACGCCTGCAATATGGCGCGCTCCCGCGCAGCTAGCGCGTTGCACTCCTTCGCAGTCTTGCATTCGAGCCCACCGGGGCCTCTCAGAGCTCCCACGCCTACTAGTAGAGCAGTTACAGCTAGGAACACAAAGCGCATAGGTTGGCGCCGGCTGACCATTGTGAAAGACTGACTACCTCGAAGGTAGCTATTACTTACTATTTATAAATAAGTGTTTGGCTTACGTTGCTAGCTCAGAATGCTGTCAACAGCCGCTAGGGTTAATTCATGGAACCGCCCTTACTCCCGTGCTCATGAACTTTCATAGAACCAAAGGAGACAAAATAGTCGATGAGGGGGCAATCAATCAACCTCGTTTGGATCTATCCAGCAGGCCTTCTTGGATCTTGGATCTTGGATCTTGGATTCTTGGATCCTTCTGCGTACTGTATGAATTATTTGCCCTCGAGGAACTTCTGTGTCCAACAAGCAAGCAAGCACTTCATAATAAGCGCATCAACAAACATCAACTGCTTGTGCCTACTTATCGTTTGCAACTGCCAAGCTATTGCCAAGCAAGCACCGTGAATCAACTAGCATTTATTGACGTCTTCGTATGATAACCCTCGTAGTCCAATCATTCGGTGACAAGTCGGGGGTTTAGACAAATCGCGGCGGCACTAAAGATCATAAATTTGCTTGACACTAGCCGGATTCAAGAGCACATATTTGAAAGATGCGCGCGCTCTCTATCCTTCCGATCTATTTAGCTACCGCGCTAGCATTTCAGCCTTCTCGTCGAATGGCTTTGAAAACTCCTGTCCGTCCTGTAGTGCGTCACGCTGTGCCGACCATGTCCTTTGCAACCACCACCGCGCCTGTCATCGGAGCCCTGTTGACTAACGGCATGTACCTCGCGGGCGTGCCAGCCGTACAGGCCGCACGCAAGAAAGGTTCGCTCGGTGCTCTGAACCCTTTGCCCTTTGCTATGTTACTGGGCAATTGCGTGGGCTGGACTTCGTACGGTTTCCTTGCGGAAGACTATTATCTAGTAGCAGGCAACATGCCCGGTATTCTGCTAGGGCTGTGGATGTACGCAACTGCTTTGAAGGTACTTCTAACATCGATCGGCCATTTTTATAGCTCAATAACTCGTGTCTTTAATCATAATTTCTCTGGTTATTGCGTATTCGTGTTACCTTACTCTCACTGCCTGCTGTCTCCTCCACCATTTCTTCCTCTAATACTTATTTGTACTCAGGTGGGCACCCCGGGTCAGCGGAAGTTGCTCAACCGGGTCGTCAAAGGGCTCTCCGGCTTGTTTGTAGGCAGCATCTTCACTTTAGCCCTGGTACATTCTTTTGAAAATAGACGTCATGATGGATGCTTTGTACCCCTTCATGTATCAATTCTGGACTTGGCCTCTTGTGACTTGGGTACTTCTTTCGTGTGGAATGTTTCATGCATGGCTATAAAAACTTAATCTCTTTCCTTTTTTTTTTACTAATATAGGGCCCTTTCGCGGGCGACAAACCGAGCCAGCTCAAGTTGTACGTGGCCGTTGTCAACGTGGTCGGGATCAGCTTCTACGCCAGCCCCCTTACCGCTTTGCGAGGAGTGCTGCGCGCTCGCAGTTCGGCGGCCCTATGCGCGCCCATGAGCGCTGTGGCCTTTGCCAACTGCTGCACCTGGGTCTACTATGGCCTGGCCATCAATTCGGTGGGGGTGGTGTTCCCTAGTGCAATCGGCGCCGTCCTCAGCGCGGTTCAGCTCTTGTGCCTGCTCGTGTATCCGTCGGAAGAGAAACCCCCACCTGTGCTCAAGGCCAACCCTGCGTTGTGAGTTCCCGGGTGGGTAGCTGAAAGGACAGAAGTGAGCTTCGTGAGGTGAATGCGGGTTGGTTGGTTGGTTGCTTGGTTGATTGATTGTATTCAAGGCGGCCTTCGTTAGCTTGCTGTGCACACGCGAAAGATAGAAAAGAACTGTATCTTTGCTTAGGTAAAAATAGCTCGGGTTCAAGCCTATTTCGATTTGTGTGGGCATGCAAGGGGTTATCGCAGCCATGTATTCTTTTTTTTGTGATTCAAACGACACAGTGAATTAGATAAGATTCTTTGAAGTGAAATGAAGAGCAATCGGAATTTTTTAGAGCATACACCGCCGTGTTTGGTGTTTGGTGTTTCGTCCAAAAAAAAGTGCCGATGCACTCCTGACATCTGACATCTGACATCGCCATTCAAAACTTAACACCGGCAACACCGGGTCCATATGAAAAATCATGCAGCGCATATCGGCTGAGCCGCCCGATTCTGATTAGTCCTTCTTCTGTTATCAGAAACCCTTTATCCCTTTAAATATGAGCTGCTTTGCTTTGTATTTCTTCCTGTTAGTCGCATGATGCTGGAAATTATCTGGAATATGCACGTATAGCGTACATGATTCAGGATGCTGGCTGTGGCCTATATAGTGCTCTTCGCGTTCCCATACAGTGCTTCGCTGTTACTGCTGTTGCCCTTCACGTCGTTTGTCCGCTTTTTCTGTTGCGCGCGAGCAAGGGCCTTTCCTTTCGGCAGTTGCACGCCCGCAAACAGCCCTTCACCGGACTGGGTCTTGGACGCAGTGCTTCCACCAGTGGCAGTGCTAGTAGTCGATGACGCAGATGATACCACGGAAGAAGAGCTCGCAGACGCACTCGAACGTAAGGAATCGGCGTCACTGACGTCATCGTCACCTTCAGCTCCACCACCACCATTATAACTACCATTGCTGCCCATGCTCTGCCCGCTCTCGGCACCCGTGCTCTTCTTCCCAGCGTTCTTTGATGCACTGCCATTGGCACCGCCACTGCCTCCCTTGCGCTCTTGCCGAGCCCTTGGTTGTTTTTTCGAGCCATCTCTATGCTTGTTGCCTTTATTGGCTGTTTCTGGCGACTGCTGGCCTTTCTCACCTTTCGTGCCAACTTTGTCGACTCCGAGGTCCCCTTTAGTCGTCTCCTTGCCTGAGGAGGGACTTATGCTGGCTGCACTTACATTGCCGCGGTCAGCCATCCTTTCACTCGTAGGCGGCGAATGGGTTTGGTGGCTGGCGCTTAATTTCTTGCCTTTACCACTAGTTGGAGGCATCTCTACGCCACCGCCACCGCCATCATCTCCATTTTCTCTGCCTCTGCCTCCTTTTCCCTCGTCGTCTTCCTGACGGTTTGGTTGGCGATACTTTTGCAAACGAGCTTCGCGAGCTTTCGCTTGAGCCGCACGGCGTTCATCTTGGCTTTCCTGACTACAGTAACAACACGAAAAGAAGAAGCCATTCCCACACGCACTCTGAGTGTGCGCGCTGCAAGTGGACATGAAGCCTGAAAGCACGCTCCAACACGACGCATGGTGGTTCAGAGAGTGCTTTTTGTCGTTGTTCTGCGTCGCTTCCAGCCAATGCGCGAGCTCTTGGGCCTCTTGCACTGCTGCTAAACGAATGTCTTCTTGCTCTCGAGCAGCGCGCTGTTCGTCTTCAGCCGAGGCCATGCCCCAGTAACTGCTCAATCCTCCATCGTCATCTTTTTTGCCTTCTTTTCCTTTTCCGCCACCGCCAGCAGCAGCGCCAGCAGCGCCAGACAGTGAGTTCCTCCTTTTCTGCGCTTTTGTGCTCTTCTTTTCATCCTTAGCTGGCTCATCTTTATATGCTTTGGTACTCGCTTTGGTATTAGAGGCATATTCAATCGTAATCTTGGTTTCTTTGTTACCTTCAGCACCAGGAGAGGAAGAATGTCTGCTTCTTTCCTTTGATTGCTGCTTCTTAGTCGAAGAGGTTTTCTCACTCGTGCGGTGCTGTTTATCTTTCCGAGATGACTGAGAGCTGTGTTTTGGCACCAAGATGGATGCACTCGATTCACTGTCATATGACATCGACATTTGCTCTGAAGATACAGACAACGACAAGGAAGACGACGACGATACTGAAGAATCGCGCGACGAGGATGAAGTATCGTCGCTGTTACTGTCAGATGAGCTACCACTATTGCTGCCATTAAGACTTTGCATCTTCGTGCTGCCTTTCTTGGAGGATGAACCCTTCTTCTTCTTCTTCTTTCTGCCAACAAGAGGTGTGCTGTCAGAATCGTTCAAAGTCGAGTCATCATCTCGAAGGCTAGCCTCTGTTTTCGGAGCCAATTTTGAGCTTGGTGACATAGCGCTAGTTCCTCCTCCGCTGCTGCTGTTCTTGCCGCTGTTTTTACCGTGATTGTGCTGCGCTAGCTTCTGCTTTGCTTCCAAAGCTGCTGTGTACCAATCTTCGTCGTCACTGTCTAACAAATTGGCCAAAGCACCTTCTTCGCCGCTCATAGCGTCAGAAGAGGAGGAGGACTCCGCGGATGACGATGACGATGAAGAAGATGAAGAAGATGAAGAAGATGATGATGACCTTGAATTCAATGACGACGATGATGAAGACGCAGAGAGCGAAGAAGTGGTTGTGTTCGAGCCCAGTGACGACGTTCTCCTCCTCCTCACCCTTTCACCATTGTTGCGGTTTCGACCCTCTGATTTCATCATGCTGCTTTGCACACTGTTGTCGTCGTTGTCGCTTGCGCCTCCACTTGCGCCTCCAAAGCTGCTCAGGCTCGAATCTCTCGATCGGTCGCCTCTGCTCCAAGTGGATCCTCGGCTGCTGTCGCTGACACGACTTGAGTCGGATTCATTGCCTCCACCGTTATCATCGTTATGGTCGTTGCTCTCTCCACTGAGGCGTCTTTTCGTCTTCTCCTCCTTGGACTTCTTCTGTTTTCCTCCTGAAATTAGGCTAGAATCTCCTTTGGTCGAATCACGTTGCTGCCGCTGCCGCTGCTGTTGCTGCTCCTGGTCAACTGATGAAACAATGCTATCATCGTCGTCGTCGTCATCAGCATTGCTTCTTTTCTGACGCTGCAATAACACTTTTGATTTCTTCTTCTTGGAGGAGTTTCTTGTTTTCTTCGCCTTTTTCCCGAGTCCTTTGGTCTTACGCGTCCCAGCAAAGTCGTCTTTTCGGGCTTTTTTCGCAGCCACCTTGAGCTGGGTTTCTACAATTTTTAAGTTATACGCCGCATCGACGTACCTTCAATACAACCACAAAGTGCAAAAATATAGTGAAAATATATACACAGACGCAGTCCAATCTACATTTAATAGGAGGTAAATCAGTTAAGAGCAATGCTTTTTAATTAACTCTCTTTCTTAGCTCTCTCGTTTCCCTAGTATAGTATAATTCTACGTACAAGCCTTCCCCCTGTGCTGCTCGGCAGTCCACGGCTAATTGGTACTGCAGCGCTGCATCCACCAGTGCTCGCCGTTCGTGGAGCAAAAGCGCGAAGTTGTAGTGGCACTGCGCCAACAAGGGCGGGTACGTCATCGTTGTCAAAGCCGAGGAGCCGTCGGGGTTTTCACCATTGCCGTCGGAGTTGTCGTCGTTGCCGTCGGCCCAATCGTCGGCCCAGTCTTCGGTCCAATCTTCGGGCCCGCTCCAATCGCCTTCGCCGCCTTCTGAATACTCTGACCCAGAGCCGTCATCCTCATCTTCTTCCTCGCTAGAGGCGTCCTCCCACGAAAGAGGGCCTTCTTGTTCGCCTCCCTTTCGTTGTTTCGTTCGCTTCTCCTTTTCTTGGCTGTTCGCAGATGCTGTTTTCCCGCTGCCTGAGCTGTTTTTCTGCAGCAAACGTTCTTGACGCGTGGCTTGGCGGTGCTTGCGGCGCTCTAAACGATTGTAGTGCGCATCAATGGCCTCTACGTCTTGATTGAAATGAAAGATGGCGGACTGGTAAGCGTCTTCCGCCAGCTCGGGATCGTCCATGCGCTCGAGCAACAGGCCCTGTAAAGTAAGCAAAATTAATAGGAGGACAGTGTCAAATTGGAAACGTGTGGAACATAATACTGCGCTTAAAGTAGTTTCTTGGTCTTTACTCTTCTGTTGCCCTCTCTTTCACCATGGAGCCAAAGTTATCCTCCTATTTGAAGTTGCTTTGTATTGTAAAAAGTGTCCACCCCAACCAAAGAACGCACCATGTTGTAGTAGCATTCCGCGAAATCTTCCTTCAATTCGAGCGCTCGTTCGTAAGCCTCCAGAGCTTCCTCGAGCTTCGACTCGTCCTCGCACTCAATCGCCAAATTGTACCAGTGCTTGTGCTTCGACTCCTCGCCAATTTCGCCGTCATCGCCGAATTTGTCATCGTCGCCGAATTTGTCATCGCCGAAACCAGCGGTGGTGGCAGAGGAGGAGTCTCCACTCTTTGATTCTTGAGCGCCATTAGCATCGGAGCCAAGTAAAGCGTTCATTCCAGCTGAAGCAGCAGCACCCAAGGTATCCACTAACCCAACCGCTGCTTCTACTGCAGCACCGGCACCTCCGCCTCCAAAGTCGCCAGTGCTGCTGCTATCCTTTAATCCTGTATTTTTTCCACCTCGCGTACGGGGTTTTGGCATCGGTCTTGAGGTGCGGTTCTTCAGCAAACGGCTGCCGCCATGCTCGCTGCCGCTGTCGCTGTCACGGTCGCCGCTCGCGCCGCCACCGCCGCCAGTATGCTCCGCGGACTCTGCCATGACTTGCTTCTGTTTCTCCAAACTGCGGCTCCGGCGCTTGCCTGCGTTCAACAGCAGCACTGGCGCGGTGGCCTCTTCCAGTGCCCCTTTGTCGTCCCGCCTTTCTTTCGCTCGCTCGCGGCTGCGGCTCCGGCTCCGGGAGCGCTCTCGTCGTTTGTCGCGAAATTCTTTCAGGGTAGTGATCGCCGCGTCTTCCAGTGCTGGTTTCTTGGTACTGCCACCGCTGCTGCTGCTGCCGTTCACATCCTTATTGCCGTTGCTTACGTCACCACCAGCGCCGCCGAGCCGCGCACTCAAACCTACGACTTCATCTTCGTCGTCGTCGTCGTCATCCATCAGAGTCCCCTGCCGGTAGTTGGCACGGCGCGAGTCTCGCTCAAAACAGGCAGGGCACAGGTGGTAATCGCAGCCTGCGCAGCTGCGAATGAGGTCAAACGACGCCACACTCAAGCCAACGGCACAACTGCTGCAGACCAGCCCATCGGGCACAGAGGAGGCAGCCGTAGGTGCTACTAGGGGATGCTTCAGAGGGCAGGTGGCTTGTTTGAGAGGACGAGTCGATCCTCCAACTCCTGTAGTGGTGGTGGTGGCTACTGTGGGCGCATCCTTTGCGTTGGAGAGAGCACTTACTGTCCCGTGCCGAAATCGCACTGGAGGTGCACCACTCTCATCTCCAGCCATTCCACTTGCTTCCGGTTGGTCGTCGTCTTTTTCGTCGTCGGTGGACCCAAAACCGTCGTCGTCATCGCCCTCCTCAATGTCGTTCACATTTGTTTTCGAGCCATCTTTAGCAACAGTCTTGGGCACCTCGGCTTCATCATCTGTTGAACCAAATCCATCGTCATCGTCGTTATTACCATTGCCTTTGCTCGAAGGAGCGTCAGCTGTTGCAGTTGTAGACGCAGTGCCATCAGAAGTGGTCATGATTTTTCCTCCTTCAGCAGCCATAGTATCACCACTACTGCTGCTATTCACCCCTTCGCTGAGGCTGCCGCCAGCTGCGCGAAGTCCGCTCATGTCTGCAATCATCACATCTAAGCTTAAAGCACTGCCACTACTACTACTACTACTGTTGCTGTTGCCGTGCTTGCCATCTTTCAAAGAAAACGCGGCCTTCTTCTCATTCTTCTTGCCATTCGATGGACTATTCTTAGAGAGGGCTTGTTGCACTCGGCTCGCCGCAATAGCGCGCGCAGCATGTAAGCTCAGGCCAAGCTCTATGGCGTCTTCAGCATCTTCCATTTGGACCTCCACGCTCTCCAGAGAATCTTCACAAGCACTGAAGTTGGTTTTGGCCAGCTCACAGGACTCCAGGCAAACTTGTTGGTGCTGCTCTAGTTTCAAACCCAGCTCTTCCACTTGTTTCGAGGCCTGCTCTGCTTTCTTGCGCACTTCTTCTACACTGGCACCTGCTTGCTTGGCACCCACGATTAATTCTTGTGCGCTCGGTAAATTGCCTTCTACCGCGGAATTCACCGCGCGCCGGGCGAGTTTGTTGGCTTGCTTCACATGTGCAGTCGCCGACTCTACGCCTTCCCAGGTGGTAATGGCTAGCGCTTTGAGGGCACGAGAAACAGAGTCTGCTTCGGCCGCAGCCGCTGCAGCCCCTCTCGTGCGTGCCAGGGCCAATGCAGCATCTCGCACGCGTGCGTGGAGGCTGCTAGCAGCCGTGTTGACGGCAGTACAGGCAGCAGCGGCTGCGGCAGCATGCTCGGCGAGTTCAGAAGGCGTCAAAGCTAAGTCAACAGAGGTGCTACCACTGCCGTTCTTTGTAGCAGTCGCAGCGCCACTACGAGTTGGTGAAGCAGGAGAAGAGCCAGCAGCTGACACGACCAGGAGGGGCATCGAGTCAAGCTTGCGTAAAAGCACGCGTTCTTTCAAATTGTCACCATGAGGAGAAGCCGCATAAGCTGCCATTGTTTCCTGCACTTCAGGCGTCGCTTCCGAGCTCAACGTTGACGTTAGATGGTCTTCAAGCCCTAGCTTCGCATTTTTGGCGTCGTCTCGTAGCTCGACCTACATACATGTAAGATGTCCAAGAGAATACAAGTAAAAAAACTATCATTCCACAACGGAAATGTTCTTGCCAATTGCAGATCTGTGTAAGTTGAGAAAAGGGTAGAAACGGAAGTATAAGAGGAAAACCACACGCAAACGCTCACCAAATTGTGCGCTAATTCCGACAGCTCCGTCCACAGCAGGGTTCCTTTATTGCGGGTGGCTGCCACTGTGCCGTCTAAGTTCCCACTATTGTTGTTGTGGCGATTTTTGCCTCCAAAGCTCGACGAAGAAGATGAAGATGAAGACGCACCTAGCGCGCTCTTTTTACCCACTACCGCAGCACTTCGCTTGATTGCATTCAAAGCTTTCTCTGCTTCGAGCACCACGTCTCTCGCGGTTTTTGCTTCTCGTCGAGCCATAAACTCGCCTTCTTCTTTGGTGAGCAAGTAGGCATCTTTTGCAGATTGAGCGGTTGCTAGAGCTGCTTGCGCTTCCAGAAACAGTGCAGAGACGGCTTTTGCTGCTTTCTCTCCTCCACCTGCTGCTGATGCCTCAACCTCACCGCTGTCTAAATCTAATTCTTCATCAGCTTCAAAACTCCCTCGCGCGGTCGAGATGTCCAAAGACTGTGCGGTGAGGAGTTGTAGTCGCTCATAAGCAGCGTGAGCGTCCGCTGAGAATTGTGTGACATCTTCCAGTCTTAAATCTCGAGTTGCTGCCGTTGTGGCGACCACATGAAAATGCACCTACCCAAAAACAATAGACATGCACATGTGAGTAAAAACAAAATATCTGTGTAGTACGCATAGATGCGCAAACACAACGGTGGCACTCAGGCGCTAACGATAGTTGACGTCTTTTTCTCTTTCGGCACAAATTTTCTCATTGGAAAGAACGTCCCAAATATCGAATCTGTACAAATAAACTTGGTACTGAATATCTTTTAATGCCATCATCGCCATTTACCTCCTCGACTGCCTGCTCCATATACTCTATAAGATCGAACAGATGTGCTGACGCCTCAGCTGCAGCTGACGCCTGAGCACGGCAATTGCGCTGGGCCTGAACCAGTTTTGCAACTTTGGACTCTGCTGCTGCCACCACAACTGTTGCTTTTTCTTGGGCAATGGCACTGTGCGCTAAAGCGCTGATTTCCTCTGAAGATGATTGCGCTTCTTCCTCTGGTGATGA
>Ga0307971_1001712_pt1 | contig 11033 bp, 10 predicted proteins | sample OrgLakmetagen714_FD_201820 | JGI IMG/M metagenome (GOLD analysis project Ga0307971, IMG submission 201820) | Saline water microbial communities from Organic Lake, Antarctica - #714 | ecosystem: Environmental > Aquatic > Non-marine Saline and Alkaline > Saline | place: Antarctica: Organic Lake... | reverse complement strand
ACACTACTCCGAGAGCTCGTCAAATGGACCTCTCGAGCGAATCGAACAAATATTTACTCGTACTTTTTAGCTCAATTCAAAAACTACATCCACGAACCTCCCTGTATACCCTGTCCGGGGGGTCTAAGTCTAAGGAGCGAGGTGTCGCGTTCGTCTGGGTTTCCCCTCAGCGGAAAGGTACAAGGCAAACGCATTAGCGCCATAATAATTCTGAAGAGATATGGCCCACTTCTCTAAGCATTCAATAACCCCCATTGAACCAAAACTAAGGGTAGGTCCCCTTTGCTCACAAGCAGCGAGGTCAAATGGTACAGCGCCCTTTTTTACTCTTCGGGCGCTTTAAACCTCCACGTTTTCCATGGCAGCCTCCTTCGAGACGCGCTTCAAGATACCGGTAATCACCTTGCCGGGGCCCAGCTCGTAGCCGCTCTTGTAGCCGTTGGCGAGCATGTCGTTCATGGTGGTTTCCCACTGCACTGGCGCCGTCACCTGGGTCATGAGCAGCTGCTTGATGGTGTCCGGGTCGCTGTGGGGCTTGGCGTCAACGTTGCAGACCACAGGGATGCGCGGCTTTTGCAGGTCCACTTTCTCCAGCACTTCCTGCAGCGATGAGACCGCAGGCTTCATGAAGTCGGTGTGGAAAGCGCCCGCAACCGCGAGCCTGATCGCCATGCGCGCCTTGAACTCGGGCTTGGCCATTTCCATCACGGCGTCGCAAGCTTCGGCGTCGCCGGACACCGCGTAGTTGCCGTTGCACAAGAGGTTAGCCAGCTGCACCTTCTTGCCGGACTTCTCTGACGCCGCCTGAACGGTGTAAGGAATAAAAAGTGAATACTTGATAGGTATTTGTGTCCTTCTCTCGACCGATCTAGCAAGGCTCCAAACTCTTGTGGAATAAACGAAGGATATCAATTGTGATACCAAAGGTGAAATTCATTTAAGAAACACTATAAAGGTTCGAACAGTTGAGCGCAGCTCGTACCTCGCACAACTTCTCCACAGTGGCCGAGTCCAAGCCAATCACTGACACCATGGAGGAATCGGCGAGGTCTGCAGCTGCCTGCATCGCTTCTCCGCGCGCCTTGGTGATACGCACCCCGTCCTCAAAGCTCAGAGCACCGGCGTAGCATAGAGCGCTGTACTCGCCCAAACTCAAGCCCATGGCAACAGTGGCGGCGTCAGCAGCTTCGTCGCCCTTCTCTTGCCGGAGTTTCTCCACAGCGCACATGGAGGCCACGAAAATAGCGGGCTGCGACACGGCGGTGGTGTCGAGTTTTTCCTTCGGGCCCTCTGCGCACACTTCCAAGAGGTCATACCCGAGAATGTCGGAAGCTTGTGCGAAAAGTTCCTTTGCTTTTGGAACCGATTCTACAACGTCTTTGCACATGCCCACATACTGAGCTCCTTGTCCAGGGAAGCAAAACGCGACCTCCGACGAATACCTAAGTAAACACACAAGTCACCAAGGTAAGTGCAAAACATGCTCAATCGTAGCTTTTCGACACGCAAGCTTCGAAACAGCTTTGAGCTAGATTTTTCACAACCCTTCAACAAGGCTCTATACCAATCGATTGAAAAGCTGTTGCAAAAGTGATTCTCGCGTCATCCTCAAAAGGTCAACCTTTCGTGCGTTTTTTAATCTCCTAACTTTCTTGAATTCGTACCCATCGAAGGCGTTGTCGGAGGCCGCACGGACGGTGTGCCGGAGGGCGTTTCCCCGAGGAACTGAGAAGGCGCTCACACGCGACACCAGAGCCAACATTAGAACGATTGAGCGCATCGTTGTTTTTGATGATAGGTCGAAGTTGCTTGACTTGCGCACTAGCTAGAAGCTCAAAGTACAAACTACAGGTCGCGGCGCGTACGTTGACGACGTCATTGCTTTTCTTTCCTCAGTTCCTCAGGCTCAGGCATACATACGTATCATTTCTGTGTATCATATTCGTGGATGAAGCGACAAAAGCACGAAAAAGCGCGAAAAATCTCAAGAAAAATCACGAAGATTCACTAGCGAAGCCACGTACGCGAAGGCTAGCGAAATTGCAAGCAGCACCGTCACTAGGGTAACAAGGCTTCTCGCCAATTTTGATCTCACCAAACTTCATAGATTCGGCGACAAAAACTTCTCCTAATCCTCGAGCGTACAATAATTTCGATCCTCTTGACAATCGCACCGGAAGTACTGTCAAAACATGAAGGTGTGTTCATTTTTATTATTAAATCGTATTCAGCTTCACCATTTATTCATTCGAGGCATTTACCTGTTAGTCTTTGTCCTCACACTCCTTATTTTATTCGATCACAACCTAGGCTTGGTACCTTGATGACGACTGTCGCTGCACTCTGCAAATTTTGCGGGAACTGGGGGTGCTGTACTGGTACATTCCCGTTGACTCTGCCGAAACGAGCACAGAACTCTTGGAGCAAGTAAAGAAAGAACGAGGCTACAACAACGAGGACCAACTTGACTATTCACCTTGGGCTGCGGCTGCACCAGTGCTAGCTGCACATTCTCGGGAGCACTCCTTTACCGACGAGATCGCTCAAATGGTCAGTGAAGGTGAAGCCTGGGTAGACGTGCGCGACGGCGCAGCAGACCTATGGGTGCGGCTCCATGTCACCAAAGGCGACTGCGTCGTGTTGCCATCGGGCATGCAGCACCGCGTGAGCTTGGTTCCCAACGCGCAGCCTCTTGTCGCTCGCCGCCTCTTCAAGGGAGCACCCAAGGTAATGAAGAACACCCTCGAATACCTTTTCCCTATTACATTCAATTTTGTGCTCATCGATCAACTGGACTCACTGCTTATTTTTTACCAGTTGGATCCCGTGTTTCGATTTTCCGTGGCGTCGGACGACCAAGAAGAAACTACAAGTGCCCCGCCTGCTTACGGTTTCGACTCATTGAGCGGTGACTCGAACCCTCGGGACGTGATTCCGCAAGTGTGTGCGCAGTTTTACCGGCTGGGGTGGGTGAGCGGTACTGGAGGTGGGATGGCTATCAAGCACGGGCAGCGCTACTTCATGGCCCCGAGCGGGGTGATGAAAGAAGCGTTGACGCCCGAAATGATGTACGTGCTCGACAGCGCGGGGACCGTGCTAGAGCACCCGCAGCAGCACAGCGCACAGCCGCCGCTCAAGCTCTCGGAGTGCGCCCCGCTTTTCATGCACGCGTTTGACATTCGCCAAGCCGGCGCTGTGCTGCACTCGCACTCTCTGAACGTGGTGATGGCCACCTTGATCGACGAAGATGCAGACGAGTTTGTGGTGTCCCACCAAGAAATGATCAAAGGAATCGCGGGCCACCGTTTCGACGAACAACTCGTGATTCCCATCATCGAAAACACGCCGCGCGAATCCAACTTGGCGGACCTACTGGCCGCGGCCATCAAAGCTTACCCCAAGAGCCCGGCGGTGCTGGTGCGGCGGCACGGGGTGTACGTGTGGGGCAAAACTTGGAAGCAAGCCAAGACCCAGGCCGAATGCTTGGACTACTTGTGCCATTGGGCGGTGGAGATGAAGAAGGCAGGCCTGAACCCCGCGCAAAACCCCTTCACCGACCCGGCCAAGCAAGGCAAAGTGTTGGCGTGGTGCATGGACCCTCTGCAAGAAGCTCGCGGCGTGGACTGCCGCCAACCGCACCAGTGCGTGCCCAACCAACCAGTGAACCAATCGGAGCTCGAGGCTCTAGGAGTGTTACAGTGGCGCCTCGATGCCGACAAGCATGAGACAGACCCTGTGCTGGCCGACTTGCGCAAGCAACGCGGTTACACTTACCACGACCTCATTACGGTGTCCCCCGACCGGCTGCCGAATTACGAAGCGAAAATCAAGAGTTTTTTCGAGGAGCACTTGCACACCGACGAAGAAATCCGTTACGTGCTGGACGGCAGCGGGTATTTTGACGTCCGGTCAGCGTGCGACACGGCCTGGGTGCGGATTCACCTCAAAAAAGGGGATTTGATTACCCTACCAGCGGGGATTTACCACCGTTTTACGTTGGACACGCGGCAGTACATCAAGGCATTGCGCCTCTTTGTGGGGGAACCCGTGTGGACGGCCTACAACCGATCCCCCGATGCTGACGTCATGCCAGCCCGCACTGCTTACACCGCTGCTTTTCCTGTTGTGAAGAGCAGCAACGGTGGTAGCATGGCCACAGAGGGGGCCAAGAAGCGGTCTGCAACAGTAGCGGGGCTGGGCGGTGGTGGTCCCAACGGGATGCCGAGTATTGGCGATTACGCCACCAATGTGGTACCAGCCGCTAACACCACGACACCAATGGCGGCAAGTGGTGGCGTCTTGCCACTCAATTCTCCGAACGCCAAGAAGGCGAAACCTGTGGTCACACGGGGCAAATATGCGGCGGTAGTGCTGGACATCGAAGGCACCACCACTCCCATCACCTTCGTGAAGGACAAGCTTTTCCCCTATGCCGGTGCGAACGTGGCCTCCTTTCTGGACCAAGAATGGGAGTCGGCGCTCGTGCAGTCGGACGTCGCTCTCCTGCGCGCTCAAGCGTCCAAAGACAAGGAAGATGCGAACCTTCTGGCGACGTTACCGGGCTTTGTGGACGTTTCTACAGAAGTTGCTGCCGCTAGCGGAGGAGACACCTCTTCCAAGAAAGCAGCGAACATTGCCGCCCTCGTGGCGAACGTGCAGTGGCAAATTCGCCACAACCGCAAGACGGGGGCGCTCAAGACGTTACAGGGGCATTTGTGGAAAAGCGGCTACGAGAAAGGGGCTCTACAGGGGGAAATGTACAAAGACGTGCTGCCCGCCTTGCAGAAGTGGCACGCGAGCCAATTGCCGGTGTACATCTACAGCTCGGGCAGCCGGCAAGCGCAGCGGCTCATTTTCGGGTACTCCAACGAAGGGGACTTGCGCCCTTTGCTCGCAGGCTACTTTGACACCAATGTGGGGGGCAAAATGGAGCCCTCGTCGTATGGCCAAATTTTAGAAACCATTGGAGTGGAGGACGCCTCGCGTGTCCTCTTTGCGACGGACTTGCTAGGGGAAGCTGAAGCAGCCTCAGCTGCGGGGCTCGATGCAGTGCTCATGCTTCGCCCCGGGAATGCCCCTCTGCCGGCGCATAACTTTGCGACGGCGCACTCGTTCGACGAATTCTTCCCCAGCGACAAGCAGTAAATCGTTGTTTTGAGGCAAGAATGTGCCTTGCTGATGGTACATATCCCTGGAAGTGCGCTGTGTCTCTTTTTGCAACGGCCTCGCTTATTAGCAACTCGTATTGGTATCAGAGAAGCTACTTGATACATGATCTAGCAAATCTACAGCTTTCCTACTCGCAAACGCATGAATTCGGGTAGATGGATACTGGACTGGCCCATCTAAGATCTAGGTGTGCCCTGGATTGGATTATTATTTCACGTTTCCTAGAAATTCCCCATCCCCCGAGATGCCGAGTTGGACATCACCTATTCGCGTTTCGTAAAAGCAAATTTAAATGCCAGATACGCACCTGGCAATATAGATACGTGCTTAACAACTGGCCTGCGGCTTTGTACTTGGGCGATTCAAATACATCGCAACTCAAATGCAGTGGTCTAGCGCGTTGCGCCTTCCTTAGGAATAAGTGTGAACTATGCTGAGTGCCCCAGCTCCCCCGACGAGCTCGACTTGGTGCCAGACGAGCCCGCGGACTTGGTTCGCAGCCGAGCTCCTGTGGCCACTTGCCCTGAATACATGGGGACGCCCAGGGAGGCCCTTGAAGCCGTGGCTGCGGTCGCGCCCATCGTGTCGGTGATTTTCACCGTCACTGCGCTGCGGCGCTTCCGGCCCATTTGCGAGTGCACCGCGCGGACTATGTCGGGGGCTAAGCGGTGGCGCATGCGTTCGACTTCCGCGCGCGTCACTAGGGCGTTCTGCAAGGTGCGAATGAAACTGCGCCGTTGCTTGTGGCTGTCGGCACACACAGTGAGCACCTTTTTGCCTTTGCCGCCACTGCCGCTGGAATGGACGTGAATTTCGAAGGCAAACGGAGTGCGGTGCATCTGGCCATGCGATCCACCAATCAGCGCTCGGCCGGCGGACATCATTGAGACGGTGGCGGCTTCGTACTTATCTCGGTCCGGAATCTGGACAAAAGGAGAAGAAGAAGAAAGTCAAAGAAGTAGAAAGATACCAGGTCAGAGAGCCGCGTACATGTGCGAGGCCCAAACATAGATGTAGGCCTTTTGTCTTCAACTATAGGCATAGATGTAGGCACGAATAATCAAGAGCAAGTAAGGATCCCAAAGAACCGAGCCACGAATGCTTGGAGGCAACGACGAAAATTGATGCAATGAACTATCCACCTGAAAAGTTGTGGCGCCTTTGAGCAAGATAATTTCGCCTTTCCTCGACTTAGCTTTTCTGTGCGCATGCTCCAATTCCAAGGCCGCTCGATTCGCACGCAAGGGGCCAACATCTCGCGTGGACTTTTCGGCCACTAGAAGAGCATGAATCTTGGTCTTCAGGTCAGGAAGCATCGGATCGATGTCAAAGTAAACGAGGCTGAGCCGCTCGTCACTAGTAGCATCACGAGTTGTTCTAGTCTCGGCTCGCCCTGTTGCTGCTGCTGCATTGTTCAAACAAGCCGACGGTGCCGCGTCACTATTCGAAGATGTGGAATCGTGGTCGAGGTGATGGAGCTCAAAGATGCGGCGCTTCCAGCTGATGGGGCCCCACATTGAGTTCGAGTGAGTGCCCATTTTCGCCTTAAACGCTTCACCCAACTCCTGTGGTCACAAATTATAAACAGGGCAGCGAGGGGAAGAAGAATCAGCGACCGCTATGAGCGAGTATTAGAAGACACGCGTAAAAATGTTAGGCGCAAGGCAGTGTAATTTCATCGAGTGGGCTACTCCAATTGGGGCTTGATAAAGTATTGAAGCTAGTTGAGAGAGGCCCCGAAGAAAGCGAACCTGCACGCGCGAGACATGAGCTTTGGCAGCCTCAGCCGCTTTTCGGCTTCTGGACCGGTAAATCAATTGGTCAAGCGCGTCCATTCGTTCGGCCGCGGCGCGAGCGTGCATGTAGTTCTCGAATATGGGCTACAGGCAGCAAAAATAAGCACACGGGAGCGTAGAGGTGGAAAAAATACATGGAAGACGCAAAACGAGGTCGCGGTAAGGTTTCCATTCAGATCCGTCGTGTATCTAATATCTTAGCCTGGATAACTCGACTCAATCGCCGCGCACCGTCCCCCATTTCGACCAAGCGTGCGCATTCAAACAGGTCAAAAGAAACTCCCAACGAAGGCTCACCTGTTTCAAGAAGATGGTCAGAAAGTGCTTCAAGTGCCAGTCCTCGGCCCCGCTCGCCTCGCGCATGGCCACAAAGCTCGCCGCGTCAAACACTTCATCCATGGCGTATTCGTCGGCAAATTCGAACGCGCTCGGCTTATCGACTGCTTCGCCCAGGGCCCCGGGCCGCATCGACTCCGTGAGAGACGCCAAGAAATTCTTGTGCGCAGGCGCATCAGCGGAAGTGTCGCTGCTTGTTGACGGCCTAGATACCCCTTCGGCAGCGCCCGGAGGCAGTGCACCAGCAGTGCTAGACCTCTGCAGGTCAGTAGTTGCCCTCAGCCGCTCTTCGGTTTTGATGTACTCTCGGTAGCCCTTGAGTAGCGAGGCCAGAACCGCAAAGAACGCTTTGCGCACGGAGTACAACCGTGCCTTTTGCCATTCGGCGCCCTTCGAAAATAAAGGCGGCGTGTCCGCTGACGAAGGGCTGGCATCGCTTTCACTGTCAACAGTAGGGCTACCGCTGGAGCTTTCCTCGCCCTTGTTGTCTTTGTCCTCGATGTCCTTCGTGTTGTCATTACTACCCAGTAATTCAGTGTTGGGGACGACAAGCCACCGATGGTCGTGTGCATCGCCGCTGTCGTCTTCGTCGGTGTTTTCGCCGTCACTGTCCACGTCACTGTCGGAGCCTTCGATCACGTTGAGGACGGTGAGGGTGAGTACGGAATGCGCGTTCTTCTTTACAGAGGCTCGACTTTTGCTTGACCTACTCGGCTTTTGAATGGCACTCTCTCTTGGGGGTGACTTTGGGTATGAGCCTGGATTTCTACTGTCAGGGTTAGCTCCAGCGTCAGCACCATTATTGTCTCCTGAGTTTCGACTGCCAATGGCTTCTCGCGCAGCTAACAATTTAAGGGATTCTGAGGCATCTTGGGGCAAATCGATGGGTTTAAATGCGATGTCCGAACCGTGTCGACTGCTAGAGTTGCTGCCAAGGCTTGAGCGGGCGCTAAAACTGCTAGTGCCCCCGCTAGTGTTGCGCACATGCTCTGGTCGACTCGCGAGGCCACTGGAGCTGGGGCGGACCCGGTAAGGGCTGACGCTGCGCTGCTGGCCGTTGCGCGAATGAACAGCGGCTTGGCGCGCTGATTCCGCTTGCTCGTACAGGGGGGCGAAGCGTCGAATTTGGCGGTGCAATTTGAGAGCGTACCTCGGCGGCAGCGGGGCCCCAATGGTTTCTGGCGGGTTCTGATCGTTAAAAGGCCGCCATTGGTCGAGCCGCCAGTCACTTTCGAGGTCAAAGTCTAAGACCAGATCCCACCTAGAGTATAGAGACACGGATAAATTCCTCACGCAAATAGTAAAGGATGCGTTCAGAGTTACTGAATGCTTTAGTACACATCAGGTGGAAGCAAGGGCACGATCAAAGGTACGCGAGGCAAACGCAGGAGGACAATTCTTACCGGTTCAAAATGCCGGGAGGCAGAGGTGCGCCGGCTGCGGCTTGCGTTGCGCGCTGTTCGGCGATTGGCGCAGAGGCGTCTGCAGATGCACTGTTCGCACCGTGAGCACTTGCACTGAAGCCAGGAAGCGCGAGGAAGTTTTGAGAGCGCGATACGAAAGAAATGCTGCTACCACGGTCGCTCCTACCAGGGCTGCTAAGGCTCGATACAGCGTGACCACTGGACCTTGCCCGCCCGCTGAAGCTGCCGCTGAAGCTAGTGCCCAGCGCTCTCGTCACTTTACCTGCTTCTTTCTCGGCCTGCTCAGCGGCTTTGGTAGCAGCTTCGTAGCGCGCGTGGCGGTGGTTCATGTAATCTAACGCATCCATAACCTGGAGCCAAGAAGGGAAGACAAGAGGGCCATGAAAGCACCCAAAGTGAAGATATTGCCAGGAATAAAATCCTCGATTTAGAACCGAGATGGCTACGTTACATCTCACCGCTTGAAATTCCAGTTTCCTTCGAACCCTCACCTACTTCTGTACGCCCCTTTTCTTCCTCACCACATCGTCGTCGAGGTCTGCCACCACGCAGTTTTCAAACTTGATGTTTTCCATCAGCTCGTCAACGCCTTTCGTGCAGCCCATGAGGTAGGTCACCGGAGCCTGGAGCTGGCCCGTCATGCCCTCAAAGGCCTCGGGCAGCACTGGCAAGTAAATGTGGTACCACGTCAGAGGGAACACCAGTGCGCGCAAAGCTTCCAAAGTGTGGAAAAGCGGCCCACTGTCATTGGCCACTACTAGGACGCTTCGCTCTAACAGGACGCTGCTGAAGAGCCGAATCACGTTGGACGGCTGCAAGTGCGTGAACAAAGGCGCCATGTCGGCTTCCAAGCACCTCGCGCCGAACTCGTCTTCCCATTCGGCCGCGTGGCGAGACGGCAACAGCAATTGCTTTCCGCACACAGAAATGTGCCGAACGCTTCCGGGAGGGGGCCTCAGCAGCCGCCGCACCTGCCTCCCCGAGTCTAAAGCACTACTACTGCCGCTACCACCACCACCGCTACCTTTCGTAGACGATAGTCCCTGTTGGCCTCGGAAATCCTCTTCGAAATACATAGCGACTGCTCCTCGCTGTTTTGTTGTGCTGCTGCTGTTGCTAGCATTGTTGTCCCCGGGGCCAGATTCAGGCGAGGACATGGAGGCTGGCGATTCGGGCACTGGCGGCAAGGAATTCGGCGATTCAGGCACTGGTTGTAAGGCGCCAAGCGACATGGCCTCAGGCGGCGTGGTCTCTGGCTTTGTAGACTCAGTGGCCTCGTTTGATGAACTAGGCTCCGCAGCAGAAGAAGAAAGAGTAGAAGAAGAAGAAGCAGGAAGGGTTAACTTCCGTTGGCGCCAAGGTGCCGGCAGCTCGATGCGGACAGGGCGCGCGGCTGCGTGATACAATTCTTGCAAGTGCTCCAAGGGAATGCCGCTGGAGCTACCCGCTTGCACCCACGACGGCAAATGGTGCACCACGAACTCTTTGAGGAGCTGTTGAAAGGATTCGTGGTAGGGAAGCTTGCTCACCAGCACCAGCACCTGGGGCGCGAAGAGCGAAGAAGGCAATTCGCCTTCGGGGTTGTCGGAGTCGTCTCCAACGGACAACAGACTGGCCCCAAGCTCCAGCCGGACCTTTGACACAATTTGTACAGAGGAGAAGGAGAAGGAGGAGGGGGGGGGCGGAGTAGAGATGAAGGGGGCTAAGAACTTGAACTGGCGTTTTCTTTTTAAATAGATGAATATACCAAGAGTTCGAAGGTGGCTTTAACAAACCCGCTTCCAAAAACTAAAGGAAAGTTCACACTTATTACACACCTGTTCGTTGCGGTCGGCTGGGAGCGGAGTCCATATTGTAGCTGCGTGAAAGTAAAGTCTGGAGCGGTCTTCCCCCGCGCACCCCTCTGCTTCTACCCCTAGGTCCTGCAGCGCTCTCGTGCGCACCTCGTCTCCGTCACACGCTTCCAGAAGGGCGCCCGAAAGTGGTTGCTGCCGCTCTGACCCTGCGCTACTCGCTAAATCCTGGACTTGTGTTGTTGACGATGATGATTCGCCCGGCATGTCTGGCATGCTGTCGTTGTCCCAATAATTGGTCCAGACGAACGAGTGCTGCTCGAGGTTCGTGCGCCGCGTAGGCAGAGGCGCCATCATGCTGCCACCACCGCCGCCGCTACCTCCACCCTTGTGAGGCACTTTACGCGGCAACGCCCGGAGCTCCGTGCCCTGAGGCAGCGCAAACATGCTCAGCTGCGACGGGTCGCTGAACGGCGTGCAATTGCCCGCTTTGGGGGGTTGGTCCTGGACCTTCG
>Ga0307971_1001694_pt1 | contig 11100 bp, 4 predicted proteins | sample OrgLakmetagen714_FD_201820 | JGI IMG/M metagenome (GOLD analysis project Ga0307971, IMG submission 201820) | Saline water microbial communities from Organic Lake, Antarctica - #714 | ecosystem: Environmental > Aquatic > Non-marine Saline and Alkaline > Saline | place: Antarctica: Organic Lake... | reverse complement strand
ATTGGCCTTCTGGAGCGAATTCGCTAGCGCATTTGCAGCTTAAGTGCATTCTTTATGTGCCTCTGTGACTGCTGTGTACTTGTCTTTCTTTGTTTTTGGAAGAGTATTAATTTTCTAGACTAGGCCAGTTGCGTAGAAGTAGAAGGCGGCTAAGGTTTTGAATTGCTGAATTGAATTACCCTTACGATTCTCCTTTTCCTAATTGATATACGTGCTGCGGTTGGTCCGTTGGTACGTGGTATCCTGCGAGCTTCTCTTCAAGACATTGTTTTTTATTAGCTGCATAAAACAGGGAATTAAAACGAAACACGCCCACTTGGATCTGACCGCACAACCGCGTTACTCGTATATCAGATGTCAAGGGTTGGCTGCATCCACGCAAACCCTCTTTCCTTCACGGATGCGCTGGCGTTTAAGCCGCCTCTTTTCGGCTTTCTTGGCGGCTGCTTTGTGCGCTACAGACATGCCTTCTGAAGTTGCTTTTTTGTCATTCTTGTTGGCAGGCGCGTCGTGAGAAACTTGTTTTGCCATGCTTTCATCATTGCTTCGCTTGCGTTTATTCTCAACTGCTAGACTACGAGGAGCGGCTCTAGAAGGTGTCTGCTTTGATTCTTTTGCTGCTGCCACAACACTTCTCGCGCCCGCCGCCGCGGCTTCCGCCGATGCTTCAACACACGAAGCAGCATCGGCCTTGTTTGGTTTGCTGTTTCCCTTGGCAGTGCTCGCGCCGTCTACACCATTCGAGTTGAGGCGCTCGAAGCAAGCCACAAAGAAGCCGTGGGTGTCGTCGACGCTAGGGTCTGCGCGCACCAGGCACGCAGCTTCGTCAGCTGACAGCCCACCTACGGCCCGCCCTCGCCTCGGCCAGTGCGGCAGCCCCGCCCGGAGCACGAATGGACCTGGGCGAAGCGCTAAAGCTCCGCTATCGCTCAATTCGCTGGTAGCATTAGCGTCGTTATCGTCGTCGCCGTGTAGACCATACGGATCTCTCAACACCGCAGCTACAACGAGCTCGTTTTCGGCATCGTGAATCGAACAAGTCGAATACACCACCCGTTTCACTTGAGGAAACGAAAACGCTTTCCGGAGTGCAGCTTTCTGAAACTTCACTAGGCCAGCGATTTTCTCCGCGCTGAACCGCTCGCCGCCCGTGTGATCGCCGATCTGGCGCCCACGTGCGTCCACGAGTCGGTCGAGGGAGTTCGAGCCAATGCCGCTGCCGCTGCAGCTCGGGTCCAAGAGCACTGCTCTCAGCCCAGCCCACTGCACATCTGATGGATCAACTGCCAAAAAATCAGAACAAGTTGCCACTACTCGAGCATCTGAATCATCAAAGACTTTGCTTGCATCTTTGGGTCTAGCACTCGTTGACGCAGCTTTACTTGATTTCTTTCCTTTCTTGCCGGGTGGTGCAGCAGCAGAATCAGAACCAGGCGGTGCACAACAGCCTGCTTGTGCAGCACGAACTTGCAATGTGTTGAGGCGTTCAGGGTCTCGATCTAAGGCAAAGACCACGCCTGCTTTGTCTGCTTTGCATGCATCGAACCCATTTTTCACGGTGCGCTCGATGTTGTAGGATTCAGCTAGCAAAGATGCACAGTGGGTCGTTTTATTGCCCGGCGCCGCACAGGCGTCTAGCACATCCCCACCTTCGTATGAGGCATGAACCCCACACAGAGATTCGGCTGAAAAGCAAGAAGCCTTGTCTTGTAGAATCCAGCAACCTGACACCACTCGTGGATGGTCGTGGAAGCGCGTTCCTGGAGGCGGGCGACACACCAAGAGATTCGCCACATGAGTGTCCCACCACACCATACACGACGCCGCCGTCACACTCTCCAGGTCACTGCCGGCATCTGATGCGCTGTCGTCGTTAATTGATGCACCACCTTCAGGTGCTGCTTCTGCTGCTGCACCGCTTCTGTCGCGTAATCGCTTTTCTTGTTGTTTTACTGCCTTGGCGTGAGCAGCATGGCTCGCCACCAAATGATCTTGCAATTCCGCTTCGGCTTCATCCAATGACGAAGCTTTGATCGTATTTACGCGCACGTACCGCAAAGGTGCCAGGGGCTGTTCTCCAGCGATGTTGAGCGCTGCCTCGCGGGCAGCTTGTGCCTCAGCTGCGGCCTTTACCGGCGCCAAGAACTTGGCCAGAGGCTCTTTCAGCTCCTTCACTGCGCGGCTGGCTTTCCCACCGCCGTCAATTCTGCCGCTGCCCAACAACAAGTCGTAGAGTAGCAGTAGACGCATGGCTCGGTTGGGCACGGCCGTTTGCAGCTTCTGCGACGCACCCTTAATAGCCGCCACTGCACGCTCTAAATCGCTTTGGTATTGAAGCGTGCGTGCCACTAATGCCAACACCTACTCGAGAGTTCCAACGGCCAGAATAGGAAGGATTTCTTCATTAGGGATCATCGAGAGACGAAGTATGCTACCTTGACACGAATACTACTACTAGTGCATGAGAATGAAGAGTACTTCGAGAGCAATGCTGGTGCAGAAAAGATACTCGATGTAAAGCACATTGTCCTGAAACACTCGTAAGAAAATACTCGAGCCGTCAACTTAGATACATTGTACAATAATTCAGACCTTGCGTTTGTTCTTGATGTGAGGGGCAAGTGCAGCAGACCGCAGCCCGCGTTTCTTCGAGAGTACCAACTGCAGTACGCCAGCAGCTTCTCTGTACGCCGCGCTCATCTGGCAAACACGTAATACCTAGCTAGTGAAGTACCAATGTTTATCACAACAATACTAAGTTGCCAACTTTCCAGGCCTCCTACGGCTGTCTTGATGCCTTCAGTGTCTTTGTGATTAATCTGACTGCAGGATAGCGACCTGGATGGCAAACAGCGAAGTGAACTCTATAGTCTACGTAGCTAAGTACTGATGCTAGCCTTGAGCAAACAGCCAAACAGCGAACTCAGCGAACTCGCCACTCGCTGTCTCCTCGTCTTCTCGCCCAAAATATCCAGCATATTCATGAAGAAAAAACTACATTAGGGAAAAGGGTGTCAACTTTTCCTTCCTTCGGCCTCGTCTGTCTATCTCAAACGACAACAACATCCTCGTGGCACGCTCGAGGGACTGCGCGCGAAGATGAGCTTGGGTTCGCGAGCAGTGAGATGTTTCTCGAGTGATGTAAGTGCAGGCATATGGCATTTTCAGTCAAAGCACATCATCCTGTCTGTCAAGGCATACATTTGAAGACAGAGATTTCGAGACATCGCCGCCGGAGTCATTATCCTCATCATGCTACTAGTGACAAACACTTTGAGCTCCTCGAGTGGAGAACTTTTGTTCTTAGGGAGTACTCAAACCAATTTGATTTTGATGTAGCGAAATGCTTGGTGAACACAGGTCGCTGCAGGCATGAAAACCAAGAAGATGAACCTCTTCACAGCAGTGAACGACGCAATGCGAATAGCCATGCGCACCGATGACTCCGCTGTGGTCTTCGGCGAAGATGTAGCATTTGGCGGTGTCTTCCGATGCTCCATGGGCTTAAAAGAAGAGTTTAGCTCGGCGCGCGTCTTCAATACGCCGCTTTGTGAGCAAGGCATCGCCGGTTTTGCCATCGGTAAAGGATATGCTGCTGAAGTACTTCATAGATACCACAGCCTCCAACGTTGGCTAGTTCTACTCTAGACGCCAATCTTTGCCTCTTCTTCTTTTTTTGTGCAAAGTTCAAATATTGTATTTTATGACGTGTTTGTTATTTAATAGTGACTCTTTTGCGGTGCTAGGTTATGCATCAATGGGCAAGACTGCGATCGCAGAGATTCAATTTGCAGACTATATCTTCCCAGCTTTTGATCAGATTGTGAACGAGGCTGCCAAATTCCGGTGAGTAAGAATGACAATTTATTGGCTTTCAATGCGGTTCTGATCGAGATTGCACAATAGGGTCTTCACCTGCTCATCCAGTAAGTACCCTGTTTTCCGCATATCATATTGAACCGTTAGGTACCGGTCAGGGGACCAGCAAAACGTGGGTGGTCTCACTTTCCGCACGCCTTGCGGTGCCGTCGGCCACGGCGGCCACTACCACTCGCAGTCACCTGAGGCTTACTTTGCTCACACGCCGGGACTTAAGGTAACCTGAATATCTTACAGCTCTTGGCTGTTCGCTGACACCACTACCAAGAACAACAACGATTATTTTTATTTTACGCTGGATTTCTTTCTTTCTTTTTATATGCTACCAACCCTGCAGGTGGTGATGCCGCGATCGCCGTTTCAAGCGAAAGGCTTGCTCTTGGCGTCGATCCGTGACCCGAACCCAGTAATATTCTTGGAGCCCAAAGCGCTGTACCGATCGGCCGTCGAAGAAGTACCGGAAGGCGACTACGAACTGCCACTCGAGTCCACAGAGGTGAGAAAGCGTTTATAGTCGAGATGCTGCCTTATAGGCCTATAGGTTTTACTCAGCATTGCCGTTGCTAAACGGAAGTGTGGTCAATTTTGAAATGCGAATGTATACATTCATTGTACCTGGTTTGGAAACTTTAATTTGACGAAGCCACAGACCTAACATTCTTATTTTCTCACACGTATATTAGGTGGTGCGTGCGGGCACCGATGTCACGGTGGTAGGTTGGGGCGGCCAACTCCGCGTGCTCGAACAAGCTTGCGACTTGGCGGCGGCGCAGGGCATCTCCTGCGAGCTCCTCGACCTCCGCACCGTTTACCCCTGGGACGCAGACACCGTGGAAGCCTCCGTGCGCAAGACCGGCCGCCTTGTGGTATGAAACAAAGAAAGAGGGTGGAAGTGCGAGAGAGCGTGGTTCCGTAAAAGTTGTTTTACTTGAGCACTTCTTTGTTGCATACAGACATTTGCCCTGGCTGTACGCGTAGGTTATGCTTACTGTGCCACATCTCGTCTAATTTGTTCAGGTGAGCCACGAGGCCCCCATCACAGGGGGGTTTGGCGCGGAAGTGGTGGCCACCATTGCCGAACGGTAAATGATGAATGCGCTGCAAATACTATTTCCCTTTCAAATTTTGTAGGCACGTACACCTTAATTACTTTCATTGTTGTTGCACGTTTGTCATTGACTTTGATAATCATTGTTTATTTGTCTTTGTTTCTTCCCCGGAACTTTTCCAGGTGCTTTTTAAGTCTCGAAGCGCCAATTGCGAGGGTTTGCGGCTACGACACGCCGTTTCCGTTGGTGCTAGAAAAGCATTACCTCCCAGATGCCAACAAAAACTTTGAAGCCATCATGCGAACTGTGAACTTCTAGAGTAGGTAATGGAACTTCATATTTCCCGAAGTTTCGAACTATCAATCATGGCCGCGGCAGGTGGCAAAGACAGGTATGCCTCGGAATTGCCCAAACCGAACTTGACCTAATTCTTAATTCCTTTCTGCGCATAATGGATAATGGCCCATCCGAGTTAGTCGCCTCGTATTAGCTCGCGGCTATTGCTCTTGTGCATTGTACTAATTTCAATAGTAAGAGGTTCAGAGGTCAATTGTTAATGTTAATAAGAGCTTGTTTTGGACGTAGGACGTGGAACTTACGTACTTCTACAGACCCCTTTTCCTATTCCAATCTATAACAAACAATTTTGTATAGAGCCCACGAGGGTGGCCCGGGATTAAACCAACAAACCATACTACTTAAAGCAATCACTTCCTTCCGCCAGTGAAGTGCACTGCTGGAAGGCCGTACACCACCGGGTTATACATCGCACGCGCTTTCGCATAGCACACCCCACCAGCTGCTCCTTCATCCCTGCCTTCTGCCGCTGGTGATGGCGGTGGCAACGCCACTTCCGCCGTGGTGGCTGCAGCCACCGCTGCTCCAAGCTGCAGCCCTTCTCCATGCAGCCCTTTGAAAAGGGTTTGCACTAATTTGGCATTGGCATGGAAGGAGGCTGCCCACTGGTTTTGCACCAAGGACCCAATCCCCGTAAGGCTCCACATCGCAGCCGACTCCAACGGCTGCTGCAGCGCCAACACACTAGCTTGGCTTGCGCCTCCGCTGGAGTCTTCTTTCGCCTTCCTCCGGAACGACGCGTCATTGTCCATTTGGTCGATCACTATTGCCATGCGGCAGCCTCGCGCGTCGAGCCCCGCCAAGCAAGACGGCGGCAGATGCGCCAGCGCCTGGCCTGGCCCATAGAACAGAAATCCGCCTTGCTTAGAGCTGGTCAGCAACCCTTGCCACTCTCCACTGGAAACCATGCGGTCGTCGCCCGCTACAGTCGCTCCCGCTCGCCACTTGCTGGCGCCGCCCTCTTGAGTCAGTGGACCGCGGAGCACTTGCATCGCAGATAAGCGAGCGCCAGGTCCTGCGGCTGCAGTATTGGATGAAGAAGGATTGTCGGATGACGGGGACACTTCGTTGCCCTGGTCAGTCGTGAGTTGCAACGATACTCCCGCTACACGCGCCGCAGCGGCCACCGCAGCCGGAGAAGGCCCCGTGTCTTCACTGCGAGGATCTATCACTGCACAGACGTCGCTCCGCTCAACGCTCACTGCAGCCGACCCATCCGGATCAAACCCACTGCCACCCTCTCCTCCACCTCCACTGCTAGCGGACGCAGCAGCGTAGGCAGGCTCCGCTGCCGCGTAACGGTTCGCAAACACGTGCGCGGAAAAATCGCGCGCCCACAGCTTAAAGTGGCGGCGGCGCAGCGGCGCGAGGGCCTCCAGAGGCAAGTCCAGCAGTTGATGGTCGGCCCACAGCACGAGCCCGGGGGCGAGGCCGTCAGCCGCGCAAGCACTGGAATCGCAGGCTGCCAGGGCATCGAGTGCGCGCCGCAGCGGGTGAGGCGCCTCCTGCTGCTGCTGCTGCTGCTGCGGCGGCGTGGCTCCTCTTGAGCTTTCAGCAGCAGTGCCTGATGCAGGCCTCTTCCCTCCTGCTGGTGCTCCTGCTGAGCTGAGTGGAGAAGAAGAAGCAGAAGCGGCGGTTGGCGTCGTGAGGCCATTGCCTCCGAGGCAAGGGCCAAGTAAGGCATCCATGTCGCTGACCAAGCGCACCAGCTGCTGCTCCAATGAATCCAATTGCCAGCTTGCATCCAGGCTAGCTTCAAGGTCAGCGGACACTTGATCCGCGTGGCGCCTTGCGTTGGCGGCAGCCGCAACTGCAGCCTCGCTAGCAGTGGCCTTGGCGGCGGCAGTCTCGGCGAGCGCAGCGGCATCGGAAGCCAACTGATCTTCGGAAGGTGGTGCCCCTTTCTTGCCTTTGGCAGCTCCAGCAGCTTTCTTGGAGTCCTTCGCCTCATCCTTAGGTGCCGTCGCAGCGTTGGCCTGCTCTTCAGCCGCTGCTGCCGCTGCCTGTTCGGCTGCTGCAGTGGCTGCATCTGCCTCGCGCATTGCCTCAGCTGCGCTCGCTTCAAGTTCTTCCGCTTTGCGGCAAGCTTCGCTGACGATGTCCCCCTTTGGGGGCTGCCCGTCGCGCCACGCACGCGTCGCGGAGGCCCCGCCGGGGTAGGTGTCCCCCGAGACACCTAAGTCGTCCCCGAAGCGGGTCAAAAACCTCGCTACTGCACTACGCCACGCTTTGAAGTCGCGCTTGAGGTTCATGATGCTGCGCCACGCTCCGGCTGGGAGCTCGTAGCGGTAGAGCACCGGTGCCCGGCATTCTGACGGTAAGCCACCGCTAGCTCCTTTGCCGCCTCCACTTTGGCCGTCCAGAGAGCCTCTTGCCACCATAGCAACATAGAGGGCATCTTTGTTTGGGCTCAATTGCAACACCAAGGCGCAGCAAGAGGCTGGCAGAGCTCGGAGGGTGCTTGGCACTGGCCGCGCGCAATCCAACATGGCCCATGCAGCGCTGCTGACGTCACTAGCAGCGTCGGCCGCTGATGATGTAGCAGAGCCGCCTTTGCCGCCGCCCTTGCCCTTGGGTGCGGCTTTGCCACCAGCTGCTGCCGCTGCCGCCAGACCTTCACCACCGCCCGATGAAGAGGCATGCCGGTCCCCTTGAAGCACTGCTAGTGTGCGCTGCACCAGCGGTTGCTCTCGAGGTTGGCCCAGTACACCTCCATACTTCGCTGATAAAGGCTTTCCGAGATCCTCACTGCTCTTGTCACTGCCCTCCACTAAGGTACTTCCATTGTTGCTGCCGGCTGCAGCCCCTAACACCCGCAACTGGCGCCCGAGGCGTGACGTAGGCACCGCAGCGGAGGTCAAGAGACTGGCCAGCCAGGCCCGCGACACACACGCTTGGTACAGCAAGAGCCACGTCACCCCCGTAATCGGGTCTCGGCTCCCCGCCAACTCGATCAGCGATGCAGCGCGTGGGCCCACGCTTGCCCAGTCCTTCACGGCAACTGCCTGCAAGGCGCCAGCTTCCAAAGCTTGTCGCGCTTGCCAGGCCAAGTCTCCTCGCTCCTCGACACGCATCGTTCGCAACAGTGACACGGCTCGCGGAGGAGGAGGAAGCGGAGGCGTGCTGCTGCTGCCATCACTGCCACCACCGCTGTCAGCTTCACCCTGAATAGCAGCGAGATGCTCAGTTTCAGTGGTGGCTGCCAGAGCCTTGTTGGCAAATAAGCCAGTGAGCGCCCTTCGAGGGGGATTTGTTGAATTCTCCGTAGTTTTATCGGACCATGCATCGTCGAGAAGGCCGCTCCGCATCGCCAGTAAAGTGAGCGCTTGGCCTGAGCCTGCAGTGGCCAGCAGCACACTCGCATCAGGGCATTGGGCACCTGAACTGGCCAGCAGACGCTCCGCAGATTGAGCGCGCATAAGCGCCACGTCCAAATGAGTTGGCGTTAAGGCTACCGTCGGTTTCACAGTGGGTGGCGCCGTGGCATCGATCCATCTTGCCACGGTGTCAGTGACTCGCGCTTCGTACTCCAACGCTTGCCGCCGCTGCGACGCAGGTTCGCCACACGCTACTGCCAATTCCAAGCGGCAACTCGCAACTGCCAGGCACAGCCGCCCGCATGCGCGCGTGATTGGTAAGGACAGGGCTGGGTCAGGCAGCGGTGCATTGACAACGGGCGTCGGCCATAACTCAACCGTATTCGTTTTGGCCGCAGTTGGTGCCGTGGCTGAGGGTGAGGCCAGCGCAGCGTCCTTTTCTGCTGAACTTCCGGTGCCACCGCCACCTCGACTATTGTTGGAAAGAAGCAAGTCCTCGCGAGGTGGTGCTAGCGCGCGGTGCAGAACCATCACTTCGTCGCAAGCTTGCTCCAGCAATGGGAGCACGTCCGAGGTCAGCCGTGTTGTGCCTTCCACACCCAAACCGGGCGCATCGCCACGGTCCTGCGCTTCGGCTCCGAGGAGTTTACGGCGCCCCAGCGCTTGTTCGGCGAGGGCTAGCGAGGCCTCTAAGCTGGTGCCCTGCGCAGCCAGGACGAAGTGCGCTTCCCCCCAGAGGGCGTCCGCTTGGGCAGCGCGGCTGGACCACTGACGGAGGGCTTCGGCGCGTGGGCCGCCACTCGTTCCACTGCTGCTGGACAGGGCGGCGAATCCCGCAGCGGCGTGCAGGTTGGCCAAGTGACCGCATACTGCTGCCACAGCCCAGGCCGCAGTGGCCACTGTCTCTCCAGGCACCACTCCGGCTTGGCTACTGGCTGTAAGATCAGCTGCTGCCAGACGTTTCCGGAGCACCGTTAAGATATCCGTTAGGCATCGTTCGGCTTCCTTCGCATCTCCATTGGTCACTAGAAGGCGAGCAAGCGTTAAGGTGCTGGTAGCCCAATCGCGGATAGTGCCTGCAGCTCCGGTAGGGGCGGACCGTCGCCATAGGAGCTGAGCTGTCAGCACTTGTTGCGCCGCTTCATTCGGCAAGCCTTCCATCTCGAGCGCGCTCGCTTCGGCCAAGCAACACTGCGCCGCCGCGGCATGATCCCCAAAAGCTTCCGCATGGCGCCGTGTGTGGCTGGCGTACTCGCGCGAAGGGCGAAACAGCGCCAGTTCTGGGGTAGCCGCGCACTCGACAGCCAAGGCCGCCCAGGCACTTCGTACGGGACAGTTGGAGACCTTCCAGGGTTTGCTCGCGCTTTTGCCTTTACCATCACTGTCGCTCAAGAGCAGGCTCTGCTTGGAGGAGGCGGCATTTGCCTTACTTGCAATATTTTCACTCGTGGAGTTTGGTGCCTTGTTGGCTACTGTACTCTTGGCGCGTTGTTGTTCCACAAGTGCGACTTCGTCTAAGTAAAGATTAGCCTCGGGCTCTGCTAGCCCCAAGGACGGGGCATTGGCCAAACAGAGAGCGGCGCTAGCGTTATCGCCAAGCTGGAGCCGGAGTTTCGCAGCTCGCACTGCCCATAGGGTTTGGAGTGGGGGTAACGGTGGCAGCGCAGCGGTTCGACTTGCGAGCTCCCCTAGCGCGGCCACGGGCAAGGCTTGCACATGTAAGCCCTCTTCGCTCAAGCTCTGCATGAGGGCGTGCATGTGGTGCAGGGTGATGGGGAGCTTGGGGAGGGTAGCAGGCGAAGGCGCAAGCACTTGAAGGGTGTCGGGTAAAGCTGCCAGAGCCGTAACTAGTGGTGGTGGTGAAGTCCACGCACTCCATTCTGAAGGGGTGGCAGGATAAGTGAAATAGGGAGCTCCGGGTAGGTTCGCGGCGGTCATGCGGGCAGCAGTGGCACGAGCTACTTCCTGTGCGGCTAAGCCCTCTGCGTCGAGAGGTGGCCCCACCACCATGCTGGTTCCAGCACCTCCAGCAGCGCTCTTGCCGTCGCCCTCATTGGGAGGCGAATCTGAGGAAGGCAGACCTGGGGGTTGTTCGAGCACGTCGAGGACCAGGCCGCAAAAGTCTTCCAGTGTGAGTGCCTTGGGGTCAGGCAAATTCAGTTTCATTGCACAAGCAGCGTGGGCAGCGTCGTCAAACGGAGTGTTCGTTGGGGTATGGCCAGCTTCAATCGGAAGTGAATCGTCTGCTGGTGGAGGCGGGGTAGGAGCCGCTGCTGCTGCTGCTGCTGGGGCCCCTTTGCCTCCTTTCTTGGCCTTGGGATCAGGTGGAGCTTCTGGTGTTAATACAGGGGGGGATGCTTTGGGCAAACGCTTTTGGAACGCCAAACTCGCACGATGCAAGTTGGCCGCTCGTACCGCTCCATGCACCACTCGTTCCGCATAGTGAGATGCGGCAGTCAGAAACGAGCGGCGTTGGCCGGCGGTCGGTGCCATAGCAG
>Ga0307971_1001693_pt1 | contig 11103 bp, 7 predicted proteins | sample OrgLakmetagen714_FD_201820 | JGI IMG/M metagenome (GOLD analysis project Ga0307971, IMG submission 201820) | Saline water microbial communities from Organic Lake, Antarctica - #714 | ecosystem: Environmental > Aquatic > Non-marine Saline and Alkaline > Saline | place: Antarctica: Organic Lake... | reverse complement strand
TCAACATTGGACGTTGAACCGCTTTGGTTAAATTGAATGCAGACTTCAAGTTCGTGTTAATCACATCATCCCACATCTCTTCAGTCATACGCATCAATAAATTGTCGCGCGTTATTCCAGCATTATTAACAAGGATATCAATTTGTCCGAATTCCTTCATCACATTATCAATTAACTTTTGTGCAGCGTCAAAATCAGCAGCATTCGATTTGAATCCTTTAACTTCTCCACCATCTTTAGCCAATTCTGCAATTAATGCATTTGCTTTTTCTTCTGATGATAAATAAGTGAAAGCTACTTTCGCACCTTCTGCGACACATTTTTCAGCGATCGCTTTTCCAATTCCTCTTGAGGCTCCTGTAATTAAAACTACCTTATCTTCTAATAACTTCATTGCTGTATTTTTCAATTTTAACAAATATAATACTCCGTAAATATTGAATTGGATTTTTAACTAAAAACTTTCATCGATTAAATACCTAGGAAAAAGATTTCATCATAATTTTGATAAAAACTCCATTGTGTCCACTCCATCGGCATAATCATCTAATTCAGGAGATTGAGCAGCTCCAAATGGAAGATAATCTTTTCCAATTATTGCTTGGATTTTTTCTTCGTGCTCTTTCAAGTAAGAATTAGCATCTTCCTCAGACGCATAAAAGTGATAATGTAAAACGGCTACTGGAGCAAACAAATCCTTAATTTCTCTAGTTAATACAAAACCATTCTCAATGATTTTTTGTTGATTCATTAAATAAATCGCTTTGTAATAATCGTAATTGTTACAGTATTTATTGTGATTAATCACCTCTCCATAACCAACGATAGCGCCGAAAATATTATCTAAATTATATCCTTTTGGCAAAAGTAAATGTGATACATTTCGGCATCCTAATCCATAATAGGTGAAGATATCTTTCCCCAATTCTTTTAATTCTTCTGGTGTTTCTTTCCCATTAATTACGGCAACAGAAGTTCGGTTTTTGCGAATAACTCTTGGCAAGTGTCCAAAATACTTCTCAAAATAACGTGCTGTATTATCACTTCCTGTGGCAATAAGAGCTTCTGCATTATTTAATTTATCAACAAGTTCAATCTGATATTTTAATTCTGGTTGAAGTGCAACAGCCATTTCCAATAAAATCGGAATTAGAATTTTATCGTCGCTAGACAATTTAATACTTGCTTTATTACCCGATAAAACGGTTGATAAAATATCATGAAACCCGACCAATGGAATATTTCCAGCGAGAATTAATCCTACGGTTTTTGGATTTTTAACAGATGGATATTTATTTAACCAAACCGTTAATTTTTCTTCTGACAAACGCTCTCCAATAGTATACAAACTTTCTTTAACTGATTGTTCAGAAAACCAACCGTTATGGGCTTTTGCACCAAGAACAGCAGTTTGCATACAGTCATAAAATTCTCCTGCGATATAAGGATTAAAATCTTCTTTTTCAGCTCCTTCCGCCCACTTTTTCATACTATCTCCTAAAATCGAAAATGTCTTGATTGTTTTTAATCTATCCATGTGCTTTTCAAAATAATTTAAGTTAGTTAAAACAAAATTCCTTGTTAAAGGTTTATTATATTTGCAAATGTAAAGAAGAAACGCTAAAAAAGTAGTGAAATGGCAATAATGATTACGGATGAATGTATCAATTGCGGCGCGTGTGAGCCAGAATGTCCAAATAATGCAATATATGAAGGAGGTGCTGAATGGGCATGGTCCGATGGTACAACTTTAAAAGGAATAATTACCACGCTGAAAGGAAATGATACTGAAGCAGAAGTAGAAAATGAACCTGTTGATATGGATGTTTATTACATCGTTACCGACAAGTGTACAGAATGTGAAGGATTTCACGATGAACCTCAATGTGCTGCGGTTTGTCCTGTTGATTGTTGTATTGACGATCCAGACTTCCCAGAAACAGAAGATGAGTTACTGAAGAAAAAAGACTTTATGCATTTGTAAAATGCAGTCAAAATAATTTTAAGGGATTATCTGAAAAGGTAGTTCCTTTTTTTTTGCTCTACTTTTTAGTCTTTTTTAATATTGAACGAAGTATATAACCTGTATTATTCATCAAAACACTCAAAAATATTATAACGCATTATAAAACAGTAATTTACATCAATATTTTAAAGAAGAAAACTTCTTTAAAATGGAGTGTTTTTTGATTTACTTTCATATAGCTTCTGCGTTACGCACTTATTGAAATAACCCCAAGATGCTTGGGGTTGCAAAGTCCTATGCCAACCGAACAAAGTGAGCGCATAGCCTGTCCCGAGAAATCGGGAAATTCCATTGAAAATAGACACTTATGAATAAAAAGCTGCATAAAATTAAATTCATGAACCGAGCTTGCGAGCTCAACGAAGTTAATAATACAGCATAAAGTTGAATGCTGTAAAATTCGTCCACCACTTTAAAAATAAACAACATCCATACTTCAAATCAATGAAAATTACTATTTTCGTTCAGCGTCTAAAATTCTAATGCTTGGAGAGATTTATCAATATTCTAGTTATCGACAGTAACCCTATAAACATCAAGGATTTACGAATAATGCTCTCTTTCGGAGGAAATAATTTAATTTTCTGTAAAGATGAGACTTCTGCTTTACCTGTTCTAGAAAAAAGAAAAGTGGGTATTATTCTCATAAATATCCAGATTGAGGCGATAAATGGATTTGAATTACTGCAACGGTTAAAGTCAAACCCTAACTCGAAAGACGCCTACAAAATCGTAATTAGTGAAAGCACATCAAGTGGAGCTAAATTAGTAAAAGGCTTTAAAGAAGGCGCTGTAGACTACATTTCTAGTCCCTTCAATCCAAACTTGGTTAAAGCGAAGATAGAAGTTTTCAAAAGTTTATATTTTAAAGACCGAAGAATTAATCAACTTTTAGAAAATATATTACCGCAAACTATTTTGCAGGAATTAAGTAACGTTGGAAAGTTCTCTCCTAAAAAAATTGATGAAGGCGTAGTTTTATTTACTGATTTTATAGCGTTTACAAAATCTGCCAAGCTTCAGAAACCCCTTCAACTTTTGCACGAACTAGAAAGCTATTTTACTAAGTTCGATGAAATAATGGACCGTTATCAATTAGAAAAAATTAAAACTATTGGTGACGCCTATATGGCTTTGGCTGGGGTAACAGAGAAGAACAATAATGCAGCTGTTCGAGCAACATTAGCAGCTATTGAAATCCGAAATTATGTAATCAGTAGAAGACAATTGGCTATCGCAACAAATAAAGCATATTGGGATATTCGTATTGGTATACACTTGGGACCTTTAGTTGCTGGTGTAATTGGTTCTAAAAAAATAAGTTTTGATGTTTGGGGGGATACTGTAAATATTGCAGCTAGAGCAGAGCAAAACTCGATTGAAAATAGTATAACGATTACCGATGCTGTAGTAGAAAAAATAGCATCTTATTTTGATTTAATTCACCGTGGCGAAGTAAAGCTAAAGTATGGAAGTACTGCTGATATGTTTTTTGTTGATCAACTTAAAACAGAATATTCTCTTTTTAATGAGGGGAAATTACCCAACAGAGAATTACGTATGGCATGCGATTTACCGCCAATGGACTTTGAGTTTGCTAGGCGATTTATAATTAATAAATTAAAATCGTCTTTGCCTGAAGAATTAGATTACCACAATATCAAGCACACATTAAATGTTGAGAAAGCCGCTATTCGAATAGCAAAGTTAGAAGGAGTTTCTGGAGAAGAATTAATTCTTTTGAGAACAGCAGTTTTGTTTCACGATGCTGGATTTATAGTGCGCTACTCGAAAAATGAAGAGTTTGGAATTAAAATGGCAGAAGTTGAATTGAAAAAGTTTGCTTATGTTGATCATCAAATAAAAACTGTTACTGATATCATTTCTTCAACACAACGTGACGCTTCACCAAAAACATTGCTTGAAAAAATTATGTGTGATGCCGACCATGATTATTTAGGTCGTGCAGACTACCATAACGTAGCTAAAACTTTAAGAAATGAATTGGCTAATTACGGAAAACCAATGACAGATCTAGAGTGGGTTGATTTTCAAATTCAATACCTTGAAAAAGTTCATCGCTTTTATACCGAAACTGCCATAAATATCAGAAAAAGAAGTAAGGTTTTCAGAATTAACGAATTAAAAGAAATGAAGTCCAAACTATAATTGTGGAACATGAAATTTTTCTATTACCTCATTATATAAATCCTCATATTGGGGTAAAACAGTTTTTAGACTAAAGTTCATTGCTTGCTCTTTGGCTTGTATTTTAAATTGATTTAAAGTCACGTCATTTTCCAATATACGAATTCCATTTTCCGCCATTTCATCTACATCTCCAACATTTGATAAATATCCAGAGAACCCTTCTTTATTTACCTCTGGAATCCCACCTGTATTGGTCGAAATCACGGGTACTCCAACCGACATTGCTTCTAATGCAGCTAAACCAAAACTTTCTGTTTCTGATGGCAATAAAAATAAATCTGCAACACTCATTAAGTTTGCTGCGTCTCTAATTTTCCCAACCATCATTACACGATCACAAGTTTCTAACTCACGACAAAGTATTTCTACATTGTGTCTTTCGGGACCATCTCCTATTAATAAAAGACGAGATTTTACAGATTTATTGATCTTATGAAAAATACGAACGACATCTTCTACCCTTTTCACCTTTCTGAAATTAGAAACATGACATACGATTTTCTCGTCATCATTGGCATATTTCCTTCTGCGTTCTATATCTAAAGCGGTAGGATCTTCAATAAAATCATTAATAAAGTTAGGAATTACTTTTATCTCTCTATTGGTATCAAAATGTTCGTATGTATCTTGTTTTAAACTCTCTGAAACAGCAGTTACTGCATTGGACTGGTTTATACAAAAGGTAATTACAGGTTCAAATGATGCATCTTTTCCAACAAGCGTAATATCGGTTCCGTGCAAAGTCGTTATAAATGGAATGTTTACACCTCTACTTTTCAAAATCTGCTGTGCCATAAAAGCAGCTGAAGCATGCGGGATTGCATAGTGAACATGCAACAAATCCAAACCTTCGTTCTCTACAACATCCACCATTTTACTGGCTAACTCCGTTTCGTAAGGCTGAAAATCAAAAAGTGGATAATTACTCACGACTACTTCGTGGTAAAATATGTTATCTCGGAAAGAGCTTAATCTCACCGGTTGCGAATAGGTAATAAAATGTATTTTGTGTCCTTTCTCCGCCAAAGCCTTTCCCAGCTCTGTAGCTACAACACCACTTCCTCCAAATGTCGGATACAACACTATTCCAATCTTCATTATTGATTTTATTTAAATGAACAACACTATGCAGCACAAAATATACAGAAAAAACAAAACATGCCCTTACTTGTTCATAGCATATTCAAATTTTAACTATTAATTCACCTGTTCCTTCAATGCTTCGTAAATAACCCTTTGAATCTCAGTTCTAATATCCATTTTTACTAATTTCCAGTTTTCAGCACTTGGATAAACGCGGTTCGATAAGAAAACATAGTTGATATTATATTCCGGATCTGCCCAAGCCAAAGTTCCAGTAAATCCAGAATGTCCAAAAGAAGATTTAGAAACTGCTTCAGCTGCAGGCCCGCCAACTCCAGTATTCACAGGTTTATCAAACCCTGCTCCTCTTCTGTTACTTGGACAGAATTGACAAGCTGTATACTCATCTATTGTTGCTTTCGAAAGATACTGATGTCCGCCATATTCTCCATTATTCAATAACATTTGCATAAATCCGGCTAAATCGGTGGCGTTTGAAAAAAGACCTGCATGGCCTCCTATTCCATCAATCATCGCTGCGCCCATGTCGTGCACATAGCCATGCACCAATTGATGTCTATAGTATGTATCTTGCTCAGTAGGTGCGATTTGCTTTAAATCAAAACGTTCTAATGGATGATACCCCATAGTTGTCAATCCCATCGGAGCATAAAAGGTATTATCAACAAAATCATTCATTGGCAAACCTGTCGTTTTCTCTACAAGTTTTTTCACAAAATAATACCCTAAATCTGAATATTTATATTTTTTACTGTGCAAAGGTTTGGTCATAATAGTTTTAAGAATTTCATCTTCATAATTATCACGCATATATAAATTATTTGCAACAACTGAAGTTTTATTATTAAATGGAGCTGAAGAATACAACAGCGTATCTGGGTGACCATTCACCAAAGTTTGCGTATAAAAAGGGATCCACGGAATCAACCCTGCTTGATGTGACATCATATCCCTCATTTTAATATCCTCATATGCAGAAGCCCGAGTTACTTCGCCTAAAAAATCACCTAATGTACTGTCCAATGAAAACTCCTTGTGGTCTTGTAAATAAATCAAACTAGCTGTAGAAGCGACAACTTTTGTTATTGATGCGATATCATAAATTGTTTTGTCATCAACAGCTATTTTATTATCATACGTTTGGTGACCAAATGCTTTTTGATACACTACTTTCCCCTCTTTCGCTACTACAACTTGACATCCAGGATATGCTTTTTCTTTCATTCCATTGTATACTATTGAATCAATTTCATCAAAAGCAGCAGCAGAAATTCCTAATTCCATTGGAACAGTAAATTTTAATCGAGATGCTTTTGGTGTTACAATACCAAACCCTTCTTGATAATCTGCACTTAGTGTAATGGGTAAAACTGATTTTGATTGAAAGCCTCCAAAAATCAGTTGCGCGGCTCTGTTTTGTCCTGTCTCTGTATTTTGAAAAGCGAGAATTACTGCTTTCACTTTTTCAAAAGCATAACTATCATCCACAGCATAAGGGTTTCCAAATAAAGAAACATACACTTTTGAATTATCAGGCATTTCTCTCAGCAATTCTTTCCAACCTTCTGGATAACTAAAACCATTGCGAGGTAAAACTGATGGAGCGATTAAATTGATATAAATATTGTCATAATTTTTAAATACAAACTTATAGATCGCCCAAGCATCATCTGCTGATTGCGCGCTTAAGGTATCCGCATTGGTATAAAAACTTGCTGCTTTATTAAATGCACTTCCATCTCCTCCAATATTTATAATTAAATTTCTTCCCGATACATCTTGAACTGGAATTGCACTATCGTTTTTAATAACCGTTAATGCTTTTTCATAAATATTCAATTGAGCAAATTCTACTTTCTCTGCAGATAATTTCGGTTTTTCATCGTTTTGATGAACAATAGCATAAAACTTAGCTCTTAAAATACGCATCGCTTTTTCATTCACTTCTGCCTCACTAATTTCTCCGTCTTCAACCGCTTTTTTAATCGCCGCTATCGATTCTTTCACTTTTGATGGATAAAGCAAAATATCGTTTCCAGCCAAATAGGCTTTTTTCACGATATCCACATCACCATAATGCTTGGTCAACGCCTGCATATTTAAAGCATCACTAATGACCAAACCTTCAAATTTCAATTCTTTTCTTAAAATATCTTTGATTGTTTTAGGAGACAAGCTAGAAGGCAGTCCGCTGCTATCTAATGCGGGAACATTCAAATGACCCATCATAATTGCAGAAGCGCCAGCTAATCGACCTTGCTTATAAGGTAACCAGTCAATTCTATTGAGTTCGGCTTTACTTTTATTTACGGTTGGTAAATCCTTGTGCGAATCAACATCTGTGTCTCCGTGGCCTGGGAAATGCTTCATACAAGTCAACACATTAAATTCTTGCATTCCATTAATCATTTCTCTTGCATGATTGGCCACAAGCAAAGGGTTTTCACCAAAAGATCTAAACCCTATAACAGGGTTTTTTGGATTCGTATTGACATCCACTACAGGAGAGAAATTTAAGTGAATACCTAGTTCGTTAAGTTCTGCTCCCATTGCTTGCGCTACAAGATTTGTGCTTTCCAATTGATTGGCAGCTCCCATGGTTAATTGAAATGGAAAACGCGGCTGATCACTAATTCTCATGCTGCTTCCCCATTCTCCATCAATTCCAACCAATAATGGAACAACACTTTTTTGTTGTAAACGATTAATTGCCGATTTGGTTTCTTCTTTTGTTCCTTGAAAAGTAATTATTCCACCAATTTTATGAATTCCGACCAAAGAATCAATGATTTTCAAATGGTCTTCTCCCTTTATTGGCGTTACTTCCACCATAAAACTTTGCGCAATCTTTTCTTCTAAGGTCAGACTTTCTAACTTCTCTAAAGCCCATTGAGGAGAAAGGCGCATGTAGGCTGGCAAACCATTAGAAATAGGCTTTTTCGGTTCATCTTTTTGATTGACAGACCAACTAGTAAGTCCACTTGAAAGTATAACTACTAAAATAAGAATTGGGGCTAATTTCATGTAAAATACTACGTTGTGATTTTTATTGTAAAAACTGTTTGTCTTCCAAAAACACCGCCGAAATTCAACAATGATTTTATTTTGAACAAATATAAACAAAGGATAAACGTAAGCATGCAAAAGAATGCTAAATGAATGCTAATTAGTGTCCGTAAGAAAACTAATCATTTTTAGGTATTTGATAAGAAAACTTCAAAGACAAGGTTTGTGAAGTTTTTAATTATCAAGAGTCCCGACTGTCAGCGTCGGGATGACTGCAATTTAAAACAAGCATAACGCAGTATTTGGAGTTTTCTTGCAAAGACAAAATAAGTTAAGCTCATTAGATGAATGAATATAGCCTTAAATTGATTTTATAACTATAATAATTGATGTATCTTTATGCTTTAGAATTTAAGGAAAGGAAATATGTTGGAGCGAATAAAGTTCATGAAAGTGAATAAAACAAAGCAGTTTGATTACACGCCGCGTTATTATGACTCACGGAAAGAACGCATCAAGAATATGCAAAAAGCTTATGACGCAGAATCTGACTCAACACCGACTGAGCAGCAAGCGCGTTTGAGAGACAAAATGCAAAATGCTTGGAACATTGAAAGTACATATACCAAACAATCAAGATCAGCCAATATTCGCTTAATTATTATTCTGGCTGCATTACTTTTAGCGACTTATCTTATATTGGATTATGTTGATATTTTTACGGCTGAAGTAATTGATTTAGAGAACCCATAAACAGGAATTAAAGAATGTCAGAAGTAATTCGTTTACTCCCCGATAATATCGCCAACCAAATCGCTGCCGGAGAAGTCATTCAAAGGCCTGCTTCAGTTGTTAAAGAATTAATAGAAAATGCCGTTGATGCAGGCGCTAACAAAATTGAACTGCACATAAAAGAAGCTGGAAAGACTTCAATTCAAATTATAGACGACGGAAAAGGAATGTCTGAAATGGATGCCCGTATGTCTTTCGAACGTCATGCAACAAGTAAAATCACAACAGCAGCAGATTTATTTACCTTAACGACCAAAGGTTTCCGAGGAGAAGCTTTGGCTTCAATCGCGGCGATTGCGCACGTAGAAATGGACACCATTGAACAAGGCGAGCAGCTAGGTACAAAAATACAAATTGCGGGGAGTAAAATCACTTCCCAAGAACCAAGTTCAAGAGCAATAGGAACTTCTATATCTGTAAAGAATTTATTTTTCAATGTTCCAGCTAGAAGAAATTTCTTGAAATCCGATAACGTTGAGACAAAACATATCATTGAGGAATTTAATCGCATTGCTTTAACACATCCGGAAGTTGGATTTGTATTTTCTCACAATGGAAATGTACTTCACAAATTAGATGGAGCAGGTTTAAGAAAACGGATTGTTGACCTATTTGGAAGGAATTTTAATGATAAATTAGTACCTATTGAAGAGGAAACAGATATTGTTAAGCTAAAAGGATTTATTGTAAAACCTGAATTTTCTCGCAAAACGAGAGGTGAACAGTACTTTTTTGTAAATAATCGATATTTTAAAGATAGTTATTTTAATCATGCAGTTGTAGCTGGATACGATAATTTAGTCGCTCCAAAACACCATCCTTCTTACTTTATTTATCTCGAAGTTCCTTCAAATACATTAGATGTAAATGTTCACCCAACAAAAACTGAGGTGAAGTTCGAAGACGGAAGAAGTATTTATAGCATAATAAGAAGTTCGGTTAAATTGGCACTTGGGAAATACAACATTGCTCCAATTTTAGATTTTGATCATGAATCTCAATTTGATTTATCAATAGAACAGCAAAATAGTCCAATCAAACAACCAGAAATTCAAGTAAATCCTTCTTTTAATCCTTTTAAAAGCAATACTACTCAGAGTCCCTCTGATTCATCATCAGGGTTTGGAGGAAGTTCAGGAAGTTCAAATAGATTCAAATCCATCAAGCCAAATAAGGAAGAATGGGAGGATTTCTATAAAATCACAAAAGAGGCCGAAGAAGAAATTGAAGCCCCGGAAAGTGAAATCAGTTTCGAAGAACCTTTAAAATCGAATTCAAATAAGATACAATTGCACCGTAATTTATTGATCATTCAAGTGAAATCGGGCGCAATGCTGGTACATATCAACCGAGCAAATGAGCGCATCCTTTATGATGAATTGATGGAACATTTCATGCTTTCTCCTATAGCAGCGCAACAACTCATGTTTCCTTACGAATACAGTTTACAATCTACACAAAAACTGGAATGGGAGAACAACACCAGTACTTTAAAACGTTTAGGGTTCGACTGGGATTGGCAAAACAATACACTCGTTTTATCAAGTATTCCATCGATGCTAGAAGTGGAATATGTGACACAATGTTTGGATGGAATTATCGAAAAAATAACACATGAAGAACTTGATAAAGGAGAGTTATTACATGAATTAATTTTATCTTTATCCGCTGCAGCAACAAATCATAGAAGCAAGGTACTTTCTGAAGAAGAAATGAACTACTTGATTGATAAATTGTTTCAAAGTGAGCAACATCAATATTCGCCGAGTGGCAAAAGGATATTGAATACAATTTCGATTGACGAACTGAATAATTATCTATCATGAATAATATATTAGCAAACATGCCACCAGTGGTAAAAAGTATACTACTGCTGAATGTAATAATGTATATCTTAACTGTATTGGGAGAAATGCAAGGCATTCCAATGACTTACCTTTTGGGTGGTTACGTTTTTAATTCAC
>Ga0307971_1001686_pt1 | contig 11129 bp, 9 predicted proteins | sample OrgLakmetagen714_FD_201820 | JGI IMG/M metagenome (GOLD analysis project Ga0307971, IMG submission 201820) | Saline water microbial communities from Organic Lake, Antarctica - #714 | ecosystem: Environmental > Aquatic > Non-marine Saline and Alkaline > Saline | place: Antarctica: Organic Lake... | reverse complement strand
GAGGCCCTGCGATCCGTCGCAACCCTCGTTTCAATATACACATCGTGGAGGCAAACCACCTATCGACGCCAGCCCACATGCAACCAGGTCATACCGTCTGTCGCTACCGGACAAGGTGGTTGACGCTCTACACATCATGTCGCGAGAGATCGGGAAATTCGTGGATCCCGGAAGGCCGACCAAGGAGATCATATTTCAAAACGTGCTGCGGGCTTTTGGAAGTGCAAATGAACAGCGCGCTGCCGAAGGTTTGACCCTTCTTCAGGCTCCGTCCCGTGAGACGGTCCGTCAGGAAATCAACAAGATCGATCCGTTCTTGGCCATGTGCGGCCGAGAAGGGATTGCAAAGGCAAAAGCCAAGTTTGCCCCGTTGCGAAACGGGCTCGAGGTTGCGCGACCACTCGAGCGCGTTGAGATTGATGACTATGACTTGGATTTGAGCACATTCATGGCGACATCGGGGGTGCTTGAGTACTTTTCTGAAGAATCCTTGCAAGCTCTCGGGCTTACCGGCGGAAAGGGCCGTTGGTGTGTGTCTGCCGCGATTTGCTGTGCCACAAAATGCATCGTCGGAATGTGTATTACACGCAACCCGTCATCCCAAAGTGCCCTCAAAACGATCGAGATGACGACCCGCGATAAAGGGATTTGGTCTGATGCGGTTGGCGCTCTTACACCTTGGAATCAATATGGAACCATCGGCCTCTTGGTCGCCGATAACGGTTCTGCGTTCACGGCGGCAAACACAAAGGCTGCAATGAAAGACCTGGGGATCGCATACATAAACCCGCCCAAGGGTCCGAAAGAACTTCGCGGCACGATTGAGCGTGTGTTCGGGACCATGGCGCAGGGCCTGTTACCGCGCCTGACGGGACGAACATTCTCAGATGTCGTGCAAAAAGGTGACTACGACTCCGAGGGAAGGACAGCTTTGAAAGCTGAAGAAGTCAGCGAGGCGCTGATCAGATGGGTAGTGGATATTTATCATCGGACCCCTCACAGGGGGCTGTCAGGCATGACGCCCCAAGAATGCTGGAATGACCTTACGGAAAAGTATGGCGTCACTCCTGCACCGGATTTGCGGACGCGGCGGCTCGTATTTGGCACCAAGCTCAAGCGCAAGGTTGGCAAGCACGGCATTCGCGTTCTCAACGTCAATTACCACCACCCGTCGATAGCAGAGTGGCTGCTTCACAATGAGGACCGCGAAGTCAATGTCCGATGGTATCCTGACAATATTGGTGCCGTTGCGGTTGAGATAGACTGTGAGTGGATTGAAGTGCCATCGGTGTTGCGACGTTTTGAAGGGGTTACCGCCACGACGTGGCAGGCAACGCTGCACAGCTTACGGGTGTCATCCAAGCGGTCACAAAAACTGAATGAAAGTGTGATTCACAAGGCGATTTCGGCAATCGAAGCACTGAACTCAGATGCGATGGCTTCCCTCGGGATTTTGCAGGAGGACTGGCAGACGAACGCATTTCGCGTGAGGAAAACGATCTGTTAGGTTTCTTCCAAGACGATTTCGATCTGGATGATCCTTCAACCGAGCTGGGCAGCCGCGATGGCGGTTTCGGTGTCGTCGTCTCGGAGACATCGTACCCTGATCCGCATCGCGAAAATGAAGAAGCTTTTCATTCATTTTCGTCCAACGAGGGCCAATCGGCCGAATTTTCCGCTCGGGATGCGCTGGGGCAGGGTTTGGATTCCCAACCTCAGCGCTCTTCAAAAATCAAGTTTTCGGAGAAGTAACCCAGATCGGGACCCGGCCCAAAATCTTCTACCGCCGGTATGATCGCTACGTCGAGCATGGACCGGAAGGGCCTGACGTCATCGCCCATGGGCAATGACGTCAGGCATACGTTACTCTCACAGGTGATGGGCGGGTTGCTCGGTCGGCGTGAGCTGGGAGTTGCAGGTTTCCAATACGCGGTCGAAGTCAGCGCGGCGATTTCCGTGGAAGATGCCAAAACACCCAGACTTGTCGATAATCTCCATCAGCTTTTGCGGCGGGACGTCGATGCCAAGATAGACGGCGTTTTGACCGAGTGCCCATGTCGCGTCGATAACTTGGCCGGATGATGGGCACAGACACCATGCGTGATGAAACGGTAGGGGACCTATTTGGGTGTCCCATCCAAATCCTTCACAGTACTGAAACCCGTGCGAAAGGGTTAGGCCCCACGCATTCTTGAAACACTGCTTGGCTGGACCTTGCTTGATCCCCGAAGGCAGTGGACTGCCCTCCCACCGGGTGCCTTGAGCTGCTAAGAAGTTAGCGAAAGGCAGTTCCCCGAATGGCCCTGAAAGCGTTTCGTCGATGATGGCGAACTTGTTGGTTTTGGTCATGATCTATCTCCTCTGTGACACAGGGGAGATTGGTTCTATGGTGGAGGGAAAAACGGAAATGTGCGGAACCAACAATTTTCTGCTGCTCTGGTTACTGCCGACGCCGGCCAGCTTTGCCCGCTGCGCACCTCAACTAACATACAACGTTGGTCACCTGTGCTGCGGCGGAGCCCGCCCGACCGCACTTTCGTCGCAGGCGCGAATTCGGTTGATGGCCGAACCCACGCTCTTGCGGGACCAAACAGACGTTGGACCACAACAGACCTCGGTCTGCCGAGCACCCTTCGGCATCGTCCGTCAATCTAATACTGAACCGTCACGACGACGGAGTCGGTGTAATTCCCCGTTGCGACTACTTGGCCGGCATGGATTCTTCGGCGATGGTTTGACGCAACGGATGGGCGATCGTGCGGTTTTGTTCACGGGGGCGGGATTGGGCGCAATCGGATATCTGATCGTGGTTATTGCAACGAATTACCAGATCGCGCTTGCCGGCTATTTCTCAGCACAGCATTCGGCAATTTGCGCTCAACGCAGCCATGCGGTGCCGCAGAGGCCACCAAGTTGGGTCATGCGCATGTCAGCTTCCATCGATGCGTAGAACACGCGGTAAGACAAGACTTGGCGGTTCTCCAAGAGCGGGCCAGGCGCCCGCCAGTTGCGTCGACTTGAACCGACCATACCCTGCTTGGATTGAATCAAGCCTCGCCCTTCCCGGTATAACCGAATACCACTCACGTGGTTGATCTTGCTGCGGTGCTTAATGACGTGCCACCTGCCTATGGTTCGCCTGGCAGATTAAGGAGGAGATAGGGATGAGTTTGAGCAACATCGCCGACCCTCAGCTATTACATCCATTGCAGTCCGTCTTGGCCGAAGCGCTTCCACAAATTGTGTGGACTGCACGCCCGGATGGTACGGTTGACTGGATCAATCACGAGTTTGACCGGTACACCGGAATTTCAAATGCTGATTATGCTGCCGGTGATTGGATACAGGCATTGCATCCCGATGATCGCGAGCCGACACTCGATGTATGGAAAGAAGCCATTGATCGCGGTCTACCCTACCGGACAGAATTTCGTATATGGTGCGCCTCGCAAGAGCGATGGTGCCAGCATCTGGTTGATGCCCGTCCTCACCTGGACGCAGAAGGAGAGATCACGCGCTGGTACGGCCTAACGATTGATATCCAGGAGCTACGTGACGCCGAAGAAGTAAGGGAATCCGAGTTGCAGTTGCAGATCGTCGAACGGCGCGCGCTCGAACAGATTGCAGCGGGTGAGCCCCTACCGATCATCCTGAAAGAAATCTGCACCGCAATGACCAAAGTCGTGCAAGGATCATTCGCTACCGTGTCGCTTGTTGGCGAAGATGGGCGCAATCTTGAGCGCTGTTTCGGCTCTGATTCAATGGACTCGTGGTCTAAAGCTGTAGGGCAGATCCCGATCGGCGAGGGGTATGGGTCCTGCGGTACGGCCATTTTTCGAAGCGAAGCAGTATTCACGATCGATATTGGTTTCGATCCGCTCTGGGATGGATATCGCAACCTCGCTGATGAGCACGGCCTTGGTGCATGTTGGTCTCTGCCCATACTTGATATCGAGGGGCAGGCTATCGCCTGTCTGGCATGCTATCACTCGGCTCCACGCACGCCCACCAAAGCACAGTCTACGTTGCTGCAACGAATGGCAGATTCCGTGCACACGGCCATTTCAAAGGTTGAGATACGCGACCAATTACGCGCAAGCGAACGCCGGTATCGGAGTCTCTTCGACTTGGTTCCGATCTCGATTTGGGAATTGGACGCCAGCGAAATCCTGAGGATGGTCGAAGAATTGAAAGCGGCTGGGATTGCGGATTTTGACACCTGGTTTAACCAGCAACCGACAATCACTGAAGATGTACTGGCTTTGCTCCACGTACTCGACACCAACAGCACGGCCCGGCAGTTGCACGGAGTAACAGACGATGATCCTGCCAGCATGTCGCGAGCACTTCTTCACCAGGGAACCGATCCGGATTTCCGTTGGGCCATTCGCGCTTCGGTTACCGCCGCATGGGAGGGTCGCACCGAATTGGAAACCACCTATTCGGTCTCCCGTCCGGATGGGAGTAAATCAGATGTCTTGGCTCGATTGCTTCTCCCGGAGCCCAACTCCGGTCGCTTGCTACTGACAGAACTCGATATCACCAAGCAGCGCCGCACAGAAGAACGGTTCCGGCATGTGGCGCATGCTTCGAGCGATTACATCTTCGACCGGGACTTCGCGACTGAGACGACCTGGGTCAACGATGCCGCATCCTGGCTGAGCGGTCATAGCGAAGGGGCCGCTGAAGTGCCGCGCGGCGCATGGGTCGATAGTGTGCATCCTGAGGACAGCGAAGAAATCCTGAGGCAGATTTCGGACGCGATTAGCGGCGACCAGGTTTATTGGGAGGGCGAGTACCGATTGCGGCAGCGCAATGGCACGTACATTCCCGTGCGTGAACGGGCGACTATTCTGCGGAACGAGACAGGAAGGCCTGTTCGTATGATCGGCAACATCATCAACTTGACTGAGCAGAAGGCGATGGAGGCTCAGTTACGCCAATCTCAGCGGCTCGATGCAGTTGGCCAGCTGACGGGCGGGATTGCGCATGATTTTAACAACCTCCTCACTGTTATCCTCGGAAATGCTGAGATGCTGGTCGACTTGTTGCCGAAAGGCCAGCCGAGCGAAACAATGGCCTCGCAGATCGTCGGCACTTCAGAACGCGCTGCTGAATTGACGCAGAGATTGCTCGCATTTGCACGCAAACAGCCTCTTTCACCCGGTTATTTCGATGCGAATGCCATCGTTCAAGATATGCGAATGTTAATCGAACGCTCGATAACTCCAGCGATAACACTCGAACTGGACTTGGCTGAGAATTTGAGCCCTGTGCATGTCGATCGATCCATGTTCGAGAGCGCCCTTCTAAATCTCTGCGTCAATGCGCGCGATGCGATGCCAAACGGCGGACTGCTCCGCATCGATACATCTGCGAGTACGATGGCCGATACAACCGATCCCAGTCTGCCGCAGGCATCCGATTACGTGCGCGTCTCAGTTTCAGATACTGGCGAAGGGATGGATGATTCCACGCTTGCTCAGGTTTTTGAACCTTTCTTCACTACGAAGCCGCCTGGCCAGGGCAGTGGATTGGGTCTCAGCATGACCCATGGCTTTGTGCACCAGTCGGGTGGGCATATACGCATTCAAAGCAAGCAAACCAAAGGCACCACGGTTGAACTACTGCTACCGCGTCATGAACAATCCCCAGACGGACAAGCTCTGCCAGAGGCTGAAGTATCTACCCCCAACACAGTGCCGCGCGGTCGTATTCTTGTGGTCGACGATGAAGAGCAGGTGAGAGAATATATTTGCATGGTCGTGCAGTCATTTGGCTATCAAGTCGAGACTGAGTCCCGCGCAACCACTGCATTGACCCGTTTGCGGGCGGGTGAAGCGTTTGACCTGGTGCTTTCCGATGTTGTCATGCCAGGCGGCGTCAGTGGTCGCCAGTTGGCCGATGAGGTGCTAAAGGACCGGGAAGGTCTTCCGGTGTTGCTGGTCTCCGGTCATGCCGAGGAAATCGCAACTACCGACGGAAAACTCGACCCACGGATCGGGTTTCTACGTAAGCCATTTCGAAAAAGTGAGTTAGAGCTCAAGTTGACCGAAATGCTAAACGGCTGAGACCCAGGGACCCCGGCGCAGACCAATTTGCAGGTCAAACGGGTTAAGATGACCTCCAAGTGGCGTACAGCCTCTTCATTTTCGATGATGGCGTTGCGCCACCGCCCTTCGAATGCGCTGGTGTGACGGGAGACGTCTCGGCCGACTATCTGACCGGGTCCTGACCCCAGCCCTCAACGCGTCTGAGGGAACAGGGACGGGTGCGGCGCGCTCGGCCCCTATCGGAACAAGCGGTCGCCATGGACTTCTTCGAGTCCCTCGTACATGTATGCGACGGAGATGCCATATCCATTGTAGAGCAGGGTCGGCTTACGTTCCGGACGAGCGAAGAATCCGATGTCCGAGGCGGTCCTGATGAACTCCTCTTCGGCCTTGCGATCATCTTCCTGATGTGAACCCGGCCGCCTGCCTACCGGGTAAGGGACGATCGGAACTTCTACTTTTTCGCAGCAAATCGCAGCTCCAGCCGTCTCAAAGCCAAGATCACGCGGTTGGCCTGCATTTGCGGGACCAACGCGAGTTTCAGTTGCGTGGCCAGGATCGCCAGCGTTGCGGCGGAGAGGCCCCACTTGATCGCTGGCAGCACATCGGTCGCGGCAAAGAAGTTCCATCCGGCCCAGACTGCGGCCAGGAACATCACGGTCTGCACGACCATCAGCACCCATGTCACCCAGCCCTGCGGGCCGCGCATGGTGGAAAAGGCCAGCGCGAAGAAGCCTGGTTCACGCGCGTCCCCCGGCAGGCCGAGGTCATCGTCGGCAAGGGCCTCAGCGATACGGCGGTCAAGTTCATCCATGTTCGTCTCCTTTCAAAAGGGCCCTCAAGCGATTGCGGGCATGCATAAGCCGGGTCTTCACGGTCCCCGGCGGAATGGCGAGCGCGGTGGCCACCTCGGCCACCGACAGCCCGTCCTGATAGAAAAGCGCCAATGCCGCGCGTTGGCCCGCGGGCAACTCGTTGATCGCCGAACGTAGGTCGGGCGGGTCGGCGTCCGGTTCGGCGTGCTGTCGGGCCAACTCGGCGATCGTCTCGCGGTCCCGGATGCGGGCTTTCAGTTCGCGTGCAGCGGCGCGGGTGACGATAGCGAGCGCCCAAGACAGGAAGGCCCGATCGTCGCGCAGTCCATGGAGCCCGCGGGCGATGGCCGCCCAGCCTTCCTGCACAATGTCGTGCGCCGTTTCGCCGTCATCACTCAGTCGACGGGCATGGGCCAACAGGCGCGGTCCGGCCAGATCGACCAGCGCGGCAAAGTCCGCCTCGCGGTCCAGCCGAGCCCCGGCAACATGCAGCGCGAGCAATGCGCGGAGTTTCTCGGCACGGTCCATCATGCCTCCCTTTCAGACCCAAGGTGCAACCTCGAGGCTGAAAGGTTCAATCCTGCGCTGAATCAGGGCGTGTATTCTGGTTCCGCCCTGCCTGAGAGAAGGTCGGAAGGCCTGCATCGCGGCAGTTCTGTCGCACGCGAACCGCCTCTTTCCGGTGCCGTCATTGGAGGCACGCCACCAGAACCGGAACAGCCTTTCCCCCATTCGACCGCGAATGCCGCAGCTCCGCTTCAAATCGAATCCAACCACCCAGGCTATGGAGAGCTTCGCGGTCAGAACATGGACGGAAGCGACGTGGACGGCCCACAGCCGACCTCCGCAGTCAGTTGCGATGCCGCAACGCAGCTTCGCCAGACCGGCCATTGATGCATCGCGCAGCATTCTGAGGCGGCGAGTGACGGCTGTGCGGACGAAATGTGAATTTGCTGCGATTTACAGCGATTGCCAAAAATATCGTGGTTTTGGCCGTTGATCTACCAAAGAAAAGCTCTGCTCTTGGGGTGCTGACGACGGACGGACTGGTTATGCCAACCAAGCCCCGTCGCAACAATTCCACCGAAAGCAGATATTCTTGACAAGTTGCCAAAGGCCGAGAGCGAGTACGCGCCAGCTTATTCCAAATAAGTGCATTCGCTTTGAACTTTGCGAATATCGCAAAATGTATCAGGAACAAACAGACAATATTTAACGTTTTCCTTCAGTTCAACGCATTTCGCGAAGCCCTGTCGGGCGCGCTTCGGGCAATGCTGAGAAGATCAGCAAACAGACCCAACCAGGCACGCAGTGGACGTGCCCGATGCACCCGGAGATCGTCCGCGACGAACCTGGTAGCTGTCCGATATGCGGCATGGCGCTCGAGCCGATGGTGCCCTCGGACGAGCCGAACGAGGAATTGACCGATTTCACGCGCCGGATGTGGATCAGCGCGGCCGCAGCGGTCCCGCTGATCATCATCACGATGGGCGAGATGGTCGGTCTCGATGTGCGGGGCTGGCTGGGCCACCAGCTGTCGGTTTATGTCGAATTCGTGTTGGCCACACCGATCATTCTTTGGGCAGCCCAGCCGTTCTTCAAGCGTGGCTGGGAGTCGGTTCGTAACATGTCTCCCAACATGTGGACGTTGATTTCGCTGGGTGTCGGGGCCGCGTATCTCTATTCGCTTGTGGCGACCTTTGCGCCCGGTGTCTTCCCTGAACAATACCGCATGGGCGAAGGCGTCGGAACCTACTTTGAAGCCGCTGTTGTCATCATCGCATTGGTTTTTGTGGGACAGGTTCTCGAGTTGCGCGCGCGCGAGCAGACCGGCGACGCGATCCGCGCACTGCTGGACCTCACACCCAAGATGGCGCGGCGCATCCTGCCCGACGGAACCGAATACGATGCACCGCTGGAGAACATCGTAGAGGGCGACGTGTTGCGGGTCCGGCCCGGCGACAGCGTGCCGGTGGACGGTGAGGTGATCGAAGGCCGGTCTTCCGTGGACGAGAGCATGATCACGGGCGAGCCGGTGCCGATCGAAAAGACCGAAGGCAACCGCGTTACCGGTGGCACGATCAACAAGAACGGGACCCTCGCCATCCGCACGACACAGGTCGGATCGGATACGGTATTGGCCCAGATCGTCGATATGGTTGCGGGCGCACGCCGCTCCCGCGCACCGATCCAGGGGCTGGCGGACAAGGTCGCGTCGTATTTCGTTCCGGGCGTGGTGGCGGTGGCGATTGTCTCGTTCTTCACTTGGCTGTTGATCGGCCCCGATCCTGCGCTGGCCTTTGCCATCGCATCGGCGGTGTCGGTTCTTATCATTGCCTGTCCCTGTGCACTGGGCCTCGCCACGCCGATCTCTATCACCACCGCCGCGGGTCGAGGGGCGCAGGCTGGCGTGTTGATTAAGGACGCCGAGGCACTGGAGCGCATGGCTCGGGTCGACACGGTGATCGTTGACAAGACCGGCACGCTCACAGAGGGCAAGCCGAAGCTGACCGATGTCGTTGCCGTAAGCGGGCATGACGAGAACGATGTCCTGTTTCTCGCCGCTGCCCTGGAGCGCGGCTCGGAGCATCCACTGGCCGAGGCAATCATCGACGGGGCAAGCGCGCGCGGGCTTGAGCCGGGCCGTGCCGACGAGTTCGACGCCGTCACGGGCAAGGGCGTGCGCGGTGTCGTGGACGGACGGAAAATCGCACTCGGCAACCACGCGATGATGGCGGAACTTGGCGTCGCAACGGACGCGTTCGACGCCGCCGCCGACGCGTTGCGCGCCGAGGGCAAGACCGCGATGTATGTCGCCGTCAGTGGCCAACTTGCCGGGATCGTCGCCGTAGCTGACCCGATCAAGGAAAGCACCGCAACTGCCATCCGAGATCTGCACGCCCTTGGCCTGACCATCATCATGGCGACGGGCGACAACCAGCGCACGGCCGAGGCTGTCGCGCGCAAGCTTGGCATTGACGAGGTCCGCGCCGGCGTCCTGCCCGAAGACAAGAAGACCTTGGTGGACGAACTACACCAAAAAGGGGCTTTCGTCGCGATGGCGGGTGACGGAGTAAACGACGCGCCGGCTCTTGCGGCGGCCGATGTGGGTATCGCCATGAGCACCGGAGCGGACGTGGCCGTGGAAAGTGCCGGCATCACACTGATGCGGGGCGATCTCGTGGGCCTGGTGCGGGCACGAAAGCTCGCCAATGCAACACTGCGAAATATCCGCCAGAACCTCTTCTTCGCGTTCGCCTACAATGCTGCCGGTGTGCCAATCGCCGCAGGCATCCCTTACCCCGTCTTCGGCCTGTTACTTTCACCGATGATCGCGGCCGCGGCGATGAGCCTGTCTTCGGTCTCGGTGATTTCCAATGCTCTGCGACTGCGCCGGGTGAAGCTCTGACAAGTGAAAACGGCGGAATGGACTGGGGCAAGGTCCTTGCCTCAGTCCGTTTTCTGGCAGTATGCTGGTGAGGCGCGGTGAATTTAATTCCTCAATGTCCGCCACACCATGCTTGCTTCGTTCACTGTTCGCGGAGGGTCAACCAAGCCTTCATCTGTTCGATCTCGGCTTCCTGTGCGGCGATGACCGCTTCGGCAAGTTGGCGGACCTCAGGGTCATTCCCATACTTCAACGCAGTCTGCGCCATCGCGACCGCGGCCTCGTGGTGCGGGATCATGCCGTTCATAAAGTCTACATCCGCGTCCCCGGTCAGGGGCAGCATATCAGCCATCATTTGGTCCATCGCGGCAGCATATTCCTGGACTGACGGATCGTCCGCCAGTTCGGGTGGGATCATCGAACTGTGGCTCATCGTGCCCATCTGGTCGGGCTGGTCCATATTCATCCCATCCATGTTGGAATGATCCATGTCGGGCATGGCTTGCTGGGCATAGGTGAGGCCGCCTGCAACGGCAACAATTGCCGCTGACAATACGAGAGTGTGCTTTTTCATGTTTTCATTTCTTTTGTGAGTAGGGTTTCGTCTAAGCCGGTGCGTAGCCGATGTCGGTCAATGCAATGGCCAGCTTTTCGCGCGGGGCTGTCGACGTCACGTCGACCTTGCGCGCAGCTACATCTGTCGTAACCACGGCTGAAGGATCAACCGACTCGATTGCTTTGGTCACGCTGCGTGCGCAGCCACCACAATTCATCCTGAATCCGTGAACTTGCAGTCGTCATTCCGTGATTTACCTATTCGAGTAAAGCACTTAGCCTTCATCTGTGATTAACCTCGCAGGTGAGCTCAAGATG
>Ga0307971_1001685_pt1 | contig 11130 bp, 6 predicted proteins | sample OrgLakmetagen714_FD_201820 | JGI IMG/M metagenome (GOLD analysis project Ga0307971, IMG submission 201820) | Saline water microbial communities from Organic Lake, Antarctica - #714 | ecosystem: Environmental > Aquatic > Non-marine Saline and Alkaline > Saline | place: Antarctica: Organic Lake... | reverse complement strand
GCCATAAAAGGCTTTGACGGGACAGGAACTCCTTCCTCGTTCGCGGAGTGGCAGTGAATAGAAAAGCCCCCCCTCAGAAATGCAAACAACAACATGCAAGCGGGCCGCTTGTGGCCTAGCGGCCCCTCCCTATCAAAGAGCTAAACCCATATAACTTCCATCAAACGCCACGGACGCTAGTCGTGGTCGTCCTCCAGCGTTTTTCGCTCGGGGCTAGTCTAGTCTAGTTAATACTCTCCCAAAAACAAAGAAAGGCAAGTACAAAGCAGTCACAGAGGCACATAGAGAATGCGCTAGCAAATTCGCTCCAGAAGGCCAATTAAGGCTCCAACTGGCGCCTTTCCTCCGAACAACGCCTGTCTCAAAATCGTAAACGAGAAATGCGTTAGCAGAAATTTTGGACCTCTGCCCCCCTCTATATGAATGGCCCGAGAGCAGGAATTATATGGCTAACAGGCAGAGATAAAAAGCAAAGCAGAGCAAACCAAATCTAAGAAGCATCCATATCCTCAGCCCTCCGTACTGAGTACCGAGAAGAAAGATGAAAGCGGAAAGTGCCCTCCTCTCTCCCCTGTACTTCGGATCAACTTCCTTGCTTCACCTTCAACAGTTCGCTCGCTCTCTGCACGAAATCTGCATCTATCACCTGCATGATGCATGATGATCGCCTGATCCAATTCTGCAGATATTATCATCATCTGGCCTGCTGAGAGGCTAGCTTGAATGCAAGTTGCTGGTCTGCTCGAGCGCGTGATATAGTCATGACCTCTGCCACAGACGATGAAGCACGAGCTTGGCTCGTCGCCCGCTCTTTGAACGTGCGAGATCTTCGCATGGCCGTCCCGCTGCCCAGAAAGCCTGGTGTGACAAGCACGGTGAGGATCTTTACCTAAGTCTTTGAAGACAATATAGCCCTTTCGTTATTTCAAAGGTTGTGTGGTTTGTAAGATATTTTTCAGTATTTGCTGTCGAATCTCACGGTCGTATGTGTGCAGACGGATTGAGGCTAGAGCATTATCCATCCTGCTTATTATTCCTTACGTGCGGTATTATCCCCTCGATTAGGCGATGTATGAGGCGTGTTTGGCTGGCGAGCTTGGCATTTGCAAGTGGCTAGCCGCCCACGGAGCTGCAGCTGACGTATCGGTGAAGAATAATAGGGGTAATTCACCAATGATGGCTGCGTGTAGAGAGGGCCACTTGCATGTGATGCAGTGGTTGGCTGAAAATGGCGCTCGCAATGATCTGAGCACTCGCAACAGCACTGGGCACGACAACATCGCTATTGCGGTTACGTATGGCCACCTCCATGTGGCACAATGGCTTGAAGAAACTGGAACAGTTGAGTCGTTTCGAGCTCAAAATGAAAGCGGCTTGTCCCTCCTAGGACTCGCTTGCATGGAAGGGCATCTCGAACTTGCCCAGTGGTTGCACGATATTGGCGCACAAGAGGACATTCGGACCCCAACATCCAAGGGCTTTACCCCTATGATGCTCGCTTGCCGTGGAGGCCACCTGCATGTCGCAAAGTGGCTATTGCAGGTGGGTGCTGGCGCTGACATCAGAACGAAGAATGCCTCTGGGCACACTCCTATGTACGCTTCATGTGAGCGTGGGAACCTTGAAGTTATGAAATGGCTCTACGAAGTCGGCGCAGCCGAAGACATTCACACGAGGACCGCCAATAAAGGGTTTACTCCTATGTTGCTCGCTTGTCAGTTGGGCTTCCTTCACATTGCGAAGTGGCTGAAAGACGTTGGTGCGAATTCTGATGCTCGTTTGCTCAGTAGCAACGGGCATTCGCCGATGTACGCAGCGCTCCAGCAAGGCCACTTACACGTCGCTGACTGGCTCTTCAAGCACGGTGCTGCAGCTCAGGATATTTTTACTAAAACGCAGAGCGGTTCATCACCGCTAGATTATGCGAAGCATTCGAAGAATCTGCCTGTCATACGATGGCTAATTCTTCACGGCGTTTCGAATTATCTCGACCACGTGGATCCATATCTTTTGCAGTCAGACTTTTCGAGCGATGCGTTGCGCCTTGAACTGTACCAAGAACTAAGATACTTCCTTGAGGAATGCTCAAATTACAATCTTCTTCTCTTTCAAATAAAAGTTGTGCTTTCCCAAAGTTTTTGCTCAAGTGTTGGAGATGATGAGCGTGCCCTGGTTGACCCTGCGATCGTTTCTATTGCAGATTTCGTTGGCATTCCGCGCCAACAAGGAGTTCGAATCCTTAAAGAAGCGTCTTGGTATTTGTCTCGATTGTTGAATATTCCGTCGACTGTGCACGACCATCCAGCATGGAGGACTGTGAATGCGAAAAGCCGCGCACCGAAACCAACGCCTCGTTTGAACGCACCACTCAAAACCAGGCAGCAGATGACCTCGAGAGCAATATCCGCTGAGGATTTAGATGCAAAAATCGCGCAGTCCAAGACTAAAAGCAAGAGCAGTGCACCTGTGCGCAACAATCATCTTTACCTCTTTGAGGGTGAAGATAGCATGGCTTCTACCTCCTCGAATACGCTTTCAACATCAAGCCCGGTCGGTAGCACGTGGACCGAGTCAGCGAGAGACGAACAGCCTCGACCGAAAGAGGTCCCAATAGGATTGTTCGATACTGGTGATGCAGAAGTGAACACCGAAAAGACTATGATTACCGATGCAAATGAATTTGCCGCATCAACAAACCCTACTAGACCTCATGAAGAAGCGGAAGTTAGCATCAAGGCCCAGGAAAGTTCATTGGAACGAGTGAAAGTGGATGAAGCAAAAGAAAAAAGCACTGATGTCTGCCAGAGCGCTTCTTTACAAGAGTCAAATATTGATGATAGCCCAGCAAATGACTCAAGCAGTACTAAGCCCAGTGCAGCTCATCATCAAAGTACCAGTAACCTCTTCGGCGGCACAGGCGGCCTCTTTGGGGGAGAAAATGCTTCAGATCAAGTGAAAGTGGATGAAACGAAAGAAAAAAGCATTGATGTCCGTCAAAGTGCTTCGCCACAAGAACCAAGTATTGGTGATACTTCTGCAGAAGTTGTCTCGAGCACTACTAAGCCCAGTGCAGCTCATCATCAAAGTACCAGTAACCTCTTCGGCGACACAGGCGGCCTCTTTGGAGAAGAAAATGCTTCAAATCAAGTGAAAGTCGATGAAACGAAAGAAAAAAGCATTCGTGCAGGCCATAACAGCTCTTCGTCACAAGAACCAAGCATTAATGATGATTCCGCAAATGACTCAAGCGGTAGTGCCCCCGCAGCAGTTCATCAGGGTACCAGTAACCTCTTTGGCGACACAGGCGGCCTCTTTGGAGAAGAAGATTCTTCAGAGCAAGTGAAAGTGGATGAAACAAATGAAGAAAGTATTGACGATAGCCCTGAAATTGCTTCGAACAATAAGTCCAATGCAGCTCAAAGTAGCGGTGGTCTGTTCGGTGACACGGGCCTCTTCGGTGATGACGCCTCTATTCCAAGCGCAAATGAAAAGCCAATATCAACGAAGCGGGAAAACTTTTCGTCTTTGTTTGGTGACGATGGAGGACTTTTTGGCGACGAGAGTATTACTGCGCCCTCGAAGCTTGATGAGAAGTTACCACCCCCTCTACCATCACCACCTATGAATTTAGCAGACGATCATGCTGCGACCGTAACTTCACCGAAGGAGCTTCCGCCGGAAGTGGCAAGCGAAGAAGACATGTCCTCATCTCTCAACGGCGAGAAAATTGACGTAGCCATGGTTGCTGAAAGTTCGGTTCCTGTGCCTAACACACCTTCTGTACACGCAGCGGAAGAAAGCTCTATTGCCTCTAGTGGCCATGCAACGTCTTCCGATGCCGTATTTGAGGATTCAAATGAAGCGGACACAAAGACGACTGTGAATGTCAGCAATCCTCCTGGGCCAGGGCCAAGAAGTGGGAAAGGATTATTCGGTGATGACGATGACGATGACGATCTGGTTGCCTCGAATGGTGCTACCACTGAAGAAACCGATGATGTGACAGGGATAAGAATCGCTCAGGAGAATGGTGTTTTATTTCAAGAAGAAAAGGCAGAGATGGCAAGTTACACAGCGCGTTTTCATGCAGAGGCTGAGGTAGCGTCGCAAGTTCAAACTGAAGCTGTGGGCGAAGAATTACCCGAGTCTGCACCTACTGTCTCTGAGGCTACAGTTGAGGATGAAGCGGGGAAAGAGGAAGAACTTGTACGTGAATTCCATAATTCTGCGACATCTTCGATATTTACATTTGCGGACGAGACGAGTGATGACGAAAGTACAGACATAGATGCGGACAATTCTTTTGAAGATCAAGTCGATGACCCTAATGGTGCGTCATTTATTCGACAAAAAGATGAAGTGGTAAACGAAACGGTTTCGGCAGAGATACACGAAAAAATTGGAAAGACTCCAGAGCAGTCTTTGACCTATCCAGTCAGAAAAGAGGTTGAGCGTGGTGCAGATGATGAAGAAGAAGTCGACGACGACGCTTCAGGTAGAGATATGACAGCTGTAGACCAAGTAGACAACAATTCCAAAGAATCATTTGTCAGTGAATCTATTAGTGAGCAACCTTCTCGAGTCAGTGAAGAGGTGCCTAAGTCAATACTTGCAGCAGATACGACGGCTGATGTCCGCGTGGATATTGAAAAGGCTGACGAGAAGTCTGCTGCCAATGCAGGCATCAAAGAGGACGAAATCAATGCAAATATTAAAGGTACCACAAGCATTCCGGTAGATGCTGCTGTTGCAGGTAGTACTACCAACGATCCATTCAGTGGGTGTCTTGATAAATCATCTGCACAACACGACGAGAAAGTGTTCAAATCAAGTCCTTCGGCAGAGACGTGCGCGAGTCTCGAAAAGGACGGAGAAGAATCTCTGCCTAGTATAGTGAGCAAAGAGACGGCTCAAAATGCAGACACGGACGAAGGGGCGAAAGTTCGGGCAGCTATGGAAGAAGTTATGGCAAAAGCAGCCGCAGAACACGCTGCCAAGGAAAAGTCATTGGCTCACGCAAAGACAGCCGCTAAGGTGACTGCTAAACCAAAATTGGCATGGGGAGGCGTGTTCGATGATGACTTCAGCGATGACGCGCCATAGATATAAAAAGGGCGTTCGTGCGTATGTATGCCTATCATTGACCCATAGCCCTTTAAGAAGTTCTAAACGGCCAGTGCAGTATTTTTACGTGCAGTGGCGATATTGGTATCCCAAGAAGGTGAGCTAGTTCTGGTTGGGGTTTCTGGTGAGCGCGGATGCGGGATAGCGCCTTAAAGCGTCCGAGGGGCTTAATCGTACAATTCCCCTCTATACTCTACACTAGCCTAAACGCAGAATTTTGACCACCTGGCTTGGCCCGAAAGAAATTCTCCCTCCCATGTACTACCTCTGCGATTTGTTGCTTAACAGTTTCCACTCCAGAGGGGGTTGGCTGAATAACATGCTTCCTGCCTTGTCTAAACTACCCCCTTTACGATACTGGCTTGCGCGCAACGCACGCGCGTAATCTTCCGCTGGTAGAATATTGGCTTCTGTGTCATTTGGATTTGTATGAGTTCGAGACAACGTCAAACTTAGGTGGGCTGATCTAAGGGCCCTGGCTACAATAACAAAAACAGAAGTATCAACAAAAGACAAAAGTGGAGAGCTGGGTTCCACTGCGGTTCTAACGCGGAATAAAATGCGGTTCTAAACGAGTGTTCATGTTTTGAAACAGGGATTATATAATCGAATCCAATACAATACAATGAAATCCACCGTTGCACAGTAGCAGAGAAATTGGTTTATAGCACATACGAAGAAGTTTGAAATTCTTGAACCCGGACTAGGGTTCTTGTACCGCCGATTTCTATATCCGCCTCGTGCGGCCACGCGTGACGCAATTCTACCCGCGGTGTGCGGTGCAACGCCTCCTCATTCTGTGCAATACCACCTTCGAGAAATAGAGGACGACCTGTCTTTTGAGAAATGGGCCAGGGAGTGCTTATAACAATTATTTGTATGAAGGGTGAAGAAGAGAGGAGAAAGGGGAGACCACTCCTCATCATTCATAGACCTGCGCCTCAAGCTTCCTTCGATTTCTTTCCGAAGGAAGCTTGAGACGTAGGTTTACGAATGATGCGGAGTCAGGGGAGACACGATAACATAAAGGAGGGACTAGAGCCCTCCACGGATTTTAATTTACCAGAGGAAAACCATTTCTTTAAGGGAGTGTCTTGAGCCCAAGAACCCAAGAACCCAAGAACAGAGACATTTTGAGACAGGCCCCGAAGGGCCGGAATTAGAAGACTAACAGGTAGAGAAGAAAAGCAAAGCAGCGTAAACTAGACCTAAGAAGCTAATCAGGCGCACAGTTCCTAAGGAAAATGCTTTTCCTAAGGAAAACCAAAATCCGTGAAAGGCTCTACCTACTTACTCTTGAGACCGTTCGGAACTTTCCGGGAAACCTACTTCAGGGTCTTCGAAAACTCTCGCTTTCACGTCTCGCCCGCCAGAACGCCAGAACCACGAATATTGTTTTTTCCTACAGATGAACAACAACCAAAGCAACACAATACAGACGACAGTACACACGAAGCACACAAACTTAGAAGAGATGGCAATGAGTGGACGTAAAGAAAAGTGGGGCGATGAGGAAGATGACGAGATGCCAGAGCCCGTGGAGACCCAAGTTGATGCCAAAGGGTTCAAGATTCGCACGGAATACATAGTGAACGACCGCAAGCAAAAGGTCAAAATCACCTCTAAAATCCGCGCGATTGGAGAGGTACAGAGGACGACGGTAGAAGTTTCCCCAAGGTTGGTGCGGCTACGAAAATTTGGGAACGCTCAGGGCGTAAAGGACGAGTCTAACGTGACTTTTCAGGACATGAACGAGGTCCTTATGCTTAGCCCGATGGACTCGAAGGCTGAAGACAATGGCCAGTCGTTTGAAAGTGTAAACAAAGCGTTCGGAAGCTTCCAAAAGAAGCAGCAATGGCGTGCGCTGCAGCGCAAGTACGACCTGGGCGAAGAGGCAGGCGAGGCCGAGAAACAGCCCAGGGCCGCCGCCGGCGTTGGTGGTCGCTTCAGTGGGCCCACGGGCGGCTTGGCGGCGATGGACACGGCGGGCGGCGGCGCAGGGGGCAAGTACGTGCCACCGCCAATGCGCGGCGCAGGAGGCGCTGCCATGGGTTCTTCGCTCTCCACAATGACCGTACAAGACGACCGAGATCAGAAGACCCTGCGAGTCAGCAACGTGAGTGAAGCCACCAAGGAAGCCGATTTGCAGCAGCTCTTTGAACCTTTCGGGAGCATTTTCCGCGTACACCTCGCCAAGGACATGAAAACCATGCAGCCCCGCGGCTATGCTTTTGTCTCGTTTAATCGCCGCGAAGACGGGCAACGAGCGATGGACGCACTTCAGGGCTACGGGTAAGTGGACACTTGAGAGCTGCAGTACCCGTTATGTAACCCTTCCAGAAAAAGAGCGTTATTTGCGGGCTGCGAGAGATACAAGGAGAAAATGTCCATCGAGGCTTCTTTTGCTACTGTTATGTGCGATTGAGTGCTCTTAGGTAGCTTGAAAATGTGACCCTTGAAGTTCATTCTTCTTCTCAGCCGTCCTTTCAGCAGATTTCTTTTCAATTTCTTCTTGTGTTCGTGTTCGTGTTGGTGATTCTGCACACCACGCCCCTCCTTCCAACCTTTCTCGTCAACTTTTCTATACTTACGCACGCAATCGAAACAGTTACGACCATATGATTCTGAAGCTCGAGTGGGCTAAGCCCTCAGCGTCGAAAGGCGCCGGCACTGAGCCGACGCAATTCCGGTCGGGTTACGGCCAGGCCCTGGCCCAGGACACCAAAGAAAAGGTGAGCTACGCGTCGAACCTGACGTCAGTTGCTAGCGGGTCAGGCGGCGCGAGATTCGTCAACACGCGATTCTAAGAAAGTCGGCGGGGTTTGAGGATATATCTGACCGAAGCACGTAGAATGTTGCGGTGCTGAAGCTGAAGAGCCGGCTCAGGATGTTAGCTCGGTAATGCAGGCATCAAAGAGGACGAAATCAATGCAAATATTAAAGGTACCACAAGCATTCCGGTAGATGCTGCTGTTGCAGGTAGTACTGCCAACGATCCATTCAGTGGGTGTCTTGATAAATCATCTGCACGACACGACGAGAAAGTGTTCAAATCAAGTCCTTCGGCAGAGACGTGCGCGAGTCTCGAAAAGGACGGAGAAGAATCTCTGCCTAGTATAAGTGAGCAAAGAGACGGCTCAAAATGCAGACACGGACGAAGGGGCGAAAGTTCGGGCAGCTATGGAAGAAGTTATGGCAAAAGCAGCCGCAGAACACGCTGCCAAGGAAAAGTCATTGGCTCACGCAAAGACAGCCGCTAAGGTGACTGCTAAACCAAAATTGGCATGGGGAGGCGTGTTCGATGATGACTTCAGCGATGACGCGCCATAGATATAAAAAGGGCGTTCGTGCGTATGTATGCCTATCATTGACCCATAGCCCTTTAAGAAGTTCTAAACGGCCAGTGCAGTATTTTTACGTGCAGTGGCGATATTGGTATCCCAAGAAGGTGAGCTAGTTCTGGTTGGGGTTTCTGGTGAGCGCGGATGCGGGATAGCGCCTTAAAGCGTCCGAGGGGCTTAATCGTACAATTCCCCTCTATACTCTACACTAGCCTAAACGCAGAATTTTGACCACCTGGCTTGGCCCGAAAGAAATTCTCCCTCCCATGTACTACCTCTGCGATTTGTTGCTTAACAGTTTCCACTCCAGAGGGGGTTGGCTGAATAACATGCTTCCTGCCTTGTCTAAACTACCCCCTTTACGATACTGGCTTGCGCGCAACGCACGCGCGTAATCTTCCGCTGGTAGAATATTGGCTTCTGTGTCATTTGGATTTGTATGAGTTCGAGACAACGTCAAACTTAGGTGGGCTGATCTAAGGGCCCTGGCTACAATAACAAAAACAGAAGTATCAACAAAAGACAAAAGTGGAGAGCTGGGTTCCACTGCGGTTCTAACGCGGAATAAAATGCGGTTCTAAACGAGTGTTCATGTTTTGAAACAGGGATTATATAATCGAATCCAATACAATACAATGAAATCCACCGTTGCACAGTAGCAGAGAAATTGGTTTATAGCACATACGAAGAAGTTTGAAATTCTTGAACCCGGACTAGGGTTCTTGTACCGCCGATTTCTATATCCGCCTCGTGCGGCCACGCGTGACGCAATTCTACCCGCGGTGTGCGGTGCAACGCCTCCTCATTCTGTGCAATACCACCTTCGAGAAATAGAGGACGACCTGTCTTTTGAGAAATGGGCCAGGGAGTGCTTATAACAATTATTTGTATGAAGGGTGAAGAAGAGAGGAGAAAGGGGAGACCACTCCTCATCATTCATAGACCTGCGCCTCAAGCTTCCTTCGATTTCTTTCCGAAGGAAGCTTGAGACGTAGGTTTACGAATGATGCGGAGTCAGGGGAGACACGATAACATAAAGGAGGGACTAGAGCCCTCCACGGATTTTAATTTACCAGAGGAAAACCATTTCTTTAAGGGAGTGTCTTGAGCCCAAGAACCCAAGAACCCAAGAACAGAGACATTTTGAGACAGGCCCCGAAGGGCCGGAATTAGAAGACTAACAGGTAGAGAAGAAAAGCAAAGCAGCGTAAACTAGACCTAAGAAGCTAATCAGGCGCACAGTTCCTAAGGAAAATGCTTTTCCTAAGGAAAACCAAAATCCGTGAAAGGCTCTACCTACTTACTCTTGAGACCGTTCGGAACTTTCCGGGAAACCTACTTCAGGGTCTTCGAAAACTCTCGCTTTCACGTCTCGCCCGCCAGAACGCCAGAACCACGAATATTGTTTTTTCCTACAGATGAACAACAACCAAAGCAACACAATACAGACGACAGTACACACGAAGCACACAAACTTAGAAGAGATGGCAATGAGTGGACGTAAAGAAAAGTGGGGCGATGAGGAAGATGACGAGATGCCAGAGCCCGTGGAGACCCAAGTTGATGCCAAAGGGTTCAAGATTCGCACGGAATACATAGTGAACGACCGCAAGCAAAAGGTCAAAATCACCTCTAAAATCCGCGCGATTGGAGAGGTACAGAGGACGACGGTAGAAGTTTCCCCAAGGTTGGTGCGGCTACGAAAATTTGGGAACGCTCAGGGCGTAAAGGACGAGTCTAACGTGACTTTTCAGGACATGAACGAGGTCCTTATGCTTAGCCCGATGGACTCGAAGGCTGAAGACAATGGCCAGTCGTTTGAAAGTGTAAACAAAGCGTTCGGAAGCTTCCAAAAGAAGCAGCAATGGCGTGCGCTGCAGCGCAAGTACGACCTGGGCGAAGAGGCAGGCGAGGCCGAGAAACAGCCCAGGGCCGCCGCCGGCGTTGGTGGTCGCTTCAGTGGGCCCACGGGCGGCTTGGCGGCGATGGACACGGCGGGCGGCGGCGCAGGGGGCAAGTACGTGCCACCGCCAATGCGCGGCGCAGGAGGCGCTGCCATGGGTTCTTCGCTCTCCACAATGACCGTACAAGACGACCGAGATCAGAAGACCCTGCGAGTCAGCAACGTGAGTGAAGCCACCAAGGAAGCCGATTTGCAGCAGCTCTTTGAACCTTTCGGGAGCATTTTCCGCGTACACCTCGCCAAGGACATGAAAACCATGCAGCCCCGCGGCTATGCTTTTGTCTCGTTTAATCGCCGCGAAGACGGGCAACGAGCGATGGACGCACTTCAGGGCTACGGGTAAGTGGACACTTGAGAGCTGCAGTACCCGTTATGTAACCCTTCCAGAAAAAGAGCGTTATTTGCGGGCTGCGAGAGATACAAGGAGAAAATGTCCATCGAGGCTTCTTTTGCTACTGTTATGTGCGATTGAGTGCTCTTAGGTAGCTTGAAAATGTGACCCTTGAAGTTCATTCTTCTTCTCAGCCGTCCTTTCAGCAGATTTCTTTTCAATTTCTTCTTGTGTTCGTGTTCGTGTTGGTGATTCTGCACACCACGCCCCTCCTTCCAACCTTTCTCGTCAACTTTTCTATACTTACGCACGCAATCGAAACAGTTACGACCATATGATTCTGAAGCTCGAGTGGGCTAAGCTTTGTCTAA
>Ga0307971_1001677_pt1 | contig 11156 bp, 5 predicted proteins | sample OrgLakmetagen714_FD_201820 | JGI IMG/M metagenome (GOLD analysis project Ga0307971, IMG submission 201820) | Saline water microbial communities from Organic Lake, Antarctica - #714 | ecosystem: Environmental > Aquatic > Non-marine Saline and Alkaline > Saline | place: Antarctica: Organic Lake... | reverse complement strand
AAGAAGCTCGTGACATGCGGAACACGAAGTCCACTCGGCAGAGGTCAAAGTGTGCCTTTCAGCGCGCAAGGCGCCTATTGCTCTGCCCCTGAGCCATCAAAGGCTTTGACGGGACAGGAACTCCTTGCAAAAATATTCTTTGTGCTCATCATGCCATATCTTGCGACTGTCAAAGAAGAAAGGACTAGAGCCCAACCCAGATGGTGGAATGCAGAATGCAGCTGAATTTATTTTGTATTCCTGTGTGAATTCAATTGATATCACGGGTTCTGTATTGCACGCGAATTCCTGTACCGTCGCACCATCCACGGACGTCCATTATTCTGAAACCGTGTCGGTGTCTGGTCTCAATGAATCAGTGTAGTAATTGTGCTTATATATTCGGGCTGACTGCATCTCAAGAACCAGGACTAGTTCTTTCAAGATAAGCGCCAGCGAATGATAATCCAGAACATCTACTTCGAATGTGCGTGTTCACCGAGTCCGTTTCCTGGGACTTCCACCCCAAAGAAAGTCAAGTAGCTCAGGCCAAAAGAGGCCACATTGATGAGGCCTGCCAGCACGGCACTAGTCCGCGCCAGTGACTCTACAGAGTCAAACCCTGGTATGGAAAGCGCAGAGGGGCCAAGTGCAGCGGGTAACGCCACCGCCATCACCGAAAAGAAGGCCATGCCCCCCGCGGCCGGGCGAGCCCACGGGTGTTTCCCTCCCTGTAAAGTGCGAGGAGGCGCCGAGAGGTTGACCAGAGACCACAGGTAAGGAGCTGCCGCCAAGTGCAAGGCGAGCAACCGCGGCAAGCGGCTTTTCGTGTACAGGGTCAGGGCGAGCCACCCCGTGCCGAGTGCGTCCCCCATGCCGTCCAACTCCGCGCCCAGTTTCGTTTGTTGGGCCAAGGCACGAGCCAGGAACCCATCGAGGAGATCTAAGAAAACGAAGCAGAAGCCAAGCAAGCAAACGATCCAATCCTCGAGCCCTAAGACTGTTGGTGCTGCTGCTGCTGTTGCTGCTGTAATTAAGGGATTCTCAGCCTCCGCCAACGTCGCTGGAGGTTTGTGTGGCCCCGTGCGCATTGCTACCACAACCACGCCGGCAATCCGCAGAGCAGTGACCAAGTTCGGCATTGTCCACACTTGCGGCTCGCGTTTCTCCACAAGCTTGAGAAAGAGGCGGCAGAAACTGACTCCACCTAATAGCGCAGACAGTCGAGGCCCCTTGTCGGCTAGCACGTCAAGCAAAACCCCTAATAGCGAAAGCGCGCAGTGTTCAGCCTGCCACGCCTTCCGGAAGCAAAAAAAGAAGTAGGTGCATGCAGGAAATTAATTCAATGGATACTGCTTTAATGCTAGCTATAAGAAAAGTGCGTGAGGGATGAATACTTTGTAGGTGCGTTCGAAGTCGTAGCGATTTCCAAGGGCATCCTTCTCGCGCAATTTGCGTAGCCCGCGAGTCCATGAAAACATTATCAAGCTAGGTTAGCTTGCTTTTGAACTATGTGAATCTTCTCGTCCACTTCTCTAGTCTGACTATCGATATCAGGCGTCTTTTGATCGACTAAGAGCTAGCTTATAAAAAAGCTAGACAAGTGCTATAGTCAAGCCTGCTGTCATTTTTTGCGTCTGCGAGCAACTGCACATCAAAGGAATCGCGATACAGGGTGGGAGTTGCAGTACTTGAGTCGCGAAAATGGATTCGTTCATCGGGTAGATCTAGCTAGCTAGCTAGGATCTAAGTTAGGTGAAGATGCGAAGCTATGGCACAATCTTCGTCGCGTCTTTGGTGGTAAGCATGGGTGTTCTGTATAGGTATCAACAACTCATAAGGACGACAGATTTATTGAAGTCAAGCGTCAATTCTTTTTTCTGCACAATTAAGCTTATTTAACCTCTTATGCTCCAGATTAATACCGCTGTCGCATGGCTCCGTCAGCTTCCGATCACTCGCGCCAGTTATAATTTGGGCAAGGTTCGTTCATCGTCCTTGCGCGGCACTCAAAGTTTCGATACAGGCATCGCAGATGGGTCATTTATTGTGCACGGGCTCTCTGTTAGCCCTACCGGCTTCGTAGCTCTGTTGCGCAACTCAACTGGCACATGCTTTGCAGTACCTATCGATCACGAAGATAGCCAGACGGCGAATAGCCCTGAAGCACTAACCCTTCTGCAGCTATTTCAAGGCATTGATATGGCTGGCTTTTTACTGCCTCCTGATGTTTTGAGCGTGCGCTACGCTGAGGATCGAGACTTGAGCATTCACTACAGTGGGACAAATCATAGCTATGCCACGGCGTCACCTTGGTTGCGGGCGCGATGTTCCGATCAGCTGCCTAGAATTCAACTGCTCAAAGTTTCTGCGCGCCAAGAGACTACTAAAGACAGTAATTATTATGAACCGGTCTTCAACTTAGAATGCGCGCGCGTGGCCGGTGACAGCCTTTCTACGGTGTCGGTCCGTAGTCCTTCACCTTTTGAAGCGGTCGCTCTCTCGCTTCGCCACAAGGTAGACATAGAATTGGACGCTCTTGGTAGCGCTGATTTCTTCTCGGAAGCCGAGCTACAAGTGAGATTTCCTCAATGGCGCTCAGAGGCCGATGCGGCTGCACAGGATGCGCGAATTAAGTCAAGCATAAAGTCAACCATTGAAACCTCGAGACTTGAGGCAGCCCTCAATATTGCGCGGGACAAGGGCGACAGGGCTGCTGAGAAAAAAATTAGAGCAGCACTCCGAGCCATCGACGGACGGTCCGCTGCCAGCTTGCCAGTGGTTGATGGGGAGGGAGAGGATGGTCCCGCGACGAATTCTATCTCAGCTGCAGCTTCAGCTTCAGCATTAGCCGAGGCAGCTGATGAAAATCCTAATGCAGACGAAGAATTAAGCGATCAAAAGTTCTCACTAAAAAATGATGACGATGATATTCAAAATGATGGCGATGGCATTGAGATCTAATTCCAATTCATTTTGAAATGTAGATAATAAATTTGATGCAAACTCCTCTGGTTAGCTCGGGGGTATCTCAATAGCGAGAATATTAAACAAAGTATCCTGCTATCCCAAAATCGATTGCGGGTCTTAGATTATAGATTGCATACAGCAAACTTTGTCCATACTTCTAGAAATTTACGAATAAGAGCAAGTCATAAGTCATTATCCTTCCTCAAAGAGCCACAATGCGACTCTCTCAACAGCTGCTTTCTTTTGCGCAGAAGTTTTTGGGTCTTCAAACCCTGCTTCGCCAATCCACTCCTTTAAAAGAGATGCAAGAACCAACTCCGAAATGACCTCTTCCTTTCCTTGGACGTGATCGTCGGTGGACTTTAAGAAATGTCTTGACAGCACCTCTCTTGCGCCATCCAGGTCAAACGCCTCGCTTACAAGCTCGTCCATAATTTCTTCTTTGAGGCCTTCAATTCTTTTCTTCATCATAACTTTGCCTTCTTTGCTTTCAAAGTAGACTTGAACTTCATTTTTGACCGCCGTTCCTATCTCCTTTTGCGACTGCATGAGCCCAACTGTGTCGTCCGCAACCTTGGACACTATGTTTGATGCTCTTGCAGCCTCTTCAGCTGCTTCCTGTTCATCCCTGGCAGTCTTTTCAGCTGCGTCCTTTTTATCTCTCGCTGCCTTTTCTGCTGCTTCTCTTTCATTTCTGAGTGCCTTCTCAGCTGCTTCTTTCTCATCTCTAGCTGCCTTCTCAGCTGCCTCTCTTTCATCTCTAGCTGCCTTTTCAGCTGCTGCCTGTGCATCTCTAGCAGCCTTCTCAGCTGCTTGCTTTTCATCTCGAGCTTCCTGCGCATCTCTAGCAGCCTTCTCAGCTGCTTCTTTTTCATCCCTGGCTGCCTTCTCAGCTGCTTCCCTTTTATCTCTTTCTGCCTTTTCAGCTGCTTCCTGTGCATCTCTAGCTGCCTTCTCAGCTGCCTCTCTTTCATCTCTGGCTGCCTTCTCAGCTGCTTCCTGAACCTCTCGGGCAACTTTCGCTGCCTTTGCATCACGCTCTTGTTTATTGCGAAGGCGTTTTTTCATCAACATCGCTGCGTGCACTGCAGCAAGTATCGCCGACTCGTGCTCCTTCCTGAGCGCTAACCGCATCGCAGCAGCCTTTTGCTCGATTTCTTCCGCTTCTTTTGCTGCCGCTGCAGCCTCTTCAGCTTCCCGAACGATGCGTTCTTGCTCTTTCAATGCCTCCGCAGCACGAGCTCCAGCTTCTGCTTCAAGTTGCTTGCTCAAAGCCTCTGCAGCTGCTACCGCTCGCTCGTGGGCTTCTTTAATCGCTTTTCTTTCCAAGTGAGACTTGCGCATGGCTTTGAGCCGTGGTATCGTCTTAAGTGTTGCAAACGGAGAGACAATGTCGTCCTTCTTTGGCTCTTCTGGCACGTTTTCAACCTCATTGTCACCAAGTTGCTCACTTTCAGGCTCTCCTTGATGAGCCACTTCAGGAGTGCTGGCATCCTGGGTCACTCCAAAATCCTCCGCTGTGATCTGCAAATCCACCTGATCATCGTCTTTGCCGCTTTCGTCCTCTAAATCATTATTCACAAGCTTAGGGTTACTGCCCTTCCATCCCCAATCTGTTGGGCGGGCCACTTTATTCGTGGCGTCCGTCTCCTTTGTCCAATTTTCTGCACTGACGATTTGAATTTGATCACCAGACATGCTCGTGACATCGTCATCGTCGTCGCTTTCGAATGAATCATACGTGACGTCTGACACTCGAGTTAAGTCGCTTTCAGAATGAGCACGTGTGATTTTCCTAGTACCGTTGTTGCCTTGCCGCATGAGTTTAGTCCGAGTGCGCGCCTTGTGCCCTCGAGCCATTCCCTGAAGCAAGACAGCCGCCTCGTGCTCGTCGCGCAGTGCTTGGATTCTACGTTGCTCGTCCTGATTTCTTTTCGCAGCACTATAGCTTTCGTCAGCGCGTAAAATATCTCGCGCAGATTGTTCTCTCTGTACCAAGTGCAGCTTTAATGAGCGTTGCTTATTTGCTTTTGCTCCTCCGAGTATACGTTTAAGCTCATCCAGGGTCGAAACGTTGTATCCATCGGCTGCATCGATGTAATACCCCACTTGAAGTCCCAATCTCTCAGCCTGTCCCTCTGGAAGGACGCGCATGACGAAATTGTCGCTGTCGATCTCCATGCCCAAGCGCTTCGTTGGATCAAGTGTAACCTCAACGCTGGTATCAAGATCAGGGCCTGTTAGGCGACGGCGAGCCACGATTTCATCCTCGTTCTCTGTAGAAGCTTTCGTTGACGTCGTAGTCAAGCCTCCATTCTTACGGAACCATGCCATAAAATCGTTCCAAACGATAGTATTGCCCGCCCGGCGGTCAACAATTCTTGCCAGAATGCGCACCTCGTTGAAGGTCAACGCCACACCCATAACTTCCTTCACGCTCTTTCGAAACGAGTTCATGTCCATTGGATTCTTGCCAAATTTGTTCTGCCTCTTGGGCAGCGTTATGGTTTGGGCCACTTCAGCCATTCGCTGCACGAGAGCGTCTCGTTGAATGTTCATCTCAGTAGCCTTCTCCAAAGGGCTGGACTTTGAATGAGGAACTCGAGAGGCAACGGCTGGCCTAAAACATGCGTCTCTCCTTTCAGGCGACACATCATTATGGTTTAGTTTCGCTTCGGTGTTCGCACGCGAATGCGCAAGCAAGCCCACTTCGCGAGCGGGTATGTTCGACGCGTTGCTTCGGAGCATGTCTTCGGTGCCCTCCAATGCCGACAGCAACTTCGCGCGGCGCTGGGGCGACAGCTGGTGCAACATGGAGAGCAATTCGACCTCACTGGCCGCAGCATCGCGAACTTTCCGAACCTTGTCGTCGGTCACTTCTCTAGGACCTTTCGGCGGCGATGATGAATCAGCAACAGGCTTCGGCAAGTGCGCCTCTCGTCGTATCTTGCGCGGTTTTCGAACCACATCCTCAGTTTCTAAATTGCTCCCGTCAGACTCTTGTTGGGAGTAAGGAAAACGAGCTCTTGATGGTTCACGATATTTCTTAGGCGTTTTCTCAACCTCAGAATCTCGCATAACTTTTTTTGGGTTTCGCCCACCACCTCGAATTGGAGCACCATAAATGCCTTGCTGGGCCCGCGGAGCAGCAGCTACCGCCATCGACGCATTTTCCGCTAATGTGCGAGGATCGACCCGAGTGTTTGTCGCCGGTTTCATCGGAGGGCGTCGAACTCTTTCTTTTGAATGATAGTCTTTGTCGTACTCATAGTGGTGGTCCGCAGTTTCTGCTTCGAGCCGCGCTTGTCGCCGGGCCTCTTGCATGCTTCGACGCTCTTCTCGAAGCGGCTTGTGCTCAGACCGCAGTGCACCATTCCCACCGATGTAGCTTGGTTTCAATAAAATTGGATGAAGATCCGCAGGTCTTCGTGCGATAGGCCACTTTCTGTCTTCTTCGTCATCATCTTCTGCGACTGTTACTTTTTGTTGGCGTCTCCTCCTTTGCGCTTCAGCCTGGCGGCGGGGGTCTTCTCTACGGCGTGGAGCTCGCAATGCCTCACCTTTACTGAGGGCCTTCTTCTGCACGCTTGCTTTTCGCAGTTTTCTTTCGCGTGGCTCGCCAGGCTCTTTTGGATAATAATTCCTCTCTTCAGTAAAGCTAGCGGGGACTCCTTGATTGAGCCTAGGAAGTCTGTCGTTGGCGTGGGTGGGCTGAGCTCGTACAACTGCTGCAACGGCTGCTGCTACTGCATCAGCGGCATCGTAAGACGCTCCTGCTAGAAGAGCAGCTTCTTTCGCAGCTCGGGCCTCTGCTACAGTTGGAGGCCGGGCTAGGGTATCTTGCAGTACGACCAGAAGTTCTTCCTGTTGTGCCCTCGTCAAATGGTAAGGAATTTGGCGGTGATCTGATGAATCATCGGACATAGTCGAAGGCGCTACGATCAAATTGAGTAGTGATGTCTGCTTTAGAAAGGGTTAAGATTGGTGAACAAGCCTATCGTTTAGCAAGGCCATCTTGCTCCATTTACTCAAAATGAGAAACGGCCATTGTAACGGGTTTCCGAAGCTCCGCTATTTTTTTCTTCTCTTTTTCTTTTCTCCCCCAACAAGTGAGGATCTCGAACTCACGACTCATAGCGACGGGGAGACAATCATACAGAATGTAAGTTAGCGAGTTAAGCGAGCTCTCGGGCACAAAGTAGGTGATTGATTGATAGGAGTAGGAGCAAACACGCACTAAACTTAAACAAAATACTGCAATACCAATCAAGCAGCGGCCAGTGAACGCTTCTGCCTGTATATAGTTTTAGCCTCTGTGCTATATGGCTTCGTGAACTTCAGGAATAAGTTCTACCAGTAACAATCATTGTTCATTCGCTCTATAAGATCTCTGGAGGACGCATACCGATAAGCTGGCATCTGACTAGGCGCATACGAGTTTAATCAACCAAATACAAGCTCCGGATATTTTCTGTATAAATCACTATAGGATTTGTCCTTGTTTTTAGCCTACTCTTCGAAATAATGTCAATCTATGAGGATGTTGCACTGGCCGATTTCCGCTATGACGCAGATGCCCTTATGTACTACTACAACTGCCCCTGCGGAGACCTGTTCGAAATATCACTTGACGAGCTGCACGAGGGTGAAGATGTAGCTCTCTGCCCTTCATGCTCCCTAAAAGTTCGGGTGCTATTTGAAGAGAAAGATTTGCCGCCTCTCCCAGATGCTCCTTGTGAGCCAGATGCTTGTGACTCAACCAGAAGAATCGAAGAGCCGCCTGCCATTGCGGCGAAGTAAGCCTACATGGCATGTGATTGTCTTGACCGATTTGTCTTCTTATTCAAAATCACAGTCGCAAATCAATCGTGTATAGCCTGTATCTACGTGTTGCCCATACCCATACTGCACTGCATTTGAATTTCTAATGCCGGGTGTCTGGATCTAGTTCTTTGTTCAGCCGATAAGGAAGTCTAGGAAAGAAGAGGTGATATTGCTGACGCATATGTAGGTTTTCTTAAATCCAACGTGGAATGGCAAGACACAGAGCAATAGCGATTCGGCATCCCGCAATAAGAGAAAAAAAAACAAGAAACAAGAGCTTGATATCAATATGAACACTTAACAAGAATAAGTTGTGTCCGTAGCATGTGCCGTGCCAGCCTTTATCATGCCTTTCGTCATCACAATAATTCGGCCACTCTTTGCCGAAGGAAAAATATCATGGGCCTTTAACTCGAACTCGAACTAATACAAACCCAAATGACACAGAAGCCAATGATGCGGGCAGAAGGGCAGAAGCCTCTATGACTTCTACAACAATCTTTTCGGATTCTTCGTTGGGCTGGCCACATTGCTCGAATGCCTATGACTCGGGCGCCGCGGCAGCGCGGCAGTTGCTTACTAGCTGGTTACAGTAACCAAGAAAACCCACGGAGCTATACTGGGTTTGAGACAGGCCCCGAAGGGCCGGAATTAGAGGACTAACAGGTAGAGAAGGAAAGCAAAGCAGCGCAAACTAGACCTAAGAAGCATCTAATCAGGCGCACATGCCCGAGTGGTTTTCCTTAGGTTTTCTTTCAGCGTTGTTAGTAACCACCTGGTCTTCTGCTGAGCCGAAGTGGGTAAAACCCTGGAAAACCCGCGGTTTTCTTGGTTACTGGTTGGTAAGCAGTGAGGTCCAAATGCGACACCAAAATACACGCAGACCTGCTGTAATAGAAATGATTACCAATATTGAGTGGCCTCGTCTTAATCAATCGCGTTCATATATAAGACAAGAGGCAGCAGCACCTAAGCACCCTCCAATCGTTATCGCAATCGGCCTGCTGCATCAAAGGAGATGCCCTACTTATTTGTACAATGCCTGCTGACTGGACTTCAAGCGCCTCCTTGCGTGCCTCGTTTGACCACCCTTATTCGCCGAGCTTCATACCCCCTTTAATTTGCTTGCCAAAAAGCGCTTCCTTCATTTTGGCCTTGCTCATCACCGTCTTGAGAATCTTCAAATCCGCGACGTTCGCCGTGACCCACCTCTGAGCTTCTGGGGTGCAAGCTTCATAGACGAAACGGTCCAAGCTCAAAGCGGCCAAATTATGCAGTTCAGTGAAGAACAAGCCTTGCTGGACCAGGTCGTTGCCCAAGTCGATGTTGTGGTCCAGCGACAGGCGCTCCAGTGCGTTCACGAACCGCAGCGTCATCGGCAAGCGAACGAGCTTGTTTTTGCTCAGGGTGAGCACGCGCAAGTGGCTCCAGCCGCTCACGTTGTCGGGCAGCTTCTCGAGCTTGTTTTCGTGCAACTGCAACGACTCGAGCGTGGTCATGTGCGCAACGCTGTCGGGCAGCGCCGTGAGCTGGTTGCGCGCACACCACAAGTGCTTCAGCTTCGGAAGCTCTCCAAGCCGCGACGGCAACGACGTCAAGTGATTGTCGCTCACGTCGAGCTGCAGCAAGTTCACCATGCCGAACAGCGACTCCGGCAAGTCCGGGCCGAGTTTGTTGTCGTTCGCTGCCAAACTTGCGAGGCTCGCTAAGTTGCCGATCGAGTCGGGCAAGAACGTCAAGTGGTTTCCGAAAATGCAGAGCTGTTTCAAGGACTCCAAATCCCCCATGTCCTCGGGCAATGAGGTCAAAAAGTTCCGTTGCAGCCAGAGGGCTTCGCAGGTCGCGAGCCCAGGAAGACCCGCTGGCAAAGTCTAATCATTTAAGAAGAGAGCGAGAGCAGGGCAGGGTACAGAAGAAGAAGAAGAAGAAGAAGAAGATTTTAAAATAAGTAATAAAGAAGAAGCGAAGAAGACTGCCTATGCCTTCGGAGGGAAAAGAGCACACATGCTCACTGACCTGGAGGTGGTTCACACCAAGGTTGAGCCTTTTCAGGCCCACTAAATTGCGCGTGCTCTTAGATCCGCGCACGCCTCGGCCAAAGAAAATCGGCAAGAAGTCAATCTGTAGGTATGGTTGGCACATTAGCATAAGGAGAAGTATACAAGGAGAAATATTTTCAGGATAGAAGGGATTTGCAGCAAATGGAACCTCCTAAGTAGATACTGTAGAGCTTTCCGAGCAAACACAGTACCCACGTGAAGAAACGCACCTTGTTGTGCTCTGCGTCGAGATAGTTTAAATTTCGGAGGCGAATCAAACCCGGAGGCAAGCTAGTTAGGCGGTTGTGTTGCAACTCAAAGCGCTCCAATAACTTCAAGTTGCTTATCTAAAAGACCGAGAAAAGTGCAGCATGTCCACACAAAAGACGTTGTTTCACGCGTTAGACTACACAAGACAACGCAGTAACTGACAAAACATTGGCTGGAGTTGTACGTAAACACTCCTAAAATAAAGAACCAATCAACTGCAATGACAATGAGCGAACGCGTATGCTGTAGTACTGACCGCGTCATCGACCCGAAAGATCCGGCAGCCGTGGAGCACGAGCCGCTTCAGCCGGAACAAACTTCCGAAATCTTTCGACACCTCGGTGATGCCCAAATTGCAGGACAGGTCGAGCATGGACAGGTAAGTCAGGCCGCTGAACGCACTGCGCGGCAACCCATTGTCCCCGAGGTCGCAGTCGTGCAAGTTCAAGTGCTTCAGGGTGGTCAAATTCCCAAACCCAATGGGCAGCTCTGACAAAGGGTTGTGAGACAAGTCTACGGAGGTTTTCCCGCGGAAGTACTTCAATTCCGTGTTCGGCAAGTCTTGGACGCCTTGGCAAGCCCAATCTAGGTTCGGCCCATTGCTACCTTTCCTGCTATTGTCGTGATCGACCTTCGTCACCTGGTGCGTTCGCTTGGGTACACCGTGCTTTTCACGCAGGCCAGCTATGACGGCAGCGGGATCGGTACCCCACCCACCTTCAGGCAAATTAAAGCTTGGCGTAGGTGGCGAGCTTAGCTTCTGGGCGCGGCGCACCACCGCGGCGATGACTCGCGCACTGAAGCTGGGTTTCTCGAGCTGCAGTTGCGCTGTTTTCCACGCCCGGTGGTCCCCGGTATATTCTACGGTCGATAAGCGTTCTGGCGCTGGTGGCATAACTGTCAAGGGAGCTTCGGCTGATGCTCCTGTCGGTGAAGAAGATGGTTCGAACTCTTGAAGGGCAACCTCATTGTTGCTGTCTCCAATCTCTCCACTGGCATCTAGGATTGGTGATAAAGTTGGAGAGAATTCAACCACTGCCAAGTCGCTTTCCTCGACCGTAGCGGGCGCATCCG
>Ga0307971_1001676_pt1 | contig 11158 bp, 18 predicted proteins | sample OrgLakmetagen714_FD_201820 | JGI IMG/M metagenome (GOLD analysis project Ga0307971, IMG submission 201820) | Saline water microbial communities from Organic Lake, Antarctica - #714 | ecosystem: Environmental > Aquatic > Non-marine Saline and Alkaline > Saline | place: Antarctica: Organic Lake... | reverse complement strand
AAAATGCGACAAGCAAAGGAAAGCGGTTAGCTTACCATCAAATGAAAGAGGCCTGTAACTTCATCAGCGGAGAGCTCCACGTCAAAGAGCGACTGAAATCAGTAGCGGTAAAATAAGTTCATCTCGGGCACGTCAAGAACCATGGCACCACCGTCAGCATCCATCTCGTCAAAAACCGCGCGAATCGCATGCATGCGCTGATGGTTGAGAGGAAAAGGGGCGCGAGAAGAATGATACAGGATTGTCAAAAATATCGTGAGGAACACATTATGAGTGCATACAAATAATTGCAGCAGATTGTATCTGCCGGGAAAAAGACAGATATAAATTCGTTTCCATGGCAAACGATTCCATTCTACCTCTGGGTCAAAGAAGTCAGGCAACTCCTTGCTCGCTTTGTCGATCACTTCCTGCATTCCCGTGTACATTTCTTGGAGCTGTTCCGCGCGATACGTAGCTTCATTGAACGAAATCGAGACAATGCCCACTAGCACCACCGGCAAAATGTACGACCCGCACACGATGATGAACAGCATGACTGGCACGAAGAACCACCCCCACGCCATCGAATCTTCGCACCTGCATCAATAAGCAAAGAAAAGATGAATGAAAGAAGTGCCTCGAGTGTTCAAAAATCAAATAAGCGCTTTATAATGAGGCAACAGACTTCATAGCCTCATTTAGCCTCGCTTTCGATTTCTTCAAGAGCTGCTTGGAATTTAAAGTTATAATGCATTATCTCACCGAATGTGCCGGCCAACCGTATCAGGCAAGTCCGCGGTAAAGTCGTACGCTGGGAAGGTGCCACACCCGAAGAGGCCCAAGTTCATGATTTGGTCGGTAGTGTCCAAAGTTTGGACTCGAAGACCTGATGAGGTATGTCATAACCACAAGAGAGTAATAAAAAAAGTTATGAGATCAAGAGAAAGCGAAACAGTCAACCAACTTAGTATATCCAACCGCGAGGATTCCTATTTGCATTTGGTATCTGCCCCAGTGAACTACTTGCCAGTGAACATGGCCCGGCCTAAGGAGCCGTAGTGGAAAGGATCGGTGTTTTTGAAGAAGAGCATCATGGAACAGGCCTGGCATAGGGAGAGGGTAGAAGATAATTAAACCAAACGTGGTGACATAGTAAGAAAAACGAGAAAGCATGGAGTTTTAGGAGTGAATTTGCGCATGCACGGCGTATGTAATGTAAACAGGCATACCGTAATGTAATTGAAGACCATAAGTAAGATCACTACCCAGCCGACAGCACTGAACCCACTGATGAGAGCTTCAACAATGGCGCGCAGCCTCGGCAGGGCTTTGGCCAACCGAAACACGCGCAAGAGACGTAAGAGACGAAGCACGACCACGGGAAAGGCTTCGAAGATGATTCGAGCCGGCGTCATTTCGATAAAACCAATGCAGACCACGAAAAAGTCTACCAAGAGCATCAATAAGAAGATTGACACAATGAGGTTAGAGGACCACGATATCACACTTATCGTGAATGCAATAATCTGAGACATGGTCAACACACGATGTTCTTTATCTCATTAAAATTTACCGAGACAATTCCAGGATCCCGCTTCTGGGTCTTTGAAATAACGCATGGGGTATACGCCTTCGGCGAATATTTTCACGCCGCACTCAAAGGTGAACACCACCTGCCCTATGATTTCCATCGCCACCGACGCGGGCAAGGCACCGCCGTTGCACCAATGCTGAGCCTTAGTGTCGATTCCTTTCTCGAGGCGGTTGATTTCATGCACTTTGAACCGCTCGCAGTGCAAGAACTGGTCCGTTTCAACCCCAATCCACACCGCCACCAGAACGATGGTCGCGGTTACCATGGTGGTAAACCAAGTCGATTGCGAAGTAGCTCGGCTCCAAGTAACGACGTCTTGGAATACGCGGCCATAGAAAGAATCCGCTGGTGGGTTCCACGGATGGACGTCCTCGAGGGCTGTGCGCGTAGACGCGGGATTCAATTGAAGTAGATGGCAGACAAGAAGTAAAAACAAAAGAGAAAAAACGACAATTGAGCAATTGAGAAGAAGGGCTCCAAGAAGTAGAAGAAGTCAACACTGGAACACCAGAATGTCTGGCGCGCATGGATCTTCATAGCATCACTATTCTATTCGTGGGTTGAATACGCAAGAAATTGAAGTAATAAACGATGCTTACCGCAGTCAATTTTTTCTTTCAGGCTGGTTTTCTTGGTACCCTCCAACATGTCCATAAACTCTTCCACGTCTTCCGCAGCTTCTTCCAAGGCGTCTCCCGCAGCGTCCACCATATCTCCCCAATCCTCTGCCACGGACTCGACCATATTGTCCATGCTGTCCAAAAGCCCGAGTTTGTGGTCGGGCACTTCTTCTTTGGCTTCAACACCATCAATGGTCTTCGTGGGGTACTGACGAGGATTGACACTTTTTACTGGCGTGCCGGAAGACGACGACGGTGGCGCGGAAGAAGGAGAAGAAGAAGTCTTACCCTGAGCTCCCTGCTTCATTTTAGCAGCTTGTGCTTCTTTCTTTATCTTTTGCTTGTCCTTGTTGGCTTTCTTGGAATTCGCTTGGTTGGCCTCCAATTTCGCTAAATATTGCTTCATTTTGTTGTCACGCTTCATCTTTTCAAAAGCTTCAAACATCCCCATGCTGATAACGCCGATGAACAGGGACATGATCACCCAAGACGAAAGCACCAGGAACACTTGAAAGTAGACAAAGGTGAAAAACGGGTTGGCTTCGCTGGTCAGGCAATGGAACCCCTGAAACGAGCCTAGCTTGGTGCGGTACATGTAAGGCTGGTCGTCGCTGTATGACGTGCCCGTGTAAATCTCGCAACCGTACCTGGCCGCAACGGAATAAAATTTGAAGTAAAACAACCATCGCGTAAACAATACCAGCACAAGAGAGAGAGAATGAGTAAAACAAGCAACAAATTTTAGAGTTCGTTTCTCAGTCTCGCATACCAAGTCGTGTACGCAATCGAAGTCCATGACGCGAGAGTTGACACTTGAAACAAGGAAAGCATCGCGCTTCCCACGTGTCCAAAGCGCGCTGGGTCATTCGAGCCCAAGAAAATCACGCCAATGATGGCAAACAAGTAAATCACGAGAAAGAGCAGCATCAAAATGTAGGTCACGCTCTTGAATCCTTCTAGTAAGCCCAGCACAATGACTCGCAACTGAGGAACGCCCTTGATGAAGATGAGCAACCGCACTAGCCGCAACATCCGAAGAAAACCGATGGCGGAACCACTGCTGTTGCCCACGAAAGCCCAGGACAACAGCACGATGGCGAAGTCAAAAGAATTGAAGGCGCCGTTCTACAATGAAGACACAGGCAAACGCCATCGCCGAAGGGAGCAACAAGCACGATAAGATAACGACGAAGGGGGGCAAAGGTTTGCAAAGACAGCAAGGATAAGAAATAAAGTGCAAGCAGGGCAAGAGTAAGCCAAGGGTATGCACGAAGAAAACTCGAAACAAGTGGGCTGATTTGATATCAGGGTAACCCTTCATTGTTACTTGGTTGTTAAGGCCACTCAAGGTCGAAAGCTCGACCGTATAATTGAGATTATAAAAATGGCGAAGTGTTCGAAACGAGGAAGATTCTGAAGGAAAAGGATACTTACTTCAGGGTCTGTGAAGTATCTCTCTGGTTTGTACCCTTCAGCAAGCAGCTTTACGCCACATTCAAATGTGAACACCACAAGCGTACCAAAGGAGACCGCGCTCACAAACGTTTTAACGCCAGGGTCACCTGCGTGTGGCACGGAAAAGAATCGACGAAGCAAAGTAGAAAAGTAGAGACTCAGGTTAAAAGGCTGAGTGTTGCACTGATTTGCAGGGGCTGGTTTACGCACATGAGTGCACATCCTAGTGTTGAATATTATTACGAAAATGACCCCTCCCCTAGCCATCCAACAGCAAGTCTGAAAATGCCCCATTTCCTCCCCCCCTTTTTTTAAAATAGAAAATATGACAAAATGAATGTATGCCACGATTTTAACTGAATGAGCGAACAAACTACGCACCTTCGTTTTCTAAGTCAACGCCTGTAGCGATGCCAATAAGCAAAATGTTGCACATGATGAATGCCTCAAACCAGCTCTGTGAAGTGAAGTACTCATATGCTAGCCACCCGTAGTTCTCGTACGCATGTGGACTGTCCCGTAGCTCGCGCTCCTTTCGATGCTGCGTTGTCTCGATGATATTGAGCTGCGTGTCGGCGACGTCTTTATCAGGCAACTTCATCGCGAAGAACTGCATCCATGGTGGAAAGTTTTTCTTGAGAAATTCGGCATCACGTGTGCGCTTGATAGCTTTCTTATAAGCAGCAGACGCCGCATTATCTTGAGACATGGCGCCCTAAAACTGAGTGCACGGATACGGGCGAGCTCTTCTGATGAACTCGGATTAGGTCAATGTCCCATCAATGGTCCCATTGTGAACGATTTCACAGTTCACGATTTCGTACGCGGGATTTTTCAGACCCCAAGAGGGGGGGGGTCGGGGATCGAGGAGGAACAATGTTGCCCTAGTATGGTAGAAGTGAATAATATCCCGCTGGGCCAAACAATCGTGGATTTACGCCCTTCAACCAGTCAGTCGATTCCATAAACGTCACTTCCACACAAATTCAACCATGCAAACCACCGCCATCCTCCTCGCCCTCATTGGCTCCGCTGCTGCGTTCGCGCCTATGCGCGGCGCTGTGATGCGCACCGCTGTCAAGTCAAACTTCAAGGTCACCTTGAACGACCCTGGTGGCGTGCAGGTAACACTCATGATCCCCTCACTGGTTACCACGTATACACGTTCTTGTGGTGACGTCCACATCAAGCTTGTGCCACGCGCGCACTTCCCGAGCGCGCGCTACAACAAGCTGACAATTCAATTTCAATGCGCTTTCATTCGGTTGTTATCTGAGCTGAATGGTTTGTGTCGATGTCCTGTTGCCATTTGTTTGCCGATGGGTAGCTCTGTACTCTTCCGAGGTTGACGAAGTTCAACACATACCTCTCTGCCCTCTCCACTTCGCCCAGTCCCGCCTCACTGTTCAAGCGTTCATCTTCCTTCCTTTGAATGTATTTTGTTGCGTAGACCATCGACGCCCCTGGCGACCAGTACATCCTCGACGTGGCTGAGGAGGCCGGCATTGACCTGCCTTACTCGTGCCGCGCCGGCGCGTGCTCCACCTGCGCAGGCAAGGTGGAAGCCGGCGAAGTGGACAACTCCGAGCAATCGTTCCTTGACGACGACCAGCTCGCTGCTGGCTTCACCCTCACCTGCGTGGCGTACGCGGCGTCGGACTGCACCATCAAGACCCACGCTGAGGACGACCTCTTCTAAATAGCACACGTGGCTGGTCTAAAAAAAGGCAGGCGCATATGAAAGCACAGCGACCTCCTTTGTTTCTTTCTTGTAATCTAAATGAAATACCCTTAGTGCCCACTGAACCGGTTCACGTGCGCCTTTCAAGGGGTTCCGTGCACTGGCGGTCCATGTTTGACCGCAGTGGTCTGTGGTCTCTAGAATAAATTATAATTAAATGATAACCAATTATTAATCATTAATCTCCGTATTTACCGCGTTTTGTCTTTTAATGGGCGAATATCGAATGCCGGGACGTGCTGGGCGGCGGACCAGCACCTCCTTCGAACTTCGAACATACAAACTCTTTGAGCTTTGAGCTTTTGTAAACACAACAAACGCTGAAACGCTTCAACTTCAACGATCAACGTTCAACGCTTCCGCTTCCCGGCTTCCCGGCTTCCCGCGCGCTTCGCTTCGACGAGTTCAACCGGCGGGATCTAAAACTCAAACTCAAACTTAGTGAGGTGAGAGGTGAGGGTGAGGTGTTTTGTTTTGTTTTGTTTGACTGTTTGGGATTTTTTAAGATCGCCGGTCGTTTACGACCCGTCGTGCAATTTTCACCTCTTTATAGCGTTCGAGGCGCCAATTCTTGGCGCAGCATCCACCACACGGGCTTGTAGTCAAATCGCCTGGAAGGGCAATGCGGCATGCCTTTTCGCTAGCACGTTTAATTTAACTCCGTGCATGAGTCTTTGTCTGTGAATGGTTGTCCAGGATAATTTCGAGGAGAGTATTGACTGCAAACTCCGATGGAACTCTGATGGCTTTGAATCCTGAACCGCATTGCTGGACATCAAATGTGGCGATAATTTCTCGCTTGGCCCTGATGCCATTGAGAAAATCGTAGCTACCCTTCAAGTCACAGCCTTGCCCTCAACAACTACACAGTCCACTGCCCATGCTATGTTTTTTACAGCCTGCGAGAATGCCGAAGCTACCAAAGCGCCACTTTTCGCTCGCGGCATCGCTCGCACGGACCCTAGCGGCGGCGGTGTTGCGCTGGTTTTCCATGCAGCTCCACGCCCACCATCGGATCCCACATACTAACTTCCTACCTAGTATTCTCTTGGGCGCCACGCTGTTCCCCTAAACGATAGCCCCGCCCTCTTTTTTTCTTCTACATGTGAGACACAGCCATGAACGGTAGGAATCTGGTGAGGGAACGGGTTCCTAGGAACTTCGGGCCACCGAAAGATCATGAAACATTCCGATATGAATTTGCAGCAAAGCTTGGTATTTGGATTGTCCGTGGGACTCTCGTTTGATCAAAGAAAGGCACATTGGAGGATTTATTTGTTTTGGCGGCAGCTACAATCATTGTCAGCACTATCTTGCCGATCACTCGCGCGGAACCTGCACTCTTTGGGGTATACCGGTACACGCTGAAAACTTCCTCACAAGGTGGAGGGCTATGCGAGGGTCTCGAAAAAATGCTTTATGACAACGACGAGTAGCGACCGTGGCGTTTGATAGAAGATTTATGGGTTTAGCTCTATGATAGGGAGGGACCGCTAGGCCACACAAGCAGCCCGCTTGCATGTTGCTGTTTGTATTTTGGAGGTGGGGGGGGGGTTCTATTCACTGCCACTCCGGGGATGAGGAAGGGGTTCCTGTCCCGTCAAAGCCTTTTTATGGCTCAGGGGCAGAACAATAGGCGCCTTGAGCGCTGAAAGGCACACTTTGGCCTCTGCCGAGTAAGCCTAATGTTCCGCATGTCACGGGCTTCTTTGCTCGCACGCCTTCCTCTTTACTGTTCTGTAAAGTGCGCAACGCCCACAAATACCTCGCTTTTTGCAAATTTTTCGAGGAATTTGGCCAATGCCCCTCTCCCTCCTGAATCAATTCGGACTTGCTTTGTTCGGAGGAAAGACGCCAGTTGGAGCCTTAATTGGCCTTCTGGAGTGAATTTGCTAGCGCCTGTGCAGGTCAAGTGCATTCTTTATGTGCCTCTGTGACTGCTGTGTACTCGCCTTTCTTTGTTTTTGGAAGAGTGAGAGTATGAACTAGACTAGACTAGACTAGACTTGCTTTGTTTGCGCGACGCACGCGCATTCCCACTTCTGCCCGCAGCATTGGCTTCTGTGCCATTTGGGTTTAGTTCGAGTACGAGCACTATTGCAAATCGCCATGTGCCATGTGCCATGTGCCATGTGTGGCTTGTGGATAGTTTCGAAGGCCGGACTTTCTGTTGCTCTGTGCTCTATCGTTTATCCTGACAGCTGGTGCTTTACATATGAGGAGTTCTCCTGTTCTCCTGGTCAGATTGGTTTGGTCTTTGTTTCGGTGGGTTCGAAATAATTCGTAATGCGCAATACCAATATGGAATATAGAGTTCCGCTGTTCGAAACGCGAATCGCGGATTTGTTATGCTCGAAATTCGAACTTGCGTCTACATTTGCGTGAAGGCCCCCAGGAATATCCTGGTAATTTCGATGTGTCCTAAATGTGGTCAAGAGAAGGATCAGAAAACATTCGAAACACATGAAGCCCTAAGACCTCCTATTTCGAACTTCAGAAAAGGCGGCCCGAGTTCCTTCAAAAGCGCACCACCAGAAAAGAAAAGCACGATGAGGCCTCGTGGTCGATCTTGCCAGCATCAGCCACCCCATTTCACCAGAAGCAGAATAAACAGCAGGGCGATAAGCCCTGCGTTTTCTTGGCGTTTTAGCAGCACGCGCATCAACTTAAAACCCGAGCGGCTTGGCCCAGGACGTTGTGCCACTCACGGTGTCGTGGTAGTACGTTTTGCCGTCGGCAGTGGTGTGCGCCTGCCAGTTCGCTGCACTTGGTGGTGGTGGTGGAGGCGGAGGAGGAGGCGGTGGTGGTGGGGGTGCAGAGGCCCCCTGTGCATCGCCAATGCCGTTTGTCTTGGAAAGCGAGCGCTGCAAGAGGCCTCGGCCTGCGGTGCCGAGGTCGGACGACGACGAGGCGCCGCTGTTGATGCCCTGGCTGGGGCACTCCGGAGGCACGTGCACTTGAAAGACGTCACCCGACTGCGCTTCGAAGGGAATCTGGTTCATAAAAAGCACATTCAAGGCAGTCAGGGCCAAAGGTTTCAAAGGAAATCCCGCACAAATTCACAGCTACGCACACAACCACAAGGGGGAAATCATAAACAGACTGCCTTCAGTTGATTTAGATTCAGAAAATTCGATCATACATCTAACCGCACCTGAATCGCCAGTTCGATGCCCCCCGGAGTGTCCACCAGGACTTCTTGCCCACCCTGTACTCCTGGCGGCACCGTCACGTTCATCAACGATGAGTCTTGGCGCAGTGGTTTGCCTCGCACAAACGGCTCCACGTCACCCGTCAGCGGCACGGCATTGTCGGAGGTCGGCGCCGCTGCTGCACTGCCGCCACCGCCCATGGCCGCAGCCGCGGCCCGCTCCCCGTCGGTCTTCAGGTGCATCCGGGTGGCTCGCGGCTTTTCCCGAGGCTTCACGTGGTTGTCCTGGAAGTAGCCCAGCATTTGGCCCGGCAACTCGTACAGGGTTTCCTTGGCCAGCATCCCTGCGGCTGCGTTGGTGAAGTCGTTGAACTTCACGAACTGAACGATGTCCCGCCTCGCCCGGCGCCCGTGCTGGTCCGTGAGTCGTTCCTCATCGCCGTCCAGTTCAACCTACGCAAATGTGAAAGCAAAGCCAACCAGCAAAAGAGGGACAGAAATAAAGAGAGAGAGAACGAAGGATAGACGCGAAGTTCAAGGAAAGAGTGATGAGAAAATACAGTTGGAGAAATACGCAGCGAATACTCCTTTCGTGCTTCCGCGGCAAGCATTCCTTTTTAATTCCAACTATTTTTTTTTCAAGAGGTGAAACGGTGAAAAGAGCGCGCTTCCTTACCATCTTGCCGAAGTCGGCATCACCCACGCCAATGATGACGATGGACAGCGGCAGGGCACTCGCCGCTACAATCGCTTCTTTGGTGGCCTCCATGTCGGAGATCTCGCCGTCGGTGATGATGAGCAAAATGGTGTAGGCGCCCGCGCTGCCGTTGGTCTTGGCCTCGTCCAGAGCTCCTTGCGCGAGCGCCGCAGCCGCATGAATCATTTGCGCGAATATAGTAGGCCCGCTCAGGCCCCACTGGGTGAGGGCCTTGGCGTCTGTCAATTTAGTGGAGGGGTAGTTGGTCACAGTCGGAGGTGGTACGAACAGGTAGGAAAGAAACATAAGTGCCGAAAAGAATTGTCAGCGAGAAAAAAGACAGACACGCAAATACAACAAAAAAAGTTGAAAAATTAACGCTTTGTAAAACTTGAGCACATTTTTGCCGTTTTCAAGTAAGAAAAAAAAATATGTCTTCGGCATATAAATACGCACAGGATTCCAGAATGCCGTCCACGCCGCGCACAGCCGGGTTCGATGGGTTGCCGTTCAGAGCAAAGCAGTGGCTCACAGGCGCGTTGGGTTGGCGTCCCCCAAAACCGTAGGCCGGGTACAGCTGGTCGTGGTCGTATTCAGTGATCACCTTAAGAGTAAAATAGAATAGACAGGAAAAGGAAAGCAGGTTGAAGATAAAAACACAGAAGGATACTGGGAAAACCGAAAACAACATAAACACCACAAAAAGGGGGAGAGAAGGAGCAACAGCATGCCATAAAAAAACTAGAAGGAAACCAGATTTGTAAGATTTGCTGCGACTGGCTAAGGGCATACCTCCCCCAGGGACATGATCGCTTGCTCGTATTGATTGGCAGAGCCATCAGGCACCGGGCTGCGGTAGTGCAAGCTCTGAGGGCTGGCGGGGTTGCCGTTGCTGCCGGTGAAATCCACGCCAAGCATCATGTTCAGCTCCCTGTGCCGGGTGTTGAAATGGAAAAAAGAATAAGATGATGGCTTGATCAGAAGAAGGAGAAGAACAAGTGCAGGCCAAGCAAATGTCATCCCAGTAAACCGATCAAACCGAGTGCGAAGTGCTTCAAGCGAAGTTGATAACACATACTTACCATCCGCTCTTGATGTAATCGAGGAAAGTGTTGTAGCGCGTCACGCCGGAGGACTCCACGTACAGCGAGCCCGACTGCTTGGTTTTGCCGCCTTTCTTTTCTTCCATGCAGGGCATTCCCTTTTGTTTTCCCACTGGGGTTTGCCCCATCTCCAGCAGCTGCCGCACCGAAGTCTCCACGCGGCCCATTTCGTCGTGGCTTCCGTCGTTGTCCATGTCGAAAACCTAGGCACAATGGAACATAGGTCTGAGAATGGGCGCCCAGGAGAGGTTTCTTGATAATATCTCGGAAATTTAGACACACTGTAGAGCCTGGAATTTCCCGTGCAATTTGGAAAGAAATCATTCAGCCTAATTCAAAAATAACAACAAAAGACTTCCATTTAGGGGACGTCCGCTCTGCCTCAGCCTCCATATCGTTTACCTCAATCCGCAGAGGGCGGTCGTAGTCGCCGTTGCACAAGGTCTGTAAGCTGATTTTCTTGGCCACTGGCCAGTTCGGGTTGAGGGTGTTCTTGAGATACACCGAGCGGTATACGGGGATCCAGGAGCCGTCTTCTCGGGCTTTGTGCAGCTCGTAATACGGGTCCGACTTGCTGAAGAAGCCGTCCTTGTTGGCGAGATGTTTCCCACTCAGACCCAAAAAGAGAAACTCTGAGCACGCCTGCAGCTCTTCCCCGCTAATGGTCACGGTGCCGGCCGGTTTCCCCCCTGGGGTAGGGGGCGCTTTCACCACCAATACTTCGCCCGGCTTGGTGTTGGCGGGCACCGTGACGCGCACCGGCTCGCCGCTCTTGGTGCGCGATTCCAGGACGTCACCGGGTTTCGCCGTAGCAG
>Ga0307971_1001670_pt1 | contig 11174 bp, 11 predicted proteins | sample OrgLakmetagen714_FD_201820 | JGI IMG/M metagenome (GOLD analysis project Ga0307971, IMG submission 201820) | Saline water microbial communities from Organic Lake, Antarctica - #714 | ecosystem: Environmental > Aquatic > Non-marine Saline and Alkaline > Saline | place: Antarctica: Organic Lake... | reverse complement strand
AATCTAATATAGGTAACCTATTATCTATCTCCATATAAGTTAATGTAGATTTATCGATTCTATTTTATTTTTTTGTTGATATCATTTATTCCACTATCTTAATTTTTTTTGGGTTAAATGGTGGAGTTGACTTATCAAGATATTGAACTCCACCCATACTCTTAAAGTATTCAATCCATATCATTATTTTATCAATATCATATATAGATTTCTTAAAAAATATATAACCACTATATTTAAAAGTTAACATATCTTCATAAGTCACTAATCTCTGATGACCTGATGATTTTAATATATAATAATCATTATAGTTAAATTTTTTTAAATGACTTTCTAATGTTTTATTACATATCCTATCATATCCTAATCTAAAATAATCTCCACCTACTGGTCTCCTATTTTCTATATGATTAGTTTTCAAACTCATACTTATCTCCCTCTCTTCTTTTTCTAACAGCCATTAAAGTTATACTAACCTTACAAGCATTACCATCTCCATCTTTATTAAAGTTATAATTTCTCCATAGTTGGATTTCCTCTACCCAGTATTTTATATAATCTAAATTTAATATACTATTCTGTGACAATATACAAAAACTCCAATCACATTCCTCTAAACTTTTATAAAGAAATCTAAGTCCTTTTTGAAAAGGTGGGTTGATTATAGCTACTCTACCTTTCTTATACTCTATCTTCTCTTTTAAGTAATCACATTCTTTAATATCATCTCTATGTTCATCAGGTTGTATATCAAATGCAATATAAGGTTTATCAAATCTATCACATATAGAACCACCACCAGCACTATTTTCTAAATATTCAGTTATTTCAACATCACAAAATTTATCTTTTAATTTAAATAGTGTATCTGTTAATTCAGTTGGAGTGTAAAACTTTTCTAATCTATCTTCACCTTTATAATTCATAATAATAATTATTTTTTTTGTTATATTATATATTAAGTTATAATATCACTTTTATTGATTTTATTAGATTCTGATATCATATTATCTAACCTATTAAACACTAATATAACATTAGTTTCTAATATCTTATCAAATCTAGTTATATCTCCTTCACTCACCTTTGTTAATATATCCTGCCACATACTCTTTTTAGATTTCTCAGCATTATTTATCTCATCATAATAAATCTCTAACTCTTCTTCGTTTAATTCATCAGGATTGATATCATTTATACCATTATCAAAAAAAGAATAGGTTGAGAATATACTCTCTCTCCATTTAATATATTTCATTATATTTCCATAAACATGATTAATATTAATCGTATCTAAAAATATATTAGCCCTCTCTTTAATATCAATAGTGGAGTAATCTTCAAATATAATTTCCTTTAATGGTTGTTTATCAAATAACCTATATAATATAGCAGTTATAAAGGGTATATTCTTCACCCAATTATCAGATATATAATGTTCTAAATCAATAAACTGTCCCAATGAAACTGTATTAAAATTAATAATTTGTAATGGGGTCGTATCTATTTTAATAACATTACGACCATTACTATCTAACTCTAAATTATTCTCATTATATAAATTAACCAATTCATCAATACTTAAATTATGTAGTTCTTCCTCAACCTTTCCCGTAACAAGACTAATATAAATCATCATTGACTTAATACTAACATCACTTAAATTGGTTAATTTAATGTAATCCCTTATTACCATTCGTCAAAAGTTCATTTAATTTCCCGAAGTGGGTTGTTAACTTTGTTGTTATATGGTTGATATATGGTATGACAATATCAGCCGTCATTACCTCGTTTATACCATCAGTGTTTTTATCTATTTTAAATAATAAACACATAGCATCTTTTACCCAACCGTCAGGATTAACATTGATAAATTCTTCTAATTCAGATAGATAAAATAAGTTTAATTTTGGTTTACCCTCATCATCGAATTCCGCTGTGTATGTTTCATCACCTATTTTGACTTCTTTAATATATTCACTTGAATTGATATTCAATTTACCAATAACATCAAATAACATATCATCAGACATATATACATACCTTTCATCATCAGATAAAATACCTAATATTCTAAACCATATTTTAATATTTGATTTATCATCACGAAATACATTCGTCACTTTTATTAATTCATCAAGGTTAATTTCACTTGCCTCGCTTTTAATATTCACTTTATACTCTTTAAAATCTAATTCTATCATAATACCATTTCTTTTTATAAGGTTATCTGATTTCTATATCAGAATCCCTATATGTTAATGTATATATAATACTATCCGTTTTTAGAGTTGCATTTCTTGTTGAATATTAATATCATTCTTTTGAACAGCATCTATATCTGACCAAGATACAACCGCTTTTATTTGATTCCCCTGCCCTTGACTACCAAATTGACTACTATCACCTTCTGACCCTTCATTACCTTGTCCGAATAGATTAACTCCTGGAGTTTCTTGTATGTTAGGTGCTGTGGTTGATACAGAAGGTGTGGGTGTTGAACCTCCTCCTCCACCACCTGTGAATGTTGTGCTAGCAATCTTAGCTATCTGTGCAGCCCCAGTCACACCAGCTATAATAGGCATCGATATATTCATTGGGAAGGGAGCTCCTAAACCTGATATTATACCCTGTGCCATACCCATAACAGCGGACGCTATTTGGAATTTCTTTTGTTGCTCAAATCCTTCTTTTCTTAATTTCTTTTGTTTAGCTTCATTACCCTCAGCAGCTTCTATCTCTGCTTTATTTGAAGTTTTCATTAACGAAGCTACCGCATCCATCCCTTGTGATATAAATCCTATAGTTTCTGATGCTATCGCTCTTTTTTCTTCTGCGGTTTTCTTTTCATCTTCTACAATATCATCATTAGTCTTCTTCTTATTAGCGAGTATTTCAGCGTCAGTCATTTTACTCAACGATAATTTATTTCTAGCTATTTTAAGGTCTGTCTCCTCGGTATCCATGTTATAATTTAATTGAACTGTTCTTAATTTATCTAATCTCTCTCTCTCTGCTATTAATCTTTGAGCATCAGCTTCTTCTTTTGTGAATGTTTTATCTCTCTCAAAGTTAGCTATTTTAGTTAATTTTAACGTGTGTTCCTTATCTATCTTTTCAATCTCTTGTTTAATCTCATCTCCTTCTGGACCTTTGACTTCACTATCTGAAGGCTTATTTAATAAATCATCAATTTCTTGAAGACCAATAGCTAGTTTTTTTACTTCTTTTGTAGTAGCAGCAGTTTTCTTATTTGCTTCCTTTTGTTCTTCTCCATTTTCCTCAGTTGCCTTTGTATTATCTTTAAGTGCATCCAATTTCAATAATAATGCTTCCTTTTGTTCTTCGATAATCTTTCTCCTATCCTCACCAGTTTTGATTGCCTCTTTACTTCTTTCATTTGCAATATACTGTGCGTTAGTATTTGCTCCAATAACAAGTGTGTTCGTTGCAATAGCCATGATATTATCCAGTATTCCCTTATTTTCACCAGTTTTCATATCAACTTTATTCTCTAACTGTTTGATATATTCTTCTTCCGCCATTTTTTCTAAGGCTTTAACTTCTGCGTTGATAAGTACTAATTTTGAATTTTTATCAATAGCGTCATTTAAGTCTTCCGTTGTCGTTTTTTCCGCATCTAGATTTTCCAATAATTTTGGATGTTCTTTCTGTAGTTCCTTAACAGCTTTAACTCTATCTTCTCTTGATTTAGTATCATCGTTAATAGCACCCTTTAATTCCTCCAAGGCGTATAATTCTTTACCTGCGATATCGACTGCCGATTTCATTGACTCGTTGAATACTTCTTGTGATGTATCAGCTGAATTCACTATATCCGTATATGCAGCAATAGCCGCAACAGCCGAAACAATAAGTGATATTAATAATACAATAGGATTTGCCTTCATAACAGCATTTAATACTCTTTGAGCAACAGCACTTTTTACTGTCACATTCCTTAATAATTTCTGAGCAGATATAATCCCATCTAAACCACCTCTAAATGTTTGAGCAACAGCCATACCACTAACTAAATTCTCAATCATTTTTTCTGAACTCTCGTTAGTTATACCTAAAGCCCCAGATAAAGCCATTGCTCCAGTCGCTGTATCAGCAAGACCAGCAGCAAAAGAACCAATTTCTGATGATTTCTGTTCCATATCAAGACCTTCCATACCAAGTTCCATATCTTTAATCTTACTAGTTGCTCCAGCAATAGAACTTTGTAGTTCATTAAATCTATCAGAAGCAACATCAGTCTTCTTCAATTCCTCCATCATAGACTCAACAGAAGCTTCTAAATCTCCCATAGTCTTTAATGAACTACCAGCGTCTATATCTAAATCTATTTTTATTTTTTCTGCCATTATCTTTTAATTTATTTTAATTACTTACTCCTGGACCAAATGGTTTATTATTATTAGTATCTGTACTAGTGATGATTTTACCTTTCATATTCTTTGCTTTACCAGCTGTAATTACATCAACATTATTAAATATAACCTTGATAAAATCACTCTCTGAATCAAACTCTACTGGTACAGGCACTACACCACTTTTCACATTTTTAAACATTTTCAATAATACAGAAAATGTAACAGTTTGTTTTATTCCGCCATTCTTTACTTTACCCATAATCCTATACTTTTTTTTATTAAGATATTATTACACTATCTCTCATTCTTCTCCAATCTGTTCCATCACTAAACGCTAGTGTATAACCCCCAGTTTCGTCTGTAACAGCTATCATACCACCACTATAATCTGATGCGGTTGGTACAGTAGCTACCGTATATTGAGTGAGTTCTATAACTCCCGTAGATAATGTTTCTAAATAAGTTAAATTCCCATCCATTTCGGTATAGGTTAGTGCCGACCCTTTTATATTTCTTAATATTAATGCCATAATTTATTTCTTTTTTCTATTAGTTAATGTATATTATATAATTATCATTTTTATGTTTTATTTACTATCGTATCTGAAATTGTACCCGATAATGAAGTTCCATTTATAAGACCATTATTATTATTATTTGTAACAGAAGTAACCGAGGCGGAACAGTTGTTGATATATCCAGCATTCGAATTTTTTAAAATATTACCGTCATTATTATTATCTTTAATATCTCCAATATTACTATTGTTATTAATTCTTCCGACATTACCTAGGTTACCCTCGATGACTCCATTATTATTATTTTCATTTATAATTCCGGTGATGCTATTGTTGAGAATATCCCCTGTGTTATTATTATAATTAATATCTAAGTTTGAGTTTGAGCTTATCGAACCAGTGTTCGAATTTGAGAATATATCCCCATTATTTGAATTTGAGAATATATCCCCATTATTTGAATTTCTTAAAATATTCCCATTATTTGAATTATCTTCAATATTACCTCTATTTGAATTAGTAAAAATAGAACCACTATTTGAATTATCATAAATAGAACCAAGATTTGAATTTCTTGAAATATTACCACTATTTGAATTATCATAAATAGGACCAAGATTTGAATTATTAAAAATATTAACACCGTAATTATTATAAATATGACCAAGATTTGAATTACTAAAAATAATACCACCATAATTATTATAAATGCCATAACATTTATTTCTATATATTTTATCATCATTCCAATCAGTTATATCTAACACATTTAATGAAACACTCATACCATTTGATGTGACTATTCCAATTAAATCATTACCTTTCCAGTCTCGTTGGTTAGAAATAAAATCATTATCAAAATCATATTCAATAGAAAAGTATTTATCTTCATATCTAACATCTGTATTAGTAACTAAAGTCCATCCACCACCATCTATTATATCATTAACAGTTGTTCCTCCATCAGAAGATGTGTTCCTTTCCCATAATTTACCACCCCATATAGCGTAGTAAGTAGTACCTCCTGATGCTGGGACTGAACCTTGACCATACGTCTCTCCATATATACCAACATACTCATCTATCCCAAAAGTCTGTGGTGTATAGTAAGTTGTTAAAGGACACCTCATCATCCTAACACCACCTGTAGATAAGTTATCTGTATCCAACGCTCTAATCCATATATCTCTATCTGTAATATGATATGTTGAACCTAAATCTAAATCACCATCATTCCTTAAAGTTAATAAATCACTATAAGTAATATCCTCTATTGTATTACTACCTATTATATTAGTAATACCAGATAAATCCAATTCATTAGCTTGTATATTAACAGTCCCATCATTACTCGCATCGAAAGTTATACCAGCATCGAACGACTCAGCATATCCATCAGCAACATAATTATCAGCAACATATTCCGATTCATACGTCATCCCTACTTTAGTAAAATCAACCTCACCTATATTAACCTTTTCACCTATATTGACATCACCTATAAGCGCATTATATTCTTCTGATGCAATCTTATTTGTACCAACAACTAATTTATTATTTAATCCACCATCAGTTGAATTATCACCAATAATCATTGACGAACCATTTATCGTATTATTATCACCAATTATATTCCCTTTACTATTAGATTGAACCACATTACCTTTACCCTTAATATCAACATCTGACCCAACAACGACTGTGTTATTAGTAATCATCCTTTTCTCTTTACCCTTTACCCAAGGAGAAGCTACCCAAGGGTTAGAAGGATTTGGTTTAATCGGAGGATATACAATTCTATTGATATCAATACTTAAACCATCATCGACTGTCACTAATTCAACTTTTGTTAAAGAGTTGCTATTTGCATCATAATCAACTATTTTATTAACATTATACCAAGAATCATTTATAAAAATTCTATCATTATATTTAAAGTTTAGTATATCAGTTGAGTCTAATTGAAAAAATGCAGTTACTAATTTACCTTTATATAATTGACTTAAACTTCTTCTATGATATAAAGTCCATAAATTATTTTGAGTTCTATTCTCATATTCATTATGAAAGTAAAATTCACAATTACCAAAGTTCAAATCAAATCCTGGATTTACGGGGTTATCTTGGTGAGTAATAAGTGGATAAACTCCTTCCTCAGTAGTTGAATAACTACCATCATTTTGTTGAATAAAATAATAACCATCCTTTGTTCCACCGTCGTATAATAGTCTAATGTTATATTCTTCATCAGGTAATAATGCTGGTGTGTACATACCATTATATTCTCCGTGTAATGTCGGGGTTGGACTAAAAGTTAATTCAACTTTATCTTCACCAACATTAAAATCATTTAAATAATCAAAATCATATTCACCATATACATCTCCAATTGCATCAGAATACTGGGTGTTATAATAATCTTTATCTTTTTTATATGTAAATTTCTTCGTCTTACCTTGACTTGCAACTAACCATTGTTGATTAATCTTCTTATTCTTAGCTAGTTTTTTTGTCCAGTTCTTTTCATCACCATCATCATAATATTTATCTCTAGTTGTATAGATTAATTTATTGGGTTGTGTAGGGTCAATTTCAATTATCAACTTATACATATCAATTACAGACTTAACTATATCTCTTTGTTTAACACCCTTTGGTATAAATTTATTTAAAAGAACTGGTGTACCTAAATCATATTGAAGGTCTGCGGTAACATTCATATAAATACTATTAATATTTAATACTGAACAAGCAGTGTTGTCTTCTTGAGTACCACTTATTGGGTCTCTATACTTCCATAAAACAGCAGTTCCATCATCGTTTCTATTTAAATAAGTTTCTGATATTGAATAATCAAACACCATATCACCAGCTATTAATGGTAGTGTAAAGCTACAATTAGCTATACCACTATTAACTGTTTGACTACCTGGTGATAAAACATCTGTCGACCAATCAAAATTAGGGTCATTCCTATCTAAAAATACTTTTGAAGCTCCATTTATAACTTCCACATGTTGAGTAACATTTCCGTTTGTAGAGACTACTGTATATCTAAGCTCATATTGAATGGTTAAATTATCTCCAATCGTATTAACTTGCCCTTGAACATAACCTTCACCAGGAGCTGGGTTTGTCATTACGTGGTCAAAATCCATCTGAAAATTAAATGTATATTCAGAAGTTGCTGCCGCAGTAAATGTATCATTGGATAAAGTGAATTGGTTAAAATTATCTTTTGTTTCAACTGTAAAATCTTCTTCCGCACCAAATATTGTATTACTAAGATTATATGGTATATATCCTGTTTTACAACCATAATTATTTTGGTGAAAGGTTGAATCCTCAACTATAACTTCGTAATTATCTTTCGTCTCTTGTGAAACCTCAAATCCACCAGTATAAGGAATTAATAACTTATCAAAATGTAAATCTTCTAACTCATCAAATTGATATTCAAATCCACTTTCTTTGTGAATAGCATCCCAATATGTTTGAAGATATGTAGCTGGTTTGAAATATTTAACTGGGTATATTGTACTACCTCCATTATAATAAGGTATAAATTTATATTTATCACTCATATCATTATTAAAAGTTGATATTATATTATTTCTATATAATAAAGTATATGTTGATGGGTCATAGATATTTAAATCTGTTAAATCTTTATTTTTAATTGTAGTAAAAAAATTCATTAAATCAGATTTTACTCTACCTGTATATTTAATTTCAGACTCACCATTTGGAAGCTCACTACCTGTTTTCTCTACATTTATTAATTGAAAGAATCCATTCTTAAAGACATTACTACCATTTTGAATTATATTACAACTAACTTTCTTATTTATATCAAATGATGAATTACTTATATTCACATCAAAAGCTTGACCTAATAATATATTAGTATCATTATCACCTATTATAATTATATCTTTAGAATATGATGATGGTGTTGAATCTGGTTCTTTTAAATTCTGTATATTGAAATTTAAAGGAAAACTACTTCCCTCCTTAATTGTTAATTTACCAAAACCTTCTAACTGTATCTGTGTATTATTTTCCATTATATGTTTATACTTTCTTTATTACTTAAAGTAATTTTTACTTTATACTTTTTCTGCTCATACCAACCATCTTTCTTTATCTCTACCGAGTCAGTTTTCATAACACAACTATAATAGTCTCCTCCTAACTTAACTAAAGTAACAGGACTCTCTATTATATTATGAAAGAACAAACTCTCCTCCGTATTTAAATAATCAGTTTGTAATTCAAACGACCTACTGTAATTTGAATTGTAAACCCCCATACCACCATCATCTAAATTATATGAATATTTATTACTTGAAGTATCTAACCCTCCTAAATAGGACGTATATTCACTTCTCTTAACGTTATGTGTCTCTACTGCTCTCCCATTAAATTGAAAAGGTATAAAGCTACCAAACTTATCCATGAATAGTAATTCTACTCTATCAATAGAATGACACTCTCTGTCTATATAAACTCTTTTCGTTTCTGATAATGCAATTTCATCTCTATCTAATATAGTAAATTCATACCATTTAGTAGTTGAAGTTACAATAGGTCCTCCAACTCCCCAATCAGTTCGTGTTGGACTAAAATCAAATCCTTGTATATTAGTTTCTAATGCTGGTGAAAAGGAATATGTTGAATCCACACCACTATCATTCTCAAAATAAATAGAACCAACAGTTGTTAAATTGTTAACATCATAACACATCCATTGTAAAAATAAAGTCGAGTCTGGTCTAACTACATAGTTATCGTACATCTGCGTCAAGAACTTCTCATTACCAGAATTACTAGATTCCATATTATAATCCGAATAATCATAAGTCAACCAATCCTTTTTTGATAAAGCTGTGTTAAAAATTACTTCATTATTTCTTCTAAATAACTCTAGGAACCTTGATTTTCTATTGTCAGAATATCTTGTTTTACCCCCATTTGAATTACCAGATATATAAGGTAAGTCTAAAACTATAACCCATTCAGCACCACTTGAGCCTTGCTCATATACATCCAATATAGTATGCACACCTGTGACTGGAGCAGCATCATCTGAATCATTTGTTCTTGTTATAAATATGCTATCACCTGGTGAATATGGTGGGACTTCAGTAACATCATTATTATAAATCATCGTCTTTGCATTACCATTTTCATTATATTGTTGGTTACCAGCGTTAGGCCAGTTGACTGAACCAGCAAAACCCATATCAATCCATTCCCAATCAACATAATACTCTTCACCTATTTCAACTCCATATTCTAAATAAGATTTATCAGCATCATATACATCACCATCTATATTATCAAAATCTAAATTATAACTAACATAATTAGATAGTTCTCTATTTAAATTTAATATTCCATAATTATTATCAATATCTGGGATTAGGGTCTTTTCAAATAATATCTGACCTAATGAATTCTTAATAACAGCAATATATCTAAACCCTTCTTCTGTTTTGTTATCACTATCAAAGTAATATACTACTGGGTTATACGCTGGGTTTATTTTGAATGGTGGTCTTCCTACTAGTGTTATTGCCATAATGATTTTTATCTTTTTATATAAGTTATCTGATTTCTATATCAGAATTCCTATAGGTTAATGTAGGTTATAGTTATATATTTTTAGACCTTATAAGTTGCTTTACTTACATTCTTACCTTTTAATTTAGCTACTAAATCTTCCTCTAACACAGCAGCATATAAACCCTCTAAAGCAGCATTCACATCAGGACTTTTAATAGCTTCCTCTCTTACCCTACGTTCCCCATATTTCTTATTACTTCCCCATCCGTTCTCAACATACTTCAAATACTCTTGACTCTTTATATTCAACTCTACGTCCAACGTATCGGTGTTTAATGTTATACTAACAAGTTCGGTAGTTTTTAACATAAGTCCAGTATCTATCGGTGCCTTTGAAAATTCTCTATCAACATTCTTAATAGTCTGTTTTAATTGATAATTTAATATATTCTTTAATTCTGTTAATTTTTGTTGTATCATTCTATATCTTTATCTAATTTTAACATCATTTTCATATCCTCCAATTCCCTAGCTTCTACCCAATCAAGAAAATCTTGTGGTGGCTCATCATACCATTTCCATCCATCAATCATTTCATCTTTATTATCAGAATTCAATAATATATCATTAGGAAGATGTATATTCATTCCTTTATTCCACTCATTCGTTTCTTCTACAAATCTATACCACATGTCTTATAATTATTATT
>Ga0307971_1001652_pt1 | contig 11236 bp, 10 predicted proteins | sample OrgLakmetagen714_FD_201820 | JGI IMG/M metagenome (GOLD analysis project Ga0307971, IMG submission 201820) | Saline water microbial communities from Organic Lake, Antarctica - #714 | ecosystem: Environmental > Aquatic > Non-marine Saline and Alkaline > Saline | place: Antarctica: Organic Lake... | reverse complement strand
TTGAAGCTCTACTCCCCGGCGTGGCTGATCAGCGCGCCGGGGGCTCCCTCCCGCAATAATCCCCGAATGGTTTCCGGCACCGACCTTTTCTGCATTGCTGACGGCTGGATCATCACATACACGATATCCGCCTCCGCAACCTTCAGCCCGTCGCCATAACGACAAAACTCAAGATGCAGTGTGAACGATGTGTTGCCGATTCGTCCGGCTGATACTCTTGCCTCCAGAACATCATCAAACCGCGCTGGCGCCCGGTAGTTCAGGTTCAGACTGACCACCTGAATGTCCAGGTCCTGATCCAGAAGGTTCTGGTAGTCGCCGAACAGCGTGCGGATGTATTCGTTCACCGCAATGTCGACGTAATCCGCATAGCGGGCGTTGAACACCACACTCTGGGCGTCGCACTCGGCGTAACGCACGCGGAACCGGAAGCGAAAGGGCAGATTATCGTTGTCAGTCATAGGGCTCGTTCTTTCAGATAACGGTTGAAATCTGGCCTTCGTGTGCTGGAAGCACCGTGGTTTCAGAGGTTATCTGCTATCAATATCTCAATGCGTGTTTTTTCCTGAGAGGCAAGCGTTGGCCGGTTTTCACATTTCGCACGAAGAATCCGAACTGCGCTGCGTACCAGGTGCCCCGGGTTCTGGGCAACGAGCGCGTCAAGCTCATTATCCCTGAGAGCAGCCACCGTGGAGGGTGTTCTTTCGTGGGCAATGGTTACGAGCTCTTTATCCTTCTTGAACTGGCTCAACACTTCAATAGGGACACGCGCCTCAGAACCCATAATATAAATTCCGACAAGATCCGGTTGATTGGCAATTATGGTTTTAATGATTCTGTGTGTTCGATCCGGGTCAGCATAAGTTTCAAGAGTTGGCAGCACTTTAAGAGTCAGAAAATCGCGGTTTATTACACCATCAAAACCAAGCCGTCTCTCCAGGCTGTCCCGCGCTTGCACAGTATCCGTTATGACTGCGACAACGCCGTTTTTCGACCGGGTAAAGCATCCCATAAGACGTCCAGCTGTAGCTCCGGCTGCGCGGTTGTCGATGCCTACAAATACGTCGTGTTCATCATTCTGTTGATTTGAAACAAAGGGAATGATGAGAATTCCGCGCTCCCGCATGCGACGGATAGCATCCCGTATCTGCGGAGTTTCAGGTGCCATAATGGCTATCCCATCGAAATCCTCTACGTTGAGGCGCGACAGTGATTCGGCTGCTTTATGCGGGTTCTGCTCATCAATGCGTATGGTTTTAACACTGAACATTTCAGCTCGACCGGCCCTGTTAATCTCGCGAATGCGCTCCATGATCTCATCAAGGAATTCATCACCATCTTTGGGCAAAACGAAGCCCAAACGATAACCTCTCTTTCTCGCAAGCGTCGCAGCGACCTGATTTCTTTCAAACCCGATGCTCTGGATCGCGCTTTTAACCGCATCCACGGTTTTCTTGCGCACACCCGGACGCCCGTTCAACACACGATCGACAGTGGCAAGACTTACGCCCGCAGCTTCCGCCAGGTCCCTTGTAGTCGGTCTCATGATGTCCTGCTTTTCTGAAATTACCCTTAACTCAACAACTTGTACTTTGGTTTTCAGGTGAGTGCAAGTTTTTGATGTACGCACCTCAGAAATTTGTTGACATGAGGTGCGCACCTCAACTAGCTTAAAATTATAAAACAATAATTCGCGACCGTGACGCCGCGATACGCCCTAGTGAGGACATCAATAATGAACAAAAAACTGACTTACACCGTGGCTTCATTCGCAATGGCAGCCGCCGCTGGTGCGGCCCAGGCGGAAGATTTGACACTTTGCTGGGCCTCATGGGACCCCGCCAACGCACTGACGGAGCTGAGCAAAGACTTCGAACAGCAATCCGGTCACAACATGAGTTTCGAATTCGTACCATGGCCCAATTTTGCAGCCCGGATGCTGAACGAACTGAATTCCGGCGGCCAACTCTGCGACCTGATGATTGGTGACAGTCAATGGATAGGCGGAGGCGCCGAGAATGGACATTACGTCAAGTTGAATGACTTCTTCGATGCCAACGGCATCTCGATGGATGACTTCATACCGGCAACAGTGACGGGCTATACCGAATGGCCAAAGGGCACACCAAACTACTATGCGCTTCCCGCCTTTGGCGACGTTGTTGGCTGGACCTATAGGCGCGACTGGTTTGAGCGGCCGGCGTTGCAGGCTGAGTTCAAGGAGAAATACGGTCGCGACCTGGATGTACCCAACACACTGGAAGAACTGAAGGACATCGCCCAATTCTTCCAGGGACGCGAGATTGACGGCAAAACGGTTTATGGTGCCGCTATTTATACCGAGCGCGGCTCAGAAGGCATCACCATGGGCGCCATGAATGCCCTTTATAATTATGGCTTCGAGTATGAAAACCCGGAAAAGCCTTATGACCTGGATGGTTTCGTAAACTCGGCGGGCGCAGTCGCTGGACTGGAATATTACAAGGAGCTTTACGACACCGGCACTCCCCCGGGATCATCCAACTGGTATATGTCTGAAAACATTGACGCCTATAAATCCGGGCAGGTAGCGATGCAAATGAACTTTGCCTTCATCTGGCCTGGTGTGAACGCTGACCCCAATGTGGGCGGTGAGCGCTCGGGCTACTTCCCGAATCCCGCCGGGCCTGCTGGCCAGTTTGCTCAGCTTGGTGGCCAGGGGATTTCGGTCGTGGCTCATTCCGACAAACAGGCAGCAGCGCTGGAATACATTCGCTGGTTCGCACAACCCGAGGTCCAGGCCCGCTGGTGGGAGCTGGGTGGCTACTCGGCGCTGCTATCCGTCGTTGAAGATCCGGAGTTTGCCAACAGCCAGCCTTATGCGCAGACATTCCTCGATTCGATGGCCATCGTGAAGGATTTCTGGGCCGAGCCTGCCTACGCCGAACTACTACTGGCGATGCAGGCCCGCTTGCACAGCTACGTCATTGCCGGTTCCGGCACTGCCCAGGAAGCACTTGACGGCGTCGTTAAAGACTGGACTGAGATCTTCGAATACGAGGGCAAGCTTTAACGCTTGGCCGCTTCGAAAGAACTCACCTACCTGAGAATCCATTCCATCCTGGAGAGGCTCCCGCCTCTCCAGGATGATAGGACCCGAGCTCATGACCCAGTCTCCAATCAAAAAGGTGGCTCAGGCAACGCCTGAGCCTGTCGCAAGGCGCATACGCGGACTATCCGACCGCAGCATTGCCTGGATCTTTGTTGCACCCACGATCTTCCTGCTGCTGGCTGTCAATATCTTCCCGCTCATCCGGACTATCTGGCTAAGCTTTACCAACTACCGCGTAAACCGCCCGAATAACGAGGTTGATTGGGTCGGCTTAAGCAACTACGAGCAGATTCTTAACGACCCTGACATCTGGAATACGATGCAGGCGACCGCGCACTTCCTGTTCTGGACAATTTTGCTGCAGGTTCTGATCGGTTTTGCACTGGCTTACCTGATCAACAAAAAATTCAAAGGCAATAATATGTGGACCACGATCATCGTGCTCCCGATGATGCTGTCGCCTGCCGTCGTAGGCAACTTCTGGACGTTCCTGTATCAGCCGCAGATTGGTCTGTTTAACTATGCAGTAGGGTTCGTCACGGGCGCTGACCCTGCCAGTTTTTCGATGATCGGCGATGTTCACCTGGCGCCCTGGGCCATCGTTATTGCCGACACCTGGATGTGGACGCCCTTCGTCATGTTGATCTGCCTGGCGGGGCTGCGGTCGATCCCCGAAAGTCTCTATGAGGCCGCCGAATGTGACCGCGCCAGCCAATGGCGGCAGTTCTGGACGATCACCATTCCAATGGTTCTGCCTTTTCTGATGCTGGCCGTGCTCTTTCGCGGCATCGAAAACTTCAAAATGTTCGATCTGGTCGTGCAATTGACAGGCGGTGGACCGGGTTCAGTCACCGAGCTGACATCCATCAATCTCAAACGCGAAGCCTTCGAGAAATGGCGCACCGGCTATTCGTCTGCCTACGCAGTGATCCTGTTCGTCACCGTTTTCGGGCTGGCGTCAATTTACGTAAAAGCCCTCAACAAGGTAAAACAAAGATGAGCGCCTCAGTTATGGAACCGTCCGGGCGATCGAAGTGGGTCGCAGGCATTTTAGTGGTCAGTTATGCGATCCTCACCATCATACCTTTGTTGTGGATCATAGCGACCGGCTTCAAGTCGCCCTCGGACGCTACCGCCTATCCACCAAAAGTGTTTTTCGAACCCACGCTCGAAGGCTACGTCAATCTTCTCACCAATCGGAGACGCGCCACCGAAGAAACACTTCAGGCGGCAAGTGAGCAGGAAACCTGGTACGAGACCATCGTTCACGAGCGGGGCATGGTGATTTCGGGCCCATCTCGCTACGGCGAACGCTTCATGAATTCAGTGATTATCGGGTTTGGCTCAACAGCGCTTACCATGATCCTGGGGACGGCCGCAGCCTACGCATTTAGCCGATTCCGGGTGCCACTCAAGGATGATTTGCTGTTCTTCATTCTCTCTACCCGAATGATGCCGCCCATCGCCGTCGCCATTCCGATCTTTCTGATGTTCCGCAGTCTCGGCCTGAACGACACTCATCTGGGCATGATCCTGCTCTACACCGCCGTCAACCTGTCGTTGTCAGTCTGGCTATTGAAGGGCTTCATCGATGAAATCCCGGTCGAATATGAAGAGGCGGCACTGATCGACGGTTACACCCGATTTCAAGCCTTCTACAAGGTGGTGCTGCCACAGGCCGCCACTGGCATTGCCTCGACCGCCATTTTCTGTCTGATTTTTGCGTGGAACGAATACGCCTTTGCCGTGCTGTTAACGTCGGGCACAGCGCAGACGGCCCCGCCCTTTATTCCCACCATCATCGGCGTCAGTGGCAAGGACTGGCCCGCTGTTGCAGCCGGCGCCACGATCTTTTTGATGCCGGTGATGGTCTTCACCATCCTGCTACGCAAACATCTATTGCGCGGCATTACCTTTGGAGCAGTTCGCAAATGAGTACTTTTATCCGCGGCCTCCTGGAAACCCGGCGTGGCCCCTGGGAATTGCTGGCGTCTGTTTTTATCGGAGTGGGCGTTGTCATGCTGATGCAGCCATTCTGGCTGCCTCTGTTCACCTACTCGTTCATCGTCATCCTTGTAGGCACTGTGGCGTTCCTGATCGTCAGTCACTTCCCGGAGTAAACCATGGCACAGATAAGAATTGAAAACGTGCGCAAGGAATTCGGGGCCTTCACCGCGGTAGAGTCTTCGAGTTTCACGGTAGAGGACGGTGAATTCTTCATGTTGCTCGGACCTTCGGGTTGCGGCAAAACCACAACACTCAGAATGATGGCGGGGCTCGAGTTGCCCACCAGCGGTGAGATCTATATCGATGGCGAGGAGGTCGGCCAGAAACCCGCCAGCCAGCGGGATATCGCTTTCGTGTTCCAGATGTTCGCACTTTATCCGCATATGAACGTCGGTAAAAACATCGGCTATCCGCTGATCAGCCAGGGCATGTCCCGGGCCGATGCCAGAAAGAAAGTCGTTGAAGTCGCCCGTATTCTGGGCATCGAGAACATTCTGAATCGGCGGGTTGGCGGGCTCTCTGGCGGCGACCGCCAGCGTGTCGCATTGGGTCGCGCCATCGTCCGGGAGCCCAAGGCCTTCTTTATGGATGAACCACTCGGGGCGCTCGATGCGGAATTCCGCGAACACATGTCGGAAGAGCTGAGGGCACTCCATGACCGAATGGGGTCCACCACTGTTTATGTAACCCACGACCAGCTTGAAGCCATGCAAATGGGCGACAAGATCGTGGTGATGGATCAGGGTGTTGTCGAGCAGTTCGGAGTCCCCCAGGAAATATATGACTGGCCTGCCACCAGGTTTGTTGCCCAGTTTATCGGCTCGCCGCCGATGAACTTCCTCGATTTCCATGGCGCGGTCGACAAGGGCACCAGCAAGGTGACCCTGGGCGAGACCGAGTTTGGCATGCCACCGCTTTTGGAAGGTGCCAGGGGCGACCTGATCTTTGGAGTGCGCCCGGAACACATTCGCCTCGACAGCGTGGCCCCGTACAAGGGTCGGATCGTGGCGACCGAATACCTCGGAACTACCCAAATCGTCAGTCTCGATACGCCCAACGGAACGATCAAAGCCCGAATCGAGAGCCATGAAAAGGCCAGGGTCGGGGACGTAACCGGTATGCATTTTGATCCGCGCACCGTGACGCTGTTTGAAGCGGCATCCGGTCGTGCGCTGCTTTCTGAAGCCAATCAAGGGGTTCTCCATCATGGCTGAGGTAACATTGACCGGAGTGTCCAAGGCCTTTGGCAAAGATGTGGCGCTGGACGGATTGACAATAACAATCCCTGATGGATCTTTCGTTGTTCTGCTTGGCCCCACGGGCGCAGGAAAGACCACGACATTGCGAATGGTGTCGGGGCTCGATGTGCCGGACAAAGGTCATGTGAGCATTGGCGGGCAGGATATGACGGGGCTGACACCGGCGCAGCGCGATGTGGCTATGGTGTTTCAGCAGTATTCTCTCTACCCGCACCTGACAGTTCGGCAGAACCTTGAATTCCCCCTCAAATCTCCTTTGCACAAAACGCCGCAAAAAGAGATCGACCTCAAGGTCAACGAAGTAGCCGGTATCCTTCAAATCTCCCATAAGCTCGACAACAAGGCGACAGCGCTATCCGGTGGTGAAATGCAGCGCGTGTCCATTGGCAGGGCTCTGGTGCGAAATCCGTCTATTTACCTTATGGACGAGCCACTCAGCTCACTTGACGCCAAGCTGCGTGCAGACCTGCGGGTAGAGATGAAAAGCATCCAGGCCAAGGCAGGTGCTACGATTCTTTATGTCACCCATGACCAGGTCGAAGCCATGACCATGGCCACCCACGTCGGCGTACTCGATCACGGCAAGCTGGTTCAGTTCGGCACCCCCCGTGAGATCTATGAGGAACCAGTCAGCATTTACGCCGCAAGCCGGTTGGGCCAGCCTCGCATCAACATCCTGCCAGCCAGTCTTTTTTCCGGCGCGCCTGAAAATGCGGTCGATATTGGCCTGCGTCCTGAACAAATCAAACAGGGCGAAGGGGAAAGCAGTCTCGTCCGGCGAGTTGAGCACTTAGGCGATCAGACTCGGCTGCACCTTGTGTTCAAGGATCACAATTTAATAACCGTGACCAATGCCCACACCGAGTTGAAGTCCGGCGATACCGTTAAGATCTGCCCAAGAAATCCTTTCTATTTTGACGCCAATGGCGCCCGTATCGCCTGAGGGGAAATACCATGACTCAATTTATCAACGAAAAAGAAAACATAGTCACCGAAGCAGTCGACGGACTTATCAGGGCGTCCGGCGGCCAACTGGCGCGCCTCGACGGCTATCCGCATATTCGTGTTGTGGTGCGGGCCGATTGGGACAAGTCAAAAGTGGCGTTGGTTTCTGGCGGCGGCTCGGGCCATGAACCAGCCCATGCCGGCTTTGTCGGCAAGGGCATGCTGACAGCGGCTGTCTGCGGCGATGTCTTTGCCTCGCCCTCTGTCGATGCCGTTCTGGCCGGGATATTGGCCGTTACGGGGCCAGCGGGCTGTTTACTGATCGTCAAGAACTACACCGGTGACCGCCTGAATTTCGGACTGGCAGCCGAGCGCGCCCGCGCCTTTGGTCACAAAGTATCTATGGTCGTGGTCAACGACGATATTGCCCTGCCCGACCTGCCTCAGGCGCGCGGGGTTGCTGGCACACTCTTTGTTCACAAAATAGCGGGGGCGTTAGCCGAGCAGGGATCAGATCTGGACACACTGACTGAAGCCGCCGAGCGGGTGATAAGTAAAACTCACAGCATCGGTATGTCACTTGATACCTGTACCGTTCCCGGTTCCCCCAGGGAACAGCGCATTCCGCCCGGCATGGCCGAGTTGGGCCTTGGCATTCACGGTGAGCCTGGTGTCGAGCAGATCGCCTATGATGGCGCGAAAACGGCCATTGCCGCAGTCGCCGCGAAACTGGCGACCGTCATGGACAACAAACCCCATGCCGTCCTGCTGAACAATCTTGGCGGCGCGTCGACACTCGAAATGTCGGTTCTCGCCAACGAGCTTTTGTTGTCCTCCATTGCCGACAACCTGAAACTCATCGTCGGGCCTGCGCCAATGATGACTTCATTGGATATGCGAGGGTTCTCAGTATCCATTTATCCGGTTAACAAAGACGATGAAGCGTTGCTTGGTGCGCCCTGCGCCCCCAACGCCTGGCCGGGCTGCAAGGCAGTTAATCCCGTGACTATAAGAGAGCTCCCCGACGGCTTGATGCCGATTCAGCCCATTCCGTCCTGGCACGAGCCAACAGCGACGTTTATGACCAGATGGTGCCAGGTTCTGATCGGCTCGGAAGCCGACCTGAATGCGCTTGATGCCAAATCCGGCGATGGAGACACTGGCGCCACGCTGGCTGGAGCGGCCAAAGCACTGATAAACGCTCTCGATCGAATGCCCCTGTCCGACCATACCCAGCTTTACCGTGCGATAGGACAGGAGCTCAGCCAAACCATGGGCGGCTCCTCCGGTGTACTGCTTTCGATATTCTTCACGGCGACGGCTGATGCGGCCTCCAGCGGGCTACCCATGGTCACGGCCTTAAAAGAGGGGCTGAACAGGATGCAGCAAATTGGTGGGGCACAGTTGGGCGACAGAACGATGGTGGATGCTCTTAAACCGGCTCTGGACGCTCTCGACGACAGTTTTGCTGCCGCTGCCAAAGCGGCTCGCAAGGGCGCAATCCACACTTCCACCATAGTTAAAGCCAGGGTGGGGCGTGCATCCTACATCAATGCAGAACAACTGCAGGGCCATATTGACCCCGGGGCCGAAGCGGTGGCGCGGTTGTTCGAAGATCTGGTGGCGTAACCGAATGCTGCGCAACAGATTGAGTCTTTTGCGCAGCACTGACACTGTGTCGCTCTATCCATAGTTTGGCAGATCAGAAGTGGATCACCGTGCGTATGCTCTTACCCTCATGCATCAACTCAAACGCCTCATTGATGTCTTCCAGCGGCATTTCGTGGGTAATAAATACGTCCAGCGGGATCTCACCGGTTTTGGCTTTTTCAACATAACCCGGCAATTCGGTGCGGCCCTTCACGCCGCCAAACGCAGAGCCTTTCCAGACCCGGCCGGTGACCAACTGGAACGGGCGGGTACTGATTTCTTCGCCGGCACCGGCCACGCCGATAATGATGGATTCGCCCCAGCCCTTATGGCAGCACTCCAGTGCCGAACGCATGAGCTGAACATTGCCGACACACTCGAACGAGTAATCGACACCGCCGTCGGTCATTGCAACGATCACTTCCTGAATCGGCTTGTCGTAATCCTTGGGATTGACGACATCGGTGGCACCCAGCTGTTTCGCGATGTCGAATTTGCCCGGGTTGATGTCGATAGCGATGATGCGACTGGCCTTGGCCATGGCAGCGCCAATAATAGCCGCCAGCCCGATACCGCCCAGGCCGAAGATGGCCACGGTAGCACCCTCTTCGACCTTGGCCGTATTCAGCACCGCGCCAATGCCGGTGGTGACACCACAACCCAACAGGCAGACTTTCTCCAGCGGGGCTTCCTTGGGGATTTTTGCCAGGGAAACTTCCGGCAGCACGGTGTATTCGGAGAAGGTCGAGCAGCCCATGTAGTGGTAAATGGGTTCACCTTTGTAGGAGAAACGGGATGTGCCGTCCGGCATCACGCCCTTACCCTGGGTTTCGCGCACGGAACCACACAGGTTGGTCTTCCCCGAAGTGCAGAACTTGCACTTGCCGCATTCGGCTGTGTAGAGGGGAATAACGTGATCGCCGACCGCTACTGAGGTCACGCCCTCACCGACCGCTTCGACGATACCGCCGCCTTCATGACCCAGAATGGCCGGAAAATTGCCCTCTGAATCCGCACCGGACAGTGTGTAAGCATCGGTGTGGCAAACACCCGTGGCGACGATGCGAACCAGCACTTCGCCTTTTTTTGGCGGTTCAACGTCAACTTCTACGATTTCCAATGGCTTGTTTGGCGCAAACGCCACGGCGGCACGGGATTTAATCACAATGACACTCCTTCGGAGGATGGATGTTCGGGCGAATGACTTTTCAATACTCTAGTCCTTTCGCGGCCCGGTCGCGTACATTCATTCACTTTTTTCGGGAATGGAAGAACGCAAAGTGCACACCCTCTACTGGTTTACCCGAGATCTTCGCTTGCATGACAACGCCGCACTACTGGCTGCGTCCAAATCGGACATGCTGCTGTGTGTGTACGTGGTCGATCCGCGCTGGTTCAGGCCCGGCCCGCTTCAGTGCCGCGCCATGGGCAGCCATCGCTGGCGCTTTCTCTGGCAAAGCCTGATGGCGCTCGAAAAAAGTCTGCGCCCCCTCGGCCAGCGTCTTCATATCGCCTACGGTGAGCCTGGAGCCATCATTCCCAGGCTGGTCCGTGAGCATCGCATTGCCCGGATTATCCGGTCCCGCCAGCCCGGCACGGAGGAGGCCGGTCAGTGGCAATCGCTGCAAGATCAATTAAAAGGCACAATCTTCCAACAGTTCGAAACCCTGAGCCTGTTCACTGAAGGTTCGTTGCCCATGGCGCTGGAAGATCTGCCCGGCACTTTCTCGCAATTCCGCAAGCAGGTGGAGAAAGCCGGTCAGCGTCATTCCGGAGCGTTGCGCATCCGCACCCTCACGGCAATGCCACCGCCCCCGGGCTTTCCCGACGATAACCGTGGCGAGTGCCCGGCGATTGCCAATCCACAGCACGCCCTTCAGTTCCGGGGCGGCGAAGACGCCGGCCTGGCCCGGCTGAACGAATTCCTGTTTCAGAACCACGGCATTGCTGACTACAAACAGACCCGAAATGCGCTGGACACCTGGGATGCGTCATCCAAGTTCTCGCCCTGGCTGGCCAACGGTTCGCTGTCGGCAAGGGAAGTGGCAGCGACCATTGACGAATATGAACGCACTGAAACCAGTAACGAGTCCACCTACTGGCTCTGGTTCGAGTTGCTATGGCGGGAATACTATTACTGGTACGCAATCAGGCACGGCGCAAACCTGTTCCGGCGCGACGGCGTACAGCGCAAACGGCGGCCCGTGACGTTTTACGGGCATCGTTTCATGGCCTGGTGCCAGGGCAACACCGAATACCCGCTGGTGAATGCCGCCATGAACCA
>Ga0307971_1001646_pt1 | contig 11248 bp, 11 predicted proteins | sample OrgLakmetagen714_FD_201820 | JGI IMG/M metagenome (GOLD analysis project Ga0307971, IMG submission 201820) | Saline water microbial communities from Organic Lake, Antarctica - #714 | ecosystem: Environmental > Aquatic > Non-marine Saline and Alkaline > Saline | place: Antarctica: Organic Lake... | reverse complement strand
TCCAAGTCCACGGTCTTCCCACTCTAACCGATGGGATGCCTTAACCCAACGAAGAGCTGCGAGCCTAGGCTCGCTAGGTAGAACACAAACTTGGAAGCAAGCTAAGTACAAAGCAGGGGAAATCGTAGGGGAATTTTTCTTCGCAAACCGTGCAGAAGTTCAGTGCAGAAAATCGGCAGGAAGAAAAACGGCCGATGACGACGGGGAACACGGGCAACGTTTTGCGTCGGTCGGTCTTTTGAGATATCAGAGTGGTCTATACGTCTATACTTCGTAACTGCAGCAGAGAAAGTCTTCCCACTTCACACCGAAGTAGAGGAAGAACTTATACAGGCTTTGGTTGCTCGGTGAATGCTTCTTGCGATACACCTCGTCAGTTGGGCAACTTTAGACCGCAGCGTTTACCAGCATTCAAGATTCGTACCTGTCGCGATAACATGGGGATTCACAGCGCACTTAGGATAATCATGTTTCTCGAGGACGCAAGCGTACTACTAATGACCAGATAAGAATATCATGATGCTAGTAGATTAAACCTTTCCTCTAGTATGTTAAACCTTGATAGCCAGGAATCCACTCCTCTACTTGACGCCAGCTTCTCCACAGAGACCAAATCGGGCTACGGTATTGTTGGCAATGATCATGTCCCTAAACCCAAAGCGCAAAACAGCTGGTGGGCCACCGGAATCCAATGCCTCAATAGTATGCTCGGCTCTGGGATTTTAGCATTCCCCTACGTCTTGTCTGAAGTGGGATGGGTGACGTTCACGATTGAGATTCTATTCTTTGCAACGGTGCAATTTGCGAGCTCAGCCATGCTTATCGAGGTCGGGCGGCGTCTCGGACTTTTCAATTTCTCCAGCATTACTGAGCATGTTTTCGGACCCTCTGCTGCAAAAGTACTCAAACTTGCAATTGTCGCAGGAATGAGTGGCGCTTTGATGAGTTACTTGAACGTGATTGGCAGCCTGGGGCATTCAGTGGTAATACAATGGGGGCATGGCGGAAGTTTCTTGGGGTCTTACTCTGGCTTCATGTTGTTCGTAGTAGCGTTGATTACCCCGCTGACATTTTTTCGATCGTATGGCGAGCTTACGCCTATTTCTCTTTTGTCGCTGGCATTTATCACCATACTCGTCTTCTTTGCTCTGGGCGAAGGCCTCTGGCTGAATGATGGTCAACTATACACCGCTCAAGCATGGCCACTGTCTTGGAGCACACCTATTCAAACTCTTGGGACTTTCGCTTTTGGAGGAAGCATTCAAGCTGTCGTGTTTGAAGCATACCTGTCTGTGCGCGAGGAAGACAAGCCAAAATTTATTAACACTACCCTGGCCTTGGCAGTTAGTTGCGGCTTCTTGTTGCTGACTCTCATGGGCGTGTTTGGTTATGGAGCCTTCGGAAGTGCGTGCGACAGCGATTTCATGTCCAGCCTCAACAGTCAATATGCTGTCGTGCAGGTTGCTCAATTAATAGCTGTTCTACACTTCACATTTTTCATTCCAAATGCGTTCATCATCATGCGGCTATTTGCATGCGAGTTGGTGGGTTATAACCCGCTCACCCTGGAGTTGCCTTCTTTTGTAGTAATCACCCTGGGCCTTTGGGCAATTCCTGTCATGATCATGGCATGCATCCCAGAAGATGACGTGGATGGAGTATTTGCTTACATTGTCGACTTGAGTGGTGACGTGCCTTTTGGTTTTTGTGCCTTCACGCTGCCGGCTGCGCTGTACATCAAAGTGACTAATGGTTTGCCCGTCGAAGTTGGGACGGTCACCTACATGCATTACATATCTCGCATCACGCTGGTGCTTGGCCTCTTTCTTATAATTGCTTGCCCAGTGACTGACACGTATTACTTCATCAAAGCATGCTTGTCAGGCACGTGCAGCTCGTACTGAAAAGTGAATTTTTGAATCACCTGTTGTCTTTCCTTGTTGCACATTCGATAGTCGTTGTGCATGGTCTACTAAACGAAACCTCAAGTGCGCTTTTTGATAGCGGCCCGATTTATTTTACTATCCTTTACATCCACTGCATTCTAAGTGCGGTCCAAAGAAGGGGGTTATTGTCAGTTATTCCGAAAGGTGTTAAATTGCGTTAAGCTGCTATTCACACCAAGGTACTAGGTTTTACGTAAGGGTAAGGCACTACATAATGAAGCTACGTACAGCCGTAAAAATTCAGGAGATTATCAAAGGAGATGCCATTTTTAATTTCTGAATTATACCATAGTGTAAGCTCGAGGTGACTAGCGGCTTTTAACTTTAACTTTTGATAATCCCTAACACGACCTACCGACCTAGAGACAATAATCCCATTTCCCATTTCGACTTTTGAGTTGAGGAAAGGAATTAAAATTTAAATAAAAGGAAATTAAAACGTTTATTGCTTGACTCCAATAAAAGCGACCTCCGATTTAAAAAAATCAAAGACACCCGCAGCTCGCATAAGCTCTGTTGTTGGAACGCTATGGAGAAAGCAACCGATTTCTTTAAAATTCAAAAAAAAAACTCACACTTCGGGAGTGACGAGCGCTGAAAGTTCTCGCTGTAATTGCAGCACGCCTTTGTTTTCGAGGGAACTGAGAAGCACGGCGTTGACCCACAATTAGCACAAGATACAAGTAAAAACGCAAGAATGAAATGGAGATTAAAGGGTACTCTCGCATATCTCAAGAGAAGTGCTTACATAAAGAAAGAGGGTACCAGAGCAATCAGCTAATTACAGTAATACCTGAGCATCACTACGGGGAGCCTGCCAGCAGCACGAGGAAGGTTCAAGTCCGCTAATTCTTGCCGAAGTTGAGTGACGCGGCGCACGAGCTCCACCCGATCGACCAAATCGCACTTGGTTAACACCACCTGCGCGGTTGTTTGCGGTGGCAGTGATGGTGGCAGTGGTGGTGTGGGATGTGCGGTCATTTTGTAAGAAGAATCAAGGTGGCAGGGAAAGGCTAGGCAGTCGAGTGGCACTCGATGGAAGAGAAATGAGAAAAGAGGAAGAAAACGACTGATGCAGGTGTGTCTATACATGTGCACAGGCCTGCGTATGCGTAAACAGGCTACTGCGCACACGTACTTGCAGTTTGGGCGGGTCGGCCACCACCGCAGCCTGCTTGGCCAGAGCCGTTGCAACGGCTTCTTCTCTCGCGGGATTTCCTGCGGCGGTGGAAGCAGATAGCGCAGCAGCGACTTCCTTGGCAGACATGTCCTTGAACGAGCCTCGGACCCCTAATTCGCCCAAGAGGCCATCACCACCATTGGAACTAGTAACACCACTGGATTTGCCACCCCCGGAAGTGGCGACAATCGACTTGCGCCTCGCCAGTGCGGTCAGGGCTTTCTCGGCCGCTAGCGTCGTCGCGCGCACGGGGTCCCGAAGGACTTGGTTCCTGCTACCATTCTCTTCGTCGTCGTCGTCGTCACCGTCTTTTGAGTGGGAAGGATGGAGGGCTACCGCCGCAGGGAGCTTCACGTTGTCGGGTACAGGGCTTGCGGTGGCTTTGCGGTCGTACACTACGGCGAGAAACTCACGGTCGCGCTAGGGTGAAGGTCAGAAAAAAAAAGTAGCGAAAAAGACGAAAAAAAGTTAATTGGGCGAACAGGTGGAGGATTCGAGTGAGGCGTACCGAAAACGAAAGCGGAGGAATTATGGTCGGTATTCGAGAGCGCATTCACACACACACACACACCGCCTCAGCTGACTCTTCCTCTCAGATAGACACACAACTGAAGTAAACCGCCTGGTCCAAAAACCAAACCAAACCTTCTTGAGGCCGTGTCTGGCGTCAATGCACAACAGGAGCCGCTTCAGAGGGCGAATGGTGGCGGTGTCCCCGCCGTCGCCGCGGCTCAAACCCTTGGCGCCGTTGCGGTGCCGCAAGTAGGCGATCTAGATGGTAGAAAAGAAATTGAGAGACAAGTGTATGTAGCAGAGTGAGATGAAGAGAGGAACATAATGAGATAGTGGAAGCAAGTCTAGGTAGCCAACGTCGTGCTTGTTTTCCTTTAAAAAAAAATACAGATACAAAACTCTTATGTTTGAACGTGGGAGTAATTATCATCGCAAGTGTTTCAGCCCTAACTAGGAATTAGAATACCTGGAGGTCAGTCCAATCATCGACTTTTTCGGCGGCGGCGTAGGCGAAGCCTTGAGCAACAAACGAAAATTAAAAAAAACATAAAAATAAATTTAAGAGTGGAAATGATTACGAAGAGCTCAACAAATGAAAGAACCGAAAAAAAAAGGCAAAGCAAAGCATAATTCAAAAGATCACACACAGAAAATAAGAATACGAGACTTTGCGAACGATTTTATTCTCTTATTACCGTAGCCCGGCAGGTCCACCACCGTGAGCGGTGGAGAGCGCCCCACGCTGTAAAAGTGCAACTTTTGCGTGGCGCCCGGAGTCGCCGACACGCCGGCGCGCAGTTGAGGGCGACGCCTTGAGTGCAGATAGCGAGCAAACAAGAGAAAAGGAGGGAGGGCGCATACGAGCGAGAATAAAACGCATAGTGAGAGAAAAAGCAAGAATTGACGACATCTTTTGGGTGAATAGCACATGCTGACGAGAAGAAAAAAGTTCTTCCTTCCAACAAAGCATGGTTTACCTCAGGTTGAGAAGTATATTGAGTAGAGAAGACTTTCCCACGTTACTGCGCCCACAGATAGCGACCTCCGTCGTTGCTCCACGATTGCGTGGCAAGTCCGACCATTTGCCAACGGTCTATTATAAATGTTGGAGTCGATTTGATTAGCGAACATGCACCAAAAACAATTCAAGCACCAGCGACGAGTTGGTTATAAGTGGGGTGGTATACAACTCAAGCAAGGAATATCAGAAAGACTACAAGTAAGAATGCAATGTTGCCGTAATTTGCCATACGAAATATCGCCCAACCTACCACAAACCACCGTCTCTATTCATCTCTTCCATCCCTACCCCATGCTATACTCACACCACATGGAATGGTTCCCGTTGGTAACGCACCGCGTACTCCACGCCGACGCGGTCAAAAGGCGCCGGCCCTAATCGGTCCGCGTGCTGCTTCCCACCGCTGCCTTTCCCCAGGTAAGGCCGCGTGGCCAAGGGCGGCAGGGGGGCGCGGCTAGACGACGACGACGACCGAGGGAGCATCTCCGCGGCGTTGGCGCCGTAGCCAATGGCAGCTGCCGCCGCGTCAGCTTCCGCTGCCCTCTTCGCATCCGCCTTGCGCTTCTGCCGCTGCCGGGCCTTCGGGACAAAGCCTAAGTTGAGGCCATCTAAGTGGCGAAGGACCGCGTAGTCCAACGGTATCTGAGGTAGGTACACATACACCACAAGCGGAACCACTTTTGTAAGGCGACTGAGGAGATGCCCTTCACTAGTAGCCTAGGAAACAAAGCTAGTATAGAATAGAGCTAATTACTACAAAGTAGGGGCAGTTCAATATTCGCCTAGTAATTACCTTTTTGAACTGTGATCGCTTCGACTCAGTACTTGGGTCTGTGATCTAGAACGGGAATACACATAAGTGATACAATAAATCTCGATAAAGTCAAAAGAGAGCCGAGCTAAGGCAATATGGATTGCCCACCTTTACGGTAACGTCGGCGAAGGTTGTGGGTGATGTTGCGGCATCGGAGGCGAACCAGCTACTCGATATACTAGGTCGAAAATGTCCGACGCGATGAGCAAGAGGCCGGTATAGCCGTATGTATGAGCTCATTCTACGACGGCAACGTCTTGAATATCGAGCTCGCTGACGACTAAGGCTTTTGTCTAGTACCAGCCAAGAGCTTGAAAGCTTGATGGCTATATTGTAGTATTGTAGTAGCTTCGATCGAGATTTTTAGCTTCTATTCTCGACAGGAGCGAGCGCGAGGAGCGTGCATCGATCACTCTGCTCTAATATATTGTTGTATCGTAGCCGTTGCTGTAGAATTCTCAGCTTGAGCGCTTGATGAGCATCTAAAATCTTCATCTCGAATTTCATCAAAATATCGAAGATATCAGTACACGTGGCTGCGTGTTTGCTCTGCTCAACTAGGCACGGCAGGGGCTCTTGTGCTTAGTGACTGACATTGCTTGAAGCATGGCTCGCTTTCTTCGTTTATCCCTCGCCGCTATAGCCGTGGGGCTTGCCGGTGAGAAACCATGAACAACGTAATGATTAGCAGACGAGAAAGCATTCGGCCTCGTGATCAATCCTCCTGAAAGCATGCAGCGCACTCACGCCTAATGATAGATTTCTTATCAATGAGGTCATCCTAATTTGCAACATCAACTCTTTCTCTTAGATGCTGGCATTTACCCGGAAGACCACTGGACCAAGTCGACCATGCTCACCACGAGCAACTTCGAGACCAAGGTGGCTGAAGAGATTGACGCGGGCCGCACTTTTTTCGTGCGCTGGATCGCGTCCGAAGGCTGAGGCTGATGAAAGAAGCAAGCGCCAGCGTGGAACAGGGCCACGTCGGCGTTTGCAGAGAACGAATTGGTTAGCTTCGGAGACATCAACTTGTCCGAGCAGCAAATTCGCGGCGACCATAACCCGGGCGCGGGTAAATTATTCACTTCGCAAGATGATGATCTCGTTGCATCCTCGCATGCTTGGAGTGTTATGATTTCGAACACTATGTATTTGTCTCCAAAGCGAGCCTATGTTTCCAGCGTGTTAATTTGCCATTGTCCCCTATTCTTGTAATTGTTGTTGTGTTTTATTTGAACAGGTGGCTGGCCGACCATCAAGTATTTCAACAAAGAAACGGGCCCGGCGGGCAAGCCCTACACACAAAAGACGCCAGACCCCATGTGCACCGAGCTCGGGAACGGTGGGTTTGCTTTGGGTGCAGTGACGTGTACGAGGCTCTTGGCACAGCAGATTTCTCGCGTAGACTAATCAAAATTCCCCACTTTCTCTGCTTAACATGGTACTTTGGAAATCTTTGTATGTCTGGTATCGACAGGACGCTTCAACAATTAAGAATTCGTTATAAATCCCCTCGCGTTAACATTCCTCATTTCTTTCATACTCTCTGTGTACGCTGCAGACGACTACATGACGGCATATGTCGAAGAGGCGGGCAAGACGTCGCTTTGCGCTGCTGACTCGGGCGCCGGCTGCTCCGATCGCGAAAAAGAATTCATCGCTAAGGTAGTCTGAAATGCGCGAACCTTTTGCATTTCTTGTGCAGGGCTCTGCGAGTAATGATAATGTTCTCGGAAGTGCTTTGCAATCCTCGCATTGCGACTCACCCTCTGAAATGTATTTCTTTTTTTCTCTTTTCTTCGTTGATAGATGAAGCCTATGGCTGCGGACGCGCTGACTCAGCAGCTCACGCGGCTCGAAGGCATGAACGGTGCCTCGATGAAGCCTGACCTTCAAGGTACGAACTACTTTTGCAGTAAAGCAACCCTCCAAGGGAATTCAAAACCGTGTTCGTTGCAAAGAACATTGAAATCTTGCTTCCTGGAAGACTTTTGTAGTAGAAAGGTACCACTGTAGGACAGTGTGATTTTCTTGTGTGAAATCACTCTGATTATGCTCAACCCATATGCCACATTCTTAGAGTGCTTGCTATGCCGCTATTTTTAACTTTTCTTTCGCGTTTCGTCTAGACTGGTTGAAGCGCCGCGTCAAGATTCTCAAGCAACTTTTGTCAGCAGCTGCACCAGCCTCTGGTGAGCTCTAAAGAAGTCGCAACAATAGCAAAATCTTGAAGCAAATCAAGCAGCGCAGCGCGCGCGTGCATAATCGTACATATAACTGAGACATGTCAATGAAATGACGCTTCCGCTGGAACGGAAAAGAAAAGGGTGTACACACATGTGTGCATCTGTTTCTTTCTTTTTCGTGACGGCGAGGCTGACCAAAAAAGGCGCACAGAAATGAAGCGAGTAACACCTCCCCTGGTGCTTCTGTTCTCTGTGTGCCGAAATGACGCGTTTTTGGTTCTATCGCGAGTGCGAACCGCCACCTGTTTATTTATTAGATACATTTCTTCAAGGATTTAGAAAGAAACTCCTGATTCCGATGTATTAAATCCAGGTGTTCTACGTAACAATGCCAATTGGAAGATGAGAAATGGTATATGTATATGTAACAGTGCCCGTTGTAACACTACAGTGCCGCAGTGCCAGCTTTACGCTTTACGTGCGAAGTAGAAGTGTGGGAAGGGCTGGTCACTGCCATTAAACTAGCACCTTCTTCATCGTACTTCTTTTTCGTCTCAAACTCAAACTTTTATCCAACTAAAAATCTCGGCTTGAAACTTAAAATGTTAAAATCCAAAGAGGCTATGGCTTTAGGTATAAGGTATAGAATTCCAGGGGCCCCTCCTTCAGGCTTCATCCCTATCATATATCATGCCTTTTGCTTTGATCTTCAGAATCAACTTAAACGAAGATCTAGGATTGGCTGTTTGGTGTTGTCGTTGTCGATTTGACAGTCATTCCACGTCATGAGCACTGAGTTAACTCATCTCCCACTTGCGATTCAAACTTCATAGCTCAGAAATCTCACGTAACATTTCTCCCACCAGCCATACTTCCGCTTAGAGTTCTTCCACGTCGGCCACGTCAGGCGCGCCGATGCTCTGCAAGAACCGCACTACCGCATGCTTTTCGCCGTGAGTTTCGCGGGCCCACCACAGTGCCGACCCTCCCTGTAAAGTGGTGGCCCCAACGTCCGCGCCTGCATTCACCAGCTCCTGAGGATGATGATGTGATGCAGAATTAAAGGATTTGAGTACAAGAATAGGAGCTTCAAAAACAGCAAGGAGATGAATACACTAAGGCACGGATTGATCGCATGCACGGGTACTCGTACTCTTCTTTAGGCTCGTGTATACGCGTGCGTGTGCTCTCCTTGTGTGTACATCCCTCCCCTATCAGCACCTTTGGTATTTGCCCCACCCGTTTTTCCTCCCCTTCCCTTTCCCCTTCTCACTCACTTTCACCACGGCGAGGTGGCCGCCTCGGGCAGCTTCGTGCAAAGGGTGCCACAGATTGGAGTCGCCCTGGTTCACGTCAGCGCCGCCCTTGAGAGCCGCTTGCACTCCCTCTAAATCACCCTTTAAATGATGGGGGGGGCGGTGTCATTGGAAGAAGAAAGAAAAGAAACGTAGAGGGAGATACCAGTCATCCATCTGTTAGCGTGAAAAATAAAACTATGTATTTTTTCTTCTTGAGAGGAAATGGGCAATTTCTACCACAAATTCCATCATTGTCTCTCCTTCCTTTTACTTCTATCCTCTGCCTCTCCCTCTCACCTCTGCCGCTAAGCTGTGGAGTGGAGTGGACCCGGTGGCGAACGCCGCAGCTTTTTCTTCCCTGGCCTCTTCGTCGGCCGCTTCTTCGCCGCTGCCGTGCCCTTCCACACCCCAGTCCGCCTGCGCGGCGATGTGCCCTTCTTTGCCTTGCCGCTTGGCTTCGCGCGTGCGGGCCAGTGACGCCATCATGTGCAACGGCTTGTTGTTGTTGTTCTGGTGGTTGTTTTGCTTTGGCGGCGGTGGCCCACCCGCTCGTTTCTCGAGGGCTTCGGCGAGGGCGCGCTCCGCCGCTGCCGGGTCTGGCACTGCGTGGTCGTGGTCGACGTGCTGGTAGTACCTGTGAATATGGGGAGCAAATAGAAGTGAGTGCTTGAAGAAGAAAAAAGAATAATCGAAGGTGCTTGTGATGTGCACTCATGGACGATGTGACGTTCGGTGGGTGCTGGTCTGTTTCATTACTTGAGGCCGCCGCTGGCGAGGTCGCCGCCGCGCAGGCCGCCTCCTTGCTGGGCTCTGTTGGCGTCGTGATGGGGGGGAGGGTACTTCATCGACTCGCTGCTCCCCTCTGAGGGTGATGAACAAGCAGGAATATTAGTTAGGAAATAGGAGAAAGGAATGATATATAGTTCAAAAATAAATCTGAGTCATTGTTCCATACTGCCTATTACCGTTCTTTTGGTGGCCGGCGCTGTCGATGGGCTCGAAGTGCACGAACACGTTGGCGAAAAAGCGCCCTTTTAAGGGGGCAGGCCTGCCGTGCACGCAGGTGTGGGACTCGTACATGACCATGTCGCCTGGCGCCATGCTCACGTTCACTGCTTCGCCAGCATGGGTGTAAATCTCCACCGGCCTGACAGATGCACACACCAATCGGAAGGTGGAAACACAACTTTAGTACCTAGCTAGATTCCAATTAAATTCATGTTGTTTTTTTTACAGGGAGGATCATTACAATAGCCCACTCTTGAATGCGTTCGCGAATAAAGAAATGCAAGACATGACTTGTTCAAATTTTGGAAACCAAAGAAGACATCCAAATAAAACCTTGATACTCAACCCTTACCAGGGCTCATCGAGGTCTTGCGCCACGTTAATGATGGCCGATGTCACGAGTGGGAGGCGGTCCACGTGAGGCGCCAGCATCTGGAATGAGAAGGTGAAAAACAATGCGAATGGTGAGTCACCGAGAAATGGGGGAAACAGGAATGGAGCAAAGACCCAGAGTTCCTTTTTGACAAATCAATGATTCCGAACAGAACCAGGCTGGAAGCCAACTTTTCATGGTCCATTGCCTCAGACCACTTTAACAATAAAATATTAAAAGCTGCTAAGGACTAGAAAGGCTAGGTTTAAAAAAAACACAGGCAAAAAAAGGCTTAAAAATGAGCGAAAAGTCGAGCACGTACCGCGCCCTTCTGGTATGAGCGAATGCCGTACAAGCTCGTTGGCCGCAGTTTCTCGCCCGTCCACTCCTGCAAGGCGTCCCTCACTTCGTCCCACACTTGCGCTTTCAGCTTGCGGCCTTCGTGGCTGAACTCCCGCGCTTCCAGGGACAGCATCAGCGTAGGCTCTTCCCAGTGGTTGGTGTAAGTGTTGCCCGCAGGCCATTGTTCGGGCGCAGCCGACGAATTGTGCGCCGCAAAGAACCGCTGCAGGGCTTCGATGGCTCCCGCAGGCGCTTTCACGTGCGCGAAGCCTTGCTCCGTGTAGTTTTGCTGGGTGGGCGGCTGCACCCGGTTGAGCTGTTTGCGCGCGAATTCGGACCCTTCGCAAGCACCTCTGGAGTACTTGGCGTAGCAACCCGCCATGTAGTCAGAATAACGCTTGGCTTGGAATGTGCCGCGGCGGAGCTCATGGTGGATTGGAAACGACACATCGACGCCATACTTCAAGGCGGCGGTCTCAACCTAAGAAGGGAGCGCAAGACATCATCGTGAGCACCGTCACCGAAACAAATCATAAATACCGGAAACATTTTTATGATGCTATT
>Ga0307971_1001642_pt1 | contig 11269 bp, 11 predicted proteins | sample OrgLakmetagen714_FD_201820 | JGI IMG/M metagenome (GOLD analysis project Ga0307971, IMG submission 201820) | Saline water microbial communities from Organic Lake, Antarctica - #714 | ecosystem: Environmental > Aquatic > Non-marine Saline and Alkaline > Saline | place: Antarctica: Organic Lake... | reverse complement strand
AATCTCTAGGGGGCGTCATCGGCATATCCATATCCGGAGATGTACTAAGTTTCCGGTGAAGTAAAGCGCCTAATTGGCTTCTCAGTATCAGAATGCGCTGTTTTGCTTTTTATCTCTATCTGTTAGTCTTCTAATTCCGGCCCTTCGCTCTTCGGGGCCTGTCGTAAAAGTATCAACCGATTAACTTTTTACTAGGAGCTAAGCAGCTAAAAGCCAAGAGAAACGAGATGCCTTCCATATCTAACAGGCGATAGAAGTGCATAGGAATATGCTTGGTACAAGAAGCTGGAAGTTTGGCAGTAGAAAACTTCGGGCGATGTCCGGTGTTCCTTTTTGGTTCTGGTAGCTGGATATTTGCTAGTATACTACACAAGTACACAAGACACATAAGGGCTTTTCGGCATTTAGTTCAGCAAGAGGGCAGCATGTAGAATGGTTCTGAAATTCTGTATGCGCAGGACAAAACCAGGAAACAATTCCATGCAGGGAGGAGCCTTCGCCATCACCCTCAGCACCAGCAATAATTTATTGCATACAAGGAACGCTGGATCCAGGCTTCGTTGTTCTGTCCTGTTACCACCGTTTTTAGCGAACACTTTTTGAGACAGGCCCCGAAGGCCGAAGGCCGGAATTAGAAGGCTTACAGTTAAAGATGAAAAGCAAAGAAGCGCAAAGTATACCTTAAAGCTAATCAGGCGCATATGCCCGAGTGGCCATGGAAGTGGTGGTAGCGGTCCAAAGTGTCACGCTCCGTGCTCTGAGAGTGCAGCTCAAAAGAAAAGTTTCCGCCCGCAGAGGAGGGGAATACAACGATTTTGGTGACTTCAAGCGTCTCATGGTTCCAGTAGGCCTCGTAACCACATGCGAATGCGCACAATGAAATAACAAGATCGTCGACTCAATCTTTCTTTTGGCCTTTCTCTGCGCAGTTGCTTTTGAAGAAGAGGCGTGGCATTGATTCAAAAGGTTCACTCTTGGGCTTCAGATTGTCATCGAGAAATAATTGAACATACACTAATGCCAGAACGCAGAATACTGCAATGAAACCCGATACTACGAACTCGACTTGAATGTCGAATGCCTTTCCGCCCAACATCTCGACGACTTCGGGGAGCATCGGCATGGCTGTCTTGATTGTTGTATCCTTTTCGGTCACCTCACTTCAGCACAGCCGCGCACTCGTAGAATAATCAAGTCGCTTAACAAATATATCTTTCGAATTCAGAGCAACTTGTTCGATAGACCCTACTATTAGACGTGAATAGTTTTATCTTAGTATTCGTTTTGCTTTCGCAATAATTGCCACTTGATTCTAGTCACTGTTCAATAAGATTGGCAACGAAGTGCACAATTAGAATACTACAGGTAGCCAAGTGCAAATAAGGCGTTGGCAACGAAGTGCACAATTAGAATACTACAGGTAGCCAAGTGCAAATAAGGCGTAGGATTGTTATATGATTTGCTCTTGAATCTTGCATCAGGATGATTGGCATAGGTAGGGTGACCCTAGCTTGCATCACTTGTACTTATATCCAGTATCGTCCTCGAGGATCCATCACCATCATCCATCATCCATCATCCATCATAATCATCACCAAGAAGAAAAAAGTACAAAAATATCATATTAGACTAGTCTAGCTGAAACTCTGAGATGACGAATGATGATGACGACTTCGTTGCTGTTTACTGATAGTGTCAGAGCTAGCTATAGCTATAGTAGTACGTAGGAATTAGCTAAGTAAGTCCTTCGGCTCATAGTTTGTTGGTTGCACCATCGCGTCAACCGCCTCATCTCTTCGTAGTGTCACAGATTTGTTTGAAGAACATTCTTGAAATGGCGAACTTCCTCACCGGAATCTCGCTCAGCCTAGCTGTGCTAGTGGTGAGCACTGGCGTGGCTGCAAGCTTTCAGTCTGGACAAGTAGTGCCCCACGCTCCACGATCGATGCCGAAACCACATGCCGTGACAGCTACCAGCTTTATGAATGAACTCCCTATGGGCCCGCCAGACGCTATTCTAGGCCTAGTGGGCGATTTCAAAGCTTGCAAAGCGCCTAACAAGGTCAACTTAGTCGTCGGTGCGTACCGTGACTCCAATGGCCAACCATGGGTGCTTCCCTCGGTGAAGGAAGCAGAAAAGCGAATGTTTGACGATTCCAGTGCAAACAAAGAGGTGGGCGCATTACTTGTATGTACCAGTGTACTGCATGGCACGAACTAGCCAGTGAATTTACGTTCGACTTCATACTTAGGAATAAGGGAGTCTTTTTGGCGAACTACCTAGCAATTGCTGTAGTGCTAGTTTCTTTTCGCAGTAATGCTTTATATCAACGTACATCACGAGTGTTTACCCTTCTAGTACCTCCCCATTGACGGCGACTCTGGCTTCGTGGCAAAAGCCCTCGAATTTGCTTACGGTGCGGACTCCGCGCCGCTGGCAGAGCAACGCGTGGCGGCTGCACAAACGCTGTCGGGCACGGGGGCCTGCCGGGTTGGCGGAGCCTTCTTCGCGAAATGCCTCGGGCGCGGCACTCCTATCTATGTCTCGGACCCGACATGGGGTAACCACATTGCGATCATGAAAGTACGTGCATAAATCTTTTGGCTACGAGCGAAGAACATAATTATCACCCTTGACCCATTCTTTTCTGCATGTGTTCTTCGTAGTGATTTAATCTATTTGTTTATTAAACTTTGGTTGCATCATGTGTTTGCTTATATTTGCAGTTTTCATTCAGTTTGCACATTAAAGACGCTCTCTCTCTCTCTTTCCTCCTTCTTCCTTCCTCCTTCATCCCATTCTTACCCTTCTCCCAATCTCCCATTACTACTACTCAGGAAGCTGGCCTGGAAGTGCGCAAATACCGGTACTTCGACCCAATCACCAAAGGCCTCGATTTCGACGGCATGCTTGAAGACTTAGAAGCAGCCCCCAAGGGGAGCATTGTGCTCTTGCACGCCATCGCGCACAACCCAACCGGGGTGGACCCTTCGCCAGACCAATGGGCCAAGCTGTCGCAATTGGTGGCCTCAAAAGGTCTGCACCCTTTCTTCGACAGCGCCTATCAGGGTTTCGCCAGTGGAGACGCCGCCGCCGATGCCGGGCCGCTTCGGTCTTTCGTCGCCGACGGCCACCGAGTGGTGTTAGCCCAATCCTTCGCCAAAAATTTTGGCCTATATGGCGAGCGTGTCGGTGCGTGACTTCTTCAGAGCATCAAAAGCATCAAAAGTATTGCGCTTGCCTGAGACATCACAAGCCTAGTGTTTTTGTTTCCTCAATCCCTTCCTTTTCACTCTACCCTAATTTTTACCTTGGTGCGCTCACCTTCAACTTTTTTCTTCAAACTGTCATTTTTCTTGTGCTTGCGCGATGATGTGGCCGTTTTCTTCCTCTTCCCCTCCTTCTCTTGTGCAGGTACTTTGAGCGTGGTGTGCGCGAACGCTGACGAAGCTGCGCGCGCTCAGTCTCAACTGAAGCTCATCATTCGGCCCATGTACTCGAGCCCCCCACGCCACGGGAGCAGCATTGTGAAAACCATTCTAAGCGATGAGGCGCTTTCCAAGCAGTACTACGAAGAGGTATCATTAGTTTGCGTTTCCTTTCCTTTGCGCTCTCCTTCGGTATCAAGAGAAGGGGCGAAGAAAGAGGGAGTTGCGGCAATGCATCTGTTCCTTCAATTATCTTTCGCACCTTCGTGACCGCTTCAAGTCAATTCGCATAAGAACTTTGCTTGTGCTCACCTGTGCTCACATGCGTGTGTAAATATGGCAGTGTGCCTCCATGGCGTCGCGCATTCAAGCGATGCGGCAACTGTTGCGGGAAGAGCTCGCGTCGGCAGGGAGCCAGCTGGACTGGTCGCACATCACCAACCAGATTGGCATGTTTGCGTTCACGGGCTTGACCGCCTCACAAGTCGAGAAGCTGATTGCTGAACACGCAGTGTTCCTCACCAAGGATGGCCGCATCAGCCTCGCCGGAATTAACGCGGGCAACGCAGCCTACGTTGCGAAAGCCATTCATGCAGTCACCAAGGATGCTGCTTAACCATTGCTGACTGGACAGAGCGCACTTGGGGCTTCTCGCTAGCTCTCTGTTGAACTTCGCGGCGTCTCCCGTAAATTTGAGCGCTTCTTTTTCCTTGCTTCTTTCCTCGGCTTCTCAGCGTGCTTTTTCCAACTCTAGGAATGTCGCAGTTCGCAGTTAATGAGGCGTGGCTGGTAAACGCCAAGACCTGCTTGTTATGCACTAGCTATGATCATATAGACAAGCCAGCGGAGTAGAAACAGGTGGGTAGGTATCGCATTTTTCAAATGAAGCCGAAGTCAGAAATGGATTCTACTTTTCTACTGCGCGTTTGATTTGGATTGTTATTGTTCGAAATTAAATGGCTCTAAAGACAAAAGAAATTCTTATTGCTACAGCCTGAAGCGAAGTGTATACACTCACGGCCTTACTGAAACCTACACTTATACATATATGCACATTTGACATTTGAACAAATAGCGAAAGTGCAAGTAAAACACCGCATTGAACTTAGCACCTCGAAAATCGAAATCGCGAGAGCACACCCCAGTTGCGTTTTATAAATTCGAACACTCACGTGTCTGGTAAACCTGGCGCAAACAAAAATTAGGTCGACTGGGTTGTGTAATGGCGAACGCCCCTCCCGCAGGTGCACTGTTCTGCTGTGCTCTGTGCTGCTTCTGAAGTCGCAACTCGAGGACAGCAAAGCGCAACGGCACAACTCCACCGATGCAGGCGGGGAGAAGCGAGGTGAGGCGTGGCGTTATAGAACCAGTTCACTTCGCTGCAAAGCGCCACTCCCCATCGTTCATAAATCTACGCACGTACAAGGGCATACTTTACGAACGATGGAACGATGGAGTGGCAAAGAAAGTGCACAGGTGGATGTGATTCCGATCTCCTGATTGGCCAAAAGCTCTGGGAGGGTGCTGATTGATTGTAACATTGTATCAAGTAATAGGACATAACGTTGGAACTCTCGAGTAAGCTTAGAAGCTGGGGTTAGCTGTTGACGTGGAGTCTTAAGCTTGAGCAAGGAGATTCACATTAAAGTGCTTTAGAATAGAGAAAACGTTAAGTTCGCTACATTTCAGCTGTTGCGGAAAATCTCTGCTAACTTAGTGGTAATTTATATGGAAATTTCCAATCACTAGAGGGGGTGGTGTGGGGAGATTTTCTGTAACATCAGCTCCTGGCTAGCTATCATTAGTACAATTATCATACGGGCGGGGTGCTCTAGAGCATAGCCTCAAGGTTCTCTCTTCGGATCATCCGCTTACTGTAGTTATCGCATCAGTCAGACTTGGCAATACTTTCGAATCGTATATTATGGTGCGTTTAGTGCTACTTGGACTGATCTTGCGCCGGTTGTGCACTGTCACGAGCTCGCCAACGCAAGCTCCAACCTCATTACCAACTGTACTCTGTGACAATTTCACGCTTGGTGGCTCCTGGAGCGGCGGCAAGTCTAGATATTTGGGCGACTTCATTTACAAAGGCCTAGACTATTACAACAATCCATACTACCAGTCGTATCAGTGTGTAGGCGACAGAAGTCGGTTCTATGAGCCACAAGCTTTTTACATCGCTTATAGACCAAAGCAAATGGTTGAGGACAAGAGAATGTGGGTACTGACAAAATCACCTCTTCTCGACGAAGGCAATACCAGCGACCCGCTTCCTTTGTACTGGCGTGCTGAAAGCAACATGGTAGCACCTCCGCTGATCGGCTTAGACAAGTGGTAAGAATGTCCACGCTGCAAATACTATGCGTAGCTTTGCTTACAGGTGTTGATATGTTGATATAATCATGTAGAGAGTGTGGTGTACGGAACGAGTCCTACTAATGTGCAATTTCTGTCCATATCTCTGCAGGGAGTACTACAATGGTCATGACCAAGAGTGGAAGTTGCTGACTACTGATGAGGTCTCTGTTACTTGCCTCTGGGAGTCCAGAGAGTGCGTGAAGGATCCAAAAATTCGGTGGCGTCTCGTGATCATATGCAGCTTTATTGCGGTAGTCGCAATACTCATTATCTGCGGATGTTGTTACGAACACTTCAAAGTTGAAGAAGAGAAAGGGTACCTGGACCCAAGTTCAGGACACTTCATTATGGTAATGAATGACAAACTGGGTTATCATGTCCAAATGGAAGTCAAGAAAGTCTTCGAAAGTAAAAATGGAGTCACGCTCGTAAAACTGGCGTGCAGTCCGGACGAAACGACTTTAGGTGATGACCAAATTGTCGACCTAAAGACATATCATCGCTTCCAGGTTGCGGAGAGAGCACTTTTGACTAAAGGGAAAACTTCGGTAGCGAAAAAGCCGTCTTTTTTTGCGCGGATGTTAGACCCAAGTACTGACTATTTCGAAGATGACGACGAGGAAAAAGCGAGTGGTCATACTCTTCCAACTGGCTTCTTTTTCACAAGTGCAGCAAGCGCAAATGCTTTCGACGAGGAGGTTGTTGAGAGAGGCACATCGAAGAAGAAACAGAAGAAAAAGAAAGGAATCAAGATTCCCTCCGTGGAAGCTGAGAAAAAAGACAAACAAAAGCGGATTCAAGAATTGGCCGCGAAGAGGAAGAAACTCATGCAGGAAACTTTCAAAGGTGACCACTTCATTACTCCTGAAGAAAGCGCTCTTCAGGCCAAAGCTTCCAAACCGGAACAGTATCACACGAAACCAATTGAGCTGGTTTCCTCAGCTAGGAATATTCGAGAATCACAAGACGACTTCGAATTAGTAGAAGGTGACTTTGAAAGCGGCACTTTTGGTACCGGGCAACATGAAGGCAAGATGTTGTCGAACAAGGAGCGAATGCACTCTGCATTGCAAAGACGAGAAGAGAAAACTGCCAAGGAGAAAGCAGAAATGGAAAAACTGAAAAATGAACAGAAAATGGCAAAGTTGTTAAACCTTCAGGCGAAAAGGAAGAAGAAAAAGAAACAGAAGCAAGAAGACGATCGCGCTGGCGACAAGTTCACATCTTACGTTCAAAACGGTCCCAAGCCCGAACCGGCCGTGTCTGCGAAAGCGTCGGCACCAGGAACGAAGAGTGGCATCGACGAAAAACCGCAAGCTGATGCTGAAGCCAAAGATGATACTGGATTATTCACAGGCTTTTTCGGGACGATAATGTAATTGCGGAAATCCCGTAAGATACAGCGTAAATTTTCTTGCTTTCTTTAATAAGGACTTAATCCCGTATACCCATTACTTTCATACCTACCTTTCGTCTTCGTGGTGATGCGTTCTAGATAAAAAACTTCTCTTCTACTTTAGCCATTTTGTCTACTATGGGCACTTCCATTTATAACGAACGTAAGCGCCGGCTGCTAATACACACAGACTTATCTCCTAGTTTACTATGCCCATTTCATTCCAATGTTGTTTGATGTTTGATGTTTGATCTCCGGTACTAGAATTTTACGGAATAATTTGACCTCCAGACTAAATAAGAAATGGATAATAAATCGTATTCACCGGGCTAATTCGCCTCTAGAGACACGGGGCGCTGCGCCTAATGGGTTCAGGGATTACTCTCCACTTCAAGAATGATTTCGATGCATTTTAAAAAAAAAGCTAAGCCTGTAAGCGACATCATAAGTTGCGTTGCGAATCTCTTTCGCGCCGCGCAAGTTGTTCTCTTTTGAACTTCGACATCGGTTTTTGCTCTTCTGGTTGTTCTACGCTCGAAGACATTGCAAAATCCTGGTCTTGTAAGTCCTGCATGGTCGCTGAAGCTCGGGGTACCGGCGTCTTCATAGGTTGAGGCAAGCCTATTGGGGCAACTCTACTCGGCGGATGGTCGCTCTTACTCGCTGGTACTTCCTTTGTGGGCCCACTGGAACCAGGCATCGATGCCTCAGGCAACCCACTAGCAACCAGTGGACTATGGCCACTCTTGCTGTGGTCGCTGCTGCGGTTGCTCACGCTTGAAGCTGCAGCCACGACAGGCTGAGGGCGATCGGTTGAGCCGCGATTGTGCGCAGACCTGGCTGGCGGCGAAGCTTTGCTGCTGAAGAACCCCTTGGACCACGCTGGTGACGTGATGCCTTGGGTGCGCGCAGCTTCGCTTGCGCCCCGCTCCAGCGAGGCAGCATCTTCGGCCGCCATAAGATCTTCCAGCGCCTTCACGGTGTCTGCGTAGGGCACTTTCTCAGCCGCTTTCCCTTTCCCTTTCGCGCCACTTGGTGGTTTCGATCGTTTGCGTTGCTTCTCTTCCTTTGGTAGCGCACTTCTGCCGGTTAAAGAAGGGGGTGCCGCAGTGGTAGGTTGCTTGCTCGAAGCGGCATCAAGGTTGCCATCGTCATCTCCCATGGAGGCGTTTACGAGCAGGTTACGGAACCCTTCTGTGGCTTGGATTTTTGACTGCATATTCACGGCCTTCGCAGTCACTTCGCGGCCCTGTGCGTCAACTTGCTCTTCAATCTCAAATAAACCGTCGCTCGAAAGCTCGAAGTCCTCATCGAAATCCTCGTCGTCCTCAAAGTCATCACCGCCGTCTTCTAAATCAGCCTCTTCGTTTTCCGAATCATCACTCTCTTCCTGAATTTCGACGCGTGTTGGACGGCTGGTGGCTTCTGGCTTCATTGTAGGCAGTGATTGTGTGCCTGCAACGGCAGGTGGTTTAGAAACAGTCCCTGATGGAGGCATTGTGTTCTTCTTCGCCAGGGTAGACGAGGAGGCTAAAAACCCAGTTTCCATCCCACGGGCAAACGCTGCTGCAGATGAATTTGCTGATTTTACATCTTTGGCAGGCGCACTCTTGACTGGCTTTAGTTCTATAGATTTGTTTTCGTAAGCAGGAGGAATACCCATAGTGTCGACCATGATATCATCCACGGTCCGCTCAAGAGCCTCGGCCGCTGCTCGTCGCTCGAGCACTCCAGCTGCGTCAGCAGGAGACATCTGCGCAAAAAACTCGCCGCCGAGATGGACTGTCACGGATCGCTCAGGGCTGAGCACTAAAGAACCCTCGCCGTAAGCTACCCCACCACACATGGGCAGTAGCATTGGCGGTGAAAGAACAGCAGACGCATCATCCGACGTTTCTAGCTTTGGGCTAGCATTATACCACGACTGGATTTCCTTCAGAGTGGCTATTGTCTCAGCACGATCGGGAGTTCGACTGGTGTCACTAGATTCTCGTAATGCCTCAGTGGCGCGGTCAAAAGTTGAAAGCATGTCTATCTAAAATGAAATATTATTAACTCGGGTACGAAATGAAGCGGCTAGACACTTCTGCGCTCTCCAAAGACTCAGCCTAGCAAGCAGCTACCAAGCAATATGATTATTAAATGCGCACGTCCAGTGGAGAGATGCCTACGGCCTATGCCTGGCTAGAAAGTCTTTCACTACTTGCCCGGCAGTCTGAAAAATGAGATCTTGGAGCTTGGAGCTAGGAGCTAGGAGCTATAAGATAGAAGCTAGGAGCCAGAAGATAGGAGTTAAAGGCTGTGAGCGCTGTGAGCTGAAAGCTGAGAGATTGGGGCCGAGACCTACTACCAGGAGCTGCGATAGCGTACATAGGGCGGCGATAAAATGCGATGATGGGAAGATTGTATATTTTTCTTCGATATATTCGTGCAATGAACGTGTTCAGTCGTTAGCGGATTAGCGGACACCGGGCAACTGCGGAGTGCGTGCACGAGGTGCAGGAGCGCGCACGGCACACTAGTTCTTTTGCTCGAAAACCCTTAGAAAACTCATATTGGAGACTTACAGTTCAGTTGGTAGTAGGAGTAGAATAGGAGTTAAGATGAGGCTAGCCTCTTGGGCCGTCCTCTTTGTGTCAGCGTCGGCGGCTACCTTGACTCATCGTGCCCGACCGGAGAGCTGCATACGGGGATCCTACTACTTAGACGGTGAAACTGCGGCAAGGAGCCCTGTGTCTGCTTGGGGTGCGTGTGCAGGCTACGTCTTGTGTCCTGCCGGCTCGTACTGCGCTGCAGACGGTGTTCGTCGGCCCTGCCCTCCAGGCACGCGCGGTGGCAACCGCACAGGGCTCGAGGACGAAGTTTGCGCAGGGCCTTGCCGCGCGGGCTACTTTTGCCCCTCGGGTACGCCAGGTGATGGACTCGCATGCGGTGCTGCGCCAGCATACTGCCCCGAGGGCTCTAGCAAAGCCTCCGTCGCTGGACCTGGTGAGTTCACATTACCTGCCGATGCTGCCGAAGGTGTGCGCGGAGGTGGCGACGTGCATCAAAGTGCAGCTTTGCCTTGCCCAGCTGGCTCTTATTGCCCTGGCGACGGCACTGCACTATTGTGCCCTGGGGGCACCTTCGGCCTAGAACAAGGCTTGCGCTCCGCAAATTGCAGCGGCCAATGCAGCGCCGGTTTTTACTGCCCACCCGGCAGCACGTCTGCCACCGCAATTGCGTGCGGCCACGCACGGCCTGCCTTAGAGCAAGCCAACGTGCACTGCCCTGCTGGCAGCCGCCAGCCTGTACCAACTCGACTCGGTTTCTACGCGTTGCGCGCCGGGTCCCTTTCAGTGGGTACCAGGAACCACGCTCGAGATGGTGTGGGTGGGTATGCAGGTAACATCAATACTCTTGCTCTGAGCTTCAACTGGACTTGTGCGCTGCCGCCTAGCACTGGGAAGCGCGCAGCGATGAAGGCCGCCCTCGCTGCGCTCTTGGGTCTAGACGAAGCCTCTGAAATGAGTAGGTTTACGGTCACACTCTTGAGAGCTGCTTCAAGCACGGAAGCAGGTTACGCGGCTCAAGCGTCGGCTCTGGCACGCTACCTCGCGTTGTCTTCTGGTGCGCCCACAGCAGCTGTGGAGAGAGCTGCAGCCGAAGCGCAGGTGCTTGAGGACGCGGACGCTGCAGCTGCTAACGACACCACTACGCCAGCGGCTAGCGATGCATCGGCTACTGCTGCTATGGTCGAATCGTCGGTGTGGGCGGTACGGTTTGAAGTGACGGGCTCGTCAGCTTCCCGACTCAAGCACGCGGCTAGCACTGCCCAGGCCTGGCGCGATGAACTCATGCAGGTACTCAAGGCGCCAGAAGCGTCTGATGCGCTCCGTGAAGCCCTTGGGCACTTGCCCGGCACTCTTCCAAGCAACCGCACCGACGGACGAGGCGCGCCGCGGGGAGGAGGCCACAGCGGTGTGATCGACAGCAGCAACGTGGGGGTGCCCGGCTATAGCAACAGTGTCAGTGGCGGCAGCAGGGGTAGCAGTAGTACAGTGCTCCAAGGTGGAGCTCCCTAGGGTGGTGACGCGTTCGCAG
>Ga0307971_1001641_pt1 | contig 11272 bp, 10 predicted proteins | sample OrgLakmetagen714_FD_201820 | JGI IMG/M metagenome (GOLD analysis project Ga0307971, IMG submission 201820) | Saline water microbial communities from Organic Lake, Antarctica - #714 | ecosystem: Environmental > Aquatic > Non-marine Saline and Alkaline > Saline | place: Antarctica: Organic Lake... | reverse complement strand
CTGCGGAGTGCGCAACACCCACAAATTCCTCGCTTTTTGCAAATTTTTCGAGGAATTTGGCCAATGCCCCTCTCCCTCCTGAATCATTCCGCACTTGCTTTGTTTGCGTAACGCACGCGCATTCCCACTCCTGCCCGCAGCATTGGCTTCTGTGCCATTTGGGTTTGTATTAGTTCGAGTTCGAGTTCGGCGGGTATGCAAAATTCCGTGAACTTCGCCGACTTTCCTCAAAAGTTAATATGATTCCAAGGAACCCGCCGCGATTGGGCCATTATTCCCCCTTCAAGTGTTCAGAGAAGATGCTAGTAGGGACCACCATTGGCTTTCTTGATTCCTTAAGCCAGCACTAACGGGGCACCGGCCGTTCCTGAGTCGAGTTGCCCTAGTGAATTCCCTGCGACTTCTCTGCCTTGCATGTGTTCGAGGTTACAGAGTTTACCTAGAACGAAGCCAGACTGGCCCACATATTAGAGTCAGAGAATCCGATGATTCGGTGATTCTATCATGATTCCTCTCCGAAGGAATCTGTTAAGAAGATTCTGCTGGTTTCTGTGGTGTTATTTGAAAATCGGGGATAAGTGCAAATTTTTGGTGGTTACGTATGTGTAGCGAGTAGCGAGTAGCCCGTAGCCCGTAGCACGCGTGGGCAGAATGAGCGGGCCACTGAGGACAGCGATGCTGTCCGTGCTGGTGGCTTCGGTCGAAGCTGTTTTCGGAAAGAAAGCTGCAGAAGAGACGCAACCGCTTCCGGGTCCTGAAATTCCATCCTTCGCGGTGGCTCCGCTTGAATTCATGGGAGTTGTGGCCAAAGCTCTGGGTGGGCTCCCAGACTCTACCATCTTCTTCGGTGCTGCCGGACTGCTCACAGCATTCTACGCTGGCGTGCTGCTTTTGTTCCCTCGCACGGTTACTAACCGTGACCGACGCATGTCTTGGGTGATCACTCTGCTGTCGTCGCTCGTCATGTCCTTCGTGGGGCTGTACTTCGCCTTTCGTCTGTATCTCACGGACGGCTCCATTTTGATGCCTAACTTCGCAGACGTCGTCAACTCCGACGACACCGTGCTGGCAAACGCGATTTGCTTGTTCTTTTTGGCGTACTGCCTGGTGGATGTGGTATTTTGCCTCTTGCACTACGGCGACAACGTCAGCATCGGGTTCCAGCACCACACCATGTACGCTGTGCTCTTGGTCTACCTCCTTCGGTCGGGGCAGTCCATTCTGTTCGCGGTGGGCGCGCTGGAAGAGCTCCCTACGCTGGTGCTGGCTTGCTACGAAGTGGCGGGCGATCCTCGGCCTCGCCTTGCGACGGGCCTCGCCATCTTCTTTGCCCGAGTGACGTACCACTTGTTCATCACCTACAAGGCTTCGGAGCTCCTCAACACCCCGCTGTTTTTCTTTTCGTCGTACTTGCTGGTGCACCACATTGCGTGGTTCCGCTCGTGGTTCATTCACCGCGTGGAAGCCGTCAAGTCGGAGTCGGCGGCGCTGGGGAGCCACGATGCAACCCGCCGGGCTGCAGTCAACCAGAAGAAGCTCAAGTTGGAAGTCACTACCCACGTGTACGCAGTCGCGGTCATGCTCGCGCTCCAGGCCGTCATGCACTTCTACCTTGTGGGCTCGCAGTTGTCGGACTTTGCTTCCAAACGGGGCTGGACGGAGCGGGGCTCGGCCTTGGCGCTCCTCCTTGTCGACCTCGCGGGCCACACGGCATGCTTCTTGCTGGTGACCGCCCGGATGGTGGGCATCATCCAGGACGTGTACACCGAGCACTTCATTTTCCACACCATCGAAAAGCGGAGCATCATTTACAATATTTCGTGGGAAGACCCCCGAGTGGAGCGGGAGCTGCTGAAGATTGGCAAAGACGACGTCATCCTCACGATTTCCTCGGCCGGCTGCAACGTGTTGGATTACCTCGTCACTGGCCCCAAGGCCATCGTGGCCTGCGACTTCAACATTTCTCAGCTGGCCATGCTGGAGCTCAAGCTCTTCGCCATCATCCACCTGGACCACGCGCGCTTTTGGGCCATTTTTGCGGAGTCGGACTACGCGGTGTTCAAGGAAGAGTACGAGAAGGTGGGCGGCTTGCGCGAGTTGATTTTGAAGTCGGATTCCACCACCAAGCAATCCACCGTGGACTTTTGGGACGAAAACCACGATGTGATCAAGAACAACATCATGTTCGCGGGCTCGTCCGGCTTGGCCGCTCGGCTCCTCTTGCCGTTCATGAAGTGGCTGGGCGTGGTGGACTACATGGTGTCGCGCAAGTGCTACCCACCTGCCACCGTGTCCCTGGCCGTCGTGCGCTCGTTGCTCCAAAACCAAACCCTGTGGGCGTGGCTCGCGCCGCTGGGTGGGGTGCCCGAGTCCCAACTGGCCCTGATTCAGCGGGAGCCCCACGTGTGGGCCGAGCGGCTCGAAGAAGTGCTCTGCCGCCGCATGTGGATGCCCGACAACTACTTTTACTACGCGTACTTCGCTGGTACAAACATCTTGCGATAGGATTACGACCCTCAATATCTTCGCGTTTGATAGGAGTTTGCATATATTCTTCCTTATAGTGCTGTTTGCTAGTTGGTATTCATTTTTTTTTTCTAATTTTCTTTTTCTTGTACCTGCGCGCGTCTTCTTCTCACAGGGCGATGGGACAAAGATTGCTGCCCGCCTTACATGGAAGAAAAGAACTTCGCCGCCCTGCAGAAGAACGCCCGCGCGGGGGTTGTGACCACCTGCCACGGCGGCTGGGCTGACGGCGCTCAGGTAAACGTTCAAGGTTGACGGTGCCGTGTTCGTATTGTTTTTGTTTTTGTTTCACCCATGAGGCTCAGTAGTTTCCAACCGAAGGTGAACCTTCTTATTTTACTGAAAGATCATGCCGCATTTCTTTCCTTTTTTTCCTCCACTCATGTTCCGTGCTATTATCATCTCTCCCTTTCTGTTGTTTTATCCCTTCATAGCTCCGCGATGACTTCACGATTGCATCCTTGCTCGACTCGATGGATTGGATGCCGGACTCCATGATCGCCGAAAACATTGCCCGCCTCTACCCTCGCATGTCCGACGGCACCAAGAAAAACGGCACCAAGGCGGGGGTCATCTTTTGGCGCAGTTTCGCCACCAAGGTCCACTCCCCCGTGCTTGCCGCCATGCAGCCTGATTTGGTCCCCGACGACGACGGCCGCGAGCGCGTAGGGTGGTACTTGAGCCAATGGGTGGCGCCGGTGAAGCCTCATGCGCAGACCGACTTCAGCGCCATGCTGTGCAAGGGGAGCAACACTGAATTCAAGAACACGAATCTGCAGGACGCGAAGGTACGCGCAACCTTGCTTCGTTTGGAACGCATTGTTTTCGAATCTGTTGTTGAACCTTGTTCTTGTTGTCATTTTCTTGCTCTGCGTAGCCACCGTGCGTCATCTCGTGACATCTCATGGTGACACCCCTCTTTCTCACTTTCCTTCCCTCGAGTTCATGTGCGCGCCCTAAATACCATATTAGGTGATTTCGGCGATGGCGATGCACGCGCTCCGCTCCGAAAAGGACTCGGTGGAGTTTTACAAGTCGCAAGGGGACGCTTACGACGGTTTTCGGGAAGCTCTGCTGCCAGACCGTGACCAGCTCCAGCATTACTGCTTGCCGTGGCAAACCAAGCTTCAGGTGATGAGAACCAAATTGTGGCCACGGCAGTGTTTATGCGTAAATTTGAAAGTCGTAAATTTGCTATGGTTGTTTGACTGTTGTTCGCAGCCATGATTTGTTCTTTAACGACACACACCATCTCCTAACTTTCTGTTCCTTTTCTTTGCTGTGCTTGTCCCCATAGAGCTGGATCAGCGTGGGTTGTGGCACGGCGCGCGACATCGAGTACGTGATCGAGCATTTGAAAGCGTGCAAGACCCAGCTCTATTTGCTAGACCTCAGCCCGGCCTTGCTGGAAATGGCGCGGGCTCGCATCGCTGCTCACGGCCTCCAAGACCAGGTGGGCCAATGCACTTTTTTAAGTTGACTGGAGAGCTTCTGTATTTCGAGGCAGTTATCATCGTGAAATGATATGTGTACAGCATATTTTTTTATGAGCATGCTTTCGGCTGTCTTTATTTTTAGAATTCTTTCTTTTATCTTTTCTCAGTGTCTTTTTTTTGTTTTTGACATTTTTATCTTTTCTTTCTTTAATTCCTTTGACGTTCAGGTCACCTTGGTGGTCGCCAACATTCTCGAAGCCTACGACGCCAGCGGCAAGCCGAAACTCGACGCCATTCAGATCTTGCCGGGCTCGGCCCGCGCCACTTTGCCGGACCTGGGCAGCGCAGACATGGTGACCTGCAGCTACTGCTTGACCATGATCCCCCCTTGGGAGCGCGCGCTGGAGGTGATGGTGAGCATGGTCAAGAAAGGCGGCACTCTGGCCCTCATTGACTTCACCAAGCGGGAAGACATGCCCACGCACTGGACCCAGGTACGCACTTTCAATTTAAAAAAAAAACAAAAACAATTCTATCAAGGGCCCTGATTACACTTATAGCAGTCACACTTCGTGTTGTCTGCTCCGCGAAAAGATCATATTTCCTTATAAGCTCGATCAATGGGGTATCACTCTTCAGGAAACTATCCCTCGCTTATCCTCCCTGCCACTTCGTCACCCTTCGCTTGCTGCACTCCCAGGCGTTGAACGGGTGGTGGTTTGCGAACGACGGGGTGTACTTCGACGAGCAACACACGGCCGCGCTCAAGCAGCACCCCAAGCTCAAGACCGTGTGGTACAAGGAAGCCGAAGCCCGCGTGCCGTTCACCGTGCTGCAGGCCACGCACTACCTCTGGACCGGCGTCAAGCTGTGAGCGACTTATCGCGGAAGAGTAGCCGAAGACGAAAAAGCAGACGACGAAGAAGCAGAAGAAGGAGAAGGAAAAGAAGATGAAAACGTCGCAGGCATCGGTCAGAGTGTGGTGCTGCAGTAGGGACACGGTTTGTTTTCCTCTTTTGACTCTGAACGAACGGCCCTGCTGCAGTCCAGTGTTCCGAAGTGGCCATGCCAACACAAAAGAAAAACATGAGAGAGAAAGGCAGGTAGCTGAACCAGCAAAACGATGAGAGATTTTGGGGTGAGTGGCACTCGTGGCATGCAGCGCTGTATGATTTTCAGCGGCGCTTAAATGCCGCCACACCAATCCCCCAAACCCACTGACTTGCATTGATAATGATGTGCATGGATCAAATAAATATATGAGCAAAGACATACCAAATACAAAGTAGCTTAATGCCGAATTGAGACCTGTGGCCTAATAGGGCACATTAAAAAATCCCGTTTTTTCGGTCCGGTGGGCCTAGGCCTATGCAAGGAATTTTCCACTTTAGATTTCGACTTCGCTTCCAGGCTTCGCAGCTGTTAAACGATTTATAATGAATGATATATATTTTACAACAAAAAATGCCTCGAAGCCCCCATTCGCGATTTGAATTCGGTTTTTTCAAAATTAATTGAAATTCAAAAATTTTCTTCGCTATATCGCCGATATCAAGAAAAACCTAGGCAATGCGCGAGCCCTCTTTTTCAATTCCGAAGCTTCCGATACAGAGCAGACTGTTTGGATTCAGTGGCCATCGGCGCCCGAGTCTAGAATTGGCCACATCAGTTCGAAACGCTTGAAGATGAGGTTGAACTTGAAGATGAATCAGAGCGCTTAACTCTGCTGGCTGCAGCTATTTCTCCTCCCACTTTATTAGGAGTTTCCCTGCGGTTGACATTATCGCCGCTTGATCTGGGCGTGCGGTTGCGATTGCCCGACTTCCTTGCCTCTTTTGAAGCATCTTCGGGCAAACTCGGCGAAGTGCGGCGCGATCCGGGCCGAGAACCACTCGTAGTCGCAGACCGACCTACACGAGGCGTCTTGTCACTGCTTGCTTCAACAACAGGACGAGACTTGTTCTTGGGAGTGTTCGCAGCGGAGTCACCACGAGACATGTCCGACTCGTTTTCTTCCACGATGGGCGGCTCCAGTGACGCAGTAAAACTCACGCGGTTTTCTCGGCTTTCCCGGCTCATTCTGGCGTGCGCGTCAGCTCCATCACTCTTGGGATCACTGATAATCTCGTCGTTGCTACTGCGCACGCCGATCTCCTCGATCATAGCTTCGTAGTCAAACGATCTCGGCGCAACTACTTCTACCCAGTGCAGAAAGTTCTCCTCAAAGCAAGTATGTGCACTGAGAGCATCATAGAGAAGCGGGAATGTGGCACGGAAGTTTTGCAAATCAGCGCGTGTCAGCCCAAAGGCTTGTGCCGTTGTTGAAGTGCACTTTGCTTCTACCTTCAGCGCAAAATTAACTTCGTCGGGAATTAAGGCAAGCACTTCCCCAAACGACTCCCCGACTGTGTAGCGCTTGGAGAAAGTTGCAGCAGTGACTGTCGGACTAGGGCTACCAAGCGTAGGTTTGTTATATTTTTTTCTTGAGGACAGAGGGGAAGCATCTTCTTTCCGTCGTTTCTTTGATACTTCGTCCATGCAAGTCTCCACTGCAATAGTGCCAGAAGTTAAGAAAAACATTTCACGGTGTGCGCCAAGCATAGGATGTAAAACGACGTCATCGATCGAGTAGCAGTACGGTCGCAACCGCGGCAGCACGACAGTCAGCGCGCCTCGAAGGTCTGCTTCTACTGCACAGAGCTCAGGCAACCGGGGAATTATTCCAGTACCGTGAACGATGCCCATTACTTCAACGCGGAGCTCAGGATGCATAGCCGCAAACAACTGCTGCTCTGAAAACACCGACTGCACTTTTTGCCGAAAGAGGAAGTGTTGCCTCAAGCAACAGCGGAATCCGAAAGTGTTGCGAGCTTCGTTCAAGTACTGGTTCAAGTACTGCAAGTGTTGGCGGCGCATCTTGGCCGCAGGATCTAAATTCACGATAATTCCTACGAGAGCCCCCACCACATAGGCAAACACCGTGGTTCCAATAACTTGTGTTAGGACAGTAACGACAAGCTCATGGGTGGCTTTTGGGTTTGGCGTGATGTCTCCGTAGCCAATTGTTGTCATTGTTGTAAATGCCCAATAAAGGGAAGCAATGTAGCGCAAGTCAAGGCCTTTCTCATCAAGGCACGCTCTTCCACTCAAATCATCGGTCGAGTCCGGAACTAAACCAACAATGCAATAATTCTCCACCCAGCAGCTGCCGTTGCCGTCGCATTGAGCGGTCGCGAAGAGCAAGCAAGCAAACAGATGCCCGAAAAACAACATAATGATGAAGAGCTTCAAAACTTTCAAGACCGCTGGATGTAAGTTCAAGGCTTCTTCTACTTTATCGACGAGCCCTGCTTTGTTGATGATATGCGCGATTTTGACGAGCCGCACAAGCCGAATGGCACGCACAAGCTTGAAAGATCTCAACGCTGGGTTTTCTTGACCACTCATAGCGGCCGTCACGATGGCTTCAATGGGCACTGTGCTCAAGAAATCAATGGGTAACCAAGACGTAGCGTAAAGCCAAGCTACTGTCCAGCGATTCACAATTAAATGCCCGTCGGTGTCTTTCTCTGCAGTGTTGAAGGTAACCAAAATATCTACGAAGAAGAAAACGTCCACGGCGATGTCCAATGCTGCCAAGCTACCAGTATATTGTGTACTAAAACCCAATTGGTACGTCACCCTAATGACCGAATAGCAAATCACCAGGCTCAGGAAAATGTCCCAAAACAATTTGCCAGACGTACTTGGGTGGAACAGTCCTGTGGTAGCGAAGAGTTCCGATGGTGTAAATTTGTCAGCTGCTGAGTCTTCTGCTTCATTGTCAATTGAAGCTGGCGTCATAGATGGATCTGTGCCCAATGGCATCGCAGATGCGTCCCCAACAATACTATTGCGCTCGAGAACAGGGCTACTCTGAATTGCTTCTTCGCGGTCAAATGCCTGGATAATTGAAGCTTGGGCTTCCCTGAGAGATACTTCGTCAACCGAGACGTTCAACTCCCGAGAATCGAAGCGCTTTTGGGCCCGTTTTTTCTCAGACTCGTCCAAGGAACCAGTGGGTACAGCGTCCATAGAAAGAGTGCGATTGCGCTGCAAAGAGCCTCCGCTGGGCGACAACAAGGGAACGCGCCCTTCATCATTCTTTCGACCAACGCGAGATGAGGTCTCGTGAGCCGCTCGCGTTTCTTCATTCACAGGTGCTTGGGTGACCAAATTCTTGTATTTGTCGGTCGCAACAGCTTGCACCATTCTGGGCATGTTTTGCCGCAAACTTAAAGGTAGTTCGTTGGGTGAAGGCTCTACGTCTATGACTCTTCTACTCAACGCGTCTGCTAATGACGTGCGGTCTGGCTCTGAAGGTGCCGGCAGGCAAGCGCCAGCCATTTCATCGTCCTCGTACAAGTCTTCTTCATCAGCATGGGGTGCCATTTCGCGAATGGAAGCCGCGCCACCAGCGACGTCACCATGCTCAGCACTACAAATCGCTACTGCCTTCAGGAAGCGTACACCTCGTTGGCACAGGTCTGAGCGCACCTACACACAGAAAGCAAACAACCAAGGAGAGTCACGCAGGATAAGGTAAATCACAGTGCATCTTGGGGGATTAAAAAAAAAGGTAAGTCCCGTATAAAGCATAGATAGCTTCTCGAAGTACCATCCGGAATTTAAGATTGGAGCCTTACCTGCGGCCAAGGCGCAAGGATAGCTTCTAAGTCCTCTTTTGCGACGAACCAGAGTTCGCAATCTGAGGTTGCTACAGTAGTAACCAAGTAACGAGTATTAAGCAGCACAGCAGCTTCACCCAAAATGGAGTCGATGCCCAAGTCATCAAACGGCTTGTATTCAAACTTGGCAGCGTAAAATACGAAGGGAATGCCTGCAGTAAAATCCTCGCGGCTGCGCCTCAGCTGCGAGGGTCGCCGTTGAGCAACACGGTGGAATGCTTCAACGCTTTTTACAATGTTGCCATTCACACTCTTCACTGACATGCCTTCCTGCACACCGGCCTTAGCAGCTTGACTGCCCGGCACCACCGAAATCACTACAAGTACCCCGTTGCCATATATCGAGTGGTGGCGTGTGACTTCAATTCCCAAATTTTCCGGGGACAACAGGCACGAAAGTTCCTTTCCGGCTGCGTCCACCGAGGATGACAAATTATCAAACTCTCCTGAACTCCGACTCCTCGCAAGTTGTAATTTGAACGTTGAAGTATTGCGCCGTGAACCTAAATCCCTTGGTTCAGGCGAGGCTTCCTTCTCGTGAATTTCCTTCGGGGAAACTTCAATTTCTAAGTAACGCCGCGCTGTCCCACGCTCGAGAAAATGAAGGCTGAGACCAAGATCAGTGTCCCGTGTGATGCATTCGCCGTTGCTGGCCGCGTAAGGGTGCATGCAAGCAAGCAAGTCTTTCACAAAGAGAGGCGGTGCTTGCCGAAAAAAAGATATCGCCTCAATGGTATCCCTGAATTGTACAAAGGAGGCTGCACAAGCAGCGGGTGCGGGGAGTGTTGTTTGGAGCTCACTAGCGGTGTCGTCGAACAAAGTGTTGCGCAGGTAGGCGTACCTGGGTGGAGAACCGAAGAGAATAATCGAGTGCGGTCAAGTGATTCTTGTCAGGGAAGTTAGAAAATAATGGACACACAAATAGAATGAACGAAAAGCAGTAGAAATGACTATCAACTCACTTGAAGTGCGCTCGAACTTTTCGCGCAATGGGCGTGGGCAAGTTTCGATCTTTCACAAATGCTTTGATGAGTTCCATCTTTTCGTTATAAACTGCAGCTGCAGGATCAAACATCTCCATCATCGCCGTCACGTTGCCGATCACGTAACCAAACACAGAGGCGCCAATCAACATCCCTAAGAGTCCAATCAAGTACTCTTGCCGGTTCGTGGCTACCAAATCACCAAATCCCACCTGCAACATAAAAGCAATATGAATGTCATGTGATAATTGAAATTTTAATGCTCCAAAGCAATGAACAAAACTGCATTAACTTAACTTTCATTATCATTCAACATTTACGATGTCATACACTGATGCCTTTACCGTTGTCATCGTTGTAAACGCCCAGTAGATAGCAACCACATAGCGCTCCCACAAAGTCAGGCCTTGGTGAGCATCTACTTCGCCAATGAACTGGTTCAGCCAATTTACCGTTCGGGTCTCGTCCAAAACCATATGCCATGTAGAGCACAGCAAGTGCGCGATGAAAAAGAGCATGGCAAACATGCTACCCAAGCTTGATGCAGTAGGAAAATCAGTGGGGTCGTTTTCAGGCCGCCGCTTCCCTTTTTCACCGAGCTTCGCCAGCCGCAAGATCTTCAGCAACCGCGCTAACTTCAGGATGCGCAAAACACGAGCCGTTGACCCCACCGAATCCCCAGATTGCGCCTCATCTGAGTCTCCAAGTACTAAAACTGCGAAAAACTTGGTTATGCCTTCGATCGGCACCGTGCTGAAGAAGTCAATCAAGAAGAAGCCTCGGAAGTATGTTTGAGCTATTCTCCACGGGTTGGTCTCAAATCCGCTCAAGTCATCGTCATAAAAAGCGGTTCGGAAGGTGGCGATGATATCCACGCCGAAGAGTGAGTCAATCACCACGTCACTCCAAAACAACGATTCGTTATCCTCAACACGGAATCCGAGTCGAAAAGGCACAGCAAGCACGCTGTAGATGATCAAAATGCCAACAACAATGTCGAATTTGATCTTCCAAGGGTTGCTTGGGTGCACCATGAAATAAGGCGTAGTGTAGCCGGTCACTGAGATAACGGGCAGTTCGTTAGCTTTCTTTTTTGTTCCCTTGGCTGCGGCCGCAAACGCCTTCAAAGCACCGCTACGCCCGGACTTCATAAGCTGTACAAAATGAAATCATGGAAAACCAAATATCAGCAGTTTTCTCAGAGATAAATTCGTATTTTCTGCACTAAACAAGGCGATTTGAAGAGGAGGCACACGACTGCAACAACAATCATAAGCTGGAACATAAACGCATTTCAGTACATGTTCACAGAGAAAGGAAAATGTTCGTGCGAGTGAACGTAGGCAGATCCAGAGATGAACAAAATGCACGAATTTCGAGAAAGCTTAATATTTCAATCTCAAAGGTAGAATAAAGATCCAGAATGAAACACGCAGCGAAACCTCTTCGCTACCTGCATGCACAAAATGAACTCGTCGAAGTCGATGTCTCCGTCGCCGTTCACGTCCACTAAGGCAATAATTTCAGACACTTTTTTGTTCGAGATGAGCCCGCCCTGGTCGTTTGCCTTGCGCATCAATTCTTTCACCTACAAAGCAGG
>Ga0307971_1001621_pt1 | contig 11310 bp, 10 predicted proteins | sample OrgLakmetagen714_FD_201820 | JGI IMG/M metagenome (GOLD analysis project Ga0307971, IMG submission 201820) | Saline water microbial communities from Organic Lake, Antarctica - #714 | ecosystem: Environmental > Aquatic > Non-marine Saline and Alkaline > Saline | place: Antarctica: Organic Lake... | reverse complement strand
CCCGAGAAATCGGGAAACACTTTTAAAATAAACAAAAGTGAGTAATGCGAAAAAGAAAAGAAGTTAATTTTTGCAGTAAAGCTTGTTTGAAAAGCTATCTTGGGGAAACAAACGGATAAGCATTTAATTTTAATACTATCGAAAAAGAGACATTAACAAACATTTTATCCATAAATATTTGACTTTTTTAGATTCTATTGGAAATGAAAGAAAGATGACGGCTTGATTATGTTCTTGACAGATTTAGGAAATAGAAATTATTGGGATGTTGACAATTTAACTATAGATTGGAATAAAACGTATGATCGCCATTAATTATTTTTTTTTTTTAATACGTTGACAATAAACACGAAATAGCTGATTTATTCTATAAAAGTGATTTAATCAAATCCAAATGTATTTTCTCTAACCACCCCAAAACAAAACCTTCAATTTTAAGATAAATAATCAATACATTTAATTGAAGTAAATCAAGAAAAGCGCCTATTGATCTTCCCTAACCCAACTTAAAATCACATTACGATAGACACTGATTATAACGGAAATTTCAAAACATTTGACATTACTGGAAAGTTAATACTATCAGGCAATCTCCATCCGAATAAAAAGATTGATATATCAAGTTTAGAAGCTGGAGCATATATTATAAACGTTTCAAATACATCTGGGACTTCTTTATCACAATCTGTCTTGATAAAAGAATGATGTTTAACCCTTAAGGAATATCAATTATATTGCTTTTTTATTTTTTGAAGCAAATTCGATAGTTTGTAAATGACCATTTACATACTGCTATGAATTTGAGTATCTTCTTTAGCTAAACTCAGGAAATATTGGGCAGCTTAGTGATTTTCTATGCAGTGTCTGGTCGGAAACAGGCGATTTTTATAAATTGTATAAATTTTGAGAAATATTTATTCAATCATAATAATTTTTCAAGGTTTTTCCCGATTTCTCGGGACAGGCTATGCGCTTGCTTCGCTGCGGTTTGATTTTCTTTCTTTAGGAGATGCCTTAGCATCAGCCGACGAGAAAAAAAGTAAAATACACTCAAAAGAATCAATTTTAATTTTGTGCTGTTTCCGACCAGACACAATGTAACATTCGTCACGCAATTTAACCCAGTTGTATGCTAGATTTGCCAAACATTTAAAATAAAATTATCGTGTTAGAAGTATTCGGGTATATAAGCGCTTTATTCATAGGAATATCACTTGGAGTAATAGGAGGAGGTGGTTCAATTTTAGCAGTACCTGTTTTGGCCTATCTATTTTTATTAGATGCCAAGTTCGCAACAGCTTATTCCCTTTTCATCGTCGGGTTTTCGGCACTAATTGGTGGAATAAAACAACATTTAAAAGGCTTTGTTGACTGGAAAACAGCAATTGTGTTTGGTATTCCTGCAATGATAGGGGTAACATTAGTTAGGAAATTCGTAGTTCCAGCAATTCCAGATGTGATTTTCACTTATGGTGATTTTGAATTTACGCGCCGTATGGTCATGTTTGGACTATTTGCAGTGTTGATGATTCCTGCTGCGTTTTCAATGTTAAAAGAAAAGAAAGAAGCAAAAGAAAATGCTGGAGAGGTAAAATACAACTATCCTTTGATATTAATTGAAGGTCTAATCGTAGGAGGAGTAACAGGAATTATAGGTGCAGGAGGAGGATTCCTCATTATTCCAGCACTGGTTATTTTAGCCAATATAGAAATGAAAATAGCAGTGGGTACTTCTTTGATTATCATTGCATTCAAATCACTACTCGGTTTCTTCCTAGGAGATGCTTTCACGCTAGACATAGACTGGTTCTTATTGTCTACATTTACAGGCGTTTCTGTTATCGGAATTTTCATCGGAAGCTTCTTGAGTAATTACATCGATGGAGACAAACTCAAAAAAGGTTTCGGTTATTTCATATTTGTGATGGCAATTTTTATTTTCTACATGGAGTTCTTTGTTCAAAGGTAAAATAGAAGAACGTTATCCAAAATAAATTATACGATTCACAGAAAATCAATTGAAGAAAATATTGTACCCAATCTAATTTACCCTGTATTATTCATCAAAACACTCAAAAATATTATAACACATTATAAAACAATAACTTAAATCAATATTTTAAAGACGAAAACTTCTTTAAAATTGAGTGTTTTTTGATTTACTTTCATACAGCTCCTGTGTTACGCACTTATTGAAATAGAATACTATGTCTGCAAAGTCCGATGCCAACCGAACAAAGTGAGCTCATAGCCTGTCCCGAGAAATCGGGAAATACCATTGAAAATAGACACTTAAGAATAAAAAGCTGCATAAAATTAAATTCATGAACCGAGCTTGCGAGCTCAACGAAGTTAATAATAGAGGTTACCAATCTCAAGCCAACTTCGCCTATGCAATTGAAGCTGCTAATATTTCAGAATAAACCAATGGATTAGCAAAAAAACTAAAACAATCTGCAACAAACCAATTAATATGGAAGTATTCAGAAAAACGCTATACTATATTTCGTACAACAAAAGAGAAAGCATTAATATGGACTTAGAATAATTGATGATTTTACTCTCATTTGCTAATGGGCGACAATTCATAATCAATATTGTCCGATTGAAAGGGATTCCACATGATAACTCATCTTTCGCCGTGGAATCCCAGACCCTTCTATTATAACATTTATGAAACACCAAGCCTATAGTTTACAAAACCATCTGTAAACAAGAAAAAAAAACGATTCTTCGAAGAGTAAATATTTTTCACCGGACAGCAATGATTCACAATTGATAATTCGTAATTATTCAGGAGCCTTATTGTGGTCAAATTTGTTAATTTTGAAACCATAATTATAAACTCAAAATAAATGATCAAACAAGCGAAATCATATTCCAAAGACGGACATATTGCATTTATCATAGGGAAGGAATTCAACACGGTAAAAGGCATCTCAACAGCTGTAGAAGAACAAGCAAAAAAATTCATCGCATCAGATGAAAAAACAGATTATATAAAATTAGGAGATCAATTCATTTTCTTCGTGAAAGAGAATGAAGATTTAGAGAAAATTCGTGTGGTTGGGCATGAAATTCGCAAAAAGCTAACTAAATCAGCTGAAGAAATTTTTATTTCTGGAAATGGAAATAATGCTTTAGCGCTTGCCGAAGGGTTGGCATTATCAAACTATCAATTTTTAAAATATTTCAAAGATGCAGATAAAAAGCGTTACCAATTAAAAAGTATTACTTTATTGAATTCTTTTGAAGCGCAAGAAATTAGCCGATTAAACAACACAACTAAAGCTGTATTTTGGTCGAGAAATATGGTGAATGAGCCACTCTCCTACTTAACAGCTCCGCAACTTTCTAAAGAAATTCAATCATTCGATAAAGTAGATAACTTAAAAGTTACTGTTTTTGATAAAGCGAAAATAGAAGCATTAAAAATGGGTGGATTATTGGCTGTAAATCTAGGTTCAATCGACCCTCCAACATTTACAATTGTTGAATACAAACCGAAAAATCCAAAGAATAAAAAACCAATTGTATTGGTTGGAAAAGGTGTTGTTTACGATACTGGTGGGATGAGTTTAAAACCAACTGCGAATTCTATGGACATGATGAAAAGTGACATGGGAGGCGCAGCGTGTATGGCAGGAACGATTTATGCCGCAGCAATGAATAAATTAGATCTTCATATAATTGCTTTGATTCCAGCGACAGATAACCGTCCTGGCGGAAATGCTTATGTTCCTGGTGATGTTATAAAAATGTATGATGGAACAACAGTTGAGGTATTGAATACAGACGCTGAAGGACGCATGATTTTAGCGGATGCTTTAGCATATTCGAATGAATTGGATCCAGAATTAGTTATTGACGCAGCAACTTTAACAGGCGCAGCGGTTGGAGCAATTGGACAAAAAGCGGCATGTGTTATGGGGAATGCCAAACAAGAAACCTTAGATGCCTTAATTAAATCAGGCTTCGATGTTCATGAAAGATTAGCTCAAATGCCATTTTGGGATGATTATGCTGAAGAATTGAAATCTTCTATTGCGGACCTAAAAAATCTTGGTGGTAAATATGCAGGAATGATTACCGCAGGGAAGTTCCTAGAGCATTTTGTTAAATCTCCATACGTTCACTTGGATATCGCTGGACCTGCTTTCTTGAGTTCAGAAGAAAATTACAAAGGAAAAGGAGGAACTGGAGTGGGTGTCCGTTTACTGAACAACTTCCTAGAGAACTACTAATTCTTTGCAAGAAAACGCCAAATACTGCGTTATGTTAGTTCTTAATTGCAGTCATCCCGACGTTGACACTCGGGACTCTTGACAATTAAAAACTTTATATGTCTTGTCTTTAACGTCCTCTTATCAAAGACTTGAAGATATGGAGTTTTCATATAGACATTAATTAAGCTCTCTTGAAAAAGAAAGAATTACTTGAACATAAATTTTGCTAGAAAAACGATTGTTAACTAGCAAAATTTGTGTTATTTTATAACATCATTGAGTCAAAATAGAGTGAAGGAAATTATAAAACAGTTTAGAGATAAAACACCAAAACCATTGTATCTATTACATGGTGACGAGTCTTTCTATATCGATCAAATTACTGATGCAGCTTCTAAGTTCATTTTGGAGGAAAGCGAACGTGATTTTAACATGACGGTTTTATACGGGAAAGATGCTGATATGGGTCAGCTCCAAGAGCAAGTGAAACAATATCCAATGATGGCTGAGCGTCAGTTGGTAATTGTAAAAGAAGCGCAAGATGTTCGTGATTGGGGAGTAATGGAAGCCTACTTTGAGAATCCAACACCAACAACGGTTTTAATTCTTGCTCATAAACACAAGAAAGCAGATTCAAGAAAGAAATTCTTTAAAACGATAAAGAAGACGGGAGTTATTTTCGAGAGTAAAAAGCTTTATGAAAACCAAGTCGATGGCTGGATAATTACTTACCTAAAAGAAAAAGGATATACAATTAATCAAAAAGCGACAATGCTTTTGGTGGAGTTTCTAGGTGCTGATTTAGGTAAAATCGCAAAAGAACTTGAAAAACTAATGATTGTTCTTGAAAAAGGAACACAAATTAGTGAAGTTCACATCGAAGAAAATATTGGGATTTCTAAAGACTACAATGCTTTTGAATTAACAAATGCTTTGGCTTCTCGAGATGTATTGAAAGCCAATAAAATAATTAATTACTTTGAACAGAATCCAAAAGCAACGCATATTACTGCTTTAATTCCTTTAATGTTTGCATTTCATGAAAGACTAATGAAAGCACATTTTTCTAATGCCTCGGATGCCAATGGATTAATGTCTGCTTTAAAAATGAGTTATCCAGCCGCAAAAGAAGTATTACAAGCCAAGCGAATTTACAATCCAAAGAAGATTGCTAAGAATATAGCAACGCTTCAAGAATACGATTTAAAAAGTAAAGGAATAAATCACGGACCTGGCTCAGATTCTGACTTATTGCGTGAATTAATTTATCTATTAATGCATTAATGAGAAGATTTTATATTGATATTGCCTCTTTGGATCAGGATAAAGTAATACTGCCTCCCGATGAATCAAAACATGCTGCAAAGGTTTTGCGCATGATGACAGGAGATCAATTGGAGATTGTGAATGGAACTGGTGTTGTTTTTACTGGTGAAATTACCGATAGCGCGCCAAAAGCAGTTGTCGTAAAAAGAATTGACTTCCATAAAGCTAGTCAGGAAGAACACCATATTCATATTGCAATTGCGCCCACAAAAAACAATGACCGTTTTGAATGGTTTCTAGAGAAAGCTACAGAATTAGGTATTCATGAAATCACACCTATTTTATGCAAAAATGCTGAGCGCAAGAGGATAAAAAACGAACGATTTCACAAAATCCTCATTGCAGCGATGAAACAATCGAAGCGTTTATTTATTCCAAAGTTAAATGAGCTCACTTCTATTGATGATTTCATTAAGCAACATCCGAAAGGATTAATCGCCCATTGCTACGATGAAGAGGAGAGAAACACTTCAATTCAAAAGCAATTGGAAGCAGACTCTAGTCAATGGATTAAAAAAAACACACCTATTTTAATAGGACCGGAAGGAGATTTTACTTTAAATGAAGTTAAAAAAGCACTAGAAAATGGATATCAAGCCGTATCTTTGGGTAAAACGCGGTTACGCACAGAAACTGCTGGTGTTTATGCATGCATGAATGTCAAGCTATTTTTTGAAGAACGTTAGAATAACAATTATGAAATTAATATTAAGTATCATTTCTATTTTTATTTTGTCTACTATTTTAGGGCAAGGCAGTTATCAATTGGCTGTACTCAAATACAGCGGCGGTGGTGATTATTATGCCAATCCCACTGCTGTTCCTAATCTTGTGAAATTCGCAAATAAACAACTCGATGCAAATATAAATCCTGAGGTTCCTTATATTGAAGTGGGTTCTTCCCTTCTCTTTTCTTATCCTTTTGTTCACATGACAGGTCACGGAAACGTTGTTTTTTCTAATTCAGAACGAGAAAATTTAAGGAATTATCTGATTGGTGGAGGATTCTTACACATTGATGATAATTACGGAATGGATCAATATATCCGGCCTGAAGTTGAAAAATTATTTCCGAATTTAGAATTAGTAGAATTACCTTTTGATCATCCCCTTTTCAATCAAAAGTACAAATTCAATGGTTTACCTAAAATCCATGAACATGATGGAGCAAGAGCACAGGCTTTTGCCGTTTTTATTGAAGGAAGACTAGCGCTACTTTACACCTATGAAACAGACTTAGGTGACGGTTGGGAAGACATTACAGTGCACAGTGACACACAAGAAAATCATGAAAAAGCATTAAAAATGGGACTCAATATTTTACAATTCGCCCTAATTAACGGAGGTTTAGAATGATTACAATTTTAAAATATCTACTTTTTGCTATTGTATTATTACTGAATACAAGCATTGTTTATGGTCAGAAAATTGACTTTAAAAAACCACCACGCCAAGAAAACACCTATTTATTTAAGGTCTTAAGGTACAATCGTCAGCCAACGCCTCCAAAGTATATGCTAAATCGCATACAACAGATTTTGGAGATACCAACGAATAATTGGACCGCACAAGACAGTCTTTATTATGCCTATGAAAATGTTCATTTAAAAAAATTCGAATTGGCTTTGAGTATTTTCGCGAGATTAGAAATCGATACTATTCAAGACCCTCATGCGCAAACATTATATCGAACAGCTTTACAGCATTCCAATAGATATGAAATGCTAGAGAAGTTTAACGAGAAAACGATTCCCGGCAATCCTGCAGCTTTTTACAGTATAAAAGATGCTATAATGGATTTAAACACAGCATATTTGAAGCAAAAACAGAAAATATTCATTCCAGATTCAACTTTAATCTTTCCTATTTTAAAAAGTAATAAATTAAATGAATTCAACCCAGATAGATCTCCAAATAATAATAAACTTGTTCAAATTGCTTTCGCTATTGATTCAGCTTTCCGCCATTTCACTATACTTCACGATAGAAAAGACTATATTCTCTCTCAAGCTTTTGAAGAAATGGGTGATTTCCAAGAAAAATATTTTTATGCCACCAATGCTTTCTTTTATTACTCGGCATCAATTTATTATTACAAAACCGATGCAGCAGTAGCTAAAAAGTACAATAACGTTGTCGATGAAATGAATAAAAAAAACTTTCTATCTATTAGTTTTAAAAATAAATTTGGAAAAGTGATTAAAAACCGCTTCAGAATGAATACCGATTTTAGAGAAAAAGAAGAAAGAGATTCATTAAATATCGCCAACTACAATCCTCCACCAAAAAAAGAAGTGCAAAAGGATTACTTGCCATGGATTAACAATTCGATTCTCATCATGATAATCATCGGACTAGCTCTGGCGTTTGTATTGTTTTTTATGAAGGTAAAGAAATAGGAATTTCGATAAATCGAGACAGATGGTTAATGGCGGTGCCACATTTTTATAACCGCCAAATTCGCAGTGGTTTTCGCATTTCCTCTGCAAGGTTTGAGGTTAAATCATTTGCTATTAAAAGCCATTACCGCTTTCCTCACTGAGCCATGTTCCAATAAAAGCACTTTTGCTTTCTCAAATCCAACATCACATTGCTCAGCTACCATATTTGCTCCGCGAATAACAAGTTTAGCATTGCTCAATTGCATATCTACCATTTTATTTCCTTGAATGCGCCCTAATCCAATCATCAAACCTGTTGAAATCATGTTCAAAATTAGTTTTTGTGCTGTTCCAGATTTTAAACGCGTACTTCCTGTAACGAATTCAGGCCCGACCACAGCAACCAAAGCATGTTGTGCTAATTTACTCACTGGACTTTCTGGATTACAAGTAATTCCAGCTGTTAAATTCCCTGCTGTATTTGCTTTCTCTAGTGCTCCAAGAACATAAGGAGTTGTTCCAGAGGCTGCAATTCCAACAACTATATCATCAGGTTGAATTTTGTATTTTTCTAATTCATCCCAACCTAAATCTCTATTGTCTTCAGCATTTTCAACTGCAATTCTTATCGCAGCATCTCCTCCAGCAATTAATCCAACTACCAAACCTTGTTCAACACCAAAAGTTGGCGGACATTCAGAAGCATCCAAAATTCCGAGTCTTCCGCTTGTTCCAGCGCCTAAATAAAATAAACGGCCACCTCTTTTCATGCGCACTAAAGCCTCTTCAATAAAAGCTGTGATTTCAGGAATAATAGCTTCAACAGCCAAAGGAACCAATTGGTCCTCTTTATTCATTGCAGTTAATTGTTCTTGGATTGATAAATCTTCAAGTTTATCGTAATTGCTGGATTGTTCTGTAATTTTATTCAATGGACTCATCTTTTAAGGGAAGTAAATCTATAACATTTATTGATCTAAGAATTGCATTTTAGTTTTATTAATCCAACCCGCCTGACTTTCAAAATCAACAAAATAGATCTTTATGTCTGCTTTGCTTTCATATTCAACAAAGAATATACTTTTATCTGACTGGCTTCGGTAATCAACGAAGAACCATTTTCCATTATTTTCTCCTGCTTGACTTTCATAATCGACTTTATAAACCAATAAATCCGCTCTGCTTTCATAATCTACAATAAAAGCTGTCAAATCTGCAGCACTTTCATAATCAGAAATATGTATTTTTTGTCCAAACGAAAAAGTCACCACTAAAATATTGATTGTAAGTACGAGCGAAAACTGTTGAATAAATTTTAAGTTCATTAGTTCTGTTTATAATCCACTAAATTAAAGAGAAAAACTCACTTTAAAAATATTTATCATCGGATTTGAAAAAGTAGATAAACAGAAAGAATCATTCGCCTTTCTTCATTCCAGAATATTATCAGTATTTTTGCACTTTTATTTTAAACTTTTCATCGGATTTTAGTTTTAAAGCAAGACAGTACTTTACTATCTTTTACTTTAAAAACTAAACCGAAAAAATACAGATAACTGATCATGAAACAATTCTTTAATCTCTTCGATTTATCTCAAAAAGTAAACTACAAGAATGAAATTTTGTCTGGACTTACCGTTGCTATTGCATTGGTTCCTGAAGCAATTGCGTTTGCAATACTTGCAGGGTTATCTCCAATTACAGGTTTATACGCAGCATTTTCAATTGGACTGATTACTTCAATATTAGGTGGACGTCCAGGAATGATCTCAGGCGCTACTGGGGCAATTGCCGTGATATTTATTGGAATGATTGTCGAAATGAAAGAAATCGGAATCACTGGTGATGAAATCGTTCAGTATATCTTTGCAACAGTTATTCTGGCTGGAATTCTTCAAATGTTAGTCGGGATTTTACGCCTAGGTAAATTCATTCGATTGGTTCCCCACTCTGTAATGTACGGATTTGTCAATGGTTTAGCCATTGTGATTTTCACTTCTCAGTTGGCGAGTTTTCAAAACAAAACAGCTGACGGAACAATGGAATGGATGACAGGAAATTCACTTTATTTAATGTTAGGATTGGTATTGCTTACCATGTTGATCATTTGGGGGTTACCTAAATTAACAAAACTTGTTCCGAGTTCATTGGTAGCGATTATTGTTATTTCTGTCATCACCATCGGTTTTGGAATTGACACTTCAACAGTAAAAGATACTTTAGATGGAGGTACAATTGCAGCTGGCTTCCCTCCTTTCAACATCCCACAAATTCCTTATACATGGGATACTTTACTGTTGATACTGCCTTACGCTGTAATTGTTGCAGGAGTTGGATTAATTGAAAGTTTATTGACCTTAAATTTAATTGATGAAATCACTAAAACACGAGGTCGTTCTAACAAAGAATGTATCGCTCAAGGTGCTGCCAATACAGTAACTGGATTCTTTTCAGGAATGGGCGGCTGTGCAATGCTTGGACAAAGTTTAATTAACATTTCATCTGGAGCACGTGCGCGTTTATCAGGAATTGTTGCTTCTATCGGATTGTTGATGTTCATCATGTTTGGCTCTGGAGTTATCGAACAACTTCCAATGGCTGCATTGACAGGAGTTATGATTATGGTTTCGATTGGAACTTTCGAATGGGCGAGTTTACGTACTTTCAATAAAATGCCATTAACAGACATTATTGTAATGTTAACCGTAATGCTGATTACCGTTATATTCCACAATCTAGCCCTAGCGGTGTTGGTTGGAGTTATTATTTCCGCTTTATCATTCGCTTGGCAAAACGCTACACGTATTCGTGCTAGAAAACATGTAGATGAAAACGGAGTTAAATATTACGAAATTTATGGTCCGCTATTCTTTGGTTCTATCTCTGTTTTCAATGATAAATTTGATATTGAAAATGACCCTAAGGAAATTGTAATTGATTTTGGAGAAAGCCGTGTTACTGATATGTCGGGAATTGAAGCCCTAAATAAATTAACGGAATTATACCAAAATGAAGGTAAAACCGTTCATCTAAAACACTTGAGTCATGACTGCCGTCAGTTACTGAAAAATGCAGAAAAAATCATTGAAGTGAATGTGATTGAAGATCCTACTTACAAGGTTATTTCTGATAAGTTGAGTTAGGCTTCTGTGCTGTTTCCGACCAGACACTAATTATCAATTGATAATTCAAAAATTGAAACATTTAAGGATTAAAAAATTTGTCTGTGCTCCATTAAATAGTGTTGAATGTTTTAATTGGGTTACCAATATAAGTCGTAATTATTTAAAAAGAGATTCCTGGTCGTTTCACTCCATCCTTTAGATTAGCAAAAGTATAATTATTTACAAATTATATGTAAATTAAAAAAGAATGAG
>Ga0307971_1001619_pt1 | contig 11311 bp, 13 predicted proteins | sample OrgLakmetagen714_FD_201820 | JGI IMG/M metagenome (GOLD analysis project Ga0307971, IMG submission 201820) | Saline water microbial communities from Organic Lake, Antarctica - #714 | ecosystem: Environmental > Aquatic > Non-marine Saline and Alkaline > Saline | place: Antarctica: Organic Lake... | reverse complement strand
GCGATGTCTACCGCAGTAGCCCAAAGGCAGAGCGCGGAAATCAAGGCGGTCATCGATCGCAACCGGCCCCGCACTACTGCCCTGCGCGCGAACATCGTACAGCGGCATGCCACACCGACCTCGGCGTCCGAGCGCTCTTCTTCTCGCACCACCATCCCTGTACGCACCTCCTCGCCTCGGCCTGCTTCATCTCGGCCTGTTTCACCGAGATCGTCTTCGCCTCGGCCTAGTACTGCTGCAGCTGTCACAGAAGCTCCCGCCCCAAGCCCAGTGATGCCTCTCCGCTGGTTTTCTTAGGCAATTAGACTTAAAGATTTAGAGGCCCGGGCTCTAGGCCTGGTAATTGCATAAATCGAACTCGAACTAATACAAACCCAATTGACACAGAAGCCAATGCAGCGGGCGGAAGTGCACGCGCGTGCGTTGCGCGCAAGGTCAGAATCGTAAATAGGAAGTGTGTAGAGGAGAGGAAGTTTGGACCCCCCCACCTCCCTAAAGTGGAAACTGTTCATGAAATAAATGCGGGGCCAATAACTTGATGTGAAATGGTTATACCTTACGGAATTAAATTAATGATGGCTACACCAACTCCGTATCGTACATCGCTTGTTCTACTTTTCGAATTTTCTCCGCGCATTGGCCCATCGACGTATGGATTAAAAAGGAAAAGAATTCACCGTATTCGAATTCTGGTTGCGGTTGCGGCTTTTTGAATGTAATGACATGCGACTAGAAAGTTACCTATGTCTAAATTTTAGTTGTACAGCCAGTACAGCCATTTAGGCTAAATTTCAATGTTCGCCATATCAATTCCTATTGCCCCTACTTCAAATGCAATGCGCAATCAATACAAAACAGAAATACAGAAAATACTGAAATGTCTCTAGCACTCTAAATTGCCCCTACTAGTACTAGAAGCCATCGCTATCGCCCTCCAGGAGACGGCAAGCGAACGAAAGAGCGCGCATTTGCCTGAGGGAAGAAGCACCTAGGCTTTTGGCGAGGCTATCGCTGAGCACGACAATCGCGACACACTGAGCGCGGCTCAAAGCAACGTTCAAGCGTCGCATGTCCAATACAAAGCCTAAGCTTCGACTATTGCCGCCTCCGCTGCCCTCTTGGTTACAAGCGTCCAGCACCGCTGCTCGCACTTGGTCGTCCCCATGTGCAGACCCATCTGCTGCGGCGTGGCTTAAGAGGGCCTCTATACTTGTAGATCGTGTTTCCGACGAATGGTCGTTGGTGAAGTCGGAGGACGAGGAAGAAGGAGTTGAGCCAGAGAACGTGCCGTCAAAAGAGGAGGTGGCCAGGGAGATGATCACCACGGGGGCTTCTTGTCCCTGGAACTTGTCCACCGTGCCGACTCGTGCCGACGGGCCGAGACGAGCAGACAGGCGCTTCACCTTGTATTCGTTAAGCGCATGTATGAAAGGAAAGGAAGAACGTGTTGAGGTGGGAAATAAACAGATGATTGTAGTAGAAAGTGGGCTTAAGATGAGGAGAAAGTGTTTCAAAACGAAGCAAAATTAACAGAGTTCAAGAGCACTCACGTATGCTGTTCAAAAATACCTGTAAATTGTATGGCGACACAACCAAAATGTCATTGAGTGTCAGAGGCCGGCCATCATTCAGGCTCTTGTTTGCAGAAAGAGACGCCCCTCCCTCGTCACCACTGCCACTGCCACTTTTGAAGGGGTTGTCATCGAGCAAAGTCCGAGTGGGGTCTAACAGCTCTTGCACAAGCGCGTTCACTGCAGCACACTCCTCTTCAGACGACTGTTCGTTGAACTGCTCATGAGCCACCTTCAATACAGACACCCCTTGACCAGTGGCCAACAATCGCTTTGGAGTCCTTGACTCTTCCTTCTCGTTTGGAAGAAGAGGAGGCCACGAAGGCCAGCGAATAGGCGAAGCTTTGTGGTTGAATTCATCCATAGTCTTATCGTTGGTACCGCAAGCACTGTTATCCAGAAGGCAAAGGGAACGCTGAGCAGCACCGGGGTGGCTGTACAGTTTCCCATCATAGACTTGGTCGGAGATCACGCGGCAGAGGTTGGGGTGCAAACGGAAACTGAGCGGCAAAAATATGCCCATATGGCCAGGGAGCACGCCACTGTTGCTGCTGCTACTATCGCTATTCAAAGCATCTGAAGGGCTCGTTAAGAGGTATTCCAGGGCGGATAGGCCTGATAAGCCGGGGTGAGTACCTCCTGTGGGTGCTGACAATTGCATTTGATCTCCTAGCAACACAAGACCGCCACTGCCGGCCTTGCTATCGTGGAAGCTGCTGCCAATCATTGAACCATCCTCTTCATTCTCAGCATGCGGCGAAGAAGAAGATGACTTTCGAAGCACCTGTCCCATGCCCAGGAGTCTTGGCACGGGAACCTGACCAGCTTCATCGACAATGAGCCAGTCTGCACAGCCTCGCATAGCTGGGTGGCTCAAACCCCATGCAGTAGCTCCTACCACTAAGTCGTTCACTTTCAGCGCACCGCCTGTTTTGCTGCCCTTCTTTTTGCTGCCTTTCTTGTTGTCCTCACTGCCGTTGCTATCGCTGTCACTTTCCGACAGATCTTTCGCCCCCACAACACCGCGCACGCTTACAAATGTTGAACTTTTCACCTCCTCGTGGTGACGGCGATCTTTTTCATGATCTTTTTCCAATCCAGCCCAATACTCTGCTTCCCCACGCGCTGCAGCGGCGGCAATTTCAGCAACATCTTCTTTCAAAGCTCCACCTACTTTCACCATACCTACATGGCCTTGGTTTTCTCTACATGTACTCGAACAGCTACAGCCTTGACGAGCCAGCTCATAGGCGACTTTGGCCATGAGGTTAACTATCACCTTGTGAGAATTGGCGGTAATTGCTACGCGGTGGCCGCGAGAAACCGCTTCCACTATCAAACGAGCGCCCACCTTATTACAATTATGTATCGTATTCGCGAAGCCGTAGAATCACAAATACAAAAAGAGAAGGTTACAATTTCTTCACAATCTCATAGAGGTATAATTGCCCATGAACATCAAAGAGTTTTCGATGCACAGGATGTTCTCGAAAGAGCGTCCTCACAAAAGTGTGTGCATTTGTACCAAGAAGCAAACAGTGTAACTTGCCGTCGTTTTTCCGGTGCCAGGTGGTCCTTGAATGGCGAGATAGCTCGAAGGGTGCAGCGCATTGAAGGCAGCTGTTGCTGCATCGGCTGCGGACACCACCACAGCTGCTTCTTGCTCTTCGGGTGGAGTTTCAGGAGGTTCGCCTGCGACCATTTCTAAGTCTTTTTCATTCCTTCTTTTTGAGGCGAGATGTTGCGCAGCGCGCACTGCGATATCTTGCCTGCCGAAAACAACTCCACCACCGTTTTCGTTGTTTCCATTACTGTTCTCAAAAGCATCTGAGTCCTCCTCGCTCGAGAAGCTTAGTTCTGGCGGGTGGCCTGCAAGGAAATGATACAGTGGGTCGTGGAGCCAACTGCCATCGTTAACCCAATCCTCGCAAGTCGACCGTACCGCAGCGGGGATCGGATCTGCTGAGACGAATTCATCGGGCAAAAGCGACAACCCTCGAGGGTGCTGGTCCGGAGGTAGCTCCACCTAAGAGCATGCATTGACAGAGAAGTAAGTCAAAAGTTATTTGCCTAAATTCAACGGTTCAATCAGAAGCCTGGCTTCACAATCCAAGGAGAAAATTATTACCAAACAGAGGCCGCGAGTGAGGTCGAATGCTAACACGGATACACGCAAAGGCTTCATTCGGTCATATAGCTCTGAAGACGTGCCATCACCATTATCTACAGCCCCACCACCAGCAATACAGTCTTTCTCTGAAGGCACTGCGAGGAAGAAAGGCAGTTGCGCAGTTGGCGGTGGCAATGGCTGGCCACAATTCGCACAAGCCTGCTGGAGGGCTGCAGATGCTTGCAAGGCTACTTTCTTGCCGGCCTGAAACATCATGGAGGAAGTACAATTTGCGGTTACGCCTCGTTTACTGACACTGGAAATATAAAATAAATACACGAACTCAGTGTAGTCTAGACACAAATACATTGCTGTGAATCACTGATATTGAGTGTTACATGCCTGAGTATTGGGGTCAAATCGGTAAGTCACGCAGAGCTTTTTCTTGCGTGGGCTTCGCTTCCAAGGTTCACAAGTGCCGTCGGGCCCTAAACCTGCCCACGAGCTATTATTATCGTGGTTCCCATTAAAGTTGTCTTGATCATCGTTTGAAGATGCTGCTGTATTGACCGGTGCGAAGTCAGGATCGCTAACGTCGAGGATTTCCAGACCCGCCTGCAGAAAGTTGACGAAAAAAATAGGCAAGTTGCGGCACATGCTCGCATAACACATACTAACATTAGATAGATAGAAGGAGAAAATACTCATTTCATTGATCTTGCATTATGTTTACGAACCAAGGCGTCTGGGTCACTGAGGAGTTCCTTGTCGGACGCCTCTAACCACGCGAACCGCCTCCACCACACTGGCCGTGCTTCCCGCTGCTCAAAGTTCAAACTATCGGCTGCTGTGTCGCGCGCTCGACGGCTTGCCACCATTGTTGGAGCCGATAAAGTTTTAAATATTGTGCCGTCGTTGCTTGCACTCGATGAAGAATCTACAGCAGGTGATGATAGCGACTGCCAACACGGGGCTTGATCATTACGCAGAGTCTGTACAAGCTTGTCTAATCGTTCTTCGTCTGCCAAACGTGCCGCTGCTTGCTCCTCGTCTCGCTCTGCTGCGGCACTTTCCACCTGTACGGCCGTTACCGCCAATGCCGCAGTGCTGTCTTTTTCCATGGGGCCTAACGCATGCGAAACCGCGCGGCGCAACCAGAGCACTGCAAGGAGAGTGGAGTCCGTGTCATCTTGGTTGTACGCCCGTAAGGCCTCCAGCTGCTGAGATAGAACTGTCGTAACCCCTGCTTGCTTCGTTTCAGATGTCATGAAATCTCCCACCCTTTGTTCTTGCGATGGCTGAGGTCGACGAAGTCCAGAGTGGAGCTGAGCAAATGGGGCATCAGGCTGTTCTAGCCATCTTTGATAAGCCACGACAGAGTCATCGCCCTTCGCCACTTCTGCACCTTCGCGTAAACGCCGCACATTTGCAGTTGGTATGTCGTCAACATCTGTGGGGGTTATTTCAGCACTTACTGACGTATTTCTCCTTCGTCTTTGCTGAGCATCTAAAACGTCGTCGATATCTGATGTAGCCCACTCCGCAAGCGTGGCTGGATCTTCTCCCAAGTACAGCTTCTCAACATTTTTGATGCTGTACTTCGGCTCTCCTAGAAGCAAGCATTTTCGCACACAAGTGTACACGTCGACAAACACGCGATCGCGTAAAAATGTGTCCACTTCTCGTTCGTGGAGACCTGATCGACCGGCTAAGCGCTTCAATGCACTCACCTGGTGGTCGAAACAGATGGAAGTGAAGCGGCAAAGGAAGCAGAAGTCAGTCACAAATAGAGAAACGCACGTTGCACAAACTTTACTTTATGTTTGCTATAAAGTCAAGGAAAAGCTAAATAGAAATCCTGCCTGAAATCAGCAACAATTCTCTTTTCAAAAAAGGGCCGTCAAACAATTGATTCAGCCACATCAAGAGTACTTTACCTCGTAAGCACCATAGTGGTAGACTTTCAGATTTGGATATTCGACTCGACGAGCCACAAGCCAATCAACAAAGCCTACGAAAGCTTCAACTTCGGCATCAGCGTCATGTGCCCACCAGCACACATACCGCGACTTCAATCCTCCACCTGCTCCTTCTCCAAGGCTCGACTGGAGCGACTGAAATTCTGATGAGCCTAACGGCGCGGCATTGATATCATCGCTCAAATCAGACATTGCGATATCGGATAAGGTAGTAATTATGCTAGATTGTCGAGTAGGATCTTGGTCAAAAGCTGTATCGAAAACGGTGGCACCCCACAAGTACTCGCGCGACACCAGGCCGCCACTACTCCCGCTATTGGTACTTTGACCTTTGGCATTACCACTACTGAAGCCCACGATATTTGTTTGTGAGTTGTCGTTCATTCCATCAACTGTATCAACCTCTATTGGCTCGGTTGCTAAGAGCTCTGCTTTGGAGAAAGCCTCGAGCAGTCTTGACACGAGGTCAGCCTTTTTACCATTCGTTGAAAGGTTACTCGCTTTTAAGAGATCTTTGAGTTCAGGCACTTTCAGAGCTTTGAGACTACTTTCGTTCTGAACAAGGCCTCCAGCTTCCGTAGGCACTCCGAGCACGTCTTCTTCTGTTGATAACGGTGCAAGGGGTAGTAAAGAAGCTTCTGTTGATGTCCTTGCCTCATTTTCTTTGTCAGAAATAGATGTTTGGCGCGGTAATAGATCTGCGAAAGGGTGCCCTTCTAGGTCGAAAAAGACGTCTCCTCGGGAAGGTAGCGGCAACATCGCCGCCAGAACCACTGCAGATTTCTCACCCTCAAGCCAATCCCAAGCTGGTGGCACCTTGCTAGGTGGTACATCCCCTACTGTACTGCTTTGGCGGCGTTTTGTCTCTTGTTGTAACACGGCTTGTCGGCGATGGCGATCGAGCACTTCGGGATCCAGCCCCGCTGATGCTGCCGTTGATGCCACAGCTTCACGAGGAAGTGCGGCCAGAGTAGAAAGGGTACTCACAGATACTGCTGCCCCATCATAAGTGCGTGGGCTACCAACATTGGAGGCGATTGACTGGGTGGCATCGTTGTTGTCGTTGTTGGACTTGGTGATCACAGCAGCGAGTAAACGGTCAGCATGGCGTCTCGGTAGCCTCGCAACCCGAGTGAGATCGTCGCGCCGCTCTCTTAGTGCTGCTGCGATGTTTGCCCATCGCCCTGACGACTCACCCGGTAAAGGCAGAGGCTCTGGCGGACCCGTGGCGGGATTGAAGTTCGCATGGAACGCACGGAACTTCTTCACCTGGTTGCACATCAGGGATCACGTGATAGGAAAGGTCGCCCAATACGCAGACTTCGGAAAACACAATTGATGCAAAAAAAGAAACAGCGCGATTGTTGAAATACATGTACACATGATTCAATACAGCAGCAAAGCGTTTCGCTGGCGTTAAGCTTCGTCGTATAATGAAATAGAAAGGAAGGCATCTTACCGCGGCTCGATAATACGCGCCGTATGGAGCTAAATCAATAGGAGTTGGCGTAGACGCTGCGTTTAGCACCAAAACTGCACGTGGAGGACCCTTAGTTGCTGCTGTAGCAACATCCAAACTTTCTACCGTCTTCTTCATGTTTAGTTGATTCATTGACGACGATAACGCAGCCGCTGAAGATGCAGCGAGTTGGGACACCATGTCGGTGTAGCACCATAGCTGGAGCACGTGACTGGGCGCTGGCCGCTTGGTTAATTTGGCATCCCATACTTGGTAAGTGTACGACAACCCAAACCCATTGTGCGGTGAAGTGTGAGAAGAAGCTTGGGCTTGCCCCAGGGGCACTTTCACTAAAAAGTCCGCTACACCTCGGAATCCCTTGAGGCTGCCCTGTGATGATCCGTCCACGTCTGAGACGAAATCTAAAGAAAGGGGAGCCTGGAAAATAACGCCAGCGCCCGATTCCATGGCGGCCATTGTTGTTGCCACGTCACGCGTGTGCGAAAGATCTACGACATTTCCGTACTTGCCAGTTGACACAAATTCTGGAATAAACGATATGGAAGGATATGATATAGTGAAATGAGGAGGATATCATAGAAGAACGGTGAGGGCAAGAAAAGCAGCAGATAGATCGTGAAGTAGAGCAATAGTTTTATTCATAAGAGATACTCAATATTCGATAGGCATTGCATCTTTAGCGTAAGACTAATGCGATTGCCAAGCCTCTATCTAGCACACGTACCGGAGTTCAAAAACTTGAGCTCTGCTTCTTGGCCCTTAGCAGCTAACATGCCCATCATCGCGTCTTGCTCTGGTGGCGCCAACAGAATCGCAGGGTGAGAAGGCTGCTCGCGTGCTAGACGCTCCATCCATGCCGCAAAAGGTGAGCTCACAAAAAGCATTAGGTCGGAAGGACTGCTGTACAGTTTGCTTGGCCTTTTAACTCCTAGGCTAGACTCTTCCGAGGTCGCAGGCGTAAATGGGTTGGAAGGCTTTTCTGAGGTAGCAGCAGCATGTGCGTCGAAGAACTCAGCAGGCGGTTGAGACGATGGGAAAGGTGCGTTAGTCGATGTTGATGTCGATGCAAAGACTCTAGGTGCACTTCTTCTAATGCTAGCAGGCCGCGTGTGCGACGTTGCCAAGCTAAGTTTCAAACTATTAAACGTAAAGAGTCGCGCCATTGGGATGAATCCTAAGGTGATTAAAGTAGTGCTAAAGAAGCGTAAATCTAGCCTCATGCTATGGTGAGCAAGAACCTTGAACGCTTCACAGGACATCAGACATACAGACCTTAGATACTAGACATCTGACGACATCAGAGCATCAGGCATTCTTAAGCTTATAAAAGATATATGATAAGCTTACGTGATCAATCTGTTCTAAAAATCTTCAAAAATAGCTTGCTCCAAAAGTGTAGTGGAGAGTGTTGCAGTTTGAGTTCGAAAATGTTGAGGGACGGATGACTGAGGACGAAGAACATTCTTCAAGTAGTCTAGCAGCTTGATAGTAGCCAGAGTCTACTTCAAGCTGTTTTCACGACGCTCTACCTGCAGCTAGCTAGAACAAAGCTACTGCGGCAACTAAGGCCTAGTGTTAGAGCGCCCAAGCTTCATTGGCAGTAGTTGTTGGATATTAGCTTCAGTTTTCACTCGATAGTTGATAGACTGAAACTAAGCACTTGTAGAAGGTCAAATGCCGCAATCATTTTCACTTCTTTTGTGTTGTCTGGGCTGGATCGTAGTCGCTTCATCGACGCCTCAAGTGTTCAAATTTCCTGATGGATCTGCGTTTCGAGGCTTTACGAAAGATGGAAAGATGTCTGGGCAGGGCATGTGGCGCTCGGCTAATGGAGACATGTATGAGGGTGGCTTCTCGCGCGACGCATTCGAAGGAAAAGGGCGCTTTACAGATGCTCAAACAGGAAACTCATATGTTGGGGATTTCAAAGAGGGCCAGTACGATGGCGTGGGAACTTTTTATTACGGAGACGGGCGGGCCGAGGTAACACCATTCTACAATTCATATCACTCGTCAATAGTAGGGCCTCCTTATTATCTCAGCTTCATTGCTGTACTTGCAGGTGGGTACTTATCAGGCTGGCAAAGATGTTTCAGGAGGCATGAGATGGAGCGTGGATCGCACTCGTGCTTGGAGGCTACTTGATGGGCATGTAGTAGGCGAATGTTCTCTGGCCGAAGCAGCTGCCGCTGCAAAGGTGCTTGGCCTTGATGTCCCGAAATCTGTATTTTCGTTGAACGACGCTGGGATCGAGCGTCTAAAAGCCAATTTACATCGACCAAATCTCAAAAGTACCAAAATTAACGATGCGACCATCGACAGTAGCATGAAAAGCAACTTTGGTTATGACCCTGCTTTCGAAGCTCTTTTAATAGATACTCACTCAAGGCCGGACTTAAAGCCATCTTGTGACGATCGCAGCTCCGTAGAAAGTTTGGTTCCGAAATTGCCGCCGCGACCGCTGGTAGTGTACTCGAGACAACCTGTAGTTCGTTCCGAGATCTGTGATCACATTGTACGCGAGTGTGAAGATCGGGCAACTCGGCTCGGTGGATGGACTACTCAGAGGCATGAGAACTACCCGACAACAGATGTAAATTAGAAAAAGCTTCTTGACATTTTAAGTACTCGTTTAACGTGATTGAAGACATTATTTGACTCGGGCATTGTGTTACGCATGTATTTCAACAGGTGCCACTAACAAAATTGCCGGGAGCATTAGCGTGGTTTACCGAATCGTTGTTACCGGACATCGCATTTCCATTCCTTGCAAAAGCTTTTAAGAATTCCTTTTATGCTGACGTACCATTCAAATCTGAAGAAGATGGTGTGAGCACTGTTGCTGCGCCATCAAGCGGAGAACAAAAATTAGGTCTTTCACTACGAATTGTTGATGCCTTTGTCGTGAAGGTAATTCAGCAATTAGACGCTGTGAAGGTTTTAGAGAGTATGTATGACTCTACATAAACTAATAAGCGTTCCTCTTGTGCTTTGATCTTTCAATATGTGCCGATGTGCCATCAAGTACAATGCATCAGCGGGACAACGTGAATTGCTGCCACATCGTGATGGGTCTGTCTTCAGTTTCAATATCGCTCTCAATGACGACAATGAATACAAGGGTGGCGGCACCAGTTTCCGACAGCATGTTGGTAATTACAGTCCTTTTGCCCGTTTAATCTGACGAAAGAGTGGGACAATTCTCATCTCTTTATTTCATCACCAGGTGCTGATCCCAAAACGGCTGAAGGAGCAGTAAGATCCCCAAAAGGTCACATTTTAGCGCATGCTTCAGCGCTTATGCACGGTGGACACAGCATCTCCAGCGGTTGCCGGTAAGAATAAGTTTCTAACACAAACTGTGCTTCTCACATTACTCTCGAAAGGATGCACTCTGAACATTTATCTTACAGGTACATACTGGTGGCCTTTGTGTCAGTGGATACTGCCCACCGCGAAGCGGCTATTAAATTTTATGAACACGTTCGCGATCATGACACGGAAACCAGTTCTATAGTGAAGGATATACTTCTTAAGTAGGAAATATGTGCATTCACAAATCGGAGTGTTTCGAAGCATGACTTTTGAAAAATGACTATCATAAATCCTCGGGGGGGCTCAGAACAAAGAATTGAAAGCGCAGGTAAAGCCCATTACAGTCCTTGTAGTTACCTAAAGCCGCTTGGGAAATCATTCTTAGCCAATTCTTCCACTCTATAATAATGTCGCAGGCCCCGAAGGGCCGGAATTAGGGTTCTAACAGCTAACAGGCAGAAAACAAAGCAGAAGCGGCTTACACTAGGAAATGGGCTGGTGCTTGAGGATTAGCTAATCAGGCACAAATATTGAGAGCAGCATTACCATTAAAACAGGACAGGTCGAAGTGGAGACAGCAGAATGACTTCATTCCCAACCCTCCTGATGCCTGATGGTTGAAGGACACCTCGACAATAAATTATTACAATAGCTTCTTGAAACACGAAAACCTAGCCCAGTCGTCAGACTTGCTCTGATGGTTTTAGCTCCCTGTTACAGTATGTTATAGGGCTATTTCTTTGTATTTTCATTTGGGGAGTAATAACTAGACTAGACTAGACTAGACTAGACTAGACTAGACTAGACTAGACTAGACTGTCAGCGAACCTTCGAATGAAGAAAACGGCCCGAGTGG